>Ga0315298_1000203_pt1 | contig 120731 bp, 79 predicted proteins | sample WHS_1_MG_FD_203077 | JGI IMG/M metagenome (GOLD analysis project Ga0315298, IMG submission 203077) | Extremophilic microbial mat communities from Washburn Hot Springs, YNP, Wyoming, USA - WHS_1_MG | ecosystem: Environmental > Aquatic > Thermal springs > Hot (42-90C) | place: USA: Wyoming...
GATTTCGACCGCTTCACCGAAATGATGGTGGCCGCCCTGGAAGACGGCGGCCTGAACCTGGCCAAGTTCACCCGCAAAGGTTTGGAGATCCTGCATCCCATCGCCGAGTTGGAGCAGGAGCCGAACATGCCGGCCAGCCACCTGGCCGCCCTGTTCGATGCCCAGGGGCCCAATATCAACTGTCTGACGGCCTGTGCGGCCAGCAGCCAGGCGATCGGGGAGGCGACCGATATCATCCGCCGTGGCGAGGCCGACGTGATGCTTTCTGGCGGCACGCACACCATGATCCACCCCTTTGGCGTCACGGGTTTCAGCCTGCTGACTGCGCTGAGTACCCGCAACGAGGAGCCTACCCGGGCGTCGCGTCCTTTCGACCGGCTTCGGGACGGCTTCGTCTTGGGCGAAGGTGCCGGGTTTGTGGTCCTTGAGGAACTGGAGCGGGCCAAGCGCCGCGGGGCGAAGATTTACGGGGAGATCCTGGGCTACGGGTCGACGGCCGATGCGTTCCGCATCACCGATACCCATCCCGAAGGCCGCGGCGCTATCTCCTGCATCCGCATGGCCCTGCGTGATGCCGGTCTGGATCGCGTGGATTACATCAACGCGCACGGCACAAGCACCACGGTCAACGATAAGGTGGAAACCCTGGCCATCAAGCAGGTATTCGGCGAGGAAGCCTACCGCATCCCCGTCTCCAGCACCAAAAGCATGATGGGGCATCTGATCGCCGCTGCCGGGGCCACCGAACTGATCCTCTGCCTGTTGGCCATCCGCGACCAGGTCCTGCCGCCCACAATCAACTACGAGGTTCCCGACCCCGAGTGCGATCTGGATTATGTGCCCAACACGGCGCGCGAGACGCGGTGCGAGGTGGCGCTGTCGAACAGCTTCGGCTTTGGCGGACAGAACATCAGCCTGATCGTAGGCCGTTTCGCCAAGTAGGCGGCTGCCCCCAGCCAGCGGCATGGCATTTGTGCGACGCGTACCGCCCGGCTGTACGGAGTATGCGGGTCACAAGTTTTTCCCGGCCCCGGAGGAGATCGCGGCCCGGTTGATTGTGTCGATCAGTTGCCGCAGCCGCCCAAAGCTGCTGCGGTTGAAGGTGAACACCAGTCGGGGGAGGGCGGCCAGTTCGCGTTCCTCCCGTTCTTCTTCCAGGGGACCGCTGAGTTCGAACTTCCCTTCTGCTAACAGGTCGGCAAAGCCCGTGTTGAGCTGATCGATGACCTCCGCGCCAAGGGGCTGGGTCAGGCGCATCACGAGCCGGCGGTGCACATACCTCATGCTGTGATACACGCGGTAGAAATCCAGAATCTCCCGCACTGCCTCGTCCACCTCCGTGGTGATGCGATAAAGGGAGAGGTCCTCCGGCGAGATCATCCCCCGGCGGAGAAGCTGGCGGGTGACGAACTCCTGAAACGCGGCCCAGTAGTCGCCGTGCGGCTCGTCGAGGAACACCACGGGGACCATGTCGCGTTTGCCGGTCTGGAGAAGCGTAAGCACTTCCAGCCCCTCATCCAGCGTGCCGAAGCCGCCGGGCAAGCAGCACAAGGCGCTGGTCTCCTTGACGAACATCAACTTGCGGGTGAAGAAGTACTTCATGTGGACCAGCTTGGGGTCGCCGGCAATCACCGGGTTGGCCGCCTGCTCGAAGGGCAAAAGGATGTTCAGTCCCAGGGAATTCTCGCGGCCGGCCCCCACGTGCCCCGCCTCCATGATGCCGCTGGCAGCCCCGGTGATGACCATCCATCCTTCGGCGGCCATGCGGCGGCTGAAGAGCACCGCCTGCTGGTATGCGGGGTGATCGGGGCTGGTACGGGCTGATCCGAAGATCGTCACCTTCCGCCGCTGCCGGTACGGGCTGAATACCTTGAAGGCGTACCGCAGCTCCTGAAGAGTACGGCTGAGAATCTTCACATCGCCCCGACTGGCGTGGTCGGTGGCCAGCTTGTCGGTCAAGTCGCGGATCCGCTGGATGAGGTCCGCAATATGCGCCGGCGCCCCACCTGCCGAGGCTGCCGGTTCTTGCGGTGTCTCAGAAGCAGAAGGATGGTTCACAAAGGCCCTCGATGTGCAATTCGACAGCACACAATTATAACGTAGCCCGAAACGCACTCGGCCCATACCGCCTCGAGGCGACCTCTCCGGGGGACTTGCGGTTCCCTTCGGCTGCGTCTACACTCAGCGTATGGTCAAGGTAAGTCGGCAACAGAACGTGACCGTGGTGGAGGCGGAAGGGAACTACCCCTCGCTAGAGGTAGCGAAGTTGGAGGAGATGGGACGCGTCCTCTTGGGCGAGGCTACCCGGGCGGACCCACCCCTATTGGTCTTGGACTTGGCCACGACGGGGTTCGTCGGTTCGAGCTTCATCGAGTTGATGATCCGAGCAATGAAGCGCGTCCGCGAGCGGGGCGGGGCTTTTGCCATCTGCCAAGTCCAGCCGTTTTGCCTGGACATCCTTCAAACTGCCCGGTTAGATCAGATATTCCCTCGGTATGCCACCCGTGAGGAAGCCATCGCCGCAGTAACGGCGGGCATGGCGGCTTCCGACGTTTGACGACGCTGCTCAGCACTCAGGCCGAGCTGCTCGGCCAGGGAAAATGCGGCGGCGGGCGTCGAAGGGGCATCTACGCCGACGGGCGCCGGTAATGCTGATAAGCTAGAAGGACTTCGTAAAGATCGGTGGAGATGGTGATCTCTTCCTCTTCGAAGTCTCGCAGCCACGTGCGGCGCGACTGGACGGCGTCGACCAGCAGAGGGAGAATTTCGCCCAGGGGCACGCACACGGTTTGCGGAGTCTCTTCGGTTTCGCTAAGCGTGGCCGCAGGGGCTTCCTGTGGACCGTAGTAAATGCGAAGGTGGCTGCGATTCATGCCGCTTCCCTTACCCAGCGGGCGCGATGCGTCTGCGCGTGGTTATATCGGCCGTGCCCCGGGTACAAGTTTGATGTTTTTGGCGGGTTGTAGGGTTTTTTCCAACGGAATCTGCGACCAAGGAATCCCCATGCTTGGTTCAGAGTGGGCGGTCCATCCTTGACAAGCCCGCGCGCCTTCCCTAAAGTGCGTGTTGACCTTCCGTGAACAACTTAATCGCGTCGCCCCCGCGTGACGCCTGTCAACCCTGTATGGCCGAGCCCATCACTATCAACCTGCGGCACGTGGCCCGCGGTCTGAGCATTCCTCTCCACCAGGTCGAAGCGGTCGTCGAACTTCTCGACGAGGGAAACACGGTCCCTTTCATTACGCGCTACCGCAAGGACCAGACCGGAGGACTGGATGAGGAGAAAATCCGGGCGATCCAGACAAACCTGGCCAGGGCTCGGCTGCTGGCCGAACGCAAGCAAACCATCCTCCGATCGATCCAGGCGCAGGGCAAGCTGACTGAGAGCCTAGCGAAGCGGATCGAGGCGGCCAGCACAACGAAGCGGCTGGAGGACCTGTATCTTCCTTACAAGCCAAAGAAGCAATCGCTGGCCACGCTGGCGCGGTCGCGGGGATTGGAACTGCTGGCTCAGGAGATTCTTTCCGGGGCGATCGCCCGGGATGAACTCGACGCCCGCGCTCGCGACTTCGCCAATCCGGATCGGCAAGTTCCCAGCGCGGCCGATGCGTTGTTGGGCGCCGGGCACATCCTGGCCGAGCAATTCAGCGAGAATGCCGAACTCCGCCAACGCCTGCGCGAGGTGCTCAACCGCACAGGGCAGATCGTTTCCACTCGGTGCGTGACCGAAGGGGAGCCGGCCAAGCCGACCGAGGTCGCCAAGCCAACCAAACCGGCAAGGCGCCAAGCCGATCGCGATGAGCTGATCCAACTCTCGCCCAAGGACGCTGCCGAGACTCCTGACTCATCCCTTTCCGAATCTCGCCATTCCCCTCAAACCGTTCAGGTATCCCCGCCTGTTGGCGCGGGTCAGCCTCCTGCCACAGACGGCATCGACGCGGCTTTGGCAAATGGTCCGACTTCGGGAGGGGCGGAACGCGTCGCGCAAGATTCGCTGGGGATCTCGCGGGATGCACCGGCGCAGCAGGCAGCCCTTCAGGAGAAATCTCATTTGCAGACCGCCGATGGGGGGGCGACTACAGAGGATGACAAAACCGCTTTGCAAATCAGCGGCGCAGCAGCTTCGGCTCAGGAGGTGTTCGAGCCGCTGGGCCGGGCCGCGTCAGGGCCGGCGCCGGCTGTCAACGCGGCTGCGGAGGCCGGCGCCAAGACGGAACCGCCGGTCAACGCCGTTGAAGCCGCAGCCGCGCCGGTGCCTGCTGCGTTGGCCGAGCCTCCGGCGGCATTTGGTGGTGCGGGGGCAGACGGCCTGCGGCCTTTGTCGCCACCCGCCGAGTCGGGCAAGGAGGGCACGGAACAGGCACCCCCGGCCCAGGGTGCCACCGACGCGCCGGCCGAAACCCCCGGGGGTGCCCCGCCCGTGTGGCCCGTGGCCGCCAAGGTGGCTAAGCCCAAGGTGCAACCCAGTAAAGCGGAACTGAAGCGCCTGCAGAAAGAACAGCGGAAGAAGAAGCTCGAAGAGCGCCGCCTGAAGGCGTTTGCAGACTACTTCCAATACAAGGAGGCCATTCGCCGCATCCCGCCCCACCGCATTCTGGCTATCAACCGGGGGGAGCGCGCGAGGATTCTGCGGGTGAAGATCGAATGCGACCTGGAAGAAATGTACCGCGTGGTGGACGAGGTATGTGTGCCGCCTGATCACCCCCACGCCGATTTCCTCCGGGGTTGTGCCCGCGACGCCCTGGCCCGCCTGATTCTCCCCAGCCTGGAGCGAGAGATACGGAGGGAGCTGACCGAACAGGCGGAATCGCATGCCGTGGAGGTCTTCGCCCGCAATCTCCGCAAATTGTTGTTGCAGCCGCCGGTGCGCGACCGCCGCGTCCTGGCCATCGACCCGGGGTTTACCAGTGGTTGCAAAATGGTGGCCTTGGATCAGTTCGGGAACGTGCTGGGCCACGACACGTTCTATCTTGTCGGCAAGCCGGAGCGTCGCGAAGAGGCCAAGCGCAAGATTGGCGAGATGATCGACCAGTTCAAGCTCGACACCATCGCCATCGGCAACGGGACGGCCTCGCGCCAGACAGAACATTTTGTAGCCGAGCTGTTGGGCAACGAACTGAAAGGCCGCAACGTCGCTTACGTGGTGGTCAACGAGGCGGGGGCCAGCGTGTACTCGACCAGCCGGATCGGGCGCGAGGAGTTTCCGCAGTACGATGCCGCCGTGCGCGGGGCGATTTCCATCGGGCGCCGGTTGTTGGATCCGCTGAGCGAACTGGTGAAGATCGAACCGGCCAACCTCGGTGTGGGGTTGTACCAGCACGACGTGAAGGCCAAGCACCTGCGGGAATCGCTCGACGCCGTGGTCGAATCGTGCGTGAATTACGTGGGGGTGGACGTAAACACCGCCAGTCCTGCCCTGCTGCGGTACGTGTCGGGTCTGAACCAACTGACCGCCTGGCGGCTCTACGAATATCGGGTTCAAAACGGTCCCTTCCGCTCCCGCCAGCAGCTCCGGCAAGTGCCTGGCATTGGCGAGGCCACGTTCGTCCAGTCGGCCGGCTTTCTGAAAATCGTGGGCGGGGACAATCCGCTGGATGCCACGTGGATTCATCCGGAGAGCTACGAAATTGCCGGCCGCGTGATGGCCAAACTGGGGATCAACCCGGAGGACCTCGCCAACCGCGACAGTTCGGCAAAGCTGGCCGACCGCATCGCCAAAGTCAATCGCCAGGCTTTGGCCGAGGAACTTCAAGTAGGCCGGATGACGCTGGACGATATTTTGGCTCAATTGGTCCGCCCCGGCCGGGATCCCCGCGAGGACCTGCCGCGTCCGATTTTCAAGCATGGGATTTTGAAGCTTGAAGATCTGACGGTGGGCATGGAGCTGAGCGGGACGGTGCTGAACGTAGTCGATTTCGGGGCGTTTGTAGATATCGGGATGCACGATTGCGGGCTGGTCCACGTGAGCCAGATTGCGGACCGGTTCGTGCGAGATCCGCACGAATTGCTGGCTGTGGGCGATGTGGTGAAGGTCTGGGTGCTGGAGGTGGACAAAGAGCGGCGGCGGGTATCGCTGACGATGATTCCGCCGGGCCAACGCCGCCAGGGCCCGACCCGCACCGGTTCGGCGGGGCGGCCAGCACCTGCGGCCGCAGAAGGACAGCGGCCCCAGGGCCAGCCCCCCGCAGGCCGACCGCGCCAAGAGCAAGCGGCCGACGGTCCCCCTCGCTTGGGCCCTCGTGCCTCATCGCCCGCCCAGGCCGGCGGGCCCTCGGGACAAGGCAGCGCGGGCAGCCGCTCTCGGCCACCCTTCGTGCACCGCCCGCCCAAGTCGGCCAACTCGGGTTCCGGAGGTCCGCACGCTTCCCAGCGCCACAAGCCGCCTCCAAAACCCTTGACTCCCTTGACCGAGGAGATGAAGTCGGGCAAAGAGCCGCTGCGGAGCTTCAGCGATCTTTTGCAGTTTTTTGAATTGCAACACGGCAAGCTGAGCCGACCCGAGGGGAGCGAAAAAACCACGGATTCTCAAAAACGTCCTGAGAGGCCCGGCCACGGCAGACGCAACAAGCGTGGCAAGCCGCCGCAGGGCAGCCAAGATCCTCGGGCCGCTCCGCCTGCATCGCCCGATCCATCCCAACCGTCTCCAATGCCGTCTCGTGCGGCCGAGGGGCCTGGCGGGGCCGAGGTGTCCCACCAAACTATGGATGGTTTGTCAGCGTCGAAGAGTTCCGCGTCGGCGCAGGAGGGGCCCGCCCCGGGGAGCAGCGACATGGCCTGCCCACCGCCGGTTGTGCCAGCCGATGGGGGCCCGGCGGACGGCGGACCGTTGCGGGCCTCGACGGTGGACGATGTCTCCTCCACTCGCCCGGCACCTTCTGAAGCTGGTCTGGCAACTTCGGCGGACCGCGGCGGTGCCACGCTGCCGACGGAGCCGGGAGCAGGCCAGCCTGAGCCCGGGGCAGCCCCAGAGGCCGGCGCCTCCGTCCCGGGCCAGCCGGCCGAGGATCCGCCTTCGCCTTGAAACCCCGCGGTTTGTCGGCCGAGCGACACGGCCAAGTCCTCCTGTCATGACCGATTTCCAAAGCCGACTGGAAAAGGCGATCGAGCGGGGGCAGCGGGCCAGCGATGCGCGGGCCCGGGCCGAGGCCCAGCGAGCCCTCGACGCGCAGGAACTCCGCCGGCTTCATACCCAGTATCGCCTGCAACTGGCCGAACATATCGACCAGTGTCTGAAGCAAGTAACGCAGCACCTTCCCGGGTTCGAGTTCGAGCCCATCGTGGCCGAACGAGGTTGGGGGGCGGCGGTGTCGCGCGACGATGTCGAACTGGCCTTGCATCGCCGTCCTACCACCCGCTTCAGCCGCTTGGAGGTCTTCATCCGCCCTCTGACCGAGGCCTACGTGCTGGAGGTGGTGGCCAAGGCCACGGTCCGCAACCGCGAATGCTTCACGCGCACCCACTTTCAACGCCTTCAGGAGGCGGATCTGACCTCGTTCACCGAGTTGATCGATCTGTGGGTGCTGGAGTTCGCCGAGTTGTACGCAGCCAAGAGCTGACCCCGCCCGGACGATTCACCGGCTTGCATCCGCTTGCCGGTCTTCTGCAAAGGCTGGGGATCACGCATGGGCAGGGGGTGGTCCCTGAGTGCGCGTAGCACTTGCCGTTCCGCCGGGCCCGAATCCTGTGGATCGTCAGTTACGTCTGCGTGTCGAGGCTGTTCTGGCAATCAGCGGCAGACCTTCTGCCCCGACAACCGCTTGCAATCCCCAAGGCGGGCGCCATGCGGCTTGACAGGGATGCTTTCCCGGGCCAAACTGGCGGCTTCCCTGTAAGATGTGGTGCTGCCGTGGCAGGCCGGGAGGTTGATCTTCGGGCCGCGGCGAGCCCAGGTGCGTTTTCCATCAAGAGGACAGGCTATGGAAGTCGTCATCAGCGAAACGTATGAGGAAATGAGCCGGCTGGCAGCGCGCGAGGTCGCCCGGGTACTCAACAGCAAGCCGAACGCGGTCCTGGGTCTGGCTACCGGGTCCACGCCCTTGGGGCTCTACCGTGAACTGGTGCGGATGCACAAGGAGGAGGGGTTGGATTTCTCGCAGGTGACCACCTTCAACCTCGACGAGTACGTGGGCCTGACCAAGGACCACCCGCAAAGTTACCATTATTTCATGCACGAGAACCTGTTCAAACACATCAACATCGCCCCGCAGAACATCTATATCCCCTCCGGCACCACCGACAACTACCGGGCGTTTTGCGCGTGGTACGAGCAGCGGATCAAAGAGGTGGGCGGAATCGACTTGCAGCTATTGGGAATCGGCTCGGACGGCCACATCGCCTTCAACGAGCCCTCAAGTTCCCTGGGTTCCCGCACGCGGATCAAGACCCTGGCCCGGCAGACGATCGAAGACAATGCCCGCTTCTTCGACCGCATCGAAGATGTTCCCGTGTTCGCCATCACCATGGGGGTGGGGACGATTCTGGAGGCCCGGCAGATCATCCTTCTGGCCAATGGCGAGAAGAAGGCCGATGCCGTGGCCAAGGCCATCGAGGGGCCGGTGACCAGCATGATCACGGCAAGCGCCTTGCAGCTCCATCCCGATTGCACGGTGTATCTCGATCGGGCGGCAGCCAGCAAGCTCCAGATGATCGACTATTACGAATGGGTGCAGGCCAAGCAGCCCGGCGCCCCAAAAACCTGATTGCTCCGGCTGGCACACCTGAAGCCATGCGCCGGGGCGGTAATGGAGCAGTGGCTCGGATGTCGTGCCGCCGGCTGACCGCCCCCGGGCAACCGGCTTGCCAAAAACAGTCCCCAAATCGCCGCGGTTGCCAACACGCAATTAACGAACCGTTCCTCAAGGTCGCTGCGGGAGTTAGTGCCATGTACGCTACCGTCGTGATGTGGTTGTGGACCGTGGCGGCGGCTGAGGCTGTCGCCGATGCAGTGCCGCAAACCAGAGAGAACCTCGATCGCGGCCTGATCGCTGTGCGATTGGCCCCGGACAAGGTGTACCTCTCATGGCGGCTATTGGCCTCAGACCCGGACGAGACCGGATTCTTCGTCTACCGCCGCGCAGGCTTTTCCCCGCCTCGCCGCCTGAACCAACAGCCGGTGCGCCGCACGACGGATTACGTGGATGCCGAAGTGGCCGGCGCCCCGGATGCGGTGTATTTCATCCGCGCCGCGGTGGGAGGCCGCGAAGGGCCACCGAGCAGCGAGTGCCGGCCGGTCTCCTTCCACGAAAGACCTTGTCTGGTCTTTGCGCTTCAGGATCGGACGACTACGTTCCAAAAGGTGGGCATCGCCGACCTGGATGGCGATGGCCGGCTGGACTTCGTCATCAAGCAGCCAAACGAGAACATCGACCCGTACGAGTTGTACTGGAAACCGAGTCCGGGCACCTACAAGCTGGAGGCCTATCGTCACGACGGCCAGTTCTTGTGGCGGTACGATCTGGGCTGGGCGATCGAGCGCGGCATCTGGTATTCGCCCTATGTGGTGTACGACTTGGATGGCGATGGCCGGGCCGAGGTGGCGCTCAAAACGGGCGAGGGCGATCCGCGCGATGCCGACGGCCGGGTGCAGAAGGGACCCGAGCACCTGACGATCCTCGACGGCCGAAGCGGCAAGCCGGTGACGCGCGTGGACTGGCCCTCACGGGCCGATTTCCCCTCGTACAATTACGCTTCGCGCAATCAGTTGGGCGTAGCGTATCTGGACGGCAAGTCGCCCGCCTTGCTCGTCCAGCGCGGTACGTATAACTTCATGGTGCTCGTCGCCTACCAGTACCGCCAGGGGCGGCTTCACGAACTGTGGCGGTGGGATAACCGCAACTTGCCCAAAACCTTCTGGGGCCAGGGAGCCCATTGGATGCACTCGGCCGACGTGGACGGCGACCAGCGCGAAGAGGTTGTGCTCGGCTCCGTGGTCATCGACGACAACGGCAAAGCCTTGTGGAGCACGGGGCTGGGACATCCGGACCACTGCTACGTGGGCGACATCGACCCCCTGCGCCCGGGCTTGGAAATCTACTACGGCATCGAGACCCGGCAGCCCAAGGGCAACGGCATGTGTCTGGTGGATGCGGCCACGGGCAAGATTCTCTGGGGGCACGAAGGGCCGACGCGCCATGTACACTCCCGCGGCATGTGTGCCGACATCGACCCGGAGCATCCCGGCAGCGAATGCTATTCCGCCGATACCGATGCCAAAAAGCAGTTCGCCTGGGCCAGACTTCGCAGCGCCCAGGGCAAAGTCATCTCGGAGGAGAACCTGGGCGGCTTCGGTGCCCTGTGCGCGTATTGGGATGCCGACCCGCAGCGCGAACTGATCCTGGGCAACCGAATCCAGGACTACCGCGGCAAAACGCATGGAAAGATCGAGGGCCAGGTCATTGCCGTAGCTGATGTCCTGGGCGACTGGCGCGAAGAGATCATAACCAGCGTGCCGGGCGAACTGCGGATTTACCTGACCAGCATTCCTGCGCTTGACCGCCGTACGTGCCTGATGCAGGACCCCATTTACCGGGCCGATGTGATCCATGCCGCCATGGGGTACTACCAGGTACCGATGACCAGCTACGACTTGGCCAGCCGCAAACCGCGGTGAGCACGCCCGGCGTGCAAGCGATCGTCTGTGACGCATATCCGGCGGCCGGTCAGCGCAGCGACCGGATAAACCGTACCATCTCTGCGTCAATCTTGCTCAGATCGTCGCCAAATGCCTGCCGAAAATCGGCCAGCCGCGTCTGTGCGTCATCCCACACCAGCGGCTTCTTACGCGACAACAGGCGCACGTACGCCACGTGGTCTTTGGGCCTGCGCGACATGAGGTAATACGTCAGTGCCCACGCCTCACTATAGGCATCGCGGCTGGTGGCTGGCGCGCGAAACCGTTTGTCGTCGGTCAACAGCGATACCAGCGAATCGGCGGGCCGGCGCACAAGATACTCTCGGAACTGCGCTAAATGAACCTGGTTTACCGCTCCAATGCTTTTCCAACCCTTGCGGCTGGTAAGGTCGGGCGTCTCGAAGTACAAAGCGATTCCCTCGCTGACCCAAAGGGGGCAATCGCTCAGCCGGGTGTGCAGCCCGCAGTTGAAGGCGATCTGATGGGTCGCCTCGTGGACGATGGTGGCCACTGTGCGCTCGGCTTCTGGTTGCGAAAGGATGCGGTTGATCTGCGCCTGCGAGGTGTTGCGGCGGGGTGGAGGGCCTGCCGCGGCCGCCCCGGTCAGATCGTACATCGTCATCCGGTTGGTGGTCAGGCTGTAATAGCCGGGAATCGATTTGGCCAACTCGCCCAGTTCGCCCCGGGCGTATTGCCGATAAGAATCGCAATCGGCAAACACGATCGCCGGCAGCGGCAAAGGCGGGTCGGAGAGCTGGAACCCGCGCCGACTCCAGTAGTTCGTAAAAGCCATGTACAATCGCTCGAACAGGCTCCCACACCAGGCAGCGTATTCCCGGGGCGTGTTGTAGCAAATGACATAATGGGTGGTACGATGCACGTCGAAGCCCGGCGGCAACCTGCCAAGCAGTTGCCGCTCAAATTCTTCGGGCGACAAGTAAGCGAACGGCGCATCGTCGCGGCGACGCTCGATGAGATCGCCTGGCTCGATGGCCCACAAGACATCATCTGGTCCGCGGAGCAAAAGGCCCCCGTCCTCGGCCACGACCACCACTTGGCCCGCCACACGGCGCTCGGTGCCCTTGTTGCGGAAGACGACATGCTCGACGGCCGCAGCCCGAAGGGCCAACGCTGCCCAACTTGCCAAGGCCAACACGGTGATGCGTTTGCAGCCCATATTCCTTGGTCCAGAAAGTTCTGCGAAGCAGCCCCGGTGCATGATTCGCTTCTCCGGAATCCCGCTATCGCCACGCCCTTGCTGGGAAGCAAGCCGGAATTCGCGGCGGGCCGCTAAAAACCGTCGGTTGGAAATCGGCCATTCCCGGACGATCCCTGGTCATTGCCGGACGATCCGAAGGTCGCTACCGACTCGTTCGGCGCGGATTCCCCCAGGGAACACGTGCACAGCGGCTTGACCGCCGTGCCAGGCCGCCGCAGGTCTGTCGGTTGCCAGCCGGGCCAGCGCGTCCCACTCATCAAAGCCCATTTCAGCCAAGGGCCAGCCTTGACGGCGCCACACTGCAATGAATAGCTCGCGAACCAGGAACGGAGGTGCCCCCGCCAAGGCATACCGATCGAGGCGCACCCCTCCGTTGGGGCTGGGTTGCACGCACCGCTCGGCTAGCGATTCGACCAGGCCGCTTATTACTTCGTGCGCTTCGCGAGCCAGCCAGCCCAACCGGACCAACGCCTCGACGACCTGGGGATTGTACTCGGCGGCCAAACGGGGCAGCAGGTCCAGCCGGATGCGGTTTCGCGTCCAACGGATCTTCAAGTTCGAGGAATCGACACGATAAGGTTGGCCCAGTTGGGCGAGGTACTCCCCTGCCTCTTGTCGCCGAAAACCGAGCAAGGGCCGAATCAGCGTCACAGCTTGCCCCAATGGCCGGGCCCGTGCCATCCCCGCCAGCCCCAAAAGCCCCGTCCCTCGGATGATGCGGTGCAAGATGGTTTCGGCCTGATCATCGGCCGTGTGCCCGGTAGCCACGTAGCGCAGCCCTTTGGCAGCGGCAGTGTGCGCGAGAAACCGGTAGCGAGCGTGACGGGCCGCTGCCTCCAGACTCCCAAACTGGGATGAATCAAGCCCGGTCGGCGGAGCACCCCCCACTTCAAGCGGGACTTTCCATTGGCGGCAAATAGTTTCCACGAATGCCTGATCGGCATCCGATTCCGAACCCCGCAACCGGTGATTGAAATGGCCTGCCGCCAACCGCCCTCCAGGGTTCGAGCCAATGCGTACCAACGCGCGCAAAAGGGCAGTGCTGTCGGCCCCCCCGGAGATGGCCACGAGCACCCCCTCCGACTGCCAATGTTCGGGCGGCCAAGCCTGTGCCAGTTTCGCTTCAAACGGCAATAAGCGTTCTGGGGTCACGGCCAACGCTCGGCGTATCAGATAACGTACTGCTTATGCACCAATCTGGGGGGATATGGCTGCACCACGCGGCTGAAAGCGGCCACAAAGGTTAGCATTTCAGTGAACATGCGGCCTGCCAACCGATCCGGGATTCCCAGGCGGTCCAATTGTAAATTCTATCGGTTCAAAGCATTACAAACACGATGCCCATTTGGCATCGGAGTTGCATTCGAGCAGAAGATACGTCATAATGACCAGTGTGTAATCCGGTTCTGGTACCCTCATTGGGTGATATTGGCACATTGAAGTGAGACGATAAACGAGCGTTTCGGCAGCCTGCGGGCGTGCCGTGCCATCGTGCCCATGCCGAGGATCCGGGATCAGGGCGAAGTCGCACGAACCATGGTAGCTAGGACCCATCAAGACACGAGCCTTTTGGCAGTCACCGCATGGATACCCATGTTGGTGTACGCAGTGCTGGCGATCGCAGGTCGATGCACGAAGCTCGCGGTGCGGTGCCGGGTGCAGCCAGAGGCTCGCCGGGCGCCGTTTGCGGGGCTTCCGGGGGCATGCATCGCGCCGTCGGGCCTTGGTGGGATGACGATTTCTCCATTGAGAAAATACGGGGGTCGGCCTGGGGGACGGGCCGGCAAGGGGACGGGCTACGATCCGCCCCTTTTCCGGCTTTTGACGCCTGGAGGCCTTTGTCTCTTGCTGCCGGTCTGCGCTGCATCGAACTGACCGCTCGGCCGCACAAGCCGATTCTGGAACTCGGCTAGCTCGGATGGCGGGGCCGCCACCGCGCGGCGGCGGTTGAAGCCGCCTCGGCGATGCTCGAACCGCTCGGTGGCAACAAGGGTCACGGCCGTGCATCCCCTCTTGATTGTACTGCTGTGTGTTGTGGTCTCGGCCGGGACTTTCGCCGCGGTCAAGTTCCTCGATCACTTGCGGCGCAAAGATGCCGAGTCGGAAGCTCGCGAAATCATCCGCCGGGCAGAACTCGAGATGGAAAACCGCCGCCGCGAGGTGGAACTCGAACTGAAGGAGCTGGCCCTGCAGCAAAAGGCGGAAAGCGAACGCGAACTCCGCCAGCTCCGCGAGGAACTCCACGAGCGCGATCGGATGCTCGACAAGCGGCAAGACGCCCTGGAGCAGCAGGCCCTCCAGCTCCAAAAGCAGGAAAAGATCGTCGAGGCCACCCAGCGCAAACTCACGGAGCGCATCCAGGACGTCAATCGCCGCAAAGAAGAACTGGCCAAACTGCTGGATCTCCAACGGCAGACCCTGCACCAGTTGAGCGGCCTCAGCCGGGAGGAGGCCACCAAGCGTCTTCTGGAGATGCTGGAGAAAGAGCTGATCCAAGAGACCGGCGCTCTGATTGCCCGCTACGAAAAACGCCTGGCAGAGATCTGCGAGGAGAAATCGCGCGAGCTGATGCTCACGGCTCTTCAGCGATATGCGGCGGCGCACACCGCCGAGACGACCACCAGCACGGTGGACATACCCAACGACGAGATGAAGGGCCGGATTATCGGGCGCGAGGGGCGCAACATCCGGGCTTTTGAAAAGGCCACCGGCGTGGACGTGATAATCGACGACACGCCCGGGGTCGTGATCGTCAGCGCGTTCGACATGGTTCGCCGGGAGGTCGCCCGGCTGGCGCTGAACAAATTGATTGCCGACGGCCGCATTCATCCCTCCCGCATCGAAGAGATCGTGGCCGAAACTCAAAAGGAAATGGAACGGCACATCCAGAAGCTGGGCGAGGAGGCCTGTCAGGAGGTGGACATTCAGGGGTTGCACGAGCGGATCGTGAACCTCCTAGGGCGTTTGCACTTCCGCACCAGCTACAGTCAGAATGTGTTGCGGCACTCGATCGAGGTGGCGTTCCTGGCGGGCATGCTGGCCGACGAATTGGGGTTCAACGGCGCCCTGGCCCGCCGCTGCGGGTTGCTGCACGATATTGGAAAGGCGGCCGACCATGAGGCCGAGGGCGGCCACCCGAAGATCGGGGCCGACTTGCTCAAGCGCTACGGCGAGCCGAAAGAGGTGATTCGCGCGGCAGCCGGTCACCACGACAATCTTCGGGTGGAGGATCCGTACACGGTGCTGGTGGCGGCAGCCGACGCCTGCAGCGCATCGCGCCCCGGCGCGCGGCGCGAGACCCTCGAGCGGTACATCAAGCGGATGGAGGAGCTCGAGAGTATTGCCACGCAGTTCCCCGGTGTGGAACAGGCCTACGCCATCCAGGCTGGTCGCGAACTCCGCGTGCTGGTCAACGCCAAGGAGACGACCGACGAATCGGCGGCCCGTATCTGCCGCGACATCGTCCGCGCGTTCGAGGAGCGCCTTACCTATCCGGGCGAGATCAAGGTTACCGTCCTCCGCGAAACGCGGTTCTCGGAGGTCGCCCGCTAGGAGTGCCCGACGTGCGCTTGCTGTTGATTGGCGATATCGTGGGCAAACCCGGGCGGCAGATCGTCGTGCGGGCACTTGCGGGGCTGAGGCAGCGCCATGGTCTGGACCTGGTGGTGGCCAATGCCGAGAACGCGGCCGGGGGCTCCGGGCTCACTCCCGCCATCTTCCACGAATTGATGGCGGCGGGCGTGGACTGCGTCACCCTGGGCGACCACGCCTACCGCAGGCGCGAGATCCTGCCCCTGCTGGAAACCGAGTCGCGCATCGTGCGGCCTGCCAATTACCCCCCGGGTGCGCCGGGGCGGGACCGGGCACTATTGGAACTGGGGGGCGGGCTGCGGGCCGCCGTCTTCGTCCTCTTGGGCCGCGTGTTCATGCCACCGGTCGATTGCCCTTTCGCAGCCGCCGACCGCGTGCTGGCTTCCCTGCCCGCCGACGTCAAAATCATCCTTCTGGACATGCACGCCGAGGCGACCAGCGACAAGCAGATCATGGGCCGGCACCTTGATGGGCGGGTCTCGGCCGTGCTGGGCACCCACACCCACGTCCCCACCGCCGACGAGCAGATTCTGCCTGGCGGCACGGCTTTCCAGTGCGACGTGGGAATGACCGGTCCGCACAACAGCATTCTGGGGCGGCGCATCGACCGGGTGATGGAAACCGTGCTCACCTTCCGCCCCACCCATTTCGAAGTAGCCAGCGGCGATTGCCGTCTGCATGGCACCCTGGTCGAGGTCGATCCCTCCACAGGCAAGTCCACCCGCGTGCAACGCATCGTAGTGGACGAAAATGACGCCCTGCGCCTGGCCGGCGGCTCTTCCTCACCGGCTGCGGACGACAGCATGCTCGCCCCCGACGATTGACCCAAAGGCCAATCGGCACCGCCCCCGGCGCTCAGGCTTCGGGATACTTCCACTCGCCGCGATAAGGGCGGCGGAGCAGCTTATTGGCTTCCGGGTCGCCAACGCACTCCTCCTTTTCTCCGTCCCATTGAATAGAACGGCCCAACTTGTAGCTCAACATGCCCAGCAGGGCTACGTTGGTCGAGTAATAGATGAGTTCGATGTCGCAGACCGGTCGCTTGCCGGTGGCGATGCATTGGAGGAAGTCGGCCCACAATTCTCTAATGTTCTGGTCATCTGGCTTGTGCAGTTGCGGGTCTTCGTGCAGCACGGGCTGCCGAGCATCGACAGGGTAGAACGTCCATCCCCGTTGCCATCCCATGTGGAAGGTGCCGCGCTCGCCATAGAAGTAGCATCCCACCGACTCGCCTTTCTCGGCATTGTTGCCTGCAAACTGGCGATGTTCCCAGCTTACATCGAAGCCGTCGAACTGGAACACGGCGATTTGATGGTCGGGGGCATCGCTGGTTTGTTCCTCGGCGGTAAGCACCGGCGGGCCCTTGATAGGCCGGCCGCCCACCGAGAACACCCGCCGGGGCCATTTCTGATCCATGATCCACAAGATCTGATCCATCCAGTGGATGCCCCAATCGCCCAGGGTGCCGTTGGCGTAATCGAGATAGTTGCGGAAACCGCGGGGGTGGATGCCGCCGGCCCAGGGGTTTTCCGGATCGCCGTTGAAGGGTCGCAAAGGGGCGGGGCCGCACCACAGGTCCCAGTGGAGGCCTTTGGGCGGATCGACGTTTTTGCGCGGTTTTTCAGGCCCGCCGCCATAATGCACGAACGCCCGCACCATTCCGATCTTGCCCAGCTTGCCGGAACGGATAAACTCCCGGCCGCTCACATTATGCGGCGACACGCGGCGGTGCGTGCCCACCTGAACCACCCGACCTGCTTGGCGCGCGGCATTGACCATGGCACGGCCCTCGCGGATGGTGTGGCTGATGGGCTTTTCCACGTACACGTGGGCCCCGGCCTTGACCGCGTCAATGGTAATCAAGGCGTGCCAGTGATCCGGCGTGGCGTTGATGACGATCTCCGGCTTCTCCTTCTGCAACAGCTCGCGATAGTCGATATAGCGCCTGGGCGAATCGGCCGAGAGTTTTTGCACTTCCTGGCAGGCCCGGTCTAGAATCCGCTCGTCCACGTCGCACAAAGCGACCACCTTGGATTGGCCGGCCGCAATCGCCTCGCGGAGAATGTTCATCCCCCACCAGCCGCTGCCGATCAGCACTGTGCGGTATTTCTTATCGCGGGGCGCGGCATGGATTGCCGGCGCTGCCAGCGCCAACCCGGTGGCCGCACACGAACTCATGAATTGGCGTCGATCAACTGCCATGTCAGGTTCCCCAGAAAACGAGCACAAGTTCCCCGGCGGCCACGGTCACGCCGCCTCGAGACCAATCACCCTTCGACCATGGGCGATCGCGCCGGTTTTGTCAAGCGGGGTGGCCCCATGGAACGCCCTTAGCGCATGCGACGGACCTGAAGGGCCACTTTTGGCCCGGGCCGGCTTGGGACAGCCCGATGTCAAGCTCCCGGCCTGACACCCAGGGCTCACCGGTACGACTCGTCATGGGAGGTCGCAGGTTTGGTCGCCGACGGACAGGAGGCTCCGGAACGTGTCCGCCGCCACTCCCATCGAGCCCATAGCAGCATTGCCGCTCCGAAGAGGCCAAGCACAAGGCCCCACCACAAATTGATGTTGATGCCCAGCGAACGAGTGTACATCTCGGGCGAAGTCCAGCCAGTCACAAGACCATACATGGCCAGGATGGCTCCCAAGATGACGAACAGCACTCCGGTCGGCACACGGATATCTAAACTCATCGCGACCTCGTTGCACACGAAGGGTAGCTTGTGATGCGGGCTCTGCCCGCAGAGTTCACCAGAAGATGATGTTCAAGGCTACGGTGGCGGCCATTACGAGCACTGCCAGCGAGGCCGGCCGGGCGTACCAGGCCAAGGCAGGGTCCTCTTGCACGCGTGGAGTGAGCGAATAGACCAGCCCGCGAAGTTCTTCGTCCGGTTTCCGCTGCACGGTGAGCAGCGAGAAGACGATGGTACCGACAAAACAAACCCCGAAAGCGAAGATGGCTGTCCAAAAGTTCTGTGCCATTTCGCTGGGATAGGAATGGAGGGTGGCCAGCCATCCGCCTTTGGGTGCGGTGAGGCTTTGATGGAGGGCGGCGGCCAGCGTGCCGGCCACCAGACCCGCGAAGGCCCCATGCCCGGTGGCTCGCCGCCAAAACATGCCCAGCAAAAACGTGGCCAGCAACGGGGCGTTGACGAACCCGAACACCAACTGCAGCATGTCCATAATGTTGTTGTAATATCGGGCCACGTAGGCGGCGGCGCCGCTCAGAGCAATGCCGAACACGGTGGCTGCCCGCCCCATCCACAGGTAATGCTGGTCGCTGCGGCCGGGGGCCAGATAGCTTTGATAGATGTCGTACGTCCACACGGTATTGAAGGCCGTCACGTTGCCGGCCATTCCCGACATGAACGACGCCAGAAGCGCCGTCAGGGCAAGCCCCAAGAGGCCGGTTGGCACGTACCGGGCGAGCATGGCGGGGATGGCCATATTGTAGTCGATGCCCGTCTGATCGTCCGCAGGCAGAAATCCCCCCTGGCTGGTCACGTGCTGGCCGATGGCGATCATCCCCGGCAAGATCACCAGGGCAGGGAAGAGCATTTTGGGAAAGGCGGCGATCAAGGGGGTGCGGCGGGCGGCGGACATGGACTCGGCGGCCATCGCCCGCTGCACCACCAGAAAATCGGTGCACCAATAACCAAACGAAAGCACAAAACCCAGCCCCATGGATAGCCCAAACCATTCCACTCCCATCGGATTCGTCTGGGGTGAGGCCATCGGGCCCCACGTGCTGCTCCACGTTCCCGGGGGGAATTGCCGGCCGGTGGCGCCGCTGGTGGCTACCAGGTCCAGCTTCTGCACCAGACCGCTCCACCCTCCGGCATCGGCCAGCCCTAAAAGCACCACCGGCAAAAACCCCAAGACGATCAAAAAGAATTGAAGCACCTCGTTGTAGATCGCCGAGGTCAGCCCTCCGAGAAAGATATACAACAGCACGATCGAAGCCGAGATCACCAGTCCCACGTGGTAGTTCACGCCCACGATGGGCGCGATGATCTTGGCCAGCATGTGCATGGAAATGCCGGACGAAAAGATAGTCATCACGGCGAAGGAGAAGGCGTTGAACGCCCGCGTCTTTTCGTCGAAACGCAATTTCAGGTACTCCGGTACGCTACGGGCCCGCGAGCCGTAGTAGAACGGCATCATGAAGATTCCCACGAACACCATGGCCGGGATCGCCCCCAGCCAATAGAAGTGCGACGTGGCGATGCCGTACTTGGCCCCCGAAGCCGCCATGCCGATCACTTCCTGCGCGCCCAGGTTGGCCGAGATAAACGCCAGTCCGCACACCCAGGCGGGCACGGCGCGGCCGGAAAGGAAGAAGTCCGTACTGGTCCGCATGAACCGTTTCAATGCGAACCCGATGCCCAGCACGAACAGCGTGTAGAGGGCAAGAATCAGATAATCGACCAGGCCAAGCTTCAAATCCAGCATGGAACGCCTCGCTCGCCAAAGCCGCGCGATGGGGAACGCCTATTATGCTCGGGCAAGCCGAAGCTGCAAAGGGGGATCGCCGCCGGCCTCGCCAAGATCGCGGACCGACTTAAGGATCGGCGGCCCGCAGCACCTCGCGGAGGTAGCGGCCGGTGATCGACGTGGGATGATTGGCCACCATTTCGGGCGTCCCCTGCACCACGACGCGCCCGCCCTCGTCGGCGGCGCCGGGACCGAGGTCGATGATGTAGTCGGCCGCCTTGATGACCTGGAGATTGTGCTCCACAACGATCAGCGAATGGCCCACCGCCAGAAGCGCGTCGAAGCAGTCCAGCAGTTGCACGATATCGGCAAAGTGCAGGCCCGTGGTCGGTTCATCCAAGAGGAACAGGCAGCGTCCGCGCTTGGCCGATGACATGTACGCAGCCAGCTTCAGCCGCTGGGCTTCGCCGCCAGAAAGTGTATTGGCGGGCTGGCCCAGCCGGAGGTAATCCAGCCCCACGTCGATGAGGCGCTTGAGGCGGGCCTGCACCTTGGGCCGACCCCGGAAGAAGGTGAACGCCTCGCGCACGGTCATGTCCAGCACTTCGGCGATATTGCGGCCCCGGTAGGTCACTTCGAGGATCGCGTCGCGATACCGCGTGCCATGGCACTGGCTGCACTTCATGTACACGTCGGCCAGGAACTGCATGTCGATCTGGATCTGCCCCTCCCCCTGGCAGGCGCTGCATCGCCCTTCTTCGGAATTGAAGCTGAAATGGCTGGCCGTGTAGCCGCGGGTGCGGGCCTCCGGCGTCTCGGCGAAGACCGCCCGGATTTCGTCAAAGGCCTTCAGGTATGTGACCGGGTTCGAGCGGGGAGAGCGGCCGATGGGGGTCTGATCGACCAGCACCAGGTCATCGATCTGGCCATCGCCGTAGATTTCATCGTAGTCGCACGGTTTGGGGGCTTCTTTATGCATTCGTCGGCAGAGGGCCGGGTAGAGCGTATCCTGAACCAGCGTGCTCTTGCCCGAGCCGCTCACCCCGGTCACCACGCACAGCACGCCCAGCGGGAACTCGACGGTGATGTTGCGGAGGTTGTTACCGCGGGCGCCGGCCAGGCGAATCCAGCCATGTTCCGGCACGCGGCGGCGGGCGGGACAGGCGATACCGCGCCGACCCGCCAGGTAATCGCCCGTGAGGCTATGGGGGCAGCGCATCATCTCCTCCGGGGTGCCTTGGAAAACCACGCGGCCGCCCCGTTCGCCGGCACCGGGCCCGATTTCGATCACCTGGTCCGCTGCCCGCAAGATCGCCTCCTCATGCTCCACGACCACCACCGTGTTGCCCCGGTCGCGAAGCTCGCAGATGGCATGGATCAGGCGCTGGATATCACGGGGGTGGAGTCCGACCGAGGGTTCATCGAGCACGTACAGCATGTTCACCAGGCTGGACCCCAGCGCCGAGGTGAGCGCCACGCGGCGCAGCTCGCCGCCGCTGAGGGTCCGCAGGGTGCGACCCAGGGTCAAATAGCCCAGTCCCACCGCCACCAGGTATTCCAGCCGAGCGCGGACTTGCTGCAGGGCAACCCGGGCCACCTCGTGGCGCCAGGGGTCCAGGGCCAGTTGGCGGAAAAAGGCCGCAGCATCCGTGATCTTCATGGCTGAGATTTCGGCCAGGTTTTTGCCGCCCACGCGCGTGGCCAGGGCCTCGGGCCGCAGCCGGCTGCCGCCACAGGCCGGGCAGGGCCTGTGGCTTCGCCACCGGCTGAGGAACACGCGGATATGCATCTTGTATTTGCGCCGCTCCAGCCAGGCAAAAAAGCCCCGCAGTCCGCCGAAGTTCCGCTCCGGCACCCCATTCCAGATCAACTCCCGATGCTCCGGCGCAAGCCGCGCAAAGGGCACATCCACGGGGATCCCATAGTCCGGCGCCAGGGCCAGCAGTTCTTCAAGCTCGTGGGCATACGCGGGACTGTTCCACGGCGCGATCGCCCCTTCCTTGAGCGACTTGCGCGGGTCTGGCACCACCAAGTCCATGTCTACATCGATGATGTTGCCGAACCCTTCGCACTTGGGGCAGGCGCCCAAAGGGCTGTTGAAGCTATACAGGCGCGGCTCGGGCGCCGGGTACTCCAGGCCGCAATCCTCGCAGGACCACTGCGCACTGAAACCGAGGCGGCGCCACGCCCGGCCATCGAGGATATGCGGCACACCGCGACCCGCAAGCGCGTCGATCCCGGCACAGGCGGCGTCCGTAGCGCCTGTCGCGCCGGAGGCTCGTCCCCCCGCCTCGAACGACTCGGCCCCCATGCCAGCCTCCTGCGGCGGGCCAGGCATCGGCTCTTCCACAAAGACCGCACAACGCCCCTGGCCCCGGGCAAACGCGGTCTCCAGCGATTCCCGTACGCGTTTGTCGGCAGCGCCGGCCGCCAGCCGGTCCACCACCACATAGAAGCCATCAGGCCCAGCCAGAGCGCCGGTTGGGGCTTCGGCCTCGCCCAGGTTCAGCACCCGCTGGCCCACGATGACCCGCAGGAATCCCTCCTCCCGCAGTTTAGCGCCCAAGCGCGAGCAATCCTCCCCGGCCGGCACCGCCTGCCGAAACGCCACCATATACCGCGTCCCCGGGGGCAACCGGGCCAGCAGCGCAGCCACGTTCTCCGGCGACTGGCGGCGGACCTCCTGCCCGCACCGCAGACAAAACACCTGCCCCACCCGCGCAAAGAGCAGCCGCAGATAGTCGTTGATTTCGGTGGCCGTGCCCACGGTCGATCGGCTGGAGCGGGCGCTGTCCCGGTTGGTTACTGCGATGGCCGGCGGAAGCCCATCGATCCGGTCGGCCTCAGGTTTCTCCAGGCGTTCGAGGAACTGGCGGGCGTAGGCCGAAAAGGTTTCGATGTAGCGCCGCTGCCCCTCGGCATACAGCGTATCCAGGGCGAGGCTGCTCTTGCCGCTGCCGCTCAGCCCGCATAGCACCACCAGCTTGCGGTGGGGGATATCCAGATCGATCCCCTGGAGGTTATGCACCTCCACGCCGCGCAACGCGATGTGATCGATCGCTGCCATGGTATCCCGCCGCGCTACCATCTGTGCAGTTCATGCCGCCGCACCATCAGCACGCCCCTCGGTTGGGCGGCATCCTGACCGGTCTGACCCCGCCACCTTGTACGGCTTTCCGCTCCGAAAACCACACCGGTGCACTGGCGAAATGCGGTATTTGAGGCGGAAAGTCCTTCCGGGCCGATGCCGATCGGCATGCGCCACCATCATGGGTTGTCACCCCGGGCAAGCACTTCCTCCACCACCACCCGATGCGCTCCGACCAATTCATTGTCGCACAATAGCTCCAGCGCGTAAGTGCCCGGGACCTGGGGCAGGATGGGCACGGGCAAGACCAACTGGACGGTCTTCAGCGGGTCGTCGCATTCGATGGGAATCGGGTTGCTCTCGAAACAAATCTCGTTGGTCTCCAGGCGGACCAGGCGCAACTGGACCTGCACTCTCCCCCGAACCTCCGTCAGGCTGATGTAGGCAAAAGGGTTGCCCGCCCGCAAGACCTGGGCCAGGGGGATCCGCAGCAGCCCCTCCTTGCCCGGCTCGCTCGGCTCCGCCCGGCGCTTCCACACCGCAAACCGATCGAAGACGCCTGCAATGACGGCCTTGCCCGTCTCCTTGTCGCGATACACGTGGTCGGCCAGCAATAGTGCCTGCAAGACGGGTTTCACGTATTGCCTCGGCAGATGAGCACTGACCCCAGCCAACGCGATGCACAGACCGCTCGCCCAAAAGACCTTTGCCCGCAGCGTCCCATCACACCCGTTTGTCCCGCGGTTCCCCTTGGGAATGCCGGCTGCGGAGAAGTTTTCACCCATGGGCGACGCCATCGGAGGGAAACGCACCCCTCCGTTGCAGATACGCTATCCTTAGGGTCTGGCAACGTCAAGGGGAGCGAGGCCGCTTGTCGTTTCGCTTCGGCGTCTTTTCGGGTGGCCATCCGGCGGGTATGGTAAAGAGGAGGAGGCGCGGCGCTTGCGGCCGCGCGCTTGGCCAGCGAAGGCCAGTCAGACACCGGGAGCAGGCAACATGGCAATCACTGCGCCGCCAAGGTCGGCCGAGCGCCACCGTGCCCACCCTTTGGATGCCGTCTTCTCCCCGCGAAGCATTGCGGTGGTAGGCGTGACGGCCACCCCCGGCACGGTCCCCTACGACATCTTCCACAATATTCGCCAAGCCGGTTTCGTCGGGCCGGTGTTCCCCGTCGCACCGGGCAAGCGTGAAATCGACGGGGTGCCGGCGTACCGTTATTTGCTCGACATCCCCGACGCGGTCGACCTGGCGGTGATCGTGTTTCCTGCCGAGGTAGTCGATCGAGCCATCGACCACTGCGTGCGCAAAGGGGTGCAGGCGGCGATCGTGATCTCCGCGGGGTTCCGCGAAATCGGCCCCGTAGGCCTCAAGCGCGAGCAGCGGATCCAGGCGCTGTGCGCCGAGCACGGCATCGCCCTGGTGGGGCCGAATTGCCTGGGCGTGATCAACACCGATCCGGCGGTACGGCTCAATGCCTCGTTCGCCCGGAAAATGCCTCACACGGGCCGGATCGCCTTTCTGAGCCAGTCCGGCGCGCTGTGCACGGCGGTGCTCGATTACGCGCGGGAAAAGCAGATCGGCTTTTCGAAGTTCGTCAGTTTTGGCAACAAGGCGGGGGTCACCGAGGTCGAACTTCTGGAGTATCTGCATCACGATGCCCGGACGGAGGTGATTCTGCTGTACCTGGAGGAACTTCGCGATGTGCGCCGGCTTATGGAAACAGCCCAGCGGGTGACGCGGGGCGAGCTGGCCAAGCCCATCCTGGCCATCAAGGCAGGGCGAACCCCCCAGGGCGCCGCGGCGGCAGCCAGCCATACCGGGTCCTTGGCCGCCGAGGACGCCATCTGCGATGCGGTTTTCCGGGAGGCGGGCATCGTGCGGGTCGATAGCATCGACGAGCTATTCAATATCGCCGTGATGTATGCCCAGCAGCCGCTCCCCGCCGGCCCCCGATTGGGTATCGTCACCAACGCGGGCGGTCCGGGCGTGATGGCGGCCGACGCTGCGGTCCGCCTGGGCTTGGAATTGCCGCCGCTGGCTTCTTCCACCCAGCAAGCGTTGCGCGGGGTGCTGCCGGCCACCGCCAACGTCAAAAACCCCGTGGATGTCATCGGCGACGCCCGCGCCGATCGGTACGATGTCGCCCTGCGCCACGTCCTGGCCGACCCGGCCGTGGACCAAGTTCTGGTGATCCTGACCCCGCAGTCGATGACCGACATTGCGGCCATAGCCGCGCGCATTTGCCAGCTAGCGGGGTCAGAAGAGGGACCAAAGGCCAGCCAGGCTCTGCCCCGAAAACCCTTGGCCTGCTCCTTTATGGGGGCCGAGGACGTTGCCGAGGGCGTGCGGATCCTCCAGCAGGCCGGCATCCCGCATTACATTCTTCCAGAATGGGCCTGCCGGGCTATGGCGGGCGTTCAGCAGATCCTGCGGGTTCGGCAAGAGGCGATCGATCAGCCGCGTCCACTGGCCGTGGACCGCCAGGCCGCCCGCCATGTTCTAGCCTCGGCGCCGGCCGGCTACCTGACCGAAGATGAGGCGTTGCAGGTGCTTTCGGCCTATGGCCTGCCCGTGCCCCCGTGGCACCTGTGCCGCACGCCCGATGAAGCCGCGGCCTGGGCCGAGGCACACGGCTATCCCGTAACCTTGCGCGTGGCCAGCCGGCACATCGTGCATAAGTCGGAGGTGCACGGTGTGGCTTTGGACCTGCGCGACGCCGCCGAGGTACGCCAGGCCTTCCAGGCCATGGAGCGCCGCGTGGCAGTGGCACGGCCCGATGCCCACATCGCGGGCTTCATCGTGCGGCGCATGATCCCTTCGGGGCACGAACTGATCGTCGGTGCCAAACGCGACGCGGTGTTCGGGCCGGTCGTGATGTTCGGCCTTGGCGGAGTGCTGGTCGAACTGTTCGGCGATGTAACGTTTGCCTTGGCACCCCTGGGCCCTGCGGCCGCGCAGCGCATGATTCGCCGCGTGCGGGCTGCACGCCTCTTGGAAGGATTCCGCGGCCAGCCGCGCGCGGACCTCGAGCCCATCGTCCAGTGCATTTTGCGCATTGGCCAACTCGTGGCCGATTTCCCCCGAATCGCCGAGTTGGACATCAACCCGCTGTTGGCCTGCCCGCCGCCAATCGGATGCCAGGTGGCCGATGTGCGCATCCGCTTGGCATGACCCCCGCCCGCGCCCAACACACGGGCCACGCGCCGGCACAGCCGTATACTCACCCACCATTGGCTTTGAGGATCCCATGAACCGAGAAGAGATTGAACAGCGAGTCAAAAAGGTGATCTGCCGCGTATTGAAGATCGATCAGAGCATGATCGAGCCGTCCAGCCATTTCGTGTTCGACTTGGGGGCGGAAAGCACTCAGTCAGTAGAACTGGTAGCCGCGTTTGAACAAGAGTTCGGCATCGAGCTGGAAGATGACGCGGCCTTGGCCGTAAAGACCGTGGGCGAAGCTGTGGACTTCATTGCCGAGCGCTTGGCGTGAGCGGAGTTTGAGGCCCGGCGCTGGCCTCGCTCCCGTCGCCCTCCACGGCCGTAGACCGCGCGCCGAGGTGGCGCCTATAAAAGAGCCTGGCCCATAAGGACCCGGCGCCGCCACCCCGCCGCGCGGCCTTTCATTAGGTGGGAACCTCGTCACGGGGTAATGGCCCGCAAAAAGTTTCGGACGGGCTGACCCTCTACGTACACCTTGGGCTTCACCCACACCCGCCGACCCACCGCAACCGGCTGAGCCGCATACCCGGTCGGCAAGTATGCTACTGTGGGTGCCGGGCTATAAGTAACGGTTGGCTGAACGTAGTTGACGGTAACTGCGGGGCGATACGTCGCAGGCACCGGGGCAAAGGTGCCGACATAGGGGGCCGGTGGTGCCCCGGCCAGCGGGCGGCACGCCGGCATAGCCCAGCCGGCCGGCGGCAAGGCGAGGGCGCCCCCAGGCTGCCCCGAGGCATACACGGTCACCAACCCCGCTGAGGCCGGGACCGCATACGTGCCGTAGGATGAGGCGACAGCGCTCGAGCCGGCCTCGAAGGGGCTGTAAAGCGGTGCCCACCCCTGCGCCTGGGCCGAAGTGGCCCCAACCACTAACGTGAGCAGTCCGATCGTGATTCGGCCAAGAAGCGTCATGGTCCGGTTCCTTTCCATCAAGCACACGCAGGGGGGCCGGATTGCCGCGACACGCTCGGGCATTTGAGGATCCGCCCGCACCTGCACAGGGGGGCTTTTTTGCAAACTTCGTGCCGGCGTGTGTTCTTGCCAGGCCGCCACGAAGCGTGGCGCTCCATAAGATGGTGTTAGCCAACCAAGGGCGGCCTGAAACCGCCTGCAAGCGGTTTGGCGACATGGAGTTGCGCCGCACGGGCGACGACTGGGGCCCTTTGGAGGCTGGCCGGGGCTTGTCTGCCCGAATCTGCTCCGGTGCCGCAGGCCGTAGCGCATCGCTTTGATGGCGCGCGTGTCGTCATTTCTGCGGCGCTATTGGCCTTGCTCGGCTCGACTTGCTCGGCGAAAGCTACCCGTCCGCCTGTGCTTCTGGGTGATCCCCTTGGCTGGTTATAGGGATACGCTCACGGAGGCTAGTTTCGGGGCGATGGTGGCCACGTCGCGGCGACTGGTCAGATCAAATACGGCCGCTCGTATCTTCACCACTTGCACCGGCTCGCCCAGCACATCAATGACGTACTGCACCGCATCCGGCAGCTCGTACTCGCCCCGGGGCGAAAGGGGAATGTTGCGGCACGCCTGAAAGATGGGCCGGCAAAACCGCCAGCAGTTCATGCTGATCCACAAAGGTCGCGGCAAGGTTGAAAGGGTGCTATCATCCGGCTTTTCCATGATCCGCCGCAGCAGGTTGTTTGAATCGATCTGGCCCACGGCAAACTGCCGAATCCGCTCCGGCGCGATGTTGCTGTGGGTGAACATCGCATCCTCCTCGAACAGGGCCGTGCCAAAGCCGCTCAGATAGCGAAGTTCCGCCAACGCCTGGGGCGGATAGTAGTTGTCCGAATTGATCACCAGAAAGGGATCATCGCCGACAAACGATTCGGCCGCAGCCACTGCGTCGGCCGTGCCACGGGGCTCGGGTTGCACCGCGTAATGGATCGAGAAGCGGCTCACCCCCACCTGGTCATAGTACCGGCGAATCACCTCGTGCTCCGGAGCCACTACCAGGCAAACCTGCCGGTATCCTGCGTCGGCCAAGGCCGAAAGCACGTAGTCCAGAAAAGGCCTGCCCACGGGGATCATCGCCTTGAGCCCCATCGTGGCGATCACCTCCTGCGATGGCTCCAGCGATACATGCTCCTCGCGCCTCCGCATTCGAGTACCTAATCCCCTGGCCAGGATTACGGCTTTCTCCATAGGCGCTTCTGCCATGCACGACTTCTCCTGCGCGAATGTTGTGCAACCTCTCGACAGGCAATTGTAGCTTGCCCGCCCCGGTTGTATGCAACTTGCCCCCCATATCCGGTGGGCAGGCGACTGCAGTCCAACGGTTTCAAGTTTTCGATTCCGGCTGGCCGGGGCTGGGGCGGTTAGGCTCCAGGCGGGCCGCTTTGCCTTCACTGCACTCCGGGGCCTCGAGAGGCGTGTGACGTGTGCGGCCTGGGCTGTAGCAAGGTTCCGTTCTTTGGGTGCTTCCCTTGACGACTCCCTTTTGGGCTGGGTATAGAGACCTTTTTTCGGTCGGTTTGGCAGCGGAGCCAATGGGAGGGCCGGTTAGCGGCTGAACACTCGGAGGATCCGCGGCGTGGCCAGCCGGCTTACACTGCGATGTCAAGCGAGGGGAGCTTCCGTGGAAGAAATCCGCCAGCAATTCCTGGCCGACTTGAGCCGAGCGCGAAGCGCCAAAGAGGTCGACGAGGTCCGTGTTCGGTACCTTGGGCGCAAGGGGGCGATTACCACGCTGTTGAAAGGGACCGACTTCAGCCGCCTCTCGCCCGACGAGCGTCGAGAATTGGGACGCAAGCTGAACGAATTGAAGGCCTTTGTCGAGGAGCAACTGGTTCGGGCGGCCCAGGCGGCAGAGGCGGCAGCCGCTCCTCAGGTCGGGGCGGGCCAACGGCTCGACCTGACCCTTCCCGGTACCAGCCGGCGTCTGGGCGCTATCCACCCGGTGACGCTGGTGCAGATGGAGTTGGAAGACGTGTTCCAGTCCATGGGATTCATGGTGCTGGGCGGGTTCGAGGTCGAACTGGAGTACTACAACTTCGATGCGTTAAATATCCCCCCGGACCACCCCGCGCGCGACATGCAGGACACCTACTGGCTGACCAACGGAATGCTCATGCGTACGCATACCTCGGCCAATCAAGTGCGGGCATTGGAGCGGTTCGGGGCGCCGTTGCGGGCCATCTTCCCCGGCCGTTGCTTTCGCTACGAAGCCATCGATGCCAGCCACGAGAACACTTTCTACCAGCTCGAAGGGCTGATGGTGGACCGCGAGATATCGGTCGCCAATCTGATTGCAGTCATGAAGGCCCTTCTGGCCCGTATTTTCGGGCGCGAGGTGAAGGTGCGTCTTCGGCCGGGCTTCTTCCCGTTCGTCGAGCCGGGGTTCGAACTCGATGTGGAATGTCTGCTTTGCGGCGGCGCGGGCTGCGCCACGTGCAAGCAGAGCGGATGGATCGAGCTGATCCCGTGCGGCCTGGTGCATCCGCGGGTGTTGGAGTTCGGCCGGGTGGATCCGGCGGTGTTCAGCGGATTCGCATTCGGGCTGGGGCTGACCCGCATGGCGATGATGAAGTATGGCATTCCCGACATTCGGTTGATGAACTCCGGCGACATCCGCTTTTACGAGCAGTTTCCGGCGGCGGTGTGAGCCCTTGGCAGTGGCCATGGGGGCCGCACGCCCCGCCCTATCGGCCTCCGCTTGGGAGATCTTCGTGAAAATCTCGCTTGACTGGCTTTGCGATTTCGTGGATCTGGCGGACCTCGCGCCCCAGCAGATTGCCGACCGCCTGACCCTTTGCACCGCCGAGGTCGAGGGGTTCGAAATACTGCGGCGGAGCTTGGCCGGCGTGCTGGTGGGCGAGGTAGTGGCCCTGGAGCCGGTGCCGGCCAGCTACCCGGCAGCCCGGCTGCACGCGGCCGAAGTCGATTGCGGCAATCGGCGGTTCACCACCGTCTGCGGCGCGCCTAACATCCGCTTGGGAATGAAGGCCCCGTTTGCGCCACCCGGCACTGTGCTGGCAGGCGGCACGCGGATTGCGGTCTCTGAAGTGGCCGGGCATCGAAGCGAGGGGGTGTTGTGCTCGGCCATGGAGCTGGGCCTGAGCCGTTGGCATGAGGTACTGCTGGAGTGCCCGGCGGGACTGCCCAACGGCACACCCCTGGCCCATTACATCCCCGAGCAGGATGTGATCTTCGAGATCGACAACAAGAGTCTCACGCACCGGCCGGACCTGTGGGGCCACTACGGCCTGGCCAGGGAGCTGGCCGCCATATTCCGCCGTCCGCTGCGCAGGCTGGCCGTGGCCGACTTGACACAGTACGACCCGCTGCCGGCGTATCCCCTGCAAATCGACGACCCGGAAGGTTGCCCGTGCTATGGCTGCATCGAGTTCGAGGTTCCGGCCGCCGCCCCCGCGCCCCTGGTCATCCAGCGACGGCTGCACGCGCTGGGGCAACGGACCTTCGGCCTGCTCGTGGACTTGACGAACTACGTGATGTGGGAGCTGGCCCAGCCCACCCATGCCTTCGATGCCGACCGGGTGCACGCCATCCGGGTGGCTCCGCTGGGCAAGGCAGGCACGTTTACCACTCTGGATGGCCAGGCCCGCACGCTGGTGCCCGACGATCTGCTCATCTGGAACGAATCGGAGCCGGTGGCCCTGGCTGGGATCATGGGCGGCTTGAATAGCGAAGTACAGCCCTCTACCCAGCGTGTGCTGCTGGAAAGCGCCAATTTCAAGGCGTCGCGGATCCGCCGTACCTCGGTCCGCCTGGACCTCCGCACCGAATCGGCGCAGCGTTTCGAGAAGAGCCAGCCCCCAGCCAACGTCAAACTGGGCATAGCCCGAATCCTCCGGCTGATTGACGAGGCGGGCGTCCAGTGCCGTGTGACCAGCCGTTTCACTCTGGCCGGCGACCTGAAGGACGGCTACCGGCCACTGGAGATGCCCCGGCGTTGCCTGAACACCATGGCGGGACAGGAGATCCCGGAGAGCGAGACGCTGGCCATCCTCGAAGCCCTTGGGTTCCAGGCACGATTCGAGGGGGATCGACTGTGTGTGGGCATTCCTCCGCACCGCAGTGAAAAGGATATTTCCATCCCGGCGGACATCACCGAAGAAGTGCTGCGGATTTACGGCTACGGCCGCATCGAACCACGCATGCCGCACTTGTCCATCGCCCCGCCGTATGTCGAGACCAGCCTCCGCACCGAACACAAAGCCCGGCGGCTGCTGGCGGGTGCCCATGGCTTTATCGAGGTGCATACCTATGGCTGGTTCGATGACCTGTGGCTGGCGGAACTTCGGTTTGTCCCTCAGCGCGCGCTGCAACTTCGCAACCCCAGTGCCCAGCAGAACCGGTTACTTCGAACCACGCTGGTGCCAAACCTGCTGGCCCTGGTGCGGCCGAACCGGGCGCACCGCGACGCCTTCCGATTGTTTGAGATCGGCCGGGTGTACGCGGCGGGCCCCGGGGAGGGATGCACGGAGCGGGCCCGCCTGGCGGGCATCAGCTATCAGGACGCCGATTGGCCGCCCGCGGAAGAGCATTTCCGCAATATCAAGGGGGCCATTGAGGATCTAGGCCGGTTTCTCAACTGCGGCGCCCTGAGCCTTCGACCCGGAGCACAGAGCGAAACCCCCTGGCAGCTTTCTGGACTGTGGGCCGAGATCTGCCGCGATGGGGAACCTGTCGGGGCGATCGGCGTACTGGCCGGCCAAATCCTCAAAACCGTCGCCCCTCAGGGCCAAGTGGTGTGGTTCGAACTGGACCTGGAATCGCTGCAAGGTCCGTTGTACCCCGAGGTCCGGTACACGGCCCCGCCCGCGTATCCCGGAAGCTGGCAAGACTTCTCGCTATTGTGGGACCTGGACCAAGGCTTTGCGCGGCTGGAAGAGCGGCTGGACCGCTTCCGCCACCCCTTGGTGCGGCGGCGAGAGTTTCTCGTGCTGTATAAAGGCAAGGGCCTGCCCCCCGGCAAAGGAAGCTATTCGTTCCGCTACTGGATCGGGGCTCAAGATCACACCCTCTCGGGCGAGGAGATCGAGCAGTTCCGGGCAGCCATGCTCGAGTTCCTCTCAGCCGAGGGCATCCCGCTTAGAACGTAAAGGGCCAACCACTAGTGCGGGTTGTGTGGACTGAGGGTAACGGCTGTCCCAGCGGGGCTGTGCTCCCGTGCCCGCGCGTTCTGTGGATGAAGGTGAGGAGGGCGCCCTTGGGGGCGGCCCCGCGGCGCCGAGCGGTCGAACGGCTCCCTCCACCGGCGACTCTCGCGACGGGTACAATCGTTAAGGTGTCTGCCCCTTCGCCCCACGGCCCCCTAATGTGGTAGCATAGACCGCATGGAAGCCGCCACCCCCATGATGAAGCAATATGTCGAGGCCAAACGGGCCTGCCCGGAGGCCCTGCTGCTTTTCCGCATGGGGGACTTCTACGAGCTGTTCTACGAGGATGCGAAGACCGCCGCCCGGCTGTTGAACCTCGCCCTTACCAGCCGCGAAAAAGGCGAGAACGCGGTACCCATGGCCGGCTTCCCCCAGCATCAACTGGAGACGTATTTAGCCCGCCTGATTGCGGCCGGTCAGCGGGTGGCCATCTGCGAACAGGTCGAGGATCCGAAAAAGGCGGTCGGGCTGGTCCGCCGCGAAGTGACCCGCGTGGTAACCCGGGGCACACTAACGGACGAGGCCCTTCTGGATCCCCGCCAAAGCAACTATTTGGCTGCGGTGGCGCCGGGGGATCCGGCGGGCGTGGCATGGGTGGACATTTCCACGGGCCGGTTCCGGGCCTGCGGCTTTCCGGCTGGCCAGTTGGCCGACCATTTGGCCCGGATCGCTCCTGCCGAAGTGCTGTTGGCGGAGGATGCCCCGTTGGTTTCCAGTCCCGCGCTGGATGGCGTCTTGGTAACCCGGCGACCGGCCTGGGCCTTTTCGCAGGCCGCAGCCGAAAAAGCTCTGGGGCAGCACTTCGGCACCGCTTCGCTGGAAGGGTTTGGTTTTGGGAGCGAGCCTGCCGACGTCCAAGCCATCCGGGCCGCAGGGGCCATCCTCGATTACCTGGCGGAAACCCAGAAAACCTCTCTGGAGCATATCGACCGGTTGTTGCCATACCGCGCAGCCAGTACGCTGGCCATCGACGAGGCCAGCCGGCGGAGCCTGGAACTCACCCGCACGTTGCGCGACGGCCGTCGAGAAGGTTCGCTGCTGTATGTACTGGACCGTACTGTGACCGGAATGGGTTCCCGCTTGCTGGCGGAATGGCTGGCTAACCCCCTGACCGATCGGCTTGCCATCGAAGCAAGGCTCGATGCGGTGGAAGAACTGCTCAAAGACGCCGCTTTGGCCAGCGAACTGCGAACAACGCTCCGGCAAGTGTACGATGTCGAGCGGCTGTTGGCCCGCGTGGTCACCCAACGAGCTACGCCTCGTGATCTTGGTTTTCTGGGCCGCACACTCCGCGTGCTGCCTGCGCTGAAGGCCCGGCTGGTCGATTCGGGATATCGCCGGCTGGCGGAGTTGGCCGGCCAGATCGATCCCTGCGATGACCTCCGCACCACCCTGCAATCCGCTCTGAACGACGAATGCCCCCTGTCGTCCCGCGACGGCGGGTTCATCCGCAAAGGCTTTCACCCGGAACTGGATGCTTTGCGAGAGTTGGCTTACGGGGGGAAAGAATGGATCGCCCGCTACCAGGCACGGGAAATTCAACGCACCGGCATCCCCAACCTGAAGGTGGGATTCAACAAGGTTTTCGGTTACTACATCGAGATCACCAACGCCCACCAAACCAAGGTCCCTGACGATTATATCCGCAAGCAGACCATCAAAAACGCCGAGCGGTTCATCACCCCCGAGCTGAAGGAGTACGAAGAAAAGGTCCTCTCGGCGGACGAGAAAGCCAAGGAGCTGGAGTACACGCTGTTTGTGGAACTCCGTCAGGCGGTAGCGGCGGCACGGGCGAGGCTTTCGGCCACGGCCGGAGTGCTCGCCCAACTCGACGTGCTGGCCTCGCTGGCTGAACTGGCCCGCTTGCGCAATTATTGCCGGCCCCGGCTGGTCGACGAGCCAGTGCTAGTAATCCGCGATGGCCGGCACCCGGTGCTGGACTTGACCGAACCGGAAGGGACTTTCGTACCCAACGACACGGTGATGGGGCCGGATACCGGGCACATGCTGCTCATCACCGGACCCAATATGGCCGGCAAAAGCACCTATATCCGCCAAGTGGCGCTTTTGGTGCTCTTGGCCCACCTGGGCAGTTTCGTGCCGGCGGCCGAGGCCACCATCGGCCTGGCCGACCGCATCTTCGCCCGGGTCGGGGCCAGCGACGAGCTCTCTCGCGGGCAAAGCACTTTCATGGTGGAAATGATCGAGACGGCTCGCATCCTCCACACCGCCACTCGCCGCAGTGTAGTCATCCTCGATGAGATCGGACGAGGCACCAGCACTTACGACGGCATCTCGCTGGCCTGGTCCGTGGCTGAGTATCTCCACGACCGTATCGGTTGCCGCACCCTGTTCGCCACGCACTACCACGAGCTGACCGACCTGGCCCAGTCGCTTCCGGGGGTCAAAAACCTCAACGTGGCGGTCCGCGAGTGGCGCGATGAAGTGGTCTTCCTCCACAAGATCGTCGAGGGAGCGGCCGACAAGAGCTACGGAATCCACGTGGCCCGGCTGGCGGGGGTCCCCCGCGAGGTAATCCAGAGGGCTAAAGAAATCCTCGCCCAGTTGGAGGAAGAGCACCTCGACGAGTTCGGACGCCCCAAAATTGCGCGCCCGGAGTCCCGCAGGCAGGAAATCCAGCTCACCTTATTCGCGCCTCCCGAGCATCCCTTGCTGGACGAAATCCGGCAACTCGATCTCAACGAGATCACCCCGCTGGAGGCGTTGCGCCGGATTGCGGAGTGGCAGTCCGAACTCTTGCAAGGGCGCAAACCGGCCGGCCAACAGTCACGTTCCACCGGTCAGGCGGACAAGGCGGCAGGCGCTAGCGGCTAGACCAAAAGCCATAAGGTCTTGCCTATCTAAGAGATAAGGCGGATCACGGTAGTCGTGGTCACGGCGGGTTCCCGCGGAGGGTATGCCCGGGCAAAAGCATACGCCAATCCGTCAGGGCGGGCCGGCCCCCCGCTGTTGTTACCCGGTTGACAGGGGGCCGAGGCAGTCGTATGCTAGAGGGGTACACTCTGGGGAGCTTGGGCTACCCCCATTTATCCTGCGAGCTTTGGGTAGTCCGCCCGGGTGTCCATGGGTGGGTGTTCGTCTTCAATCGTGACACGCTGGAGGAGTCAGATGGCCATTCGCATCTTGATAGCCGACGACCATGACGTCGTCCGCAGCGGGCTGAAAACCATGCTAGCGGGGACTGATATTGAGGTGGCGGCCGAGGCTACGACCGGAGAGCAAGCCGTCAAACTGGCCTTATCGCAGCCGATTGACGTGGCCCTGCTGGATATCCGCATGCCCGACGGCGACGGCTTGACCGCACTGGGGCGGATCAAACTCGACAAAGCCGATCTGCCGGTGCTGATGCTCTCGACCTACGACAATCCTACCTATATCGCCCGAGCCGTGGCATTAGGGGCCGCCGGCTACATCCTTAAAGGCTGCACCAAAGACGAACTGCTTCAGGCGATCCGCACGGCGGCCAAAGGCGAAAGCGTGTGGACCCGGGAGGAACTCCGCCGGGTGACCGGCGCGTTGGCTACGCCCCGCCTGACGGCCGATGTGGAGGTGCCGCTCACCCAACGCGAAAGCGAGGTCCTCCGCCAGTTGGCCTACGGCCTGACCAACAAGGAGATCGCCCAGGCCCTCCACATCAGCTACGAGACAGTCAAGGAGCACGTCCAGCATATCTTGCGAAAAATCGGCGTTTCCGACCGGACTCAGGCCGCGGTGTGGGCGGTGCGGAAACAACTAGTCTAAACGCGGGCGGGGCAGGTTTGCGGTCTGTCGCTCCGCGGGTGCTGCCGGGTTGGCTGGCGGCGGTTTTGACCCCATCCACCGAAAGACCCCAAACCCGCTCCGCACGGTTGCATGCCTCTTTTTTTGATGCGGTGTGTGCGGCAGGACCAATCCCGCAGCCCCGGGAGCCTCCGTACCAAACCGCGTGGCCCACTGCCGACACTGGCTTGCGCTTTCAGTCCTGCGCTGGGTACTGGGGGGCGCAGTCCCTATGGCTTTCTGCCGGGTGCGCGTATTTTTCGGATTGCAGGGCGATCGCAGTCGGGCGTCCTGTCTGAAGAATAAGCCGCCGCATTGCCAACGCCCGCAGTGCGTGTCCGGACCTTTGGGCACGCCGAGCCGGCTTGCCGTGGCCAACACCCGTATTGCCACGGCGACTGTGGAGGTGTGGAGTTGGGGCGGTGGTTTTGACCCCACCTCCGTGGCTGACTAAAATGGCAGAGTTGGAAAGCTGGTTTTGGCGCTTCGGAGCATACGCTGGCGGGCGGCATTCCACCGCGGAAAAGCCTGCGGATATGTACGATGAGCCTGGGCGCGCTGCAGAGTCCGTGCATTAGTATCACGCGTCGGGACAGCCGATTGCCCTTACGGCCGCGGGGGTGCCAATCCGCTGTCGCTATAGGTATTTGCGTGCTCTTGACCTTTCTGCTGGCCAGCAGCAACTTACCCGGCGCCGCGCCGGCAAACAAAGACCCTCTGGAAGCGTTGAAGCCGCGAAGCAATTCGGTCTCGGCTGGCCCGACCGATTCCGTGGAACTTCCAGACGGTCGGGCCCGCACCTCCCTGTTCGGATTGGTGGGCGAGGGCTTCAAGTTCGTCTATGTATTCGATCGGTCCGGCAGCATGGGCGGCTCGGGCCGACAGGCCCTCCAACTGGTCAAACAGGAGCTACGGGCCAGCCTGCAGACTCTCGATACCGTGCACCAGTTCCAGCTTATCTTCTACAACGACCGGCCGGTGATTTTCAATCCGTCAGGCATGCCTGGCCGGCTGGCCTTTGCCACCGAAGAGAACAAGCGGCGGGCACTGCAATTCATCGACAGCATCACTCCAGACGGCGGCACGGAACACGAGGAGGCGTTGAAACTGGCCATCCGCTTGCGGCCGGACGTCATCTTCTTTCTTACCGATGGCGATGATCCGCAGCTTAACCCCCAGCAGATCGAGCGTCTCAGCCGTATGGCGGCAGGGATCACGATTCACACGATCGAGTTCGGCAGCGGGCCGCGCCCGGCTGGCGGCAGCTTTCTGGCCGCCCTGGCTGCTGAAAACGGGGGGAAGTACGTGTACGTGGATATCACCGCGCCGAGGTCGGCACGAAGGGCAGAACCCTAGCGCGTTTCTGGGGATGGTTGGTTATCCCCCAGGGAGCAGCGCAATCCGGGCGGCTGGTCAGGGTGGTCCTGGTTGGAGGATTAGGGTCGGGAGGGTTCGGGTATGTCCGCAACTGCCGCGGCGGTGGTGACGGGCTCATCGCGGGGCATCGGCCGGGCCATCGCCGAGAAGTTGGCGCACCTAGGCTACGCGGTGGTCGTCAATTATGCCCAGCGGGCCGATGCGGCGGAGGAGGTAGCAGCCGGCATTCGTGCAGCCGGCGGCCGGGCTATCGCCGTGCGGGCCGATGTCGCCTCTGCCGCTGACCGCCAAGCCCTTCTGGATGCCGCGCTTGCGGAGTTTGGCCGGCTGGATGTGCTGGTCAACAACGCCGGCATCACCTCGCCGGGACGCAAGGACCTCCTGGAAGCAACCGAGGAGAGCTGGGACCGGGTTTTCGCCATCAACCTCAAAGGTCCGTTCTTTCTAGCCCAGGCGGCCGCAAACCACATGATCCGCCTGATCCGTGCCGGTACCATGCCGGGGGCCAAGATCATCAACATCTCTTCCCTTTCGGCGTATGCGGTATCGACTAACCGGGCCGACTACTGCATGGCCAAAGCGGCCATGGGGATGATGACCCGCCTGTTGGCCTATCGCCTGGCTGACGAGCACATTCAGGTGTTCGAGGTCCGCCCTGGGGTGATTGCCAGCGACATGACGGCCCCAGTGCGCGAGAAGTACGACCGGTTGATTGCCGAAGGGGCCTGGCCCATCCGCCGCTGGGGCCAGCCGGCCGACGTGGCCCAGGCAGTCGCTGCTATCGTGCAAGGATACTTCCCTTTTAGCACTGGCCAGTGTATCGACGTGGACGGGGGGTTTCACATCCGGGCGCTGTAAGCCCACTAATTCGCTGCGGCGCATTCAGGACGACGTCCTAGGGGGCCCCTGGATTGGTACCCCTCGGCGAAAGGCAGCCAATGACATCCGCGACCGAAATCGGGAAAGAACATCGCCCTTATGGGCTGTGGCCCAGCCCGATTACCCCCGCCTTGCTGGCCGACGATCGGCGGCTGGAAGGTGGCCTTTGGGACTCCGACGGCCGAGCAGTGGTGTGGTTGGAGGGTCGATCGGGCCGGGGCGTGCTGCGGGTCCAGTGCTCGGCGGACGAGGCCCCCCGGGAACTGGCCCCTCAGTGGGATGTGCGGGCCGAGGTGGCCTACGGAGGCGGCGATTTCACCGTCCACCGCGGCTATGCGTACTTCGTGGTTCGCAAGACTGGCCGGCTTTACCGGCAGCCGATCGCAGGCGGCCAGCCCGCGGCAGTTACTCCCCCCTTTGGCCAAGCCGCCGCGCCCACGGTCTCGCCTGACGACCGCTGGCTGGTCTACGTCCACCACGACGATGAGGGCGCCGACCGACTGGCCATCGTCGATACGGCAGGAACCTTCTGGCCGCAGATACTTGCTTCCGGCCGCGACTTCTATATGCAGCCGGCGTGGAGTCCGGACGGCACTCGCCTGGCATGGGTAGCCTGGGATCACCCGTACATGCCCTGGGAGGAAAGCGTACTGTACCTGGCCGCGGTCGAATATCCGCCGGGTGGCCTGCCGCGTCTGGAGCCCGCGCAGGCGGTTGCCGGTGGTCGCCAAGTGGCTGTCCAACAGCCAGAATTCTCGCCCGATGGCCGTTGGCTCTATTTCCTTTCGGATGAAACCGGATGGAGTCGCCTGGCGAGGCTCGACTTGGTCAGTGGGTCGATCGCTTGGCTCACCCCTGAAGGCGTCGAGTGCGGGTTGCCGGCTTGGGTGCAAGGCCTGCGAAGCTTTGCCGTCGCGGACGGGGGTCGGCAACTTGTAGTGGCTGCCGGCAACCAGGGACGCCAAACTCTGTATCGAGTGGACCCGCACAAAGGCACTTGCTCCCCTATGGAGGGTCTGGAATCGTATGGCGAAGTCACACACGTGGTGGCCTCGCCTGCGGAATCCCGCGTGTTGTTCGTCGGCAGCGGGCCAGCGATTCCCCCGCGCCTGGTGGAGGTGGACTTGTGTAGCGGACGGCAGCGGGTCGTTGCCAGGGGGTCGGCCGAATCGGTTCCCGAGGCCGCTCTGGCCCGGTGCGAACCCGTTTCGTGGCCCTCATCCGATGGCGACCAAGTGTACGGGCTGTTCTATGCACCGGTCAGTGAGCGATATACCAGTTCCGGAAAGCCACCGCTGGTGGTGTTGGTGCATGGCGGCCCGACCTCGCAGGCCCGGTGCGCCTGGAGTCCCCAGGCACAATTTCTCGCAACGCGAGGCTATGCAGTACTGTTGGTCAACTACCGCGGCAGCACGGGCTACGGCCGGCAGTACATGCTCAAACTCCGCGGGCAGTGGGGAGTGTACGACGTCGAAGACGCTGTGAGCGGCATGGCCTACCTCGCGTCGGCTGGCAAAATCGACCCTCACCGAGCCGCCATCATGGGCGCAAGCGCCGGAGGCTTTACCGTACTACAGGCCTTGATCGAATACCCGGAAACATTTGCCGCAGGCGTGTGCCTGTACGGGGTGGCCGACCCCATCCACTTGGCTACTACGACGCACAAATTCGAGGCCCGATATCTGGATTTCCTGCTGGGGCCTTTACCCGAAGCGGCCGAGGTGTATCGGCAGCGCTCGCCAATGCTTCGGGCCCAGCGGATCCGCCGCCCATTGGCCGTTCTCCAAGGCGGCGCCGACCGCATCGTGCCCCGTGAACAGTCCGATGCGATTGTCGAGGCCCTCCGGCGAAACCACACCCCTCATTTGTACCACGTTTACGAGGGGGAGGGGCATGGATGGCGCAATCCGCAGACGATCGAGCACTTTTACCAGACCGTCGAACAATTCCTCCGCCAGCACGTCGCGCTTGCCTGAGCGCCCCTATCACACCGCGACCCATCCAAGTGCCATGCCGACCATCCCCGCTTGGCCGCAATTGATTTCGTCGGCACTTCCAGCAAACGGGCTGGCGGGCCCGGATTGCGGGCACACGTCACTGCGATTATTGCCTTGGCGACGGGCTGAAACCACCAACTCAGGGGAGGGGTGGGCCGTTCGAGCGGAAATCCCTGGCCAGACCAGTATTAAGCTAGACCGATCAAGGCACCGCTTCCGTTGAGCAACCCGCGGCGGCTTGGACCATGTCGCGCCACCATCGGAGGGCCGCTGGCGCCAAGGAACCGCAAAAACGCGGCCAAAACCCAGGCAAACCAAGCGGTTAGTCTGGTACTGCCCGAGTCAGAAGACTTAAGGCCTTTCGCTAAAAGAGTTAATGGAGCGGAGGAGATTCGAACTCCCGACCTCTGCAGTGCGATTGCAGCGCTCTCCCAACTGAGCTACCGCCCCCTAGGAAGCACAAGGAACTACCACCTATCGAGGGGTTCTGCCAGCCCAGGACCCCCTTTTTGGCGATGTCGGCCTTTGCCGGATCGCCGACTGGCTACGGCTGGATTGTACGGTGTGTGGACGGGGCTGTCAAAGCGGCAGCCGGGGCTTTGGGGCGTGGGCGTAGCAGGCGGCGGGTGGCCTTTCTCGGTGCCCTCTATGCCGCCCTAGGCACTCCAGGACCCCGGAACCCAGCCAAGTCGTTTGGTCGCCCCGGCGCGTCCCCGGCACAGCCGTATGGGTCGGCGCGCACCCGGGGATATGTCGGAGGCCGCTCACCGCAACGCGGTCCGCGGGGCCATCAGGGCCGATTTTTGCAGGCGGTCGTACAGTTCCATAGCCGCCGGCTCGGACCCATCGAACCGCAAGGCCAGTTCGGCCCATTGGCGGGCCAGCGCCGGTTGGCGCGCGGCCTCGGCCCGTTGCGCCGCACGCAGGTACTGCTGCGCCACGGTGCGGCGCACAGCGGGCCCCAGGGCCTCGATGGCCTTAGTAGCTTCCGAGCTGGGAGTGCCACCTTGGCGGGCTGCAATCAGAACGAGCAGCTCCTGCCGATCGGCAGCAGGCCGGCCCCAAAACGGTTTGATTCCTAGGAAGCTCGGTCTATCGGGGAGCGTCTGGCTTGCGGTGTTCGGTTGAACCAGGCCGCCTATCACTAAGGTTACGCCCTCGGGGACGACGACCGAGACGGTTTCTTCTCGCGCTCGGGTCAATGGCTCCTCATTGCCAGGCCGCTGCGCAAGCGATCGCTCCGTGTGGATGGCCGTGGGGGATGGTGCAATCAGTATCCGCACCTCAACATCCATGCCTCCCTCATAAACGGCCACGGGACGCAGGAAAAGGCGCAGACCGGTGGCGGGGACCGCACTGGCTGCCGAGGGCGCCTCCGGCTGCCGGCTGGGGGTGACGCTGTCAGCTTCTAATTCCACCTCGGCATCGGCACCCTGGCGGACCGCCACGCGGGGCGTGCCCGTCAGAGTCGCCACTCCGAACGCCCCAATCGCTTCCAGCAAACCGTTAATGTCTCCGTGGAGATAGGCTACCTTCAGCCCGTCGGCATCCGAGGAGGGCACTGCTTTGACCGGACCTCGGCGGGCGTGCTCGGCGGGAGTCAGGTGCCCCTTCTGGGCCAAGCGATGCAAGTCCAGCCTTCCGCCGCCCGACAGCCGCACGACAAGCACCATGCCGTCGAATAACACGTAGGTCGGTGCCATGTCTAACAGGGGTACAACTTGGTCCAGGCGGTCGAGGTTTTCCAGGCGATCGCGGACTGCCAGGATGGGCGGGCCGCCCGGCCGCGCTGCGCCTTGACCGGCCGCGTGCTCAGACGATGCGGGATACGCCCTGCCCGTGTGCTCGCTCAAAAGAGGCTGGATAAGGGTCTGGAGCTGTTCGGCGGTCAAATGTTGCGGGCGGTAGTATCGAAAGCCCAAGTGGTCCAAGGGTCGGCGGAGGCTGTAAAACTCCGCCACCGAGCGGCGGGGGAGCGTCTGGTCGTCGGGGCCCACGGGCGAGCGGACCGGCGGAGGCCCGCTGGCTGGGGACTCGCTGGCGGGGATGGGCGCGGTGCCATCGCTGGCGGGGGCGTAAAAACGGACAGCGACCGGGCCGCCGTTTTCGCCCATTGCGGCCGCGTCCGCGGACGTTTCCCGGCTAACCCCACCAGCGAGCCGGCCGCCTGATCTTGGCTGGTGCGCGACCCCGGCTGTTTGCGAGGGCGGACCTAAAGAAGTTCGGGATTCTGTAACTGAAGCAAGCATCTCGGCGGGCTCGGTCCCCCTGCGAGAGGCTTCAGAATCGGGCCTTAGGGAAGCCGGGTATTGCCACGCGGCTTTCTCGGGGCGGGGGGTGCCGAGGGAATAGGCCGGCTGCCCGGACGCAAGTTTGCCGTTTGGCTCCTTTTCTGGCGCTGTTGCGATAGACGTGGCCGCTGCCGATGGCAGCTTGGAGCGGGGGGTGGCAGGTGGAGCCTCGGTTGGCAGATTCGGTCCACGCGAAGAGACGGCCGCACTTGAGGCAGGCGGGGACTCGGCGGTCGGCGTGGCTTCGGGAGCGACCACGGCGGGTCCGGCTGCCGCAACAGTCGATTCGGTTGCCGTCAGCGGCCTGGGAATCGTCAGCGCAAGGTAAATTGCAGTCCCGATGCCTGCCGCCCCACAAGTTGCCGCAACCGCGATGGCTAAGCGTGTTTTCATACCGGATTCCAGCACGGGGCCAAGGGATAGGGCTTATGGGTGGTCAGCAGGAATAGTTTCTCGGTTGCGTAGGTTAGCCCAACGTGCCACGGTTACACCTGCACAGGGGCACGGCGGTTCCGAAGCGACTTGGTGCGGGGTATCGACCCCACCGAAGTCGGTTGGGCGGAGGCGACCGGGGCGTGACCGCCAAAGGCAGGGCCCGTTTGGTCTTCAGGACTTCGCTTTGTCCTACATCGGACACTCCAGGCAACCGGTACAGGCGGAATCCTCGGCAAGGTCAACCCAACCCGGATTGCCTGTTTTGTCAGCCAGCGGTGGCAAGTGAGAAGATGCCGTACCCCGCCCGGGGCAGAATGGGTGCGGTCCCCGGCAGGGCCTGACGGCCCATTGATGGCCACGGCTTGCCGGGCCCGGACTTCTCGGGACGTTCCGTTTGGGCCGCCTGCGCAAGGTCCGGCCATTTTAGGGCTTCGGTGCCGGCCAGCGGAGGTGCTTGTGCAAGAAAGCGAAGGTCCCCTTGCCGTTGATGGTATGGGGCCCCACGAACCACTCGATCTCCGTACGGTCGGGAATGCCCAGCCGGGCCGCGTACAAGTGCCGGACTTTAGCGTATTCGTAGGCTACGGCCTCGTCGCTGGAGACGCCATCGAAATGGCCGCGTTCCACCATGAACGGCCGGGGAGCGATCAGGGCGGCCGCCTCGGCATAGTTGAACGTGTGGCCCAGGTCGAACTCGAAGATCTCGTATTCGCCGGTCCATACGTAGCTGTACGGTGCGCGGGTGGAGGCGTTTTTCCAAACCCACTCGTTGAAGTCCGCCGAGCAGATGGAAAGGGCATAATCGGTCACCAGGGGCGGCACACGCATGGCGGTCTTGCCTCCGTAGCTCAGCCCATAGAAGCCGATTCGCTGCGGATCGACCATGGGCAGCGTCTGAAGCCAATCGACGATTTGCTGGTGCTGCGGCGTGATGACCGAAAACAGGGTCTTCTTGAGGGGATTGGCTTTGCGCTGCAAGGTGCGGAACCGGTCGCCGAACAGGTACAAGTTTTGGGGGGCGAAGGTGATGAAACCCCGCTCGGCCAGCTTGGCGGCAAAGTCGTGATAGGCCGGGTGATCGTTCAAAAACGTGTCGGTGGGGCGGCCTTCCAGCCCGTGCTGGCAGACCACCACCGGCCGCTTCTCTCCCGGAGCAAGGTTCTTAGGCAAAAGCAACACGCCGTAGGCAATCACGTCGGGAAACACATCCAGCACCACCTCGTAGCCGGCCCAGGCCCGCTGGTCATAGGACAGCCGAGTGCGGGCGTTAAACGGCTGGAGTTCCAGATCGAACCGCCCGATCACTTCCTCGTAAAAGAACTTGCGGTAGGGCTCCACGGACTGAAGATATTTGTCCAGCGAGCTGGTGTCGAGCTTTTTCATGAATTCGGCCCGCACGTACGGGCTTTCGGATAACAGCCACTGCGTGTGGCGGTCGATTTCGTGCATTTGGCGGGCGTGGCGGGCGGCCAGCCCAAAGTCTTTTCGCAGGACTTCCGGGGCGGGGCCGGGTTCAACCAGCCGGGTGCCGGGTGCCAACGCGTCCAAAAGCGCGGCTGCGCCGCGGGCAAGAGGGGCTTGGGGATTCTCGATGAGTTCCAGGCGCGCGTGGCGGACCGGGCCGACCAGACCCGCAATCCGGCCAAACTCGCTGCGCACCTGGTCCAGCGAGGGGATAAAGAGCCGGCCAGGACCGCCCCCGGTGCCCGGCGGGACCTCGAAGTGGGGGCCCTCCGCGGCCTCGATCACTGCCGCGCGGGGTGCGATCATGGCCACGAGTTCGGCATCGCCGAACTGCTCCAACAGGCCAAACACGTTGTGATCCAGCGGCTCTTGCCAAAGGCCTTCGCGCGGTCCGAAGTACCCGCTGACGCACACCGCATCGATCCGCCCATCCAGTGCGGCGGAGTACAAGGCCAACATGCCGCCCTCGCCCCACCCGATCACGCCAATCCGGGCATCGCCTCCCTCGGCCTCGCGGCTGAACCAGTCCACTGCGGCCAGCACCTTCTGCACTTCATAGCCGATCAGATGGCGTCCCATCTCATAGGCCGGCCGGTACAGAAACTCGCGGTTAGTGAGTTTGCGGACCGAGACCTCGCGGTTGATGATCATGGGCACCAACACGCGGCAGCCGCTTTCGGCCAGGCGACGGGGTGCCTGCGACTCGGGCGCGACGCCGGGCAAGAGACCGCAAAGCATTTCCGGAGTCTGGCTGGCATCGGGAATAGCAATCACGTCGGCAGCGGGCCTGCCTTCGGGCACCAGCAGGAGGCCTTCGCCATGCACATCCCCAAACGCGGGCCAGCGCACGGCAAACACTTGATAGCCCTTGCCCCGGCCCACCAGCGCCGGGGTTCGCGTAGTGCCGACCAGTTCCGGGGCCTCGAACGGCACGCGCGCATCCCGCACCCCGAGGATGTGGGCCAATCGCTTCCGGGCCGGCTCCAGCGACGCTACATATTTCTCCGGCGAGGACGTATCGGCCTTCCAGTTGGCCTGGCGGCGCTGGGCGGTACGGGCAATCTGGCCCAGCAAGAAGCGGTCCACGCCGTCTACCAGCCGCGACGCAATATCTCCCTGCCAGTCCAACCGCTGGGTGCCGGGCAATACAGCGGGCAGCGGTTGTGCCTTGCCGCCCTCACCCGAGTATGCCACACAGACAGGCCACCACCCGGCACAAACCAGCCCTAGCAGAACCAACACTCGTTTCATCCCCGCGCCTCCACCGTGCAGCCAGACGCAAGACAGTCAACGGGCGCCTCCATGGTAACGGCGGGCGGCGGCAGCTATCAAGAGACGCCGCGCCGGCTCGGTTGCCCAGCCCCGGGCGTGGGGGCCACTGGCTTCGCGGAGTTTCTAGAATCCCGTCAAAAAACCCACTCGAGCGGGCTTTGGGCCGGTGCCAGGCCTTCTTGCTCGAACAACCGCGTTGCCGCCGCGAAGCGGGCCGCCGCGTTGCGAAGCCGAAACGGGTCGGATACGATTTACCCCAAAATAGGCGCGCGTCTTTGATTCCCTCTGCACAGCGAAGGCGTGGTTCAGGCGAAGCCGAGGGAACATCTTCTGGCGCGCCCTTGGATAAAGTTGCGATTCTGGAGACCTGCGAGAATGCTCACGCCCGCGAGAATCCTGGCGGTCCTGGTAGTGATGGTTGGGCTTGCAGGTCCCTCGGCGGGAGCCGTGTTTTATGTGGCGCCCGATGGGAACGACGCTTGGAGCGGGCGGCTTGCGAGGCCCAATGCCCAAAAGACTGACGGCCCGTTGGCCTCCTTGGCCGGCGCCCGCGATGCGGTCCGCAAGCTGAAGCGCCAGGGCCCGCTGGCCGAAGCGGTGCGGGTGGTCGTGGCCGAGGGCACGTATGTCCTGACCGAGCCAGTGGTCTTCACGCCCGAAGACAGTGGCACGGCCCAGGCGCCCATCGTCTACGAGGCGGCACCGGGTGCTAGGCCGGTGTTTAGCGGCGGGAGGCGCATCACCGGCTTCCAGCCCGCCGAAGGCAATCTGTGGAAGGCCCACCTGCCCGACGTGGCGGCGGGCAAGTGGTATTTCGAGCATTTAACCATCAACGGCCGCCGTGCGGTGCGGGCCCGTTCGCCCAACGAGTTCTATTACTACATCCGTAAGCGGATCGAAATGGGGGTGGATCCCTTGACCGGCAAGGAAACCAACCTGGCGCATCGGGCCTTTGTGGGCAGTCCGCAGGACTTGGCCCCCCTGGCGGCACTCTCCAAACAAGAGTTGGCCGACGTGGTGCTTGTGGCCTACCATTCGTGGGAGGTTTCGCTGCACCGGATCGCTTCGATCGACGGGAAAACCGGGACGGTGGTGACCACCGGCCCGGCCCCCTGGCCATTCCTCAGGTGGGGCCCGAGCCAGCGGTATCACATCGAGAACTTCCGCGCGGCGCTGGATGCCCCGGGAGAATGGTTCCTGGAGCGTAACGGCACCTTGTGGTATTGGCCTCTGCTGGGGGAAGACATGACCCAGGCGGAGGTAGTGGCCCCCGCAATTTCCGGGCTGCTGCGCCTGGCAGGCGACCCCGGCAAGCAACGGTTTGTCGAGCATCTGAGCATAAAGGGTCTTGCCTTCCGGCACGACAGCTATCCACTTCCGCCGGGCGGCCATGCCGATGGCCAGGCTTCGGTCACCACGCCGGCCGCGATTGTTGCCGATGGCTGCCGCCATGTAACCTTCGAAGACTGCGAAGTGGGCTATACCGGCGGCTACGGCGTGTGGTTCCGCTCCGCCTGCCGCGAGTGCCGGCTGGCGCGGTGCTATATCCATGATCTGGCCGCCGGTGGCGTGCGAATCGGTCAGGGATGGGAGAACGAAAACCCCGACCCCGACGAAGCCACCTCGCACATCGTGGTCGATAACAACATTATCCGGGCCGGCGGGCGGCTTTTCCGCGGTGCCGTGGGGGTCTGGATCGGGCACAGCCCGTACAACCAAGTCACCCACAACGACATCGCCGACTTCTTCTACACCGGCATTTCCGTGGGCTGGCGCTGGGGTTATGCCCCTAGCCAAGCGCATCATAACCAGATCGAGTTCAATCACATCCATCATTTGGGCTGGGGAGTGCTGTCGGACATGGGGGGCGTGTATACCCTGGGGCCTTCGCCCGGCACTACGGTCAGCAATAACGTGATCCACGATGTGTACTCGTATGACCGGTACGGCCGCGGGGGTTGGGGGTTGTATAACGACGAGGGGAGCAGCCATATCGTTATGGAGAACAATCTGGTGTACAACGTGAAAACCGGTACGTACCACCAGCATTATGGGCGGGAGAACCTCATCCGGAACAACATTCTGGCCTTCAGCATGGACGGCCAGTTGCAGCGGTCGCGGGTCGAACCGCACCTGTCGTTCACGTTCGAAAACAACATCGTGTACTGGAACGGCGGCCGCCTGCTGCACGGCTCCTGGCGCGATGCCAACGTCAAGCTCCAGAAAAACGTGTATTACAACGCCTCGGGCGAGCCGGTTACGTTCGAGGGAATGACCTTGACCGAATGGCAGCGCTCGGGCAAGGACGCAGGGTCGATCGTGGCGGATCCCAAGTTTGTGGATCCGGGCCGCTTCGATTTCCGGCTGCAGCCCGATTCGCCCGCGCTGCGGCTGGGCTTCAAACCCTTCGATTATGGCCGGGCAGGGGTGTACGGCGACCCCGCCTGGGTGGCCAAGGCCAAGGAAGTAGCTTACCCGCCGGTGCGGTTTGCCCCGGAACCCCCACCCGCGCCGCCGCTGGCCTTGCAGGACGATTTCGAGACGCCTCGGGCCAGTGCCGTGCCCGAGGCCCATCTGCACGTCGAGGGTAAAGGAGATGAGATCGCCGTCAGCGACGCACTGGCGGCCAGCGGGCGCCGGTCGCTTAAAGTGCAGGACGCGCCGGGCCTCCAAGCCGTTTTCAATCCGCACTTCTATTACGTGCCGGGTCACCGCCAAGGCGTGTCGCGATTGGCGTTCGACCTCTATACCGATGTCCACACCATTTTCCATCACGAATGGCGGGACGATGCCCAGCCGTACCGTGTCGGGCCGTCCCTATGGGTCCGACAAGGGAAGCTTGTAGCCGCCGGGAAGGAACTCATGGACATTCCGCCGGGCGTGTGGGTCCATCTCGAAGTGTCGGCCGCCTTGGGAGCTTCATCCTCCGGCACTTGGGACCTGACGGTGACCTTGCCGGGCCAGCCGGGGCGACATTTCGCCAAATTGCCCCTAGGAAATCCCCAATGGAAAAAGCTCGACTGGTTGGGCTTTTGCAGCCTGGCAACCCAGAAAACGGTGTTCTACTTGGACAATATCGTGCTTGGCAACTCGGCCGCGCCGTAACAGGTGGCGAGCAAGGGCGGCCATTGGTCGTGCCGAGGTGGAAAGATTCGGCCCGGCGGCGCACTCGGAATTGGAGAGGTGGGTGGCTTACCGGCCGAAGATGCCGGTGGCGTACCACACCCCATTGGCCCCGCGGTGCATGTCGTAGCCGTACACATGGCAGGGGCTGCTGACCGATCGCCAATGCCCGGGCGACAGCCGCCAGCACCGCACACACTCGACGGCGGCCTGGAGCAACCCTTGCCCCGGCCAGCTTTCGGCACACACCTCAAAGGCCGCGCATCCCGCGGGCAGCCGGGCGTTGATGCGGTGGAAGCGGCTTTCCCAAAAATGATGCCCCTGCCGCATCAGCCGGGCCTGGTATTGGCTGTGGCTCTCGGCTTCGGCGGCTAGTGCAGGGTCGAATTGCCCATAAGCACTGGCTGGCCGCTCGGGATGCGTCCGGACTGCGTAAATCAGCGTCCGCTGGGTGAGTGTCCCGGCCGGGAGGTCCAGGATCGCCTTCATCTGTTCCACACTGTAAACCTGCCGCTCCAAAAACGGAAACACGCTGACTACCTGCCCATACAACCGGGGGTCGCCGTGCGCGTAATCTACGATCGCCAAGCCCGGCAGGTGCTGCATCTCGGCAAACGCAGGATGCTCGATGAGCACGACGCGGCGATTACCTTCGAGGACCGTGGCATCCAGCGGCAGTTTAAGACACACCATGCGGGCCAGGCGAAAGCGGATCTCCGCGTCGGACAGGGTTTCCTTTTCGAACCGATCGCCCAGGGGACAGGCTCCCGGCGTGCGGAACATGATCAACAACAATTGCTGGCGGCGGGTGGCGGTCTCCACGGCCTGAAAGTAATCGGCCGCCCAGCGAAGCGGCGGCACTTTGGCCTGCAGCGCTTCGGCCAGCCGGCCAAGATCCCAGGAACCGTCGGGCATCGGGGCCAATGTGGCTGTTACCCGGGCCCGACGCGCGGGATCATCGGTAGAGTAATCGATCACGGCCACTCCCGGCCGGCCATTCAATCCCGCGAACGCTGGATGGTCCAACAGCAGGCCCGACTGGGAAGTTCCCTCCAAGCGGGTATCGACCGGCAGCGCCGCCCGGGCGGCTCGCTGCAAGGCATCGCTAAGTTCCGGTATCTCGGCGGCTTGAGTGAATAATCGGTCAGGGGCTGTGGCGTCTTCCGGCGTATGAAACAGAATCACCAACAGCGAACGCCGGCGTTGGGCGTCACGCGTGGCTGAGCCATACTGTCGATGCCAATGCAAAGACACAGGCTTTCCCGGTCGCGGAAAAGGCTTTACTTCGCCCAGGGGCGCCCCTACACTGCGGTGGCCGTGATGCAGCCATTGGAGCAGCCGCCGCACGCCTTGGGCCAGGTACATGCCGGGTCGCCATGTGGAGGTGGAGGGTTTTTCGGCCGGGGCCGGTTTTGCCGGCGCTGCCGAGGGTTCGGGGCTTGCCGCTTCGGATTGGGCCGGCCGGGCCAGGAACCGGCAAGAGGACCAAATCACAAGCCCCAAGAAGACGAAGCGCATAGAGCGGAACATTGCAGGCTCCGTGGCAAAGCCGGGATGCGATGACCGGGCGGTGCTTGAAGTCCGCCGTGCTTCCGTGGAAGTCAAACCGAAGTTCCGTACCTCGGCGACGAGTACCTCAGGTGGTTGGGCTTCCGTGGGAGCATTCTCGCCTTCCTCGGCGAGAATCGACGGCACCGCCCGCCGCCGCGTATGGCCCGGGCCGATCCGGGCCCGCCTCGGAGCTGCCGCCCTATTGGCGCCGAGCACAAAGTTCCGCAGGATAATCGGCAGACCCTAGCGGTCGGGAAGTCTGTGCCGGTTGTGGAGCCTAGTTGTAATTGGTAAACCAGAAAAAATCAAATGGCCGCTGCGTAGCGATACCGCTGCCACCTAACAATTTGTACCTGTTCATACCCCCCAAGAATATGTAAGGAAAGCGTTTTGGACAGCCCATTCTAATGGGATGGGACTCCCATCTGGAGGAATATCATGTGCTGCTCTGGCCAGCGGATGGTTGGTCTGTCGGCGGGAATTGGAGTCGTCTTCTGGTGGTCGCTGATTGCCGTGGCCGTACCCCCAGAAAGCAGGGTGGCCGAGGCCCTGGCGGAGGCCGAAAGCTGGTTGCAAACCAGTCCGGAAGCTCCTGGGTGGGCGGCCTATTTACAGACCGAGGTCCTGCGGGCCCAACTCGCCCAAGGGGCCCAGGCCGATTGGCGCGCGGTCATGGAGATTTTGGCGCGGTACTCGGCCGATGTGCCCGGTGTGGACACAGGACCGTTCGTCAAAGTCCGCAACGCGCTGGCGGACTGGCTGGCCGCGATCTACGCGCCGTCACGGGAGGAGTTGCCGCAAGCGGCGCGCGAGGCCAAGCGGATTTTCATGCGGCGCACCCCCACCGATCTTTATGAAGCCCGTTTGGCGTTGCACGCGGCCGTCGAGCGCCTGGAATCCCGGCTTCAGGCGGCCGGTCCCGAGGCCGAGCGCTGGCGAAGCTATCTGAAGACCGAACCTCTCAAGGCCCAACTCGCCCGTGCCGAACCCGATCTCCGCGAGTTGGAGGATATCCACAGCCGGTTCGCTGCCGGCTACGACAGCCTGGGACTGGTATGCTTTGCCGATGTACGGAGGGCACTCCGCGGTTATGTGCTGACCGCCCGCCTGATGGCCGATGGCACACTCCGCAGGCAGTACGAGTCGGCCTTGGACGGCCTGGCCAGCCACCTGCAGACCTACGCGCGAACGCCCGCCCCGGAAGACGCCGCCGGCATTTCCCGGCACCTCCGGTGGCTTGGCCAAGCGGGGCAGGCCCCTTGGTTGGTGGCGGCGGTCCAGCGCACACTATCGCATCCCAACGTGTATGTGACCGTCTCGGATCGGCTGGTCGCCGCCCGGCTGTCGCGATCGGTGGATGACGTCTCGCCCGTCGAGGATTGCATCCTGGGCACCAGGCTCAACGGGACCGCGCACACCAGCGGCCAAGTCCGCGGCGTCCTGGTTCCTTGTGAAGAACAAGCGCTGGTAGACGCGCTGTTCGAAGGGACCAGCAGGACGGAGAACGTGGGCTATAACGGGCCGGCCACTATTTATAGTTCGGGCAATACGGCGTTGGCTGCGCGCAAGCGGTTCTATTTGAACGCAGAGGGCGTATTCGCGCTGCCGGCCGTCTCAAGCGCCGTCACCTCCACCGTAATCCATCAGATCGATACAGGCGGCCGGGCGCTGGTGGAACGGATCGCGTGGAAGCGGGCCTTTCGGCAGAAAGCGCTGGCCGAGGCCATCGCCTCCGACCACGCCGAACAACGCTTTAACTATCGCATGGACCAGCAGGCCGACGATTTGGTCGCGCGGGCGAACCGGGGATTTCAGGAACGCTTTCGGCAGCCGCTGGACGAACGGGGGTTGTTCCCCGAGTATTTCCGTGCCAGCACCACGCCGGAGACTGTCACCTTAGTGCTCATGACGACCGGGGCGACCGGGTTGGGGGCGCCCACCGCGCCGCCCGACGTGCCGGGAGCCGACTTGACGGTCCGCAGCCACGAGTCGTCGATCAACAACTTGGCGGCAGCGGCCCTGGCGGGTGTCTTTCTGGACGAAAGACGCTTCGATGAGATCGCCACGCGATTGCTCGGGCTGCCAGAGAACAAAGAGAAACCCCCAGACGAAGAGAACTGGGCCATCACCTTCGCTGACGAACAGCCGGTAACTGTGCGATTTGCCGATGGCGGGTTGCGGATTACCATCCGCGGCAAGCGTTACATGAACGAGGGCCGGCAATACGAGGCCATGGATGTGGCGGCCCAATACCGCATCGAAAAGACCCCGCAAGGCTTCCGGGCTGTGCGCCAGGGGGACCTCGAGATTTATCCCCCGGGATTCGTACCGGGCACAGGCCGGCAGCTTTCAGCCCGCCAGATCGCATTGCGCAACGCCCTGCGCCGGCGATTCGGCCGGTTTTTCGAAGAGTCCTGGGTACCCGAAAACGTGGTGATCGGCAAAGACACGCCGCAGCCCCTGGAATTGCGGTTGAGCCGGTGGGACGCCTTCGGTGGCTGGCTGGTAATGGGCTGGGAACAAGTGACTCCCCGGAAACCCTGACCGCGCCCCGCAGAGGGGCACGCCCCGCCGTGGCCCCATAGCCGGTTGTTGCCGCACGGGACGGACGCCAAAGGGCGCGTCCCCGGATGCTGAAGGGCCACGATCCGCCGCGGTCCTGCCGAGGGGCTGCACACAGGGCGATGGATTATCTGCTGGAGGAAGCCAACGATGGCCTATGTCGAAATCCAGTTCGAATGTTTGCCCCTTCGCACGATAGGCCGGCTGGATGTGCCCTTGGATGCCTCGCCGGAGTTCCGCCGCTTTACAGAGCGGGTCAAGCAAGCCATTGCCAAGCACGGCACGTACAACGCGTACTATCTCCACCATGCCCGGTGTGTATTCCGGCTGACCAACGACCCGCAGGTCGGAATGCTGGATTTCGGGTTCGAGGGGACGGTGCTGACCGACGCGGCAGACCGTCACGCGGTGCTGGCCGATTTGAACGTCGAGCTCCGCGGCGAGACGTGCGACTGGTTGACGCAGCCGGTGGTCGACTGGTTTTCCGAAACGGTTCGCCGGGCTGTGCTGGTCGAGTTCGACCGCTTCGCCGAGGCCGGCGACCTTCGCCGCACCGTTGAACGCCTCGAGAGGGTCCAAAAGGAAAGCGATGCCCACGGCGGCTTCCTGGGTATGGGGCTGTAGGCCAAGCCGGCCGCTGCGTGCGCCCCGAGAGACCGCCCTCCTCCAAGCTGAAGCGAGGCGCTGGGGGTATCGAGCTTGCTGCGGCCACCACGGGGCGAAGCCCACCGGGGCACTCCAACGATTTGCCTGGGTTTGAACAAAAATGGCTACCGATTCAATGTGGCCCGAAATCGCGCCCCTGTTGGATAGCGGTGATCCTTCGCTCTACGAGGTACGCACCCGAGGCCCGGGGCCGCGCGGCCGGCTCCCCTTGACCGAAGAGATGCTGCTGTATCGCCCCAGCGGCGATGCCTTTGGGATGACCGAGGACGCGGGTATGGGGTGGGAGCCGTCCGCCCTGGGCGGGCCGCAGATCGTGATTCTCAGTACCCTGGGCGGGTTGCGGGACGCGCAAGGCCGGCCGGTGGCCTTGGGATATCACACCGGCCATTTTGAACTGGGCTTGGCGATTGCGGCGGCAGCCGAGGAGCTTCGCCGAGCCGGCGCCTTGCCTTATGCCGCCTATTGCACTGATCCGTGCGATGGGCGCACTCAGGGCACCCCCGGGATGTTCGATAGCCTGGCGTATCGCAACGATGCGGCCGCCGTGTTCCGCCGCCACGTGCGCAGTCTGCCCACCGCCCGGGGCGTGCTGGGGGTAGCCACGTGCGATAAGGGGCTTCCGGCAGTGATGATGGCCCTGGCCAGCTTCCGCCGCCTGCCCGCGGTCCTCATTCCGGGCGGTGTGACATTGCCCTCGGAAGACGGCGAGGATACGGGAAAGATCCAATCTATCGGCGCGCGGTTCGCCCACGGCGAACTGAGCTTGGACGAAGCATGCACGCGGGGGTGCCGGGTGTGCGCCTCGGCCGGCGGTGGCTGCCATTTTCTGGGCACGGCGGCAAGCGCCCAAGTCGTGGGTGAAGCCCTGGGACTGACCTTGCCCCACGCGGCGCTGGCCCCTTCTGGGCAGCCTATATGGATCGACTTGGCCCGGCGCAGCGCCCGGGCGTTGCTGGCCATGGAGCGCTGCGGCATGCGCGTGGCCGACGTGCTGACCCCGGCAGCCATTCGCAACGCCATGGTGGTCCACGCGGCCTTCGGCGGTTCGACCAACCTGCTGCTTCACTTGCCTGCCATTGCCCATGCGGCAGGGTTGGATCGCCCGAATTTGGACGACTGGGCCGCCGTTAACCGCCAAGTGCCCCGGCTGGTGGACGCGTTGCCCAACGGGCCGGCCAATCACCCCACCCTCCGAGTTTATCTGGCCGGCGGCGTGCCCGAAGTCATGCTCCGGCTACGCGACCTGGGGCTGTTGCAGCTCGACGCTCTGACCGTGGCCGGACGCACAGTGGATCAACTGCTGGACTGGTGGCAAAGTTCGCCCCGGCGTGCAACCCTTCGCCGCCGCTTAAAAGAGTGCGACGGAGTGGATCCCGAGGAGGTGATCTTTACACCCAAACGCGCCGCGGCTTTGGGAATCACCAGTACCGTGTGTTTCCCCCGGGGAAATCTCGCCCCTGAGGGCTCCGTTGTCAAGAGCACCGCCATCGACTCGCGGGTGCTCGATGCTGATGGGGTGTACCGCAAGATAGGACCAGCCCGGGTCTTCTGCCGCGAAACGGAAGCTATCGCCGCCATCAAGGGACAGGGCCCGCGATCCGTCCGGCCGGGCGACGTGCTGGTGCTCATCGGGCGGGGGCCGCTCGGCTCGGGAATGGAGGAAATCTACCAGATCACTTCCGCCCTGCGCTACCTTTCTTGGGGACACGAGGTGGCGGTGCTGACCGATGCTCGCTTTTCGGGGGTCAGCACCGGCGCTTGCATAGGGTTGGTGGCACCGGAGGCCTTGGCCGGCGGGCCTATCGGCAAACTCCGCGATGGCGATCGGGTGCGGATCGTCATCGACCGCCATCGCCTGGAAGGAACCGTGGATTTGGTGGGCGATGCCCAGAGGATGTTCACGCCTGAGGAAGCTCAAGCCGTACTGGCGGCCCGGCCACCCCACCCCGACTTGGCGCCCGACCCGGAACTGCCCGATGAAACCCGCTTGTGGGCGGCCCTCCAGCAGCTTAGCGGCGGCCCGTGGGGTGGCTGTGTGTTCGATGTGCCAAAAATCCTTGCCGCGCTGGCCGCCTCTCCGCGGGGAAATTAGACTGAAGGGTGTAATTCTGCCGGTTACGGCGACGAGGCAAGATGAGTTGGAGTCATATCATGTGGGCGCGATGGCTGAAACCGTGGGGGGTGGTGTTGCTGGCCGGCACTTTGGGAACTACAGGTGTCCTTGCGGCGGAGGAGACGCACACGCAGGCTGGCCCGTCCGCGGTGGCCGTTCTGGACATGGCCGAGGTGCTGCGGCGGCATCCCCGTTTGAAGGCGGAACTGGCCGAGTTGCGGGCCGATGCCGCCCGGGCCGATGAAATCCTCAAACGCCGCCGCGACGAACTGGCCCAACTGGCCCGCAAGCTCGAAACGCTCAAGCCTGATACGCCGGAACACAAAGTGCTCAAGGAGCAGCTTTCCGCGCGCCAGGCGGCCTTGAACCTGGACAGCGAGCTCCAGCAAAAAGAGTTGGCCCGGCGCGAGGCCCGGCTGTACCAACAGTATTATGGCCGAGTGATGGAACTGGTGGCCGAGCATGCCCGCGAGCATGGGCTGGCGGTCGTATTGCGCGCGGACCGCATACCGGGCAAAGGGTTTTCGTCCGCCGACGGGCCGCGCGGCTGGGGGCAACCCGTCCTGTGGAACGATGCTGCCGTGGACATCACCCCGCAGATCATCCAGCGGGTCCTGGACTTGGAGGCGGCCGCCCATCCGCCAGCCAAAACAGGCCCCCAATCGCCGCAGAAAAATGCGGAGCCGAAAACCTCGGCGGCTCCTCCGCCAAAAACCAAAGACGCCGGAGCCAAAGCGAAACCTGCTGAAAAACCCAAGGGTAAACCAAGCGCCGCGGCGGGCGTCAAGCCGAAGCCGCAGGGTACCAGGGCCCGGCCCACGGTCTGGCGCATTCGTCTGCGCGGCGATTTTCCCGAAGGGCCGGCGGCTGGTGGGCTGTTCGCTGAGGTCCAGACCTCGCTGGCCACGGTGATCGATCGCCTGGACCGCGCTGCGAACGAGCCGATTGCCGCGGTGCTGCTGGAGTTCGGCGACCCCGACCTGGGCCCCGGCAAGGTGAACGAGTTCCGGCAGGCCATCCAGCGTGTGCGGGCCAAAAAGAAGCCTGTCATCGCCCAATTGACCGGCGCCGATACCCACCAGTATCTGGTGGCGGCCGCTTGCGACGAGATCGTCATGGCGCCGTCCGGAATGCTGATGTTGCCCGGTGTCCGGGCGGAGATGACCTTTTACAAAGGCCTTTTAGATAAGCTGGGCGTGCGATTCGAGCTGCTTCAGAAAGGCAAATACAAAGGCGCCGCAGAGAGCTTTACGCAGACCGCAATGAGCCCGGAACTCCGGGAAAGCATTCAGGCTATCGTGGATGACTCGTACCAGGCCCTGGTGTCCATGGTGGCGGCCGACCGCAAACTCGATCCCGCCGAAGTTCGGGCGCTGGTGGATCAAGGGATGTTCACGGCCCAGGCCGCCCAAAAGGCACGTTTGGTGGACCACGTGTGCTATTTCGACGAGTTCCAGGAGACGCTCCGCCAGCGGCTGGGCGTCGAGGAATTGGCGGTGGTCAGCCAGCCCGGCCGGCCCTCGGAAAGCGAGTCGAGCGGGCTGCCTGGGTTCATGAAGTTCATGGAACTGGCCTTCGGAACGCGAAGAACTGCCGAGAAGCCTACGACCGGCAAGAAGATCGCCGTGGTCTACGCCGTGGGCATGATTTTCGAAGGCGAAAGCGCCACCAGCCTATTTGGCGAATCGGTAGTGGGCTCGGCGACGTTGATCTCCGCATTGCGCACAGCGGCCGAAGACCCCAAAGTCCTGGCCATCGTGCTCCGTGTCGACAGCCCTGGTGGCTCGGCGGTAGCCAGCGACCTGGTGTGGCGCGAAATCCGCCGCATCAAAAAGCCTGTCGTGGCCAGCATGGGCGATGTCGCGGCCAGCGGCGGCTATTATCTGGCGATGGGCGCCGACCGCATCTACGCTGAGCCCGGCACTGTGACCGGCTCCATCGGCGTGCTGGGGGGCAAGTTAGTCGTGGCCGGCCTGTACAACAAACTCGGTATCACCACCGAAGTCATCAGCCGGGGACGCAACAGCGGCGTGCTTTCCTCGACCCAACCTTTCACCGAAGAGGAGCGTGCGGCCTGGGGCGCGCTGATCGAAGAGACGTACCGGCAGTTCGTCGATAAAGCCGCCGCGTCGCGCCGGATGCCGCGGCATAAACTCGATGCCCTCGCCGAAGGCCGCGTCTTCACGGGGCGCATGGCGGCGGCCAATGGCCTGGTCGATGCCCTCGGCACCCTGGCCGACGCGGTTGCCTACGCCAAGACTGCCGCCGGACTTGGCCCTGATGACAAGGTGGAACTTTTGATCCTTCCCAAGCCGCGCTCCATTCTGGAGCAGTTGTTCAGCGACCCGGCCGCGGCCGCCGAGGGAGTCGATGGGACATTGCCCGCCGCCAGGGCACTGGGGAGCCGCCTGCCCCCTCTAAACCGCCTCCGCACCGAGCGCATTCTCATGCTTATGCCCTTTTCGCTCCGACTGCGATAGGCGGCCGCAGGCGGGCACCTTCACCCTCGATCAAGGCCCTGCGGGCGGAAGCCGCTTATCGGCCGTGACCTTGCGAATGACAGCCACCTCGGCCGGGTCGTAAGGGGTGCCCTCCCGGCGAAAGATATCGTGGAACCATACCTTGGGCTCGGGCGCCCCGCGTTTCGACCACCACGGAAACTGGCATTGCATGCGCCCGTTGACCAACCCCCAGCTATAGCACCCCACCCCTTCCCGCTTCAACAGGGGCAAATCGGTATCAAAACGGCTGCCCAACAGCCGTGCCATCCACTCGGTGCAAATAACCGGCCGCCCGTGCGCCTTGTGCTGCCGAATGGCCGCCTCCAGGCCTTTGTAATCGGTGTACGCATGAAAGCTCACCACGTCGGACAGCTCCACCAAGCGCCCGTTCATCGCGGTCAGGCTCCCGTTCCAGACGGAGACGGTCAGCGGCTGCGAGGGGTTGACATGCCGGGCCCATTCAAGCGTGGCCTCCACCAGCGGCAGACTCTTGTTGCCCATGCCCGAGTTGCCCGGTTCGTTGTACAGATCCCAGAAGGCCACGCGCTCGTCATGGGCAAACGCGCCTATCACATCCTCGACATACCGCCGGAGGTCCGGCCAGGCACTGCGGTCGGTTACCTTGCTCAATCCCGGACTGGGAGTCCAGCTTGGAGCGATCATCCCCGGTATGGGGTCCCGCTGCTTGCCGAGATACGGCTCGGTAACGGGCGGATCGCCGAACGAACAATCGTCGAACAGGACCGGGACCACCGAAAGGCCGCGCTGGTGAGCCACTTCCATGAAGCGCCGCAACCGCTGTTTCAGTCCCTCGGGATCTTTCTTCCATACGAGGTATTGGATGAATATCCGGCACGAATTCAGGCCCAGCGACTGCGCCCAGCCCAACTCGCGGGCAATAGTGGGCTCGTCGAACGACTCGGCCTGCCAGAACTCCGTGGTATTGCAGGCAGTGCTGGGCAGATAGTTCACCCCCACCAGCCACGGCCGAGACCGATACCAATGCCAAGCCCGTTGCGCACTCCAGCGGGTGGCAGCGGCGGGTGACCTGGCCGCAGCCTGCCCGGCCCCCTCCGCCGCCACAGCGCTCCAGCCACTACAGCACACACAGAACCCGAAGGCCAGTATTGCCGCTACCAAAGCTGGCCACCGCGACGTGCCTTCAACCATCTTTCAACCTTCCAGGATAACAAGTTCCTAATTTGCCGTAAGCGTCCACACTGACACGGGTATGGTTAAGGGCAGTCGTCCGGATCCCTTTTGGTATTCACAAGAGTCGCGCTAGGGCTTGTACAGCCTTTCGATCACGATGCGATGCTCTTTCTGCGCCGGATTGATCAACACCGGCGGCCGCTAGCGCAAGGCCTGCAAGCCCCGCGGCCCAGACTCGATTCCATGGGCGACCCGTCATCGCTGGACTCCCGCTCCAATGCGTGCAACGAAGAACCACTGGCCGGCGAAAGCGGCATCTCTATCGGCCGCCGATTGTAGCCGTCTCGGCCCCGCCTGGCTATGAGCGCCTCCAGGGCGATGCGCCGCTCCGGCCGCCAGGAGTCGGTCTCTTCGGGCAGCCGGCCGCTTGCGGTCCTGGCTCGACATGCGGAGACAGGACGCACCAGCGCGCCGCCTTCCAACGTGAGTGCGGCCCTCTTTTCCCCCCGCTGGCGCTGGACTATGAATATAGCGGCGAGGGTAGCTGTCCGGACGGCGCAGGCGGCTAGTCAAGGGGCTGGTCGATCCCTCCGGAAGAGCCCTTGGGAGATAGCAATTATGAGCGAGTCTGCTTACGGCAAAGAAGTGGCCGGGCCACGCTGGCAGCCTATCGGTCCTGTCGAGCGGCGAGTGTTGGGCGTACTGGTGGAAAAGGCCAAGACCACTCCCGATGCCTATCCCATGACCCTTAACGGCCTGGTCGCGGGCTGCAACCAAAAAAACAATCGCGACCCTGCCATGCAGCTTGCCCCCGAAGACGTGGAGCAGGCCCTGGATCGGCTACGCCAGTTGGGGGCCGCGGGCATCGTTCAAGGGCTCGGCCGGGTGGACAAGTACCGCCACTTCTTCTACGAATGGCTAGGGGTGGACAAAATAGAGGCAGCAGTGATGACCGAACTCCTTCTGCGCGGGCCTCAGACCGAGGGGGAGCTTCGGGCCCATGCATCTCGCATGGAGCCAATAGCCGATCTGCCCGCTGTGCGCCAGGTGCTGGCCTCGCTGCAAGCCAAACGGCTGATCGTCTCGCTCACGCCCGAAGGGCGAGGACACGTGGTGGCGCACACCTTGTACTTGCCCCAGGAACTGGAGCGGTTGCGGGCGGAATACTCCGCAAAAACGCCGCGGGCGGAGGCCGCTTCGCCCTCCGGCACCCTCTCTAGCACTCCCTCTGCCGGAACTCCGGGGCCCGGGGCTAGTCCCCCCGCCGACCGGCAGGATCTCGACGCGCTTCGGTCGGCCGTGGACGAACTCCAAACCCAGCTTGCCCGCCTTCAGCGCGAGGTAGACGACCTGGGCAACTCGCTACGCGGTACCCAAGAGGAACTGGAGCGTCTGCGGGCGGAACTGGGCGGCGTGTGATCGACAGGCACTGCTAGAGAATCTTCCGAACCATGCGGCAACACATCATCTCAATCGTGGCGATCCTGGTTCTGGCCAATCTGGAGCTTACCCGGGCCTGGACGGCGGGCATCCCCCTGGCGACCGACGCCCCCAAGCCCCTCCCCCCGGAACAGAGCCAAAAGGAGTTTCAGGTGGCCCCGGGTTTCAGGATCGAACTGGTGGCGGCCGAGCCCCTGGTAACCGACCCTGTGGCCATCGATTTCGACGCCCGCAGCCGGATCTTCGTTTGCGAGATCCACGGCTACAACCTGGAAGGCTATCTGGACGTGCTGGAGCTGAACAAGACGGGCATTTTGGACAAGGGGGTGCGAAGAATCCCTGCCAATCCCGAGGCCATCAAGAAGGCGGCCGAGCAACAGTATGGCACCGTTAAACTCCTTGAGGATACGGATGGCGACGGCCGCATGGACCGGGCGACCGTATGGGCCGACCGGCTGCCCCCTTGCTATGGGGTGGTGGCTGCCCGGGACGGCGTCATCGTGCTGGCCGCCCCCGATATCTATTACCTGGCCGATCGCGACGGCGACGGCAAGCCCGAGGTGCGCGAGCGGCTTTTCACTGGCTTTGGGCTATACGACCTGTGGTCGCGCATCAATAACCCCCGCTGGGGCGTGGATAATTGGATTTACGCGGCCAACGGCATCAACAGCGGCGGCACGATCCGGGGGCCGCGATTGCCCGAGCCAGTACGCATTCCCGCTACCTCTTTCCGGTTCAAGCCCGACGGGTCGGCCTTGGAGCCCACTAGCGGCAGTTCCAGCGGCTTTGGCCTGGCGATCGACGATTGGGGCGATCGCTTCATGGTCAGCAACCAGCAGCATGTGCTTTACGTGCTGCCTTTGGAGCACCGTTATCTGGCCCGGAACCCGTACTACGCAGCGCCGGCCACCCTCCAGAACATCTGCTCCTACGGGCACCCGGCCAGGGTGTATCCTATCAGCCAGCCCGACCCCTGGCGTCTCCAGCGGAGCAAAGACCCCGCCTGGGTGCAGTTTTACGGCGTAGCCGAGGCAACCGCCAACGGCTTCTTCACGGCGGCCAGCGGCCAGACCATTTACCAAGGTCACCAGTTCCCCAAAGAGTTCTGGGCTAATCACTTCAGCGTCGATAATGCCCAAAATCTGGTCCATCGCTGCCTGTTAATCCCCGAGGGGGCCGGATACATCGCCCGCCGGCCCGTGGCCAACGAACAAACCGAGTTCCTCCGCTCCAGGGAGCAGTGGTTCCGGCCCGTGAATCTGATGACCGGACCGGAGGGCGCGCTGTATGTGGTGGATATGTACCGGGCGATCATCGAGGACTATTCGGCCATCCCGAGATACTTGCAGCAAATCTATATCGATTCGCTCATTGCCGGGGCCGACCGCGGCCGCATCTGGCGGGTGCAGGCCTCCGCACCAGGTACGCCGGCCAGCCCACAACAAACACCGCCAGGCCAAAACCGTGCCTATCCGTGGGTCGATCTCACCCGATTGTCCGCCGCAGAGTTGGTGGCGGACCTCGACCATCCCAATGCCTGGCGCCGCAAAACAGCTCAGCGGCTTCTGGTCGAGCGGCAGGATCGCGGCATCGCGCCCGCGCTGGCCGACCTCGTCAAGAACGGCAAAACCCCCCAAGGGCGCCTCCACGCGCTCTATGCCCTGCAAGGTCTGGGATTGTTGGAGCCGGAAGTGGTCGTAAACGCGCTGGCCGATCCCCACTGGGCCCTCCGCGTCCACGGCCTTATGGTGAGCGAACGATGGCTCGATCGACACGCTGGCCTGCGCCAAAAGGCGCTGGCCCTATGCGAGGACCCGGTGCCGCGGGTCCGTCTCCAGGCAGCACTGTCGCTTGGAGAAAGCCGGTCGGCTGACGCCGTCGCGGCCCTGAGCCGCCTGGCCGCCCGCTATGGCGACGACCCCTGGATGCAATCAGCGGTGCTCAGTTCGTCGGCTGAAACCGCTCAAACCCTGGCTGCCGAGATCTTGCGAGGCGGCGCCGACACGCCAGCCAGCCAGGCCATGGTCCGGCCGCTGGCCGCCATCGTCGCCGCCCGCCAAAAGACAACCGACTTGGCCAAGGTGCTCGCCGCGGTGGCCGATCATCCTTCCGCCCCCGCCGTACTCCGCCGCGCCTGCCTGGAAGGACTGTGCGAAGGCCTGAAACGAACGAAAGTCCAGACTTTAGCCCCGGCCGATATCCAACCAGCCCTCGTCCGTCTCTTGGCCGATCCCGATCCCCAGGTCGCCGAGGCGGCCTTTATTATCGCCGGCTTGCTTCGTTTGCACGAGTCCCCCCAGATGCAGTCGGCCCTCGCTGCGGCAGAACGGATCGCACTGGACGGGGATCGCCCGGTGTCCCAGCGCGTCGCCGCCATCGCACTGGTGGCCAGCTCGCCATTCGATCGATTGGCCAGATTGGCTCCCCAACTGCTCGACGCCCGACAGCCGCTGGACGTCCAACTGGCGGCTGTCCGGGCGCTGGGGCGAGCCGAGGACCCCCGCACTGCCGCCGTTCTGCTAACGCCTTGGCCCAGCTACACTCCCCAGCTCCAGGCCGCGGTGCTCGATGCCGTCTTCCAGCGCCAAGACCGCCTGCCTCACTTGTTGGATGCAATGGAAAAAAAGATCGTGATGGCCTCGGCCCTCGATCCCCTGCGGCGGACACATCTTCTGGAAAACCCCAATGCGGCCATCCGCAAGCGAGCCGGCGCCTTGCTGGCCGGCATCACACGCCAGGACCGCCGGGAAGTGCTCGCTCGGTACGCCGCTGCGTTGCAAGGCCCCCGGGACCCCAAGCGCGGCCAGGCGGTCTTCGAACAACAATGCGCCAAATGCCACCAGGTCCAAGGCAAAGGATTTGCCGTGGGGCCCGACCTGTCCAGCGTCACCCGCCGCTCCGACGAAATGCTCTTGTCCGATATCCTCGATCCCAGCAACCAGATTACCACCGGATACAACCAATACACGGTCATCACCGAGGACGGCCGGATTTTCACGGGCGTGTTGGCGGCCGAGTCGGCCACCAGTGTGACGCTGCGCAAGGAACAGGCAACCGACGAAATCATCCTCCGCAAAGACATCGAAGTCATGGCCGCCTCCACCAACTCCATGATGCCCGAAAACCTGGAAAAAGAGGTTTCCCCCCAGGACGTGGCCGATCTGATCGCTTGGCTCCGCCAGGCCTTCGGCCCGGCAGGCCCAAACTCCCTTACCCTCTTCGACGACGAACAAGCCTTTGTGGCCTTGTTGGCCGAGGGCGAAGGAAAAGCTGCCCTGGAGACAGCCGACCGCCTGACCGGTACCGCCGCCTTGCGAATCGCGCCGCCCCAACGCTATTGCACCAAGGTCCCGGGATGGCAGTACCGTATTGCCGAAAAACCGGGACCGGGTGAATACCGGTATCTCCGCTTCGCATGGAAATCCAAAGGCGCTGCGGGCGTGATGCTCGAGTTCGCTGCCGACGGCCAGTGGCCCCCGGCCGACAAGCCTCTGCGCCGCTACTACGCCGGCCAAAACACCACGGGCTGGGCGGCCATCCAACTCTCCCCCCAAGCCCCCGCCGAATGGACCGTCGTCACCTGCGACCTTTGGAAGGACTTCGGCGCCTTTACCTTGACAGGCATCGCACCCACGGCAATGGGGGGCGAAGCACTGTTCGACCGCATCGAGTTGCTCTCCTCGCTCGATGCGACCCCATCGCGGTGAGATGCCCCCGCTTGGGACCCTTCCGGCTCACGAAAATGGGCGTACCGGCCATCGGGACTCCCCGAAAGGCGGGTTAACTGGCTTGGCACGGCGCTGCCATCGAGACCCCTCTCAATGGTTCATATCGTTCGAGCCGGGGTACCAATTCTGGTGGACCCGCTGCCGGCCCATCGAGACCTCTCCCGAATGCCTTGATGGCTTTGCTGCAACCTTGGATATATGAGGGAATCCCAAATGCACCAGCTACACTCATCCCGCCGAACTGGTTGGCCCCCCACCTGGCGGCTTGGCCGCCCGCGAAGAAACTTGACGCCTCTCCGAGGGCCCGATAAACTGTCAACAAGTAGTGGCGGAGCCCTCCCGGCCGCCGCATGGGGGATTAGCTCAGTTGGGAGAGCGTCTGAATGGCATTCAGAAGGTCAGCGGTTCGAGTCCGCTATCCTCCACTCCTAAGTAATTGACGGGCAAAGACTTTTGGCGCTTCACCCCATTTGGGGGTGGGCGATTTCTTTTTGGCGAAGCTGGATTGCCTGCAATGTCAAGCGGGGCGGCCGCTTGGTACTTAGCCCCCTTCTAGGGCCCACGCGGCGAAACCAGGCTCATTAATCTCTGGGAATTGCCCGGCCCCCGGTCGTTATTGACTTGGCCGGGGTGGGCGAAAGCTGGCTTTTGACTTCTGCTCCTGCGAGCTTGACCGGAGCCGGGCCATTGCGAATTGGGCCATGGAGTGCTGGTTATCGCATCTCAGGCACGGGGGTTGCCTGACCTGCAGCTCTTGCCGCGTGGGTCGGGTGGGTTAAGCAACGGAGCGTCCAGGCGGGAATCGCCATGCGCTCGGACCGTGTGCGCCAAGTGGGCCGGCGAACCCGGCGAACCCGGCGAGCAGCCGGTTGGCAGAGTCGGCACATGCGGTGGGGCACTGCGCCGGTGGGGCGAAGGCAGGGCGGCGTGGTATATTGGGCGGTGCGGCGGTGTTCCAGCGGGGTGCCGCTGTGCGGTGGTCAGGCAGCGGAAACAGACGAACCATCTCTTGGGAGGCTGGGTATGGAAAGTCGCATTTCGCGTCGCTGCTTTTTGGGCGGGATGGCGGCGGGATGGGGTTTGTCGGTACTGTCCCACAGTCGGCAAGCGCTGGGATACGCGGCCAACGAAAAGGTGCGGGTGGCCTTGGTGGGTGTCGGGGGCCGGGGTACGTGGTTTGTGGATCAGATGCCGCGTCTTGCGCAGGTGGTAGCCCTTTGCGATGTAGACCGCCGGAAGATCGAGCAGGCGTTGCGGCATTGGGAGGAATCGGGCAAGAAGCTGGCGGGCTCGTCGCAGGCTTGGGAGCGCCGTGTGGGGGAAGCGATGCAGCGGTTGGCCAGTCATCCACCCAAGGTCTTTCGCGATTTCCGGGCGATGCTGGCGGAGATGGGCTCGCAGGTCGATGCGGTGGTGGTGGCTACCCCCGACCACACCCACGCCGTGGCCTCGGCTGCGGCCATTCGGGCGGGCAAGGGGGTCTTCTGCGAGAAGCCGCTGAGTCGTACGGTGCATGAATCGCGGGCGCTTTGCGAACTGGCCCGCCAGTATCGGGTCGCGACGGCCATGGGTAATCAGGGGACGTATAGCGGCCCGTTCCGCCGGGCGCTGGAGTTGATCCGGCTCGGGCGGATTGGCCAAGTCAAGGAAGTGTACGTGTGGAACGACGCCGGTGGTGCCGATCGCAAGGAGCCTCCGCAGGGGCAGCAGCCGGTTCCCGAGTACCTGGACTGGGACTTGTGGCTGGGGCCGGCGCGGGCAAGACCCTTCCATCCCCAGTGGATGCAGCGGCACTTGTGGCGGGAGTTCGGCACGTGCCAACTCGGCAATTGGGCGTCCCATACGGCCAATCTGGCGTTCATGGCGCTGAAGGTCCATGAGCTTTGGCGCGGGGCATCGAAGGGGCCGGCCCCGCGGATCCGGGTAGAGGCCGAGACGTCGGGCATCAACCGCCTTTCGTTTCCGCGGTGGGAAGTGGTGCGGTGGCACATACCGGCCCGGGCGGAGTTCGGCCCGATCACCATCGTGTGGCACAACGGCTCTACGCCAGGGATGGCCGAGTTGCTCGATCGGGCGGTCCGCGACGCACCAGAAAAGCAAAAGGGGTTGTGGCGATTTGCGGGCACGCTGATCGTCGGCACCGAAGGGAGCATCCACACCACGGGGCACAACATGTGGTTCCGCCTCCTGCCGGAGGAAAAGTTCCGCGATATCCAGCGCGAGCGTCCGGAGACGGTGGAAAGCTCGCGCGGGCCGGAGTCCGACTGGCTGGAAGCGTGTCGAGGAGGCAAGCCCGCATGGTCGAATTTCGAGTACGCATCGGCGCTGAACGAGTTCCTGATGCTGGGGAACGTAGCCACCCAGTTCGACGTGCCGCTGGAGTACGACCCGGTGGCCATGAAAATCGTCAACCATGCCGAGGCTGATGCCTGCCTGCGAAGCGAGTATCGGCAGGGGTGGGCTTTGTAGCAGTGGACTCGCCGGGCTGGCCGGCGGTGGTTGATGCCGGCCCTGGCCGCGCTTACAGAGAGTCTGGCCCAGAGGGCAGCACGTGGCGCAGGTGGGCGCGGCCTTGGAGCAGGCCGCCGGCCTGCCGGTCGACGCTCACCCGTACCAGGCCTTCGGGCTGGCGGTCAGCCGAAAACTCCACTTTGACATAGCGTTCAGCGGTGCCGACGAATCGTTGCGGCTCGCGGGGCGAGCGGCCCTCGACAAGCACTTCAAGCTGCCGGCCGCACAACGACTGGGCGAACCGGGCTGCCAAGCGCCGGCTTAATGTTTGAAGGCACTCGGCCCGGCGGCGTTTCACTTCGGGGGGGAGTTGATGCAGCATCTGGGCTGCGGGGGTGCCCGGCCGGGGGCTGAAGCGGAACACATGGACGCGGCAGAGGCCTGCGGCCTCCACTGCGCGGCACGTGGCTTGGAAGTCGGCGTCGCTCTCGCCAGGGAATCCTACGATCACGTCGGTGGTCAGGGCGGGCTGGTCCAGCCGCTTCTGAATCTGGCGGCAGCGATCGATGAACTCTTCGGCGGTCCCGCGACGCCGCATCCGCCGCAACACAGCGTCAGAGCCGCTTTGCAATGGGAGATGGAGGTGCGGGCACAGCCGGTCGGGATGCTCCGCCATGAGGTCGAGCAGGTCGTCGCTGACTTCGGTGGCGTCGAGGCTGGAAAGTCGAATGCGGAAGTGGCCCTCCAACGCCACCAGCCGGCGCAGAAGACCCACCAGGCCGTCCGAGGACACCGGCGTCGACGCCTGTGGGCCGGCGGCTACGGGCCCGCTACCTCTGGCGAGCGAAGCGGCCGGCAGGGCGCCCGCATCGCCCTCGCATGCGCTGCCAGTCTCGGCCGCCAAGTGCCGGCCGTAAAAGCCGAGATGGATTCCTGTGAGCACGATTTCGCGGTAGCCACTGGCCAGTAATTGCCGAACCTCGTCCAGCACCTCGTGGGCAGGCCGGCTCCACAGCGCTGGCCGGACCTTGGGAACGATGCAGTAGGTGCACGTCAGCACGCAGCCGTCCTGGATTTTGACGAACGCGCGGTGCAGCCCGCTGAACATGCGGATCCCCGAAGGCGCCTCTCGCACGCCGAACCGTTGCAACCGCCGCGGGAGATCGCGTTTGTCGGTCCACACTTCGACTACGCCGGGCAGTCGCGCCACTTCCTCGGGAGCACGGGCGGCGTAACAGCCCATCACTACGATGTGGGCATGGGGGTTCTGGCGGGCCAGTCGCCGGATGAGCTTGCGGCTCTTGTAGTCCCCTTCCAGCGTTACGGTGCAGGTGTTGACGATGCACAGGTCGGCTTCTTCGCCTGGGGCGGCGTCGCGGAACCCCGCCTCCAGCAAAGCTTGACGCACGTATTGGGTCTCGTACTGATTGACCTTGCACCCCAGGGTCACTACGCGCAGCCGCCTCCCACAGTGCGCAGCCGCCGGCGCGCTTGGCGTTTGGCAGGGATAAGGGCACGGGTCGGCGGGAAGAGGTCGCATCGTACGTTACGGCACGCCGCTCTCGGATCGAGACAGGTCGCACACCCCCATCTGCCCTGGCGACTCGTGCACCTCGACGACAAGGCGTTCCGGTCGCAGGCCGAGACGGTCTTGGAGCCGGTCGGCCAGAAGCGATGCCAGGTGGCGGGCGAGGAGTTCCGCAGTCGTGTTGGCCACCGGCAACAGCACGCAGTCGCCTCGCGGAAAGACCCAGCGTCGATCCCGGAACACGGCCGTCACCTCCTTTTCGTCGGCGGCCACGCGAATCTCGGGGTGCTCGGTGGGCAGGAGGACGCGGTGGTCCCACTCGGCCAGCAGTTGGCGAAGGAGGTCGGCCAAGGCCACGAAATCGACCACATAGTGGTTCGCATCGAGCGGCCCGTGCACCTCGGCGGCAACCTGGTAGTTGTGTCCGTGCAGCCGCTCGCACTGCCCGGCGAAAGTGATGAAGTGGGCCGCCGAAAACCCAATATCCCCCCGGGCAAGGCGAACATAATAGCGGAGCGACACGTGTTCGCTGGTCATCGGCCTTTACCCATAGGCCCCCATACCGAAAAATAAGTGACGCTTCAGCACTCGATAGAACCAGAAATCCTCGGGCATCTCGGCGCCCGGCAGGTGATGGCTGGGGTGCGGGCGGGAAGAGGCCAACTCGGCCAGGGCATCGCGGCCGCTGGTATCCCGCACCGAAAAGCGCCGCAGGAACTCGGCCAGTTCCGCCGGACGCTCGAGGATCACGCAACCCCGGGTGCGGGCATGGACGAAGTCCTGGAAACTCCGCAAAAACCGGCTTCCGTTGATCGTCTGATAGAGGTCGCCGCCGTAATCATGGACCGTCTCGCAGGCAAAGCTCAACGGTGGACACGGCTCCACGCTCCCGCCAGGACCGATCTGATAACCCATGCCCCATGCGGCCGGACATACCGCCCGGCCATCGGCATCCCAATATGTATCGATCAGCACGATCGGATGCTTACGGCGCAGGCCTAACAGCCGCGCGCGGAACTCTACCAACTGCCGGGTGTCCAAGGCGAGCTGCGGCGCCGGATCGGGCCCCACCGGCCGATAGATGTAGTACCACAGATACATCGCCCCGCAGTCGATCAAACACTTGAGGTAGGCGGCGCTGGTTACCTCGTGCAGGTTGCAGGACGTCACGGTAGTGGCCACCCCAAAAAGGACTCTCCGCTGGCGCAGGCGCCCCAGTCCCCGCATCGCTGTGGCGAACACGCCCTGGCCGCGACGCCGATCGTTCTGCTCTTCCCACCCATCGAGGCTGACCAGCGGCGATACGTTGCCTAAGGCCCGGATGCGGTCCGCCACCTCGTCCGTCAGGAGCGTCCCGTTGGTGATGACCTGGAAGTAGCAGTCCGCATGGCGGGCGGGGATATCCCATAGATGGGGATAAATCATGGGTTCCCCGCCCAGCAGGATGAAAAAACGGCAGTGGTGTTGCTTGCCGGCCACGATGATGGCGTCAACTTCGTCCGGCTTGAGGCTGTGGCGATGGTTGGCCGAGGTAACCCAGCAACCGCGGCAGCGCAGATTGCACGCGTTGGTCAGCGAGAGCAGCAAGAAAGGCGGAAACAACTCGCCGCGGCGTACCCGCTGCCTCCAGGCCGCGACGGCTTGGAGACCGGGATAAACCCAAAGCCTGGCGGCTTTCCACGCCAGGCGGGGCGAAATCTCGGTAACCAAGCGATAGGCCAGTCGGGCGAGCATACCAGCCGGATTGGGCGCGATCGAGTCATCGCCGGCCGGCCCCTGCCGGACCTGTGCAGCGAGCCCGACCGGTGCCTATCATTCTACCCGACGGCGCCGGCGGGTTCTGCTTCCTCTGAAGGATGGCAGGCCGAAGTGGCAGGCGCCGTCGCCTGCAGGCGTTCCAAACGTGCCGCCACCGCATTGAACTCGTCGGCAAATTCCTGCCAGAAATCGCCTTCCCGGAAGTGGAGGGGCTCGACATGCTCACCCCGGGCCAAAGCCCGCATTCCCCGCCGCAGCCGAACCAGCGGACCGGCAAACCGGTTGCTTAAGCGCACCACGTCGATCACCAGCAACGGCAGGATAAGGATGGACCCGGCCAAGGCAGGCCCGTAGTGAAACCACATCTCGTCGAAGTGCTCGTAGAACAGGCGCGCGGGGCCTGCGATGATCCGAAAGCAAAGCAGCATCAGGCCCATGGTGGCGATCGAGGCCCCCCAATACAACACCGCGCGCAGTGCAAGCGCGCCCTGCACCTGGGAATCGACGAATAGTCGCTTCCGCTTGCCATCTCTCGGGTTCATGGCACCACCCAATAGGGAACGCGTCGGGCGCCGGCGGCCTGTCATGCTGCCACCACATGGACGCGCCGAAACCTTGCTGTCAAAGCATAGGTTACGCCGGCCGGAAAAGTGTTGGGCCACAAACAAGGCTTGATGCGTGGCCGAGCGGGGTGGCCAAAAGGGGGGGCAAGGCAAGCCAAGACACTAGCAGACCGAAGAGGGGTACAGCAATACGCGGCTTGCGGCATCGCCTTTAGGCAGAGATCATGGCCCGATGCGACCGGCCGCGGCGGGAGACCGGCCTCTCAATCGGACGCAGAACCAGCGGATGCCTCGCCGCCGTCCTTGGGGCGGACACTACCAGCCTACCCCGCGCCTGCACTAGCCCCGCACGCTATTTCAGGGCGATCGTCCTGGCCAGGGGACGCAGCACATAGTCCACCACGTAGTTATCCACCACATGCTCGCATACCTCGGCCAGCCGGTTGAACGTCTCGACAAAACTTTTGCCTGGCGCCAAACTGCCGTACTGCCGGGCAGTTACATAGACGCTCAGTTGTTCCTCGGGGTATTCCCCCCCATGGACCTGAAAGAAGTTGGTCCGCGTTTCGACGCTCACCCGGCACTGGAGGCGAAACTCCTCGTCCAGCGCGATGGTCAGCGTGGGTTCGTATCCGGTCACCGTCGCTTCCGGGATTTCCAGCAATCGCTCCAATGCGGGGCTGACGCCCAATGCCTCCGCCACCACTTGATTGTGGTTGCCGCGATAGGTGTAGTCGAAACCGAACAGCAGATCCAGCGCCTCGCAGTCTAACGGGCTGACCGTCAGCATGTAGGGCACGATATCCAGCACCAGCCGGTGCTGATCCAGGGCGGCGGCCACCGTGTCGGGGTTCACGTAGCCAGAGCATACCCGCCGAGCCTCGACTGTACACCACCGGTAGCTGCCCTGCTCGCGATCCTCTTCGAGCACGAAATCCCCCCGGTCGCGGCAGAAAAAGTTCCGCATCGTGGGATATGCCTTTTGCAGCCGCTCGAAGAACTGGAGTATCGTTTCACGGCTGCTCGGGAGTTCCATCTCCGTATTGAGATTGAGGTTGATGTAAAAGTCGTCGCACAAGGCCTGATAGCGATTCATCCACGCGGTTCCTTCTGGCTTGCGACGGCGAACCCGCACGCCGACAGAGGGGGATAGCGTCTTCCGGCGGCCCTTGATCCGCGGGAACTGCTTGTAGTATAGGGTGATTCCAAGGCAAGTGTCAAAGGTGTGACACTTTTTGGGGGTACCGCGTTACCCGATGTAATTATTCGTGTGATGGTCGATTCGCTGGCGACGTTCCCTTCTCCTTTGGGCTGGGTAGCCGTCCTGGGCTCAGGGGAAGTGGTCCGCGCCCTGACTTTTGCTCACCCAAGCGCCGGAGCCGCCGAAGCAGCTATATTGGCACATTTTGGCAGGCACGTGGTTCGGAAAATGTGGTGCCCGGGATTGGCGCGGCGGATCGAGGTTTACTTGACAGGCGAGCCCGAAGATTTTCGAGACGTGCCCGTAGATCCTGGCCCGCAAACGCCTTTCCAGGCTCGGGTGACCACCTGCCTACGCCAAGTGGGCTGGGGCAGCACGATCACCTATGCGGAACTGGCCCGACACGCCGGCTTTCCCAACGCGGCGCGGGCCGTGGGCAACTGTTTGGCGGCTAATCGTATCCCATTGATCCTCCCTTGCCACCGCGTGGTAGGCAAGGGGGGCCGGCTGGGCGGTTTCTCGGCCCCAGGCGGACTGGCCACCAAACGACGGCTATTGGCGCTGGAAGGTTCGCTCCCGCGCTTGGCTGCGGCTAGTCCAGAATGATCTCGGTTTTGGGGAGCGCCTTTTCCAGTTTCTGGATTCCCGCGTCGGTCACTTTGGTGAACCGCAGGTCCAGGCTCTTCAGGCCCGAAAGGGCCGCAAGCGCGTCGATACCCGCATCGGTAACGGCGGTTTCTTCCAGGCTCAGCGTGGCCAGCTTCTTCAGCGTTCGCAGGTGGGCGAGCCCGGCGTCGGTCACCGCGGTCTGTTTCAGGCTCAGCCAGCGAAGGTTTTTCAGCCCGGCCAAGTGGGCCAACCCGGCGTCTGTAACCTTGGTGTGCCACAGATCGAGCCGCTGGAGCCTGGCGAATTTCTGGAGATGCGCCAGCGCCGCGTCGTCGGCGTTCGTCTCGCTCAGATCGAGGTATTCCAGCTCGGTCAAGCCCGTCAGATGGGCCAGACCCTCGCCGGTAATGGGCGTACCGCGGACCTTCAGGCGGCGGAGTTTTGTGAGCGATTTGAGGTGTTCCAGGCCCGCATCGCTGACATCGGGAAGGCGGAACAGGTCCACCTCTTCCAGTTCGGTGAACTTGCCCAGCCGGGCCAGGGCGGCGTTGGTTACGCCGGCCGCATCCTCGATAGTAATTACCCGCAATTCCGGGAGATGGTCCAGGACCTCCAGGGCCTCGTCGGTCATGTAGGGGTTGCGCAGACGCAGGGCCTTCAGCCGCTTCAGGGTTGCAAGCTGCCGGATGCCCTCGTTGTTGATCTGCACGCAGCCACGGATATCCAGCAGGCGCAGGCGGGTCATTTGCGCCACATGGCGCATGCCCTCGTTGGAAAAATTGTTGTACAGCAGAACCAGGTATTCGAGCTTTGGAAGCTTCGTGAGGTGTGCCAGGCCGGCGTCAGTCAGGTACGAACTGCGGCGGAGGTTGAGCGACTCGAGCGACGCGATTTTGCCGAGCACAGCCAGGCTGGCGTCGGTAATATCGGTGTTTTCCAGCACCAGGTCTTTGAGGTTCTTGAGTTGGCCGAGGTGCTGTACGCCGAAGTCGTTGATTTTGGCCCCCCAGAGCTTGAGGCGCTGAAGGTGGGAGAGGGAGGCGATCTTTTCCACATCCAAGTTGGTGGCGGGACGCTCGTAGAGGTCCACCCCGACGATATGTCCCTGCGCATCGCGTTCGACTTTGCCGCCCAAGTGTTCGATCCGCTGCAGCAGTTCTTGGGTGGCGGGATCCTGGCCTACCTCCCTTTTGGCCGAAGCCGGTCCCCCGGCCTCTTGCGCCGGGCAGGACAGCGGGCCTATGGAAACCACGACCATGCACAGGCCCAGGACGGTTGGCCAACAAGCGATCAATCGTTTCTGCATTGCGAATCTCCCGGAATCGTGTTGCCAGAACGAGGAAATGCCTGACCGGCATGGGTCACTCAAGGCCCGCGGGCAGACGCCAAACCGGCGTGGGGCCGTCGTGGCAGCGGTCAAGCGGACCGGGCTATGCGAGCCCATGGTTCAACCTATCGAATACACCGCCGCCACGTAAACCCCCTCGAGCAGCGCAGAAGCGCTGGGGGGTTGCGGGCAGGGGGCCTGGCGACTATTTTTAATGCTTGCGAATGCCTGCCCTGAGCGGAGGCGCCGAACCCTTGGGGGTGGCGGCGTCTCACTGAAACCTGCCTACAGGAGTTCAAAAGCATGTCCATGCGGAGAAATCGTCGCGAGTTCCTCCAGAGCAGCGCGGCCGGGATCGGCTTTTTCGTGGCTGCTGGCGTTCAAGGAGCGGAAAGCCGATCGCCCAACGAGCGGATTGCGATGGCGGCCATCGGGGTGGATGGCAAGGGGGCCAGCGACACGGCCGACGCCGCCCATAGCGGCGATTTGGTGGCCATCTGCGATGTGGATGACAAGAAGCTGGCCGCTGCCGCCGCCCGCTATCCCAAGGCCCGGAAATTCAACGATTTCCGCAAGATGCTCGAAGAGATGGGCAAGAGCATCGATGCGGTTACCGTCAGCACGCCGGACCATGTGCACGCGGTGGCGGCCGCCATGGCCATGAAGATGGGCAAGCACGCCTTCGTCCAGAAACCGCTAACCCACACCATTTACGAAGCCCGGCGTCTGGGCGAAATCGCGCGCGAGATGAAGGTCGCCACTCAGATGGGCAACCAGGGCACCGCGGAGGCCGGCCTGCGGCGTGCCGCGGCCCTGCTGCGCAAAGGTATCCTCGGGCAAGTTACCGAAGTGCATGTCTGGACCAACCGGCCGATTTGGCCCCAGGGGGGCCCACGTCCCGCCCCCAAGCCCGTTCCCCAGGGATTGCACTGGGACCTGTGGCTGGGCCCGGCCCCCGAGCGTCCTTACGGCGACGGCTATCACCCGTTCTCCTGGCGCGGATGGTGGGATTTCGGCACCGGCGCGCTGGGGGACATGGCCTGCCACACCGTCAACATGCCGTTCATGGGGCTGGACCTGCGAGATCCGGTCTCCGTGCAGGCCCGCACCTCTGGTCACAATCGCGACAGCTACCCCAAGTGGTCGATCATCGAGTTCGAGTTCCCGGCCAATTCCTGGCGACCTGGCCTGAAGTTCGTGTGGTACGATGGGGGACAACTGCCGCCTTTGGAGCTGTTCGGCTCGGCCGACGAACAGAAAAAACTTTTCACCGGCCGCGCCGGTCGCCTGGACCGTGATCGGCCCACACGGAGCGGCTGCCTCATCATCGGCCAGAAAGGCAAGATGTACTCGCCTGGCGATTATGCAGCGGAATACCGGCTGGGCCCGGGCCTGGACGAGCCGCCGGTGGAGTTCCCTCAGTCCCCCGGACATTTTGCCGAATGGGTGCGGGCCATCAAGGGAGGGCCGTCCGCCATGTCAAACTTCCCGGACTACGCCGGCCCGCTGACCGAAACCATTCTGCTGGGCAACTTGGCCGTCTGGACTGCCGATAAAGCCGAGAAAGCCCCCGACGGCAGCCTGGTGGCTGTGGGCAAGAAAATCCTCTGGGACGCCAAGAACCTTGTGGCAACCAACGCGCCCGAGGTAGCTTGCGTGGTCAAAGCCGAGTACCGCAAAGGCTACTCCCTGTAACCTGCCCCAGCTTTGGTCCCCTGCCTGCGGCCGGCGGTGGCTGCACGCAGGGGGCCGCTTTGCTATCAGATTCTGAAATCGCCCCCCAAGACCTCCGGAGGTGTCCGATGACGAAGCGGAGCGGTTTCTCCCTTGCGGGGATCGTGGCCCTGGCTACGCTGTGTGCTTTTGCTGCCGGCGTGCTGTGCTCCGTGCCCCCGGCGGCAGCGCAACACGCGGCCCCGGAAAAAGCCAGCAAGTCCAAAGCGAAACCCAAGGCCCCAGCCAAGGCCAAGCCCGATCTTTTGGCTATCCCCAAGGTGCCCCGCGACCAAGTCATCTGCTTCGCCCTCTATACGGTCCACAACCATGTGCTTAAGCTGACCGCGCAGCTTTACCCACTGGAGGAATCTGAGCCCCGCACGGTTCGGCTGGAGATACGCCGCGGGGGCCAATGGCAGGAAATCGCCCGCACGCAAATCGTCAACCCGGGCTGGACCGCGCCTTTCCGCGTGGAAAACTGGGATATGACGCAAGAAGTGCCCTATCGGGTGCGGCACGGCCAGTCGGCCGTGTACGAAGGCATTATTCGCCGCAACCCGGTCGATAAGGACACCATCGTCCTCGCAGCCTTTACCGGTAACTCGATCTACCCCGGCCACGGCGGCGACATCCCGCGCACCGATATCGTGGAAAACCTCAAACGCATTCAGCCCGACCTCCTGTTCTTTTCCGGCGATCAGGTGTACGACCACAACCGGCACTATGCGTACTGGCTGAAGTTCGGCCGGGATTTCGGCGAGGTGATTCGCAACACGCCAACCATCACCATCCCCGACGACCACGATGTCGGCCAGCCCAACCTCTGGGGAGCCGGCGGAAAGGCATCGCATCGGCCGGCCGGCGACGATGGGGGATATGTCAAGCCGGTGGAATACGTTCAGGAGGTCGAGCGGGCCCAGACCAGCCACCTGCCCGACCCGTTCGACCCCACACCGGTCGAGCGGGGCATCGGCGTGTACTACACAGCGCTGACATGGGGCGGCATCAGCTTTGCCATCCTGGAGGACCGGAAGTTCAAGTCGGGACCTGTGGGTGTCGTACAGCAGATGGGCCCGCGACCTGACCATATCACGGACCCCAAGTACGATCCCAAGGCCTTGGATGTCCCCGGCGCCGAATTACTGGGCCAGCGCCAACTACGGTTCCTGCGGCATTGGGCGGCCGACTGGCGCGACGCCGAAATGAAAGCCGTCCTCTCGCAGACGATCTTCTGCGGCGCAGCCCACCTGCACGGCACTCCCGACAACCGTGTCCTGGTGGATCTGGATTGCAACGGTTGGCCGCAGACCGGCCGGAATCAGGCGCTGGCCGAAATCCGTAAGGCGTTTGCCATCCACATCGCCGGCGACCAGCATCTGGGTAGCGTCATCCACCATGGCATCGATGATTGGGATGATGCGGGCTGGTCCTTCTGCGTCCCTTCGATCGCCAACCTCTATCTCCGCTGGTGGGCCCCGCGGGAACCGGGCAAAAACCGCCAGCCCGGTGCCCCGGAGTACACTGGCCAGTTCACCGACGGCTTGGGTAACAAAATCACGGTGCACGCCGTGGCTAACCCCTCGATGGAACCCAACGATGACAAATTGACCACCCGCGCCGCCGGCTTCGGCATTGTCCGCTTCAACAAGCCCAATCGCACCATCACTCTGGAATGCTGGCCCCGCAATTGCAACGTGGCGGACCCGGCGGCACGACAGTATCCTGGCTGGCCCATCACCATCGCGCAGTTGGACAATTACGGGCGCAAGCCGGCTGCCTATCTGCCCACCATGGTCGTGGCCGGCATGGAGAACCCGGTGGTCCAGGTGATCGATCAGTCCGACGGCCAGATCGTGTACACCCTGCGGATCCGCGGGCAGCGATTCCGCCCCATGGTGTTCCGGCCAGGCAAATACACGGTGCGCGTCGGAGAACCGGGCAGGCAAGTGCGAGAAATACGCGATGTACAGTCGCTGCCGCCCGACCAATCCGCCGAGCTCCGCATCGCGCTATAACCGGGCCTGCCCGACTCGGTAATAAAGGGCCCTGCCCCACACCCTCCGGGCATTTCCCGTTGCCTGTCCCCCGTCCCCTGTCACTGCGCCGCCGTCGGGTAAGCCGCTTACGGACTGGTTGCCAGCCCTGTGCGAACCCGGTTCACCATCGACTCGTAGAGACGGACGTATTCCATGGCGCTGCGGCGCCATGACCAGTCTTGGCGCATGCCGATCTGGATGAGCCGCTTCCATACCTCCGGCCGATGCCAGTAGGTATCGCACGCCCGCCGCAAGGTCTCGCTCAAAGCCAGCGCATGGTCTTCGCGGAAGCTGAAACCATTGGCCTTTCCCGCCGCCAGCGCTTCCTCGGTGAGGTTGGTGATGGTATCGGCCAGGCCCCCTGTCTCGCGGACCACCGGCACCGTGCCGTATTTCAGGCTGTACATCTGGTTCAGACCGCACGGCTCGAAGCGGCTGGGCATGAGGAAAATGTCGGCACCGGCCTCGATCCGGTGTGCCAGCGGGTCGGAAAACTCCAGGCGCACCGCCACTTTGTCCGGATGCTGCCGAGCCAGTTCCGAAAACAGCTCGTGATACTTCGGCTCGCCCGTCCCCAGAATGACCCACTGCACGTCCACCGAACGGGCCCACTCGGGAATGATCGTCGCCACCAGGTCGAAACCCTTTTGGTCGTCCAGCCGGCCGATGAGGCCCACCAGGGGCGTGGTAGGGCGCTGGGCCAGCCCCAGCTCCCGCTGGAGCGCCGCCTTGCACACCGCCTTGCCTTCGTGAACCGTCTCAAGGGTGTAGCGCGCGGGCAGATGCGGGTCGGTTGCCGGGTTCCATACCGTCTCGTCCACGCCGTTGAGTATGCCGCTGAGCACCCCCCGGCGATGCTGAAGCACTCCTTCCAGCCCTCGCCCGAACTGCGGCGTCTGAATCTCCTGTGCGTACCGCGGGCTGACCGTGTTGATGGCATCGCTGAACACGATTCCCGTCTTCAACAGATTCAGCTTGCCGTAGTACTCCATCTGGTACCAATTGAAGTACTTCCAGTCCAAGCCCGTCAGCAGCATGTCCCAGTGCCAGAACACGCCTTGATAGGCGATGTTGTGGATGGTAAACAGCGATACGATCTTCTCGTACCGCGGAACGTGCCGGTATTCGATCTTCAAGTACGCCGGCACTAGTCCCGTCTGCCAGTCGTTGCAATGGAGCACGTCGAGGTCCAGACCCAAGAGGCGGATAGCCTCCATCACCGCCCGGCAAAAGAACACGAAGCGCTCGCAGTTATCCGGGTAATCCTGGCCGTTCTGCCGATAGAGTTCGTCACGGTCGTAGTACCCATCTTGCTGGACCAGGTACACCGCGACGTTGCTCTGCGGCATCGAGCTTTTCAGAAGATGGCCGGTAACCGTCTTGCTGCCAATCGGCACGATGAAATCGATGCCCAGACTCTCGATGGGCTGGCCACAATACCGCGTCTGGCGGTATGCGGGCAGGATGACCGCCACCTGATGGCCCAGACGCCCTAGCTCGACCGGCAGGGCCCCACAGACGTCGGCCAATCCGCCGGTCTTGGCAAACGGCACCGCTTCGCTGGTCGCCAGGAGAATGTTCACGCCTTGCTCCGCCGATATACCCGTTATGCCCAGTCACAAGCCCGGCCGCGCAAACCCTGACCCTGTACGACCTCCGGCCAGCCCCACGACTCCCTCTCGCTGAATGCTCATAAAGGTACCACAATCGCCCGATGGCGAAAACCGAGACCCTTGGCCCCGGTTCAAGCTACGCCTGCCCGTTGCCCGAAGGCGGCCCCGTCCCCAATTGCCCTCCCTTCCGCTGCGAAACCCGAAGTCTGGACGATGGGCCCAAATCTACTCAATCTTAGTACACATTCGGGGATGTCCAGCTCCCATTACCCGAGTCTGGAGGCGGGCTGGCCCGCGCCCGCACGAATGGCCCAATGCCCACTTTTCGCCTCTGGCTAATACTGAACCGTCCTCCCGACGGGCCCCGATGTTGCGCGTCTACCGAACGCCTCCCCGTGAATAGTAGAAACTTGAGCCAGTCTCGTTTGACCATCCCGCAGCAACGCGTGCCCGTGCCTCCGGGCCCCGGGGTTGGAAACGGCAGCCAGCAAGTGTAGAATATCTCGAGCCCCGGCCGTATAATAGATTTTGGACTTGCCCAGGGCTTCGGGCAGTCGTGCTCCGGGGGCGAATTGGATTCGACCGGGCACTCGAAGTGAAGACGGCGTGCCGTGGTTGGTCAGCAGGCCACGTTAAAAGCCGACCACACATTACCTGCCGAGAGCAATCTCGCCCTGGCTGCGTAATTGAGACGTAGCCCCGGCTGCGGGCCTTCGCCGAAGAGGCCCAAAAGCCGGCCAGCAAATTCGGCTCGTCCCGGGTCAACCGTCGGGTACGCCCGGGATTAAATCCCGTGCCTGACTCGCTTGACCTTCACCCCGCCGGCCGGGGGAAGGCCTAGGACCCCTCAAATAGGCCGGCTACGCACGTAGAAGGCTTCACGGAGATGTCGCGGGACGCGGGTTCGATTCCCGCCGCCTCCAATAAGCCATTTCGCAGAAAGAAGTTACGACAACAGAAATGTAAACCTTCGTCCAACCCGTCTGCGCGAGGGTCAGCCTAGGGCGGGGCTTCTCCAGGGATGGAAAAGGTTCGGGCCCGCATGCCGAAGGCCGAACGCTCGGCAAGCGGGGTTAAGACGTGTTGGGTGCGCAAGGGAAACGAGGCCGGGGCCCCCACCGCCACGCGACGTTCGCCGGACAGGTTCCAGGGAAAGAAAGGCTGGATGTCCTCGGGTGCTTTGCCCCCGGCCGCCGCACCGCTTTCCAGATACCCCGTCAGCCAGCAGCGCGGATCGAGTTTCCAGTGGGCCAGGGTGGCCGACAAGGAGAACATGGCCGCTCCAGAGCCAGCCGGAGCCGTAGGAGTTTTTCCGCGCCAGGGCTGGGCCGCCGCTAGCTCGTCCCGAAGCGTTATTGTCCATCGCAATACGCGGGTCATCCACGAACCGCACCAGGCCCGGCCCGTGCTCTTCCAGGCTTTCCAGAACCTTGCGATACGGCTGGCAGAGTTTGGGTTCGGAGAGTTCTTCCCCGGCGGCGGCACGCATGGCATGGAGGGCCCGAGGCAAGGAGGCGTCCTGCTGGCGAAACTCCGGCGAATCGGGCGCATGGCGGAGGCGTTCTCGACTCACGCGTTCCATGGGGCGGATGCGGCCAACCCACTCCCCGGCCCAAGGCCTCCACGCGGTCCAACTGTTGCCCCCGGGCCACAAAGTCGCGTCGCCCATGCGTCCCACAGAAGGCCCACTGCAGCGAGCCGTTTTTCACGGGCCTCCTGGCCTTGTAGCCCGAATGGCGATCCACCTCCAGCACCCCGGAAGCCTCAATCCCCAACTACGACTGCGGCACCTCGTGGCCGCGACGGGGATCAAGCACTCACAAAGGCCCAGCGCAATATAGTCAGAAAAGTCGGTGTTATCGGAATTGCTGTTCCTAGCGGACGGTCGTTGCCGGCCGAAGCGGTGAGCTATGCTTTTGGTGGCCTGACTTTCGTTACTAGCTGGTACCCCTCTACGGATTGGTCGATGAAACCAGGGGGACAGTCTTCGCCTGAATCCGCGGTCTGCCCGAGTGGGTCGTCGATTGGCGTTCCGGCTGCCGGTATCGAGACGGGGCTGTCGCGCTATCAAGAGGCATTGTTGGCGTTCGGGCGTCGGAGCACAGCGCAGCCGGCGCTGGCGGTGCTGTTACAGGACGCTGCTATGCTGGTCGGCGAGACGTTGCAGGTGGAGTGGGTGGGCATCGCGGAGGTTAGCGAGGGCAACCAATTGGTACTTCAAGTGAGTCGGGCGGGAGGCAGCCGGCAGTTTGACGGCCAGCATGTGTACCGGACGACTCTGGACGCCGTCGATTCGATGGCGGCTTTTGCGTTGCGATCGGCCTACCTTGTGGTATCCGAGAATGTGGTGGCCGACGCGCGGTTTGAAGACCTCTTTTTGCGGCGTTTGGGTGTGGTGGCAGCCGCTACGATACCGCTGCACATCAATGGCCGGCCTTTCGGGGCTTTAGGGGTGTATGCGTCTCGGCCGCGGAAGTTTCGGGCCGAGGAGATCGGTTTTGCCGAGACCATTGGCCACCTGTTGAGCGCCTCCAGCGCCCGGGTGAAGCTGGAAGAAGAACTCAAGCTCGAGCGGGACTTCCGCTCCGCGGTGCTGGGGATGGTGCGGGTCATGGTCCTTTCGCTCGACGCTGAGGGCCGGGTGACCTACATGAATCCCGAATGCGAAAAGGCCACGGGCTACAAGTTGGAAGAGGTCCGCGGCCGGTCGTTCTGGAGCCTGTTTGTCGCACCGGAAGAAGACGAATGGGTCCGCCGGGTGTTCCGCAGTTCCGTGGGCAATGGCGTGCCCAGCGAGTTCGCTGGGTCGCTGATGAGCAAGGACGGCAGTCGCCGGCAGGTGGCGTGGTCGATGAAGGCCATGGCAAATGGCCAGATTCAAACTTTGATTCTGGCCGGAACCGACCGCACGGCAAACGGAGCGAAGTCGCCTGCGGCTGCCGGACGCGGGTCCGCACCGGTCGGGCCGCGGCTTGCGGCTGGGCAGGCAACTCAAGCGGACAGCTCTTCTCTTGCTGGGCCGGCTGAACCGGGGCAGTCGCTCGAGCGAAGCCGGCCGGGCGTAGGAACCCCTCTCGGCCCTCCATCCGCTTCGCCAGCCCCCGGCGGTCCGCCCTTCGGACGGGAGCAGCGATCCAGCCCCCGGCGTCCTTATCGGTATCGGCAACGGGTGGCACCCATGTACGAGGGTATCAAGCCGGCCAAGCGACTGTTTTTCGAAGTAGAGTGCAAGGACATTTCGGCCGGCGGAATTGCCTTCTACATGAACCGCCTGCCCGACTTCGATACGGTGGTGCTGGCGCTGGGCAAGCCACCCACTCAGAGCTACTTCACCGCCCGGGTGATGCGTGTGGCTCGCGCCGAAGAGCAGGGGCGCATCCGCTACCTGGTGGGCTGCCGCTTTCTGGGGCGGATCAACCTCTAATAGCTCCGTTGGCCGCCGTTGGTGGCGGAACGGGGCGTTACGGAACTTCTGCTTGGGGAGGTGTGCGGCTGCGGTTGCGGGGGTCTCTTCCAAACTGAAGCTCGCGAAGCCGGTGGCCTCAGGGCGTTGTAAACTCGTACTGGCCCGCGGAAAGCTGGTACACTACCGCCCCAGGTTCTACGCGGAGGAGCTTTACGCCCGGGGAGGCGTCGGCCCGCCGGCCCGCTTCGCGCACGTGCTGCGGATCGCTTGTGGGCAGGTACAGGGTGGCCGACGTGTTGGCCGGCAAAGTGAAGCGGAAGGTTCGCTGGCCCGATTCCCGCCTCCACTCGGAGGCGATCCGGCCGTGCAGCGAGCGATACGACGCTTTGACCCACTCCAGGCCGCTATCGGGCAGCGGGCGAAGTACCAGCCGCTGGAAGCCCGGTTCCTCGGTATCGATGCCGGCTACGCTTTGGAACATCCATCGGGCCACTGCCCCGAACGAATAGTGGGCAAACGAGTTCATGCCGGGATCCTGGAACCCGCGTTCGGCGGTCCAGCCGTCCCATCGCTCCCAGATGCTGGTGGCGCCGTGCTTGATCGAGTATCCCCAGGAGGGATAGGTGTCGTTCAACAGCAGGCGGTAGGCGGTGGCCTGGTTGCCGGTCTGGGCCAGCACCGGCATGAGCATGCTGGTACCGATGAATCCCGTGGTGAGGTGATTGCCATGGGCCTGGATGTTTTCGACCAGGTAGCGCGCGGCGGCGGAGCGCTTCGCTTCGGGCAAGAGGTCGAAGTACAGGGCCATGACATAGCACGTTTGCGTGTTGCCGCGGATGCGGCCGTCGGCCGCGACGTAGGCCTTGTTGAAGGCCGCCTTGATCTCTTCGAAAAGCCGACCGTACTTGCGGGCCTCGTCCAGCCGGCCCAGGGCCCGGGCGGCCTTGGCCGTCAGGTGCGTACTGTGGGCGAAAAACGCTGTGGCGATCACGTCTTTGGGCGTTTCCTCGCCTACGGAAAGCCAATCGCCATAGCCATAGGCCGGACGCAACAGGTCCTTGCTGTTCCTGCGATAGTACTCCACCAGCCGGACCATCATGTCGTAGTGGTTTTCCAGGACGCGGCGGTCGTTGTAAACCCAGTAGATGGTCCACGGGCAGATGGTGCCGGCGTCGGCCCAGGCGGGCGTGCCCGCTCCCAAGCCCAACACGTCGGGAGCTACGTCGGTTACCGCCCCGTCGCGTTGGGCATCCTCCAAGTCCACCAGCCATTTGGTGAAGAAGGCGGCCACATCGGCGTTATAAGTGGCAGCGCGGATGAATACCTCGGCATCGCCGGTCCAGCCCAGGCGCTCGTCGCGCTGCGGGCAGTCGGTGGGGATCGAGATGAAGTTAGCCCGCTGCGTCCAAACGATATTTTGGTACAGCCGGTTCACCATGGGGCTGGAGCATTCGAACGCCCCCACCAGCGGCGTGACCGAATGGATGGCGATGCCGGTGATGGCATCGGGCTTGGGCTTTCCGGGGTACCCGGTCACCTCGACATACTGGAAGCCATGGAAGGTGAATCGCGGCTGCCACACCTCTTCGCCCCGGCCTTTGAGGATGTAGGTATCGGTGGCCCGGGCGGTACGCAGGTTGGTGGTGTAAATGGTGCCGTCGGGGTTGAGCCGCTCGGCGAAGCGGAGGACCACTTTGGTGCCCGCCGGCCCCCGCACCTTCAGTCGCGCAAACCCCGCGAAGTTCTGCCCCAGGTCGAAGACGAACACGCCGGGCCTCGGCTCGGTGATGGCCACGGGTGCAAACACGCCGGTTTCGCGGATCGGCACGCCCCGGGCAGGCTCCACCCGGGCCGAAATCCGCTCGCTCACCGCCACCGGCGACCAGGCGGAGTCGTCGAAGCCAGGGCGGTCCCAGCCGGGCAACTCTTTGCGGGCGTCGTAGGTCTCGCCGGCCAGAAACTCCCCTTCGATGTACGGTCCCCAGGCGGTTTTCCACGTGCCGTCGCTGACGAGGGTTTCCAGGGTCCCGTCCTCGTTCTCCAGCTCCAACTGCACCAACAGCCGCGGTTCGCTGCCATAGTGAAATCGCTCGCTCTTCCAGCCGATGGCCCCCGCATACCACCCCGCAGCCAAGACCGCACCAATCGCGTTCTGGCCCGGCCGGACCAAGCTCGTTACGTCATAGGTGTTCACATACACCCGCTTCCGGTAATCGGTCCAGCCGGGGGTGAAGTAGTCGCGGCACACCGGCTGGCCATTGATTGAAAGCTGGTAATCGCCCAGGGCGCTGGCATAAAGGGTGGCCCGGCGAATCGCCTTTGCCTGGAACTGCCTGCGCAAAAGCGGGCAGCCGAGCACGTCCTGCGGTTTTACGCTCACCGCGCCCCAGGGCGGCTCGCCCATCCTGGCCAGTACGATGACGGGCTTCCAGGCGTCGTCGTCGAAATCGGGTTTAGGCCAGTCCTTCTCCGACCGGTCGGAAGCCCGCCACCAACTGGCGTCGATGGCGCGGGTCAGCGTGGTGCCGTCCTCGAAGTCGATCTGGAGCTTGCCGGCCAGCCCCGCGGGCCCCGGCGAGAGATTGGTGGCCGTCACCGCCATCACGTTCTTGCCTGCCCGAAGATGATGGGTGATTTCGGCCATCTGGGGATTGGTGTGCCCGGTTCCCTGGCCGGCCGGGATGCCGTTGACCACCAGATTGAACTGGTCATCGGCGACCAACAGCAGGCGGGCCCGGGCAATGCGCGGGCTCTCGGGCAGGGTCACCGTGCCTCGGAAGAAGCGGGACCCTTTGGGCGCCCATTGCCGCGGGTTGCCCTGTGGCTCGGCAAACCAGATCCACACGCAGCCCTCCAGCGTTACTGGTTGGCCCTTGCCCGGGTAGATCATGGGTCCCGAAAGGCCAATCCATTTGGCCCGGATTTCTTCGGGGTCAAGCAATCCCATGGACCACATGGCCGGCCGGCTCCAGGGGGTGGGCTGGCCTTCGGCATCCCACAGCCGCACTTTCCAATAGCACCGCATCCGCGAAGCGAGCGGTTTGCCCTGGTACACCACCTGGGCGGACTGGTTGGAAGCTACTCGGCCGCTGTCCCACAGGTCGCCAGTGTCGGCCACCAGCTTCTCGGGCGAGCTGGCCACCAGCACCTGATACGCTGTCTGGGCAGCACCGCGGCGGTTGTCGCGCATCTCCCAAGACAGCCGGGGCCGCGCTTGCCCTATCCCCAGCGGATTCTCCAAGTACTCACAGCGGAGATACTCGGCCCGCGCGGGGCTTTCCGCCGCCACACGCTCGATCCACACCAGTCCCGCCATCAACCAGACACAGAGTCCCAGTTGCATCGACATGTCCATTGCTCGCTTCATTGGCGCCCGCGTTCCATCTTAAAGAATTACCGCTAACCTCGGGCTCGTTTCTCGCGATGTCGCATCCAGATGATCCCAGCGGCGAAGTACACCACGGTCGGCATGATCAGATAGCGTTTGAAGTCGGAAAGGGGGACCCATCCTTGGAACACGGCCCAGGCCAATCCCAATGCCACAGCCAGCGCCGCTGCCGCCACTGTGCCTGAAATCCAATACACGCGTGTACTCCATGCCCTGGACTTCTCCCACAGATGGAGCCACACGGCGGCCCCTACTACCAGGACGATCTCGGCATAGCTAGCGATTTGCCGGGCTGCCGCGGCAAGCGACGATGAAACCTCGACCAATGCCGGATTGCTCAGCACCAGGGATACCAGCCAAGGGAGCATGGCGACCAAGGCGACGATACCGGCCAAGTACATGGCGGCCTTGCCCGCGGCTGACAAGGGGGTGCCAGTTGTTTGTGGGGGCGCGCCGGGGGGCGGCGTGGGGGCGGGCGGCTCCTCGGGCAAGTCCGGTGCGGGCTCCTTCGCACCGGCTGCGGCCGCCAGCACCACGTACACGATCGTCGTAATGATCCACACGGGAATGACCAGGAAAAACTCGTGGATCAGCTCACGGCCCAGGAGGTATTTGGAGCCCCAGGAAATCGCCACGCAGGCCAGCCCGGCCAGCCAACCGGCCAGGGCGGGCCAGTTGACCAGTTGCCCGCGCCGGCCGCTCCAATACCGGGTCCAGCCCAGCCGGGGGAACAGCCAGTGCTCGGCCACCACGATCGCTCCCACGGGCACCAGCAGAATCCCGTAGATGGCCACAAAGCCCAACAGGTGCCGGAATACGAATGGCGAGCAGGCGACCGCCGTGGTGGCTGCCCCAGCAAGGGCCGTGACCAACCAGCGAGGCCAACCCGGCGTGATCACCTGCAGCGCCAACCCCGCCCGATAAAGCGTGGGATTGGCGGTGGTCCAGCCAGCCAGCACCACGGCCACCGCGCCCATCACGCCCAGCGCCTGATAGGCCACTTCGCCGCTATCCAGCCCGGTCAAGGGCCGATCCAGCATCGCCACGCCGGCCACCGCCGCCCCCATCACCCCCGCGCATATCCAGGCCAGGTAATGTCCCAGGTACATTCCGAACGCGGAATACAACCCGTAACTGGCCCGCCGCGCATACCGGAAAAGGGCCATATCGGAAAGTCCCAGGTGCATGGCCAAGTTGCACACCCAGGCAAACGCCACGATGTGCCAGAAACCGATCACGTCCTCCCGCCGCGCCAGGTAGGTGCGGAAAGCCGGTACCGGGCGCATGCTTTCGCCCTGCTTCCAACACAAATTGCCGTCCACGCCGTTGGGGCTCGAATACCGGACCGCGACGGGCGTGGCGCCCTGGGGGCTGCGGACCACCAGGGTGTTGCCTTCAATCCAGGCCTCAGCCGGCACGAAACGCTCGTGGCCTTTTTCCCGGCCGGAGACGAATAAAGGCTTCGGCGATTTGCCGTCCGAAGTGGCCAGGGCCCCTTCGGCAGGATCAAACCGGATCAATACCCGGTCGCCCTGGATTTCCATGGCCTGGTAGGGCGGGGGGCCGGTCCATACAGCCGTGGTCGCCGTGCGCCACCATCCCGAAAAGCTTCCCACGTGCCCCAGCACGGGCAGCATGGCGACCGCCCCGCAAATGAACATCAAGAACATCCAGGGCGAACAGACCGAAGCGAACTGTGCCAGGCGCTTGAACCCCAATACCGCCAGCGTGACCACGACCGCCCCCACGCCCAGCACAATCGGGTAAAACCAGGGGTCGCTGGCAACCCAGCCGACTTGCGGCTCGATGCCAAAAGGAATGCGGATGGCCGACGCCGCCACCGTGATCATGCAGCCCGCCAGGATGCAGTACAACACGGCGTTGAGCACGTTGTACAACACCATGACCACCGGGCCGGCAATCCGCCGCAGATACCAGTACAGTGTCAACCGGGTTTGCACCGCGATGGGGGCGCACACCAGCGTCCACGAGAGCACCGCCAGCAGGTTCCCCAGAAGGAGGCCCACCAGTATGTCGAAGGCCCCCGCCCCCCACGTGACGAACAGCGCGCCAATGACAAACTCGGTGGCCGCCACGTGCTCGCCCGCAAAACTCCCTGCAAAATAGCCTCCCGGCTGAAGGCTTCCTTCGGCCACAGGATGCCGCTCGAACTCGTAGAGGCGGTCCAACCGCTGGAAGATGCTTTGCGATTCAACAGAGGCCATCGAATCTCCTTCGCCACGGTGCTCGCACGGCCAGCAGAGGCCTAGTCGGGGCCCGATGCGGGTTGCGCGGTGATGGACTAGCGCCGGCTGGTTACCGCGCGTTCGTACGCCCGCACCTCGTCCAGCCAGGCCAGACCCACGGGCACGTTTTGTTGGAGGCAATAGTAATCCCAAACCGCTCCCCAGGGAAGCGATTTCGCGGCTTCGACCAGGGCCAGCCGGCCGGTGTAATCCCCCTCAGCCTCCATCTGCCGCAGTCGGTCGGCCGGCTCCAACAGGGCCACCAGCAGGGCCTGGAGCGTGGCCCGGGTGCCGACCACCCAGGCTGCCACCCGGTGGATGCTGGCATCGAAGAAGTCCAGCGCAATGTGCACCCGCCCCAGAAAATCGCCCCGCACGATCTCTTCGGCAATCGCCCGCACGTCGTCCGCCAGAATGACCACATGGTCGCTGTCCCAGCGGATTCCCCGGCTCACGTGCAGCAAGATTTCGTCCAAATACAACAGCACCGCCGAGAGCTTGTCGGCAATCGTCTCCGTGGGGTGGAAATGGCCGGCATCCAGGCACAGCAGCTTTCCGTTGCGGATCGCATAGCCCAAATAGAACTCGTGCGAGCCCACTACATACGTCTCCGAGCCAATGCCGAACAGTTTGCTTTCCACCGCATCCCGGTTGAACGCCGGGTCAACCGGCACGGCGAACATCTCGTCCAACGACTGATGAAGGCGCTGGCGCGGCCCTTTGCGGTCGATCGTTACATCCTTCATTCCGTCGGGAATCCAGACGTTCGTTACGCACGGCGTGCCGAGTTGGCGGCCCATGGCCTCGCCAATCTTCCGGCAGCATATGCCGTGCTCCACCCAAAACCGCCGGATCCCCTCGTCGCGGTGCGACAACGTAAAACCATCAGCCGCCTTGGGGTGCGAAAAGAATGTGGGGTTGAAATCCATGCCCAGGCCCTGTTCCTTCGCCCAGTCGATCCACCGCTGAAAATGGATGGGCTCCAGAGCGTTCCGCTCGACGGGTTTGCCGCCGCTCTCCTGATACATGGCGTGCAGGTTCAGGCGATGGCGGCCGGGAATCAGGCGGAAAGCCTCGGCCAGGTCCTGCCTCAATTCGTCGGCATTGCGGGCCTTGCCCGGGTAGTTGCCTGTCGCCATGATCCCGCCCCCCGAGAGGCCCGCTTCGCTTTCGAATCCCCCCACGTCGTCCCCCTGCCAGCAATGCAGCGAAATGGCGGTGCCGCGGAGACGCTCCAACGCCCGCTCGGTATCCACCCCATACTCGGCATAGCGCTGGCGAGCCAACCGATAACCGGTCTCGATGTTCGTGGTATTCAACGGAGTTTCTCCTTCCTCGATGGCCGAGCCGGCCCGCCCACTTAGCGGACCCTCGCCGGCCAAAGCCCGTACTATACCCCGAAATCTCCCATGGTGCGTAGGGTCTTTCCGGACTGCTCCCTTGCGGCGCATAAACGTGGTTTGGATGGGCCCGCCGTGCCGAGGGTCAGCGGCTTGGCATCCCTAGGCCTCTGGCGTGCCGGGGAGAGCCGGCGTAAGCTAGTGGCGGTCCAAGCCGGAGCGGGTGTGTTCGCTGCCGGCCAGACCGTGGGACTCGCTCAGCCCTCTGCGCACAGGGAGTGGACGATGAATCCTTGGAATCGCCGGCAACTGTTAGCCCGCGGCGCCGCGGCACTGGCGGGCGGATGGATGCTTCGGACAAGCCGCGTTGCTCCGGCGGCCGAAGCCAAGGTGCATGAGGTAAAAGTCATCAGTTTCGAGGCGAACTTGTATCATGGCTGGCCGACCCTGGCTCGCCGCCGCAACGGACAACTGCTTTTGGTGTATTCCGGCGGGCGCGAAGCCCATGTATGTCCTTTCGGCCGGGTCGAGATGATGCAGTCGGACGACGGCGGGCAGACGTGGGGCTTCCCCCGGGTCCTCTTGGATAGCGCCATCGACGATCGCGATTCCGGTGTGATGGAGACCGACAAGGGAACGCTTTTGGTCACTACATTTACTTCCCTGGCTTACGAATCGCTGTTGACTGCCGCCGAAAAACGGGCAATGGAAAAAAAGCCTAGTTGGCCGGAAGAAAAGCTCAAACGATGGCAGGCCGCGCACCGCCGCCTGACGCCCGAACAGCGCAAGGCCGAATTGGGCCAGTGGATGATTCGCTCGACCGACGGGGGCGTCACCTGGTCGGCCCGATATTGGTGCCCGGTCAATAGTCCGCACGGCCCCGTGCAACTTAGCGACGGCCGGCTGCTCTACGCAGGCAAAGAACTGTGGCACGGGCAGCATCGCATCGGCGTGTGCGAATCCACCGACGATGGGGTGACGTGGCGGTGGCTGGCCACCATTCCCACCCGGCCGGGCGACAACCACGAAAACTATCATGAACTGCACGCGGTCGAAGCGGCCAACGGGCGGATCATCGTCCAGATCCGCAATCACAATTCCGCCAATGTGGGGGAGACGTTACAGAGCGAATCCTCCGATGGGGGCAAAACCTGGACTCCGCCCCACCCCATCGGCGTCTGGGGACTCCCCTCACACCTCCTCCGGCTCCGCGACGGCAGGCTGCTGATGACCTACGGCCATCGCCGCCCGCCATTCGGCAACCAAGCCCGGGTGAGCAGCGATCATGGCCAGACGTGGTCCGCCCCGCTGGTCATCTCGTCTGACGGCGCCGGGGGCGACCTGGGCTACCCCTCGACCGTCGAACTGGATGACGGCACGCTGGTGACCGTGTGGTATGAACTGATGCGGGGCTCCGAGCGGGCGGTTTTGCGCCAAGCCCGCTGGTCGCTTGCCTGAGGACGCGGCCCAAGGGATGACCTGTCCCAAAACCACGGGGAATAGCGCAATCGCTGCTTGCCACGCGCATTGAGGGGCAAATCTGCCCGCATTCGGTCAAAAATGCCAAAAACCTCCGGCATCCCCACCCTAGGGTTATTGCTAATTGGCGCCCATCCTCTAAATTGAATTGACCGCGCGGTACCCATCTTACGGCGCTCGTCGCGTCTTGGCACGAAGGAGGAGTGGAATGCCGGCGCTTGCCCCTGCATGGCAGCTCAGGGTGGACCGCGGCCCCGACGGGTTGTGGATTCGGGTGGGGCAGCCGCATCCCGATTGTGTCGAGGCCCCCCCCTTGGCCGACCTCATCTGGTCGCTGTTGGAACGCCACTTCGTCTATCGGCTGGTGTTGGAACTCGATGAGTTGGAGTTGTTGAACAGTTCTCTCATCGGTCAACTGGTGGTACTCCATAAACGCATTTGCGAGCGCGGCGGAATGCTGCGCCTAAGCGGCCTTTCGGCGCATAACCTTCAGGTCCTGCGCATCCACGGCTTGGATGGCCGCTTTCCGATTTATCAGAGCCGGGTGGACGCCGTGATGGGCGCCTACCCATGCCGGCCACGATAAGTCCTTTGAAGCAGGATTCTCGTTGTGCATGGCGTGCCGGCTTCTTCGTGCCGGCGAGGGATGTCTGTTCATCGGTGTCCAGGCCACCGTCGTCGCCGCTTGATCTCTGACCCGAGGTTGTCGTCCTCTGCCGCACCCCATCACGGGCGGACGATTACCTTCATCAGCCCTGCCTGGCGCTCGTACAGGCGATGGAACCACGTGGCGGCCTCGGCCAACGGCACCACCGCCGAGATAAGGGGCTCTACCCGGATGGCACCCCGCGCCATCAGCTCCAGACATAGGGGATATTCACCCGACGAGGCACACGAGCCGTACAAACTCAGTTCTCGCGTAACTGCCGTCTGTAACGGCAACTCGACCTGAGGCGACACGTTACCCACCAGGGCCACGGCTCCCCCTTTTCGCACCACGGCAATCGCCGCGGAGACCGTAGCCGGAATGCCCACGGCTTCGATGGCCAAGTCGGCCCCCCGGCCTTCGGTGCGACGGCGGATCTCACTCAATACGTCGGTCTGGTCCGGGGAGAATGCCTCATCAGCCCCCAGGCGCACGGCCAGCTCGCGGCGGCCGGCATCCACCTCGACAGCCCATACCCGGCTGCAACCGGCTGCCCGCAGCGCCTGCACCGCCAACGCGCCAATCATCCCCGCGCCGACCACCACCGCGCTATCACCCAGCCGAGCCCCCGAGCGCCTGACCGCATGCACGGCGATGGAAACAGGCTCCACCATGGCCGCACACGGAAACGACAATCCATCGGGCAGCCGGTAGAGGATATGTTGCGGCACCGCCACGAATTCGGCCAGCGCGCCGTCCTGCCGGAACTCGGCACACGACACCCCCAGCACGCGCCGCCGCTCGCACAGATTCACTTGCCCGCGCAGACAATAGTGGCACCGCCCGCACCAGAGGGTCGAATCGAAGGTAACCCGGTCGCCCGGCTGCCACCGTTCGACCGCCGACCCCACCCGGGCAACGACGCCTGCGGCCTCGTGTCCCATGATGATGGGCGGGATCCGCCGGCCTGTGCTGCCGTCCATGCCGTGCACATCGCTGCCGCAAATGCCGCACGCTTCGACGCGCACCAGCACCTCGTCGGCAGCGAGTTGCGGCTCCGCCACCTCGCAGTACTCGAAACGCCGGTACGCAGTCAATACGAGCGCTTTCACCCGTCGGGCTCCGCTCCATGGCCACCCGCCACCGTCGGCGGGCAGGAAAATGTTGATTGGGCTTGCGCGGGCCTTGCGCCCGGCATCGCCCCACGCAGCCCCCAGGGCCGCCCTACGTCTGGCCGGGAAGTTCTGCCTGCGACAACTCGCTTGCAGCGTCTTCCATCAAATACGCCACCTCGCGTCGGCCGGCAAGATAGTACACCAACCCCACCGCCGCAATCAACACTGTGCCGATCCGATAACCCAGCGCTACCACCAGTCCCTGGCCCGACGGGAGATACGCACCATCGGCCAGCGGAACTGCCGTGTACAAAAAGTTAAGCACCCCTTCGAAGGGCCCGAGATTGACCGGCAGCACGCCCGTGGCCGCGCTGATCGGGCTGACCACCAAATGCACGCCCAGGGTATGGTGCCGGTCGTACAGAGCCGCCGCAATCAAAAACACCGAGGTGGCGAACAGGGTGTGCACTGCCACGCTCATCAGCGTGGCGACCGCAAGCGTGCCCAACCGCAACCGGTACATGCGCACGGCGGTTACCAATTTGGCCAGCGGCCGGCCAAGGTAGGGGATCGAGGCCATCCACTCCAGCGATTTACCACGCGTAAAATCGGGCCCCAAGGTGGCAGCGATGGCCACCGCTCCCGCCACGCTCACCCCCACCGTGCTTTTGCAGATGATGACCACCGCCGCACTGGCGATTTCCCAGAACCGCGTGGCCAAGATCGCCCCCGAGGCCACCAAGAAAAGCACGTACAATCCAAGGGCCCGATCGACAAACACGCTGGCCAAGCTCTCGGCCCGGTAGCGCGGCTGCTGGTGTCCAAGCATCACCGCCTTGAGGATGTCTCCCCCAACGATGCCCATCGGCGCCAGGTTGAACAGATACCCCAGAAATCCCACGCGCAGCGTTTGACGCAAGGTTACCGGGACGCCCAATGCCCGCACCAGATAATGCCACCGCACCAGGGTAACCACCACGGCGGCAAACGAAAGGGCGAAACTGGCCACCAGCAAGCCCCAGTTCTTGGGCCGCTCCCACAAGTCGGCAAATACGGCGTTCCGTTGGGCCTGCACGAACAGCCATGTCAAAATGCCCGCCGAAATGCCGATTTTCAATAAAGCGAGCAGGAGGCGTTTCACGTGGCGGCAGCCCAGTTGCAGAAATCCTGAATGAACACCCCCCTCCAACCGCCCCCAAGTGCAGGCAGAGGGGACAGCGACCGGCAGCCGCATCGCCCCTCCAAAGGCATGCAGATTTCCTACCCTGCAAGTGTAGCATACGATGCCGCTTGTCCGAAGGCCATGCTTGATGGTGGTCCGATGGGGTCTTTCGTGGCCCCATGTGGTGGCAACTGGGAGCGGGGCCCCTTCTTCGCCCTCCGTTACCAGCCCAGGGTAGCCTGAAGGGACTGCGCGACGGCCAGGGGGTCGCGGGCAATCATCAGCACGAGCGTAGCGGTCAAGACTGCCCCGGCCGCCACCAGTGCCAGCGCCCGGCGGTTGCGTGGCACTTCCAAGGTGGCCAGTTGAGCGGCAAGCGCGGCTTCTAAGCGCCGCCAGGATTGCGGGTTTTGATCCGGCCCGCATGCCACCAGCGATACGTTTCGCAAGGCCGTAACCTGCTCCACGTGCAATTCCACGCCCAGATTGGGCAGGGCCAGGGCGTCGCCCGCCCACCGCGCATCGGGATCCAGTCCAACGGCCAGCCGGGCAAGCACCGCGCGCAGTTCCTCGACCGGCACGTTATATACCACGATCCGGGGACGCATAAACAACAGCCCCAGCACGGCAGCCAGTGCGTAAAGTCCCATCAGAAACAACCACACCGCCGGACCGTAACTGATCGAGGCCTGAACCGGAAAGAACAGTTCCATAGGCCCGACCATCACCAATCCACTGGCCGCCAGGGCCAATACGGCCATGTCGCGCACCCCTGACACCACCAAAGGCCGGCTGGCCAGGTTCACCGCGCCCAGCAAGAGCAGATACACTGCCACCGGCCCCAGCGCCACGCACCAATCGAAACAATCCATGAACCTCTCCCGCTAAACCGGCCCGCCGCAGGCCGCTTGGCCAACCCCGGCACCAAGCCCACCCGGCAGAACCGCATTGTATCTCGGCCGGAGGTACCGAACCACCTTGCAGCCGTCCCCCCGCCGTCCCAAGCGGCGAAGCGGAGTTCGGATTCAGGCTTTGCAAAAGCCCGGTTGCGACTCTTCGGCCGGCGGGTGTGCTGTCACTATTCGCCCTGGAGTTTCGCTCCGCTTTGCGCGACGAATCGTTGCCAAAGGTCCTCGCGCACGTACACCGAAAGGATGAGCGTACCGCGGGGAGGGCCGTTCGACCCAGCCGGCTGAACGTCCGTGGGGCGAAGGTTGTACGTCTTGCCCTTGCTGTAAGGCACTCGGAGGCCGGCATCGACCGCGCCTTCTGCCTCGGGGGTGAAAATGATGACCGCGGGGTCGGGTTTGGCCGCCATATCCCGGGCCCAGACGGCCGGATCGCTCCAGTACCCCACGCGGTTCCGATCGAAGCGGCGGAGATACCAGGGGAGCGGCCAGTAGTTTTCGGCCGAGACGACGTGAATCACCATCGCATGGTTTTCCGGGGCGGCCTGGGCGAGGCGGTCCAGAAGCCGGGCCAGATCCAAAACGTTCCGCGAGGGGTGCGCGTACACATAAGGATTGCGCGGATCGCTGGACAACACGTAGTTCAATCGGTAGCACTGCCACGCCAGATGACCGCTTCCCGCCACGAGCACCGCGGCCGCCGCTAGGCGCAAGGCCCGGCCGGGCAGCCGACAAAGCACTACCCACGTGCCTGCACCCGCCAAAACCACCAAACCGTGGGCAAAGCCAAGCATGCACCAAGGCGTTTTGTAAGGAATGGCAGCGTACAGCCCGGCCAGCGTCACGGTATAGAAGCCCAAGAACCGCACCAGGCGGGGGTCCGGACCACACCGTCCCACACGCCCGACCAGGGCTTCCATCAGCCCGATGACTGCCAAGCCCGCAATCAGCCCCTCGCTCCACAAGAACCCCCGTGCGGGGCGGAACCAAAGCAGGCGCTCGAAATAGAAATACCAGGGATGGGCATGTTCGCCTCCGGCCGTGCCGCGGCCCCAATAGTTGAGGTACGCCCGGAGCGAATCCAGCACTCCCGACCAGTGTGTGCCGAGGGAGGAATAAAAAAGGACAGCCACGGCAGCCGCGGCCAGCACGGCGGCCAGCCACGGCCGGGGTTGCCGCACCCAAGCCATGCGGGGCCAAACCCCGTCGCGGATGCGGGTCCAGAGGGCGGCCAACACCGTGCCGGCCGCTGCCGCCGCGCCCGACAGCACCCACGTCTCCTTGGTGGCATACATCAGGCCGACGCACAAGCCGAAGGCTGCGGCCCACGGCCAAGCCGCACTTTTTGCAGCCCGCCAGGCGCAGACCATCGCCCCGAAGGTGAAGAATACCAGTAGCGTTTCCTGAATGTAGTAGCGAGCATAGAAGACCAGGGCCGGCGAGACGGCCGTCAGCACCCCAGCCCCCACCACCGCCACACTTCCCAGACTCCGGCGGAATCCCCATAGCAGGGGCACCAACCCCACGCCGAAGATCACCGGGACGATGCGGTAGTGTTCTTCGCGGCTATCGGCCAGCGTGTGGCCCGAAATCCACAGCGATGGCAGCGTCAGCCAATATAGCGTTGGCCCATGATTGTCCTGCGGATCGTACCGGTACACGCCGGTTTCCCACAGGGTGGCGGCTTTGATGGCCTGGTTGGCCTCGTCGCCATGCATCGGCCGGTCGCCCAGGCGGGGCAGGCGCACCGCAAGTGCGGCAGCCGTGACCGCCAGGACGCTGGCTGCCAGGCATACTGTAGCGGCTGAATCCCTCCGCGGGCCATGCCCAGGCAGGCCAACCCCTGGAGCACGCGCCCCTGCTACCCCCCAGCCCTCTCCGGCCGAGGGCCTCATTGCGCCGGCCGCCCATACACTTCCACCTCGACGTAATGGTTCATATCGTTCGAGGTGTTCCCCTTGGAATACAGGCGGACGTAGCGCCCTCGCACCGGCCGCCCCTGCGCGTCCTTCACTTCGATGAGCTTGCCGCGGTAGTCGTCGATATACTCCAGGTTCTTCCCCAGGCCCAGGCCGGAAGAATTGTCGAAGTCGTTGTTGTAGACCGTCTTGACATTCTCGATGAAGTCCGGGTCGTCGGAGATCTGCACGATGACGTCGTGATACACTCGACCTTCGGCGTGGTAATGCCAGACGACCAGGGCATAAATGTCGGCCGGCTTCTCCAGATCGATCTGGACCCACTGCTTGTCAGGGCCCAGTTCCACGAAACTGCCGTCGGAACCTTCCTTATCGCCATCGGTAACCATCGTCAACTCCCCAACGATGGGCGCCATGTCGCTGGAGGTCACCTTCTTGCCCAGGGCCAAATTGGTCACGCCTTCCGGGGCATAGAACGGGGGCCGGGGCTTCTCGTGATACTTCTCCAGCGTGGGGGCCGGCTTGATGTTCTTGGGCGTGCCCTGGAACAGGGGCCGGGGCAACTTGATATCGACCACCACCAGTTTCTCGCCCGAGGAGGTACCAGGCTGCTCGGCGGCCTGCGCACCCCAAACCACAAGCCCCAGTACCGTCGCCGCCCACACCGCTTTGGCAGTTCGCATCGTCATCGGTTCGTCAGGCTCCTCGAAGTTGGAATCCCGTGAAATCCCGCGCCGCACCCCAATGGGCAAGGCGCAACATCCCCGCTCCTACAGAACTCATGATAAGCCAAGCCCATGGCGTTGAAAAGCGGCTGCATCGCTTCACCCGGCCTCCGATCGGAACCCATATGACCCGGCAGAATCCATGCGGGCCGACCACCACGCCAGGACGATGTAGCGCAACACCAGCCCGGCAAGGATCAGCGCGGCGCCGGCCACTGTCCACCAGGCGGGAACCTCGCCCCGCACCAGAAATGCCCATAAGGGGATCAGGATGGGTTCCAGCATCCCGATGGCCACCGCTTCCTGGCCGCTAATCCGCCGAAGTGCCCGGATCATCAGCAGATAAGGCAGCGCCATCTGCACGATGCCAAACGAGGCGAGCACGGCCAGTTGCAGCAGTGAGGGCCAGCGGCCCAGCCAGACTACCCAGGGGGCAAGTGCCAGCGCCGCCACCGCGTGATTGAGCGCAACCAGCCAGGGCGAATCCTCGCCACTGAGACGCCGCATCAGCAACACTACCCATGCGTAAGATATGCCCGCCACAAGACCGCAGATAACCCCGAAGACGGCTTGCCCGCCCAGTTCGCAACAAAGAATGGTACCCACTCCCGCCACCCCGAAGCCTAAGGGGATGAGTTCCCGGCGGACGATCGGCTCGCGAAACACCAACATTGAAAACACGAAGACCCACCACGGGCAAGTGCTTTGCAGCCAGATGGCGTTGGCAGCCGTGGTCTGCGCCATGGCAGTCAGGTAGCTGACGTTCATCAAGGTGAAGGCCGCGGTCAACGGCAGCAATCCCAACCGCCAGCGAGGGCGGCGAACGAACGGCGTCAGGATCGCGGCGGCAAAACACGCACGCCAAAACGCAAGAAACAGCCCCCGCGTTTCTTGTGGCCAGCCATCGAAAAGGGGCAGCTTGGCAAACAGCCCGCTAGAACTCCACAACACGGCAGCCCCAACGACGCACAACCTGCCGACCGTGGCGGAGTGGCTATCCCCGTCAGAAGTAGGGTTTTCTGGCGGATGTGTGAGGGCATTGTCCGACATGGAGGTGCATCCCCACCCACGGGAGGGAAAGCAGAACTTTGAAGGCCGCGGAATGTCGGTGCCCATTAGACCGAGAAGTTCCGCGCAGGAAAACCCGGGGGGCAAGTGGGCCGGAAGCAGTCCACCAAATGATGGTGTCGCCCAACCATAAGGGCACATTTAGAGGATTTGACTACTTCTGGTGGTGCCGACTGGCCCATGTTGGGCGGTCGAGGCCGAAACGCATCATAAATCGCACGAGACTACTGGATTTTTTGCCTTTGCCGATTATACTGCATTGAAGCGCCGAGCCTTCCTCGGGCCGCGGACCGGAACACGCGATTGCCCTGCGGCGCAGTTGGTCTCAGGAGATCCCCCCGTTTTTTGGCTCGCTGGAGTCGGTGTCATGAGAAAGAGGCTTGTTACGGTGGCAGCAGGGGCGCTTGTGTTGGCGGTGGGGGCAGCGCCGCGGGCGGGACTGGCGGCCATCATCAATATCAACAACCACTCGTTCGAAAGCCCGGTTCTCAACGGCGGACAACTCGTATATGCACTGGCTGTACCCACCGATTGGTCTTCCAGCGGCACCGGCCTGTTCTGGATGGTCCATGCTGAGCCGGGGCCTCCTGAGTCATGGGCGGGCTTTCCCGGCGGCTTGGCCGATGGCAAGCAGTTTGCCATTATTGTGGGCGATGGGGCGTTGACCTCACAGACGCTCGGACCGCTGACCCCCAGTTACCTTTACACGCTAACCGTGGCGCTAGGTCGGCCCAATAATGCCCCAGTGGGCGACTATACTTTGGAGCTGTTGGTGGGCAGCGTGGTGGTGGCCAGCCAGACCATCGCAGGGAGTGCCATTCCGTCGGGCACCTGGCAAGACTTCACGCTTCAGTACGTTTCGCCCATCTCGAATGTACCTGCCGGGAATCTTCAAGTCCGCCTGGGACACAGCCAAGGGGGGCCGCAGCAGCGTGAAGGGGCATTCGATAACGTGCGCTTGGAGGCGCATTGGGTTCCCGAGCCGGGCACCCTGACGGGCCTGAGCACGCTTTTTGCCGCAGCAGCCGCCGTGGGGCTTCGCCGGCGCAGGCCTTAAAGAGCGCCAAGCCGGGCTTCGAAGGGTTAGCCATCAGGCCGCCCTGCGGCGAGCAGGGGTCTGGCGGGCTGCGAGGCTGGCCCCTTCGTCTGGCAGGCCGGCGTGGGCTTGCTCGTGCATCCCGGCCTGGCTGGCCAGTCGCCGCGAGCGAAGGCTCAGCATAGCCGGCAGCATCACCAGCGCCGTGAACAGGCAGCACGTCAGGCCGAGGGTCAGCACCCGGCCCAGACTTTGCAGGCCCCGATGGCTGGCGAACATCAGGCTGCCGAAGCCCGCCATGTTCGTCAGGCTATTGATGACCACGGCCGAGGCGGTCGAGGGGCTGACGCGGTACGGTCCGCGCTGCGCCCGATAGTCATGCACCACATGGACGCCGGCATCGATGCCGATGCCTAGAATCAATGGCAGCACGATCATGTTGGCCGGATTGAGCGGGATTTCCAGCAATCCCATCAGCCCGAACATCTGGAGCATTCCCACTCCCAGCGGCAATAAGGCCAGAAGGGTATAGCCCACGCTGCGGAAATCGAGGAAGACCACCGGCACGATGATCAGCAGGGCGTACAGGGCGGCTTCTTCGTAACTGCGGCGCATCTGGTTCGACGCCTCGTAGATTTGCAGCGGATTGCCGGTGGCATTGGGGTCCACGCTCCGCACCGCGGCGACGAACTGCTTCATGGTGTCGATGTCCCACACGTCGCCGGCGCAGTAGACCTTCATCAGGTGCCGGCCGCCCGGACTGACGAACCGCGAGACCAGGCTGGCGGGAAGGTCGGCAAGGTTGGGTGGCTGGGGGTTCGACACCGCGTGCAAGCCCGCCAGGCGTCCCAAAAGCTCGGCCCCCAGACGTTGTTGGAACGCAGCCAAGCGGGCCTGGCATTCTGCGGGCGCAAGCCGCTGCAAAGTGGCCATGGCTCGATGGGCCAGGTCCTGGAACTCGGCGAACCGAGGGCTTCCCGCCATGGCCTGCTGGGCCTGAAGCAACACCCGGATTAGTTCGTCGGGGTGCGGCGCAGGGATAGGGGGCGGTCCGCCCGAGGTAACAAAGGGCAGCAGTGCCTCGAGCCGGCGGTGCAGGGCTTCTACCTGCGGGCGCTTGGACTCGACCTCACTGGGGAACAGCGAAACGATTTCTTCGACACGCTTCACGCAGGGCAATGCCAGGAACCGCTGCTTGCGGGCCAGCAGTTCGCTGGGGTCGCTGGCAATCGACAACGCGAACGAGGCGTTGTAGTCGGTGTGGCGGAGCAGTTTTTGCTCCAGCTCGACGCTTTCCAGCCCCCGGGCCTGGAGGTGCAGAAGGTTGTAATCATAGTTCAGGCGCCCCAGGCCGTATGCCAAGACGACCGTTATCGCGCAACAGGCCGCCAGCAGCCGGCCGGGACGCCGCAACAGCGGGTCCAGCCAACTGCGCACGTCCACCGGCTGGGGCACGTGCCCGCTGGGAAAGTGCGTATCAGCTAGATGGATCATGGCCGGCAGCAAGGTCATCCCCGCAATCCAGCACAATAGGATGCCGCCGCCGGCGATGATGCCCAACTCGGCCACTCCGGTGAACTCCGTCAGGCCGGCCATGAAAAAGGCTACAGCCGTGGTGATCGCCCCTGTAGCCACGCCCGGCCCCACGGTGGCGATAGTCTGGACCAGCGCTTGGCGGGTCGAGGCGATGCGTTTGCGCAGCTCCAGGTACTTGGCCACGTAGTACATGCTGAAGTCGATCCCCTGCCCGATGAGGATCACGGCAAACGCGCTGCTGAGGATGTTCAAATGCCCGATGGCCAGGGTGATGTATCCCATGGCCCAGGCCGTGCCTACTGTAAGCGAGATCATGGCCAGCAGGGGGTGGCGCCAGCCGCCGAACCCCGCCACAAACAGCAGCGAAACCCCCACCAGCGAAATCAGGCTAACCTGGGTCATGGAGGTCTCGCTGGATTTCATTTCGTCGTGCTCGATGACCGGCAACCCGGTGAGCCCGATGCGAACTTCGGGATGCTGCCGCTGCGTTTGCGCAATCATCTGCCGCAGGGCGGCGACGGCCTGGGCCCCGTGCACGAACTGCCCCTGCGCATCGCGCTGCACCAGTTTCAAAATGACAAGCCCGATCCGCCCCCCGGAAGAGAGCAACTGCTGGGCGTCGCCCAGATCGGCCGGCGCTGTGCCGCTGCCGAACTCCGGCCAAAGCGAAAGGTAGCCGTTATCCAGGGCGGTTTGGAGGCTTTGGGCAAAACGGACAAGCTGTTCTTCAGCGGCCACGGCCGAGCCTGCGTCCTTTGCCTCCGCCCGTTCCAGGCACAGTGCCCGGCCCAGCAGTCCCAAGTTCAGCCAATGCCATCCGGTCGGCACGACGCGCTCGGCCAGTTCCAGGAACTCCTCCACGCGCTCCAGTTCCCCGCCCGAAAGGTAGTACAGCCCTTTGGCACGAAGCCGCGAGGGGTCGATCCGCCACAGCACGGAATGGAAAAGCTGCGGGTTCTGGGCAATCTGTTCGGCCAGTGCATCGCGAACGGGCACTACCTGGCGCCGGCCTGCCCCCTCGACCACCACCACGACGTCCTCTTGATCGCCAAACTCCCGCACGTACTCGATCCATCGGCGATTGAATTCGCTTTTGGGATTCAGCAAATCAAGGCGGTTGGTGCGAAATCCCATCCAGCGGTGGCTTGCCCCCATGGCAATCGCGGCCAAAACCAGGCCGAGGATGAGCGTCGCCAGCGGATAGCGCAACACCAACTCGGTCAGCCACACCAGCGGGCGTTCGACCGGCGAGGGCTTCTGCTGCGCGATCCGTTGCGCCGACATATAGGCGATCCATGCCTCGACATGCCGGGGGCTGCCAACCCCCCCCTATCTCAGAGCGGCCATGCGGGGGATTGTAGAGACCCGGGCCTTTTACGGCAAGACAAGGCGGCCGTAGCGCGAGGCGGCGGTGCGGAAGTTTTTGGAGCGTAGGTCGCCCGCGTACCTGTGTACCACTGCTTGCCGCCAGGCAAGCAGTGAATCTTGTGGTGAGCTGCGGTACCCACAGCACGGCTTCTGCGAAACCGTGGCACACCTGACCGTGTGCCACTGCTTGCCGCCAGGCAAGCAGTGAAGTGTGGTGAACTGCGGTACCCACAGCACGGCTTCTGCGAAGCCGTGGCACACCTGACCGTGTGCCACTGCTTGCCGCCAGGCAAGCAGTGAAATGTGGTGAACTGCGGTACCCAGAGCACGGCTTCTGCGAAGCCGTGGCACACCTGCCGGGAGACGGTCTGTACAGCCTCTCCCCCAGCACCTAAGGATCAAGGCCCGAGGTCTTCGAACAGCGCGTCCACAAACGAGGCGGCGTCAAAGAGTGCTAGATCTTCGGCCTTTTCGCCAATACCGACGAACTTCACGGGCAGCCCCACTTGTTGCCGGATTGCCACCACGCCCCCCCCCTTGGCGGTTCCATCCAGCTTGGCCAGCACGATTCCGGTGCATTTGACCGCCTCGGTAAAGCGCCGGGCTTGGCTGATACCATTTTGTCCTGTGGTGGCATCCAGTACCAGCAGCACTTCGTGGGGGGCGCCGGGCACTTGCTTGCCCAACACGCGATGGATTTTGCCTAGTTCCTGCATCAGGTTTTGGCGAGTTTGGAGCCGGCCGGCCGTATCGACGATACACACATCGGCGCCAGTTTGCACAGCACAAGCAGCCGCTTGATGCGCCACGCTGCCCGGGTCGCTCCCCTGCGCCCCGCGGACGATCTCCACGCCCAGCCGGTCAGCCCAAATGGATAACTGGGAGATCGCACCCGCCCGAAACGTATCGGCCGCCCCCAGCACGACGCGTTTTCCTTCGCTCTGAAACAGATGCGCCAGCTTGGCAATCGACGTCGTCTTGCCGCACCCGTTGACCCCGCACACCATGATCACGGTGGGCCCCTCGGAGGCGAAGTTTATGGGCGATGCCGGCTGTTCCAATATGGTTTTCAGCTTCCCTTTGACGCGGCCGAGCACCTCGGCCATTTCCACCACCCGCGCCCGGTACTGAGCATTGACCTCGTCCACAATCGCCTGCGCGGCCTGGACGCCCATATCGGTCTTGATCAACAGGGCGAACAGTTCGTCGAGGAATGCCTGATCGACCAGCCGGCCTTTGGTTTTGAAAAGGTCGCGGATGTCGGTGTGCAGCAACTGGCTGGTTTTTTTCAGGCCCTGTTTGAGCTTTTCGAGCAGTCCCATGGGGTGTCAAGCAGTCTGAGCGAGGAACAGGCGATTTCAGAATCCCTTGCGGCAAAAGGCCGCCGGCGCTTCAGCCCGAGGGTGCCTCTGAGGGCGGGCAAGCGGGGGTGGCCGCTCCGCTAGCCCCTGAATCCTCCCCTTTTTCCGCATACTTGTGCAGCAGCCGGTCAAGAATACCGTTGACGAACTGGGCCGAGTGGCTGGTGCCATATCGTTTGGCCAGTTCGATCGCTTCGTCCAGCACCACGCGGTCTGGCGTGTGGCCATAAAGCATCTCGTAGGCGCCCAGGCGGAGGATATTACGGTCCACCACGGCCATGCGGGCGAGGCTCCAATTGGCGGCGGTTTGCTCGATCAGGCGATCCAGTTCCGCGGCGTGGCGCCGCACCCCGGCGATGAGGTTGAGGGCGAAGGCCACCAGCCGCGGGTCCCGAAGCCGCCGCCGGACGAACTGTTCGCCGACCGAAGGGGCGATATGCGGATTTAAGTCGTCCTCGTACAGGACTTGCAGGGCCACTTCACGAGCACGGCGTCGGCGAAGCATGGTATGCGTTAGGGCGGAGGGCGCTTTGAGCGGAATTGGCCATGGTACGGCATTCAGAGCGGCGATTTCGTGCCCTTGCCAGAAGCGTAGCGGGCCAGAAGATTGACCATTTCCAGGGCGGCCTGGGCACACTCGACCCCCTTGTTACCCACTCGGCTGTCGGGCTGGTCTTTGCCGCGGGTACCAGCCACAGGGCCGGAGCGCGCCAGCGCCTGCTCGAGGTTGTTGCAGGTCAGCACCCCGAAGAGCACCGGCACTCCGTGGCGCACGCCGATCTGGGCCAGGGCCATGCTCACCGCCCGGTTGATGTGCTGGTCGTGGGTGGTCTCTCCGCGGATCACAGCACCCAGGCACAGCACGGCCAAGTACTGTCCGCTGGCTGCCAGCCGTTCGGCCACTGTTGGGATTTCAAAGGCACCGGGGGTCCAAAGGACGTCGATGTCTTCGTCCCGCACCCCGTGGGCTACCAGCGTGTGCAGTGCCCCGTCCAGCAGCCCCTGCGTTACGGTGCGGTTGAACCGTGAGACGACAATCGCAAACCGGCCGGCAGCCGGGGCGACCTGACCTTCGTACACGTTGGGCACGGCGGGAGAAAACTCGCTAGGATCGGGCAACCAGAAACCATCCCAGCCATGGATTATAGGGTTCCCGCCTCCCCTGCGGGAGAGGCCGCCTCAGGCGCCAAGCCAGCGGGCAGCTTCCTTGGCCCAGTAGGTGAGAATGATGCTGGCCCCTGCGCGGCGGATTGCCGTGAGCGTCTCTAAGGCGGCCATCTTTTCGTCGAGCCAGCCCAATCGGCCCGCCGCCTTGATCATACTATACTCGCCGGAAACGTTGTACGCGGCCAGGGGGACGCCGGGGAACTGCTCGCGGGCCATGCGAATGATATCTAGGTATGCCAGGGCCGGTTTGACCATTACCAAGTCGGCTCCTTCGGCCAGGTCCAGGGCGATTTCCCGCATGGCCTGGCCTGCTGCGGCAGCCGGGTCCATCTGATAGCTCCGCCGATCGCCAAACCGGGGGGCACTTTCGGCGGCTTCACGGAACGGCCCGTAAAACGAACTGGCGTACTTGGCCGCGTAACTCAGAATAGGTACATGCTGGAACCCGGCGCGATCCAGGCTGCGGCGGATGGCCCGCACCATGCCGTCCATCATTCCGCTGGGAGCCACCACATCGGCGCCGGCCCGGGCGTGGGCCAACGCCTGATGCCCCAGCATGGCCAGCGTGCTGTCGTTATCCACATCCACGCGGTCCGCCACGCGGCAAAGCGCCCCGCAATGCCCGTGGTCTGTGTACTCGCAAAAGCACACATCTGTTATCACCAGCAGCTCCGGCGCGGCCTTTTTAATCGCCCGCACCGCTTCCGGGATGATGCCCAGGTTGCTCATCGCATCGCTGCCGCGGGGGTCCTTGGCCTCAGGAATGCCGAACAACAACACCCCGCCCAGCCCCAGCGAAAGGGCGTGGCGTGCCTCGTCGGCCACGAGGTCGGGCGACATCTGGCAGTGGCCCGGCATCGAGGCAATCTCCTGCCGGACCCCCTGACCGGGACGGACAAATAAGGGTAACACGAGGTTGGCCGGGCTGAGCGCAACCTCGCGGACCAGCCGGCGAATCCCCGGATGATACCTAAGCCGCCGCATACGAACCGTCGGAAAATTGCCCGGCAGGAAATCATGCGTCTGGTCCACAGAAACTCCTTTCCCGCTAGCTCGAAAACAAACCCCCGCTCCCGACTTTTTTGCCGCATCGGTTTTTACCCCATCGGCCGGACGGGGACAAGCGACCTCCCACCTCCCCGGTGGCTGCCAGCGGGCGGCAGGTGCTCAGAGGCATTGGGCCCCGGGGGCTGGAAGGAAACGCTTGCCATAGGTGGGCCGCGGCGCAGGCCCGAAGATGGCAAGGGCATCGGTGCCGCTCGAGGCGCTCCACACCCGGCCGCCAATGCCGGTGCGGAGGAGGGCGAACCTGCCAGGTTTGACAATCCGCAGACTTTGGCTCTTAATAGCCGCAATCAGTCCCTGATACGTGCCGGTCGTCCCATTTCCTCCTGTGTGGAAAGAGCAAGGCAATGTCGGTGGCTTTGTTGGCCCATAGCGTGTTCTTCACCCTGAGGGACAAGTCCCCCGAGGCGAAGAAGCGGCTCGTCGCGTCGTGCAAAAAGTACCTGACCGATCACCCCGGGGTGGTGTATTTTGCGGTCGGCAGCCGGGCCGAGGACCTGCATTGGCCGGTCAGCGACGCCCGCTTTGACGTGGCCCTGCACTTGGTGTTCGCCAGCCGCCAGGCCCACGACGAGTACCAGGAATCGCCGCGCCATCAGCAGTTTCTGGAAGAGAACGAGTCATCGTGGGCCGAAGTCCGCGTGTTCGACGCCTATGTCGAGCAGTGAAGCCAAGCGGCGCCAGGCCGAGCGAATCATCGCCCGCTTGACGCCGCCCGGTCGGGGGGCCATCGCCGTGCTGGCCCTCGAAGGCCCCGGCGCGGCAAGCGATGTGGCCCGGCTGTTCACGCCAGCCAGCGGCCAATCGCTCGCCACACTGGAACCCCACCGGGTGGTGTTCGGCCGATTGGGGCCCGAGCCGAGCGAAGAAGTCATCGTTCGCCTTCGCAGCCCCGAATCGCTGGAAATCCACTGCCACGGGGGCGAATTGGCGGCCGCCCGGATTCAAACCCTTTTAGGCGAGTTGGGCTGGGAGGCGGTGGATTGGCGCCAGTGGCTGCTCCGCACCCAGCCCGACGCCATTCGGCGAGAGGCCAGCGCAGCCCTCGCCCAGGCCCCCACCCAGCGAACCGCCTCCATCCTTCTTGACCAACTCCAAGGGGCCCTGCACCGGGCGATCGCCTCGATTCATCGCGCGATGGCAGCAGCCGACCTGGCAACGGCCAAAACGCAACTTGAAGGTTTGCTGGCCGCTGGCCCCGTGGGCCTGCACCTGACGAGCCCATGGCGTGTCGTGTTGGCCGGCCCCCCCAACGCCGGAAAAAGCAGCCTTCTGAACGCTCTGGCAGGATTTCCCCGGGCCCTTGTGCATCCGCAGCCCGGTACCACCCGCGACGTGGTCACACTTGCCACGGCCATCGAAGGCTGGGCAGTGCTTTTTTGCGACACCGCCGGACTACGGCCGACGGATGACTCTCTGGAAGCCGCAGGGGTGGGACGGGCCTTGGAGGAGATCGCGCAAGCCGACTTGGTGGTCGCAGTTTTCGATGGTACCCTGCCCTGGGATGAACAACGGCGATTGCTTCCAAGATTCCCTTCCGCCTTGGTAGTGCATAACAAGGCGGATTTGGTAGGCAGCCGGCCAAATCGCGAGGTGGGAATCTGGACAAGTGCGGTAACAGGGGAAGGGGTGGAAGATTTGCTACATGCCATTGCCAGCCGGCTCGTACCGCAACCACCCCTGCCGGGCCAGGCTGTGCCTTTTACACAACGCCAAGTGGACGCTCTGCGGCTGGCCCTTGATGAGCTTGCCAGGCAAAATCTAGCGGGCGCCTCGCAGTGGCTCGACCGTCGAATCGGCAAGCTGAGTCGCTGAGTCCTCCATGCGCAAACCCGCCATCTAGTGGGGGCGTACTAGACCCATAGTGGCAACCTGCCCTCGGCGGGGCAAAGATTTCTTCGAATCGCGCGAATCTCTCTGGACGCCGGTTCCCTCCGAGCGGTATCCTCTGCCCCGTCCGGCTTTATCTCTGTAGACGGACCCTTTTCCGCTCGCGAGATTCAGGGAGGGACGCGCGATGCGCGGCAGACTGATCTGGTCGTTTGGGCACCCGGGGTGGGCCATAGCGGTGGCTTGTCTGGTCGCTTTGGTCGAGGGGAGCGAGCAGCCACGGGTGCAGTTCAAGATTCCCGGCCAAAGTGGGCAGGTCTCTTCCATGGTTTCCGCTCCCTCTTCTGCGCCGCGGGCGAAACCTGCCGGATCGTCCACCGGGGATCCTTCCGGCGAGCGGGCCACCGCCCTGGACAGCAAGGAATCTACCGGCAAAGCGGGCCAAGCCGAGGTGGCCGAGGAGAGCCCCACGCTGGCGCCGCCGGCCGCCTCGTCCGCGCCCGAGACCTCCAACCCGCCGGCGGAGTCGCCTTCTCGCCGCAACATCTTACGCGAACGGGATAGCACAGGGGCTTCGCCTTTCCGCGTGGCAAGGCCCGAGCCAGCCCCAGCCAAGAGCAGCCAGACTGCGCAGGAGAAAAGGCTGCCCGCATCGGACGACCAAGCGGGGGAAAAAAAGGGCGGTCTTTCTGCCAAGGCGGGCCAACAGCGGGAATCGCCGGCGGATACGGCTAGAAGTGAGCTGCGAGCGTCGGAGCCAAATGCAGGGCCTAGCTCCGGTGCACGGCTGCTCCCCGTGCCCCCGGTGGGGGGCGATGCGGCCGCTCCGTCGGGCTCGGCCGGCAAGCCGGCGGAGGCGAAAGCTGCGCCGCAGGCCAAGCCGGTTCCCGAACCTTGGACAGGCGGGCCCACCGACATCGAGGCGGCCAGTTTCAACGGCATCACCCCGGGCGCGAGCACCCTGGCCGACGTTGAAAAGGCTTGGGGCGCGCCGGTTGAAACGCGCGAGCACAACGGGCTGGTGGTTCAACAGTACCGGGTCGCGCCGTTCGAGCGGGTGGAGGTAGTGTATCCCAAAGGGGCCGATAAAGTGGCCTCGATCGTGATTCGGCTGGAGAAATCGTTTCCTGCCGAAGGGGTAGCCCGGCAACTGGAATTGCACCAGCTCCGCCCCGTGCTGGTTTCCAATGAGTTGGGCGAGATTCTGGGCCAGGCGTATCCGGAACGGGGCGTGCTTTTTTCGTTCGAGCCGGCTGAGAACGGGGCCAAACCCACGATGCGCGTGGCGGAAATCGTTTTGGAGCCGATCACCGCCGATCCATTTTTGTTGCGGGCCGAAACTTATCTCGACAGCCGGCCGGAGGAAAGCCTCAAAGACGTGGAACAAGCTCTGGCGCTGGCTCCGACCCATGCGCGGGGCCACTGGCTGCGGGCGAGGCTGCTGGGTTTGAAAGGCCACTTGACCCAGGCGCTGGCTTCCAGCGAAGAAGCCTGTCGCTTGGCACCGGCCGACGCCCAATACCGCCTCACCCGCGCCCAACTGCTGGGCCAACTCGGGCGCTTCGATCAAGCGATGGCCGAGGCCCAAAAGGCGATCGAGCAGAGCGGCCACCGCCAGCACATCAAGGCTCGCGCGTTGTGCCTTTTGGGCGATCTGTATGGCGCCGGACCCAAGCCCGACTATAAGAAGGCGGTGGACTACCACATGCAGGCGATTCAAGTGGCCGACGCGCTGACCACCAGCCCCCATCCTGCCATTCGGGTACCGGCCAAAGAAGTCCTCCTCGATGCGCACCTGGGGGCTGCCCACGACATCGCCTGGGGCAAATGGAACCAGAAGTCCACCGCGGTACCCGCATGGCTCAAACGTTCCTCGGCCCTGGCCGACGATCTCATCCAAACCGAGGGAGGGACAGTGGAACATCGCTTCCGGGTGGCCGCCCGCGCCCTGGCCGCCTGTGTGGGTGCCCAGGGCCAGATCGATCCCGCCCCGTGGATAACGCAGGTCCTGGAAGCGGGGCAGGAGTTGCTTGCCAAGGCTGCCCCGGCGCACAAAGCCCAAGTGCAGTGGGAAATGGGGTTGGCACTGTATGACGTGGTGCAGGTTTACCAGATGCGGGGCCAGCGGGACCTGGCCCTGAAGTATGGGCGCCAAGCCGTCGAACTGCTCGAACAGGCCAACCAGCAAAAGGCCCCCAACGCGCCCGACCGGTATTTGCTTGGCCGGCTATACTTCCGCCTGGGTTCGCTGCACGCCATCGGCAGCGGAGACCACCGCCAGGCGGTAGTGTGGTTCGACAAAGCCGTGCCGGTGTTCTACCAATGCGCTGCCGATCTGACCGAAACCGAGCGGGGCCGTCTGGGCGAGACGCTGGTCAGCATGGGCGTATCCTATTGGGAAACCGGCCAGCGCCAGCGGGCCCAGCAGCTCACCCAGCAGGGCATGGAGTACATGCAACAGGCTGTCGAGGCGGGGCTGATGGATGCCTCGGCCTTGGATGTGCCCAAAGCCAACCTGGCCACCATGCTCCGCCACTCGGGCTCCGAGGCCCGGACGGCGTCCGGCCAGCCGGCCACTCTCCGCCGCTGAGTCTGGGTGCGCCAGAGAGTGGTGAAGCCGGACTCCCGGCCGCACTGCGACTTCCTTCGCGCACAGAACCACCCCCGCAAAAACGAATGGGGTGGCCGGCAGATGCGGCTTTTTTCAGCCTCGGGCGCGGCTGAGTACCTGTTTGGCCTTTTGTTGCGTGGCTCGGGCGGGAGCGGCCTGGAGCACTTTCTGCATGGCGGCAGTCACCTCGGCCGGATGCGTGCGGACCAGCTTGTCGGCGATGCTGACGGCAGCCGCCGCAGCGGCCTGTTTGAGGCTCGGCACTTCGAGTTGAGAGAGGGCAAGGGCCAGGTATTCGGGCGACGGATTGCGCTCGCGGGAGAGCACGTCCAGCACTAGTTCGCGTTCGTCATCGCGCCAGGCGGCGGCCAGCGCTTGACGCAGCATGGCCGCCCGCTCCGCCATGGGCATCTGGAGCTGGCGGGCCACGCGGATGTAACCCCGCAGGGCCCGCACGCGGAACTTGGTATTGGCGGCCGTCTTGGCCAGTTCCAGAAGCACCGGGCCCGCATCGGGGCTCATCCACTCGCCCAGGACGCGCGTCGCCGCATCCTGGATTTCGGGACTGGGATCGCGGGCCGCCTTGGCCACGGCTTCCAAAGCCGCCTTGCCCCCCACGTCGCCCAACAGTTCCAAAAGCATGATGCGATTTTCCGGCGACGCGCCGGCCATCGCGCGGATCAGTTGCCCCGCCGCGGCCTCGCGGTCCGGCGAGCGCATCGCGGCCACTTTGAGGGCATTCCGGGCGGCATCGCGGTCGGCCGGCGCCGAGGCCTTTTTGAGCCGTTCGATGAGCACCGAGAGGTCCTGGGGATCGATCACCAAGGCCAGGGCCCTAAGCGCGGCCTGCCGGACGCCTTCTTCCGGGTCATCCATCGCCCGCGTCAGGGCGGGAGCAGCCTGGGCGATGCGCCGCAGGCCTGCCAGCTCGATGGCGGCGCGGCGGACCTTGGCCTCCGGCGCGGCCAGTCTGGCCAAGATGGCTTGATCGACGTCCTTGCCGGGGAGGTTCACCAGGCCGTCGCGAGCGGCCTGGGCCACCGCGGGATCGTCGGAGACGGCGGCGTCAAGCAGGATGGCCGCGGCCGCCGGCTCCGCACGCTTGGCAATCGCCACGATGGCTGCCGAGCGGACTGGGGCGTGGGGACTCTTGGCGGCCTGCAACAGGCAGCGGGTGGCCGCCGGTTCGGGCCGGCGCCCCAGCGCGGCCGCTATCAGGGCCTGGCGGGCCGGCGGCGCCCGGTTGAAGGCCTCGATCAGGGCCTGGGTCATGGCCAACCCGGAAATCTCGTGCGCCGCGTGGAGTCCCACGCGAAACAGGCCCGGGTCTTCGCTTTGCAGTTGTTCGGCCGCCAGTTGCACGCCGTCGGTTTTGCGCACCCGGATGGCCCATAAGGTGGCTGCCAGGCGAATGTGGGTCGGCACCTCGGCGCCACGCAGCGCGTCGAACACGGCGGTGGCGGCGTCGGCCTGGCCCTTCTGATGCAACTGCTCGCCGCACGTCAGACAGGCATCCCCCAGGGCGGGTTTCAGCTCCGCCGGGGCCACGGCAAGGCGCTGGAGCAAAGCCCGGGCGGCCTCTGGGGTGGCGATGCGTCCCAAAGCGGCCGCGGCCGCCGCCGCTACCTGCGGGTCGCTGTCCCCCAGTTTCTGGATCAAGGCTGGCACCGCCTGGGCGTCGCGACGAAAGCCGATCGAGTTGATGACGCCCACCAGATGCGGCCCCGAAAGCCGGCCCATCGCATCGCGCAAGGCTTCATCCACAGCCGAAAACGGCATGGCCTCCAGCCCGAACCGGGCGTAATGGGCCAGCGTTTGATCGTCGAGCAGCCGGGCCAGCACCGGCACGGCCTCGGGGGTGCCGATGGCCGCCAAACGCTGGCAGGCTTTGGCCTTATCGAATAGCGAGGCCTCGGCCGACCGGAGCACCGCCACCAGCCGTCCCGGGTCTTTTTCCTTCATGAGATCGTTTTCCGCGGCGGTGGCCACGACAGCCAAGGCCAACCACCCCAAGACCATCGAGCATCGGATACGCATGGACAACTCCTTAGTTCCGGTTGGGTTGTGGATACGGTGTGCGGGGCGAGGATTTTCGCCGCTTGAAGCCCGCGGCCACAGCCGTTGCGAGCTTTCTCCGCCGGCCAGCCTCGCTGGTGCTTGCCGGCGCTGTTCGGAGGGCGGTGCCAGCGGGCTCCGCCCATCGGTGCGGCTTAAATCCGCCACGGTTCGCGGAGCGCGCGGCTCCGCATGCGGTTGGCTTCGTCGTCGCCGATGAACTCTTCCTTGACGGGGTCGAACTTGAGGGTCCGGCCAAGCTGCCACGCGATGTACGCGGCATGGCACACGATATGCGAGCGGGCCGCCACGTCGGCATTGGCGTTGGCCGGCTGCCGCGACTTGACGCACTGAAGAAAGTTTTTGACGTGGCTGACCGGCGAGGTCCCTACTTCGCTGAACGCCCGCTGCTCGGTGCGGGCGCCGGCGGATAGCTCTACCCGGCCGCTGTCCCCGGTCTCCACCCAGCCGTCTTCGCCTTCGTAGCGGGCACTGCACGTGCCCAGTCCCAGCCAACCCGTGTCGCGCATAATCAGTTGCACCCCGTTGGCGTAAGTGGCCACGCATCCATTCGGCGTGGGCTCGTAAAGCACGGGGGTGGTATGGTCGGCCTGGGCGGCCCACTGGCAGAGGTCCACGGTGTGCGCACCCCATTCGAGGATGCCGCCGCCATGAAAATCGAAGAACCCCCGCCAGCCCCCAGCCACGTACTGCTTGTTGAAGGGCCGCCAAGGACAGGGCCCAAGCCACAGGTCCCAGTCGACCTCGTCTTTGGGAGGCTCGGGCTCGGCCGGCAGCCAGTCGTGGCGTACGGCAGGGGGCAGCGTGTTGGCGTGTACCGCTTTGAGCTTGCCCAGCTTGCCCGAGTGCACCAGGTCGGCCGCGAAGATAAAATTCGCGATGCTCCGCCGCTGGGTGCCGGCCTGGTAGATGCGGCCGTAGCGGCGGAAGGTGTCGGCCAGGGCCCGGCTCTCCGCGATTGTCATGGAGCACGGTTTTTCGCAATACACATCCTTGCCCGCCTTCGCCGCGTAGATCGAGGCCAGCGTATGCCAGCGGTCTCCGGTGGCGATGAGCACCGCGTCGATATCCGGCCGGGCCAGCATCTCCCGGAAATCGCGGTAGGTGGCACAGTCCTTGTTACCATACTTGGTATCCGCCAGATTCTTGATGAACTCGCGGCGGATGCGGCGCGCATCGGCAATCGCCACGAACTGCACGACCGGCTCCTCCATCATGCAGCGCAGGACATGCTCGCCCCGGCCGCCAATCCCCAACCCCCCCAAGACGATCCGCTCGCTGGGCGAAACCGCCCCGTCTTTACCCAGCACCCGCCCCGGTACAAATATCGGGGTAGCTAAGGCGGTTGCCGCCCCGGCCGCCAAAAACCGCCGCCGCGACATCGCGGAACTTCGATCCGGCATCGGTGACTCTCCCGTGGTTCTACCAAATCGACGCACGCCGGCCCGGACGACCAGCGTGTAAACCCCTAGATTCCGCCGCGGGCATACACCTGTCAAGAGGGCGCCGCCAAACTGCGCGAAGGCGGCCCTGACGGCGAACTCAGCCTGCCGGGATTTTCGGCGGCCCTGGCCGCTCCGGTAGGCTCGGCCTGCCGTGGTCCTTGGGCCATGCGATACAATGGGACAACGGCCAGCGTGCCCGGGGGGCCGGTCTGGCGGCTTTGGGTAGCCCATCATGCGTCGCAGCCTGTTTTGGCAACTTTTCCGGTCCTCTTTAGCGGCCGTGTTTGCCGCCGCGATTGGCGCGGCCGCCGTTTGGCTGGTATGGCGTAGCGCGCTGGGGGCGCTCGCAGCGGGGTTGGCGGCAGGAGTAGGCGTGGCAGCGATGGTGGCCGCCCGCTTGGTACGCCAGACCGGCCGCTTCCTCCACCACTTGGGCCGCACACTGGAGCGCTATGCGCGGGGCGATTTGGGCCATAAGGTCCCCCTGCCCGACCCCGAGGAACTCGCCGAGTTGGCTTCGGCCGTCAATCGCCTGGGCAACGCCCTGCAATCCCGGATGCAGGAACTGGTCCGCCAATGGAATGAGCGCGAGGCGATACTGGCCAGCATGGCCGAAGGGGTCCTGGCGGTGGACCAGGACGAACGCATCCTTAGTCTCAACGCGGCAGCGGCGGAGCTTATCGGCGTATCGCGGGAACAGGCGGTCGGCCGAAGCCTTCAGGAGGTGGTCCGCAATCCTGCGTTGCAGCGGCTGGTTTCAGACGTGCTCCGCCGGCAGGCCGCCGCTTCCGACGAAATCCAGCTCTTGCAGTCGCCCGAAGAACCTCGCCTGCTCCACGCCCAGGGCTCCGTGCTGTACGACGCCGCCGAAAACCCCCACGGGGCTCTGGTGGTTTTGCACGACCTCACCCGCCTGAAGCAACTGGAGAACGTGCGCCGCGATTTCGTGGCCAACGTGTCTCACGAGCTGAAGACCCCCGTAACCTCCATCAAGGGATATGTGGAAACCCTCCTGGACGGCACCGTGGACCGGCCAGAGGACGTGTCGCGATTCTTGCAGATCATCGCCGCCCAGGCCGACCGGCTCCAGGCGCTGATCGACGACTTGTTGACCCTCTCGCGCCTCGACGAGGGTCCGGAAAAAATGGAGATCTCGCTGGATCGCCGACCGCTGGCGCCGGTGCTGTGCGCGGCCGTCGAAGCCTGCCGGCCTAAAGCGGAAAGTAAACAGATCCAGATCGAGATCGCCTGCGACGAGCGGCTTCAAGCCCGCCTGAACGCCGTGCTACTGGAGCAGGCGGTCGTCAATCTGGTGGATAACGCCATCAAGTACAGCCCGCCGGGACAGTCCATCAAGGTAGAAGTAGCCGCCGGTCCCGCCGAAATCGAGATCCGCGTCATAGATCACGGCTGCGGCATTCCGCGAGAACACCTGCCCCGCATCTTCGAGCGGTTCTACCGGGTGGACAAGGCCCGCAGCCGCGAACTGGGAGGCACCGGCTTGGGGCTGGCTATCGTCAAGCACATTGCCCAAGCGCATGGGGGCCGGACCTCGGTAACCAGCGCCCCGGGCCAGGGCAGCACGTTCTGTATCCATTTACCGGCTTGAGGCGTGTTTTCCGAGGCACCGGGCGGCGCGTTTTGCCTTTCGAGGATCAGCAGTCGCCGCCCATAAGGGGGCTAGCGGCTGCCCCTTGAGCAACTCGCAACACGGTATAATGGGCCCGGCGGCCTGCCTCGGGGGGACGCGCCGCAGCGGCGCGCGCCTGGCCGCATCCGCCCCGGATGGCATTTACGGCCCCATCCATCTCCGGAAGCGAGTTTGCCGTGAATCCCGCAACCGCAAACCCGTTAACCGTGGCGCTGGTCCAGATGGAGTGCAGCGGCCCGCGCGACGCCAACATAGCCAAGGCCCTGGGCTTTATCGGCCAAGCGGCCAGCCAGGGGGCGCAGATAGTGTGCCTGCCCGAGCTGTTCACCGGCCCCTACTTCTGCCAGACGGAAGACCACCGGCATTTCGCCCTGGCCGAACCCATTCCCGGCCCGACGACCGAGGCGCTGGCCCAGGCCGCGCGGCAGCATCGCGTGGTGGTGGTGGGATCGCTCTTCGAGCGGCGAGCCGCCGGGGTCTATCACAACACGGCCGTGGTGTTGGATGCCGATGGCCGCTTGGCAGGCATCTACCGCAAAATGCACATTCCCGACGATCCCCGTTACTATGAAAAGTTCTACTTCACGCCGGGCGATCTGGGATTTCCGAGCTTTGCCACGCAGTTTGGCCGCCTGGGCGTCTGCGTGTGCTGGGACCAGTGGTTCCCCGAGGCCGCACGGCTGGTAGCTCTGTCGGGTGCGGAGATCCTCGTGTACCCCACGGCCATCGGCTGGCTCCCGGAAGAGAAACTCGCGTGGGGCCCCAGCCAGCACGCCGCCTGGGAAACCATGATGCGAAGCCACGCCATTGCCAACGGGCTCTTTGTGGCGGCGGTCAACCGCATCGGCAACGAAGCCGGCTTGGAGTTCTGGGGCGCCTCGTTCGTAGCCGACCCCTATGGGAATGTGCTGGCCAGGGCCTCGCACGATCGCGAAGAAATCTTGCTGGTGGCCTGCCCCCGGGAGGCGATCGAAGCTGCCCGCACCCACTGGCCCTTTTTGCGCGACCGGCGAATCGATGCCTACGGCGACCTGCTGCGTCGCTACCGCGATTGACCAGGATTTAGGGCTTCGGTACTGGAGTTCAATACCGGATCACCCGGCGGAGCACCCACGTCCCCCAGGCCAGCAGTACCACATTGCCCGACCACACCAGCACCGGCGGAATCGTCCCGTTCTTGGCCCCATTGATCCCGTAAATGAGCCAGGGGTAATAAACGATCAAGATGGGGGCAAAGCAAAGGAAGAAGGCGGTCAGCGGTTCGGGCTTACGGAGCCACACGGCCATGGGGGCACCCACCCATACGAAAAACAGACAACTAAACCCCGTGGACCATCGGCGGTAGGGCTCCAACCGGAGGCGGAACAAGCGGCCGCGCATCTCGGCCAACTGGCCGGCCCGAGGGGCCCACACCCCCGAGGCCAGCAAGTCGAAGTCGCCGGTGAACATTCGGCAGGCGGCCTCGGCAGCCATCTGTTGTTCCTGACGAACGATCGCCGCCTGCTGTTCGGCCGTCTCGCGGGGGATATCGGCCAAGGGGATGCACGAAGGGCTGGGAGCCGATTCCTCCGGGCCGCTAGCGTCTGAAAGCGGTAATTCGATGGTCCGGGGCTCCAAAAAGCTGAATGTCGCTCGTCCCTCGATGTCCATCGTGCCGTTGCGGAACTCGATACGGAGCACCCGCTCGCGGTAGTCGGTCTCGATGCGAGCCGTTTCGGCGGTCACGGTGATAGGGGGAGTGCTGCCCCGGCGGGCGACCGTGACAGTGGGCCGAATCAATGTTCGCCCCTCCACGCGCTTCACGTTGATCGATAGGCGGCGACCCGTGAACCGCCGCTCGGTGCGCAGCATACTGTAGGCGATGTCCTCGGCCGCTTCGATCACTACCCGCCGAATACCAGCTCTCCCCCAGGTCGGTGCAAGGTCGTTTAACCACACAGTGGTGAGACTCGCGAGGAAACCCACGACCCAAGCCGGCCACAGCATAACCAAAGGTGAAATCCCACAAGCCTTTAGCGCAACGATTTCGTTGAAACCCGACATTCGGGCGTAAACCATTGTTACGGCCAAAAGGAGGGTAACCGGAACGGCAAACCGCAGGGCGTCCGGCAGCACGAACGGCATCAGGCGCAGCACCTGGGCGGGCGGCAGCCCCTGGGCCACGGCCTCGCGGACCACGCCCACCAACAGCATCAGCGTAGTCAGGCCTGCCAGGGCGACCAAAAACACTTTGGTCAGCTCGGCCAGAACGTATCGGGTCATGCAGGACATGACCCGCTAGTGTGGCGGCCACCGGCAACGCCGGTCAAGGCCAATAGTCCCGCTTTACAGCCGGGTCCGAATTGCGGATACTACCCGCGAAGGAGTACACGCGGATGGCTCGGCTTTCGATCAACGAGACGACTACCTACCGCTGGTCGTTCGAAGAAGATGTCACGCAATATGCAGCGGCCGGTATCCCCTCGATCGGGGTGTGGCGTCGCAAGGTCTCCGACTATGGTGAAGCCAAGGCCGTCGAGTTGCTGGCCGAGACCGGGCTAAAAGTGTCGCACCTGTTTTGGGCCGGAGGGTTCACGGGCAGTGACGGCCGGTCGTTCCGCAGCAGCGTGGAGGACGCCACCGAGGCCATCCGCACCGCCCATGCCCTTGGCGCCCCGACCTTGGTGGTGTACAGCGGTGCTCGCGGAACCCATACCCACAATCATGCGAGGCGCTTGTTCCGCGACGCTCTGAAGGAGCTAGCCCCCTTGGCCGCCGAGCTGAACGTCCAGCTCGCCATCGAGCCCATGCACCCCGGCTGCGCGGGCGATTTCACCTTCCTGAACTCGCTGGAAGATGGCTTGGCCATGCTTGCGGCCGTCGACCATCCCCAGGTCAAGCTGCTGTTCGATACCTATCACCTCGGTTGGGACCTCAATGTGCTTGCCCGCATCCCGGAGTTGGTGCCGCATTTGGCCCTCGTCCAGCTCGGCGATGGGAGGACTCCCCCCGCCGGCGAACAGAATCGCTGCCGTCTCGGGGAAGGGCTATTGCCGTTGCAGGCCATCGTAGAGCGGTTGGAGCGGGCCGGCTACCGCGGCTACTACGACGTGGAACTATTAGGCGAAGACGTCGAATCGTTCGATTATCGCGATCTGCTCCAGCACATCCGGCAAGCCTTCGCCCGGCTGATGGGGTCGCCAGAGGTGTAAACCAGCCGATCGGCGTTTGCGGGCCCCGGCCGAGCGTGCCTTGCAATCGAAAAACAATCTCTTATGCCACAGCCTCCCCTTTTTCGGAATTGCCGCACGGAAATCGCCGGCTGGCCCGTGATGGAACTGGCCCAGCGGTTCGGTACCCCGACGTTCGTGTACGACGCAGCAACGATCGTCCATCGCCTGGCCGACCTTCGGGCCTTCGATTGCGTGCGGTATGCCCAGAAGGCCTGCTCCAATCTGGCAGTGCTGGATTTGATACGGCGCCACGGGGCTCTGGTCGATGCAGTCAGCGCTGGCGAGATCCACCGGGCTTTGGCAGCCGGCTATCCACCGCACGGCGACCCGCCGCCCATCGTCTATACCGCCGACGTTTTCGACCGCGAATCGCTGGATCTGGTTATCGAAAGGAACATCCACGTCAACTGTGGCTCGGCCGACATGATCGACCAGTACGGCAGCCGGGCCCCTGGTCGGGAGATCACTTTACGCATTAACCCGGGCTTTGGCCACGGCCACAGCCGCAAGACCAACACGGGCGGCGACTGCTCGAAGCACGGAATCTGGCACGAACAATTGGCCGACTGCCTGGTCGCTGCCGACCATTATGGGCTGGGAATTATTGGTCTGCACATGCACATCGGCTCGGGGACCGACCTGGAACACTTGGCCCGGGTGTGCCAGGCTATGGAGCTGGCCGCCCAAACCGCCGGGCGCAACCTGCGGTACATCAGTGCGGGCGGCGGACTGCCTGTTCCCTATCGCCCGGGAGAACAATACATCGACCTGGAGCAGTATTACCGCCTGTGGGACGAGACCCGCAAGCGCCTGGAGACCCGCATGGGCCACCCCCTGCGCCTGGAGATCGAGCCGGGACGCTATCTGGTCGCCGAAAGCGGATACTTGATTACCGAAATCCGCGCCGTGAAGCGCCAGGGAAGCAACCTGTTCTATCTGGTCGATGCCGGTTTCAACAACCTCGCCCGGCCGATCCTTTATGGGGCGTACCATCCCATGTCGATCGTCCCGGCCGATGGCAACACGCAAAGGCCGGAGCACGACGTGATTGTGGGTGGTCCCCTGTGCGAGTCGGGCGACATCTTTACGCAGGAAGAAGGGGGTATCGTCGCCCGGCGAAGGCTGCCGGCGGCCGCCGTCGGCGACCTGCTGGTTATCGAGTGCGCCGGGGCCTATGGCTTTGTGATGGGCTCCAACTACAACTCGAAACCTCTGGCCGCCGAGGTGCTGCTTAGCAATGGGCAAGCCCATCTGGTCCGCCGCCGACAAACGTGGCAAGACCTGCTTTGCGGCGAAGTCATTCCCTCCGCGTAATTTGCTAACGCCGTGTGCCACTGCTTCGAAAGAAGCAGTGCCCAAGTAGCCCACCTGCACTGCTTGCCTCGCGGCAAGCAGTGGCACACGCCGATCTTGGGATTGGAGCCGGGAGCGTAAGCTCCCGGTGGCTCTGCGGGACGACTACGGGTCGGTTCCACCGGCAGCTTACGCTGCCGGCTCATGGCAACGCCGTGTGCCACTGCTTCGAAAGAAGCGGT
>Ga0315298_1000204_pt1 | contig 119851 bp, 97 predicted proteins | sample WHS_1_MG_FD_203077 | JGI IMG/M metagenome (GOLD analysis project Ga0315298, IMG submission 203077) | Extremophilic microbial mat communities from Washburn Hot Springs, YNP, Wyoming, USA - WHS_1_MG | ecosystem: Environmental > Aquatic > Thermal springs > Hot (42-90C) | place: USA: Wyoming...
GGGCACATTGATCACGGCAAGACCACGTTGACGGCGGCCATGACGCTGGTGTTGTCCAAGCGCAATCCGCGGGTGAAGTTTCGCAGTTTTGATTCCATTGACAATGCGCCGGAGGAGAAGGCGCGGGGGATCACCATTGCCATAGCGCACGTGGAGTATGAGACCGACAAGCGGCACTATGCGCACGTAGACTGTCCGGGGCACGCCGACTACATCAAGAACATGATTACGGGGGCGGCGCAGATGGACGGGGCGATTTTGGTGGTGGCGGCCACGGACGGTCCCATGCCGCAGACGCGCGAGCACATTCTTTTGGCGCGGCAGGTAGGGGTGCCCTACATTGTGGTAGCGCTGAACAAGGTGGATGCGGTGGATGATCCTGAGCTGCTGGATTTGGTGGAGCTGGAGGTGCGGGAGCTTTTGAAGAAGTACGATTTTCCTGGGGATGAAGTGCCGGTGGTGCGGGTTTCGGCGCTGGGGGCCTTGAATGGGGAGCCGCAGTGGGAGAAGGGGGTGCTGGAGCTATTGGATGCCATAGACAACTACATTCCTTTGCCCAAGCGGGAGATAGACAAGCCGTTTTTGATGCCCATTGAGGACATATTTTCCATTCAGGGGCGGGGGACGGTAGTGACGGGGCGGATTGAGCGTGGGGTGATCAAGGTAGGCGACGAGGTAGAGATAGTAGGTTTCACGGAGACGCGCAAGACGGTGGTGACTGGGGTAGAGATGTTCAAGAAGGTGCTGGATCAAGGGGAGGCGGGCGACAATGTAGGGTTGCTGTTGCGGGGCATAGACAAGGATGAGGTGGAGCGGGGCATGGTGGTGGCCAAGCCGGGTTCCATCACGCCGCACCACAAGTTTCGTGGGGAAGTATACGTATTGAGCAAGGAAGAAGGGGGCCGGCACACGCCGTTTTTCTCTGGCTACCGGCCGCAGTTTTACTTCCGGACCACGGACGTGACGGGCGTGATCCGGCTGCCGGAGGGGGTGGAGATGGTGATGCCGGGCGACAACGTGAACCTGGAGGTGGAGCTGATCAGCCAGGTAGCCATGGAGAAGGGGCTGCGCTTCGCCATTCGCGAGGGCGGGCGCACGGTGGGCGCCGGCACCGTCACCGAGATCCTGGAGTAGCCTGATGGCGAGGGAAATCGTCACGCTACAATGCACGGAGTGCAAGCGGCGTAACTATACAACCACCAAGAACCGCAGGACGACCACCGAGCGCTTGGAGTTTCGCAAGTACTGTCCTCATTGCCGCAAGCACCAGCTCCACCGGGAGGTAAAATAGGCTAAGCTAAGGAGTAGGACGGATTGGTCGTCAGGGTCAAACGGGCCCGGGGCGATAATCGGCAGCCCGGGGCCGGTGAAGGGCGGAGGCAAGATGCAGATGCCGCCGGCCGCAGGGGCGTAGGTTGAACGGTAGACCAGCGGTCTCCAAAACCGCGAGTGGGGGTTCGAATCCCTCCGCCCCTGCCAGTCCTCCGACTGGTCTAACCTGAAGCAAGAATTCCATGACAGGAAGCGCTTTGACCGAAAAGCTCCGGCGGTCGCTGGGCGGCGCCCGAGACTACATCAAGGAAATCCGCGACGAGATGCGCCGCGTGACGTGGCCCAATCGCAAGCAAGTTCAAGCCACCACGGCCGTAGTCATCGTCACCGTATTCGCTTTCGCCGCTTACTTCGCCGTCGTGGATTTAGTCTTCGCCCGGGCCATCACCAAGGTCTTTGATTTCTTCACCAGATAAGGGAGCACCACCATGTCCGAATACCAGGACAATCCGGACCGCCTGGGCCAACCTTTCCCGCCCCTTGCTGAGGAAGACTACGTGGGCGAAGGCGACACCTCCCCGAGTGGCATCGCCGGCGAGGGGCAGAGCATCCCGGCGTCCGAACACATTGCTCCACCGGATAGCGCGGCCGAGAGCGAGGCGCCTGCCGGCGAGCTAGCCGCTGCCGATGCGGCGACTTCTCAGATGGGGACTGCCCCACAGCAGGAGGCCGCTGCTTCCAAAAAGCAGTGGTACATCATTCACACCTATTCGGGCTTTGAACACAAAGTGGCTGAGTCGCTGCGCAGCCGGGCTGAGGCCTTCGGCTTCGCTGACAAGATCGGCCAGATTCTGGTCCCTATGGAAGAAGTCGTGGAAGTGCGCGGGGGCAGGAAGGTTACCAGCAAGCGTCTAATGTATCCGGGCTATGTGCTGGTCGAAATGGAGATGAGCGACGACCTTTGGCACGCCGTGCGCTCTACTCCCCGCGTCACCGGCTTCGTGGGCGGTGGCACCACCCCGGTGCCCTTGAGCCCGCACGAAGTCGAAGAGATTCTTTACCGGCAGGCTTCTTCGGCTGAGCGGCCGCGCCCCAAGCAGACCTTCGAAAAGGGCGAGGTGGTGCGCATCATTGACGGACCCTTTTCCAGCTTTTCAGGCAAGGTGGACGAGGTCAACCCGGAGCGCAGTACGCTGCGGGTGCTGGTCACGATTTTCGGCCGCGCCACGCCCGTGGAACTGGAGTTCGGACAGGTGGAAAAGGTCTAGTTTTCAGGAGGGCAGCGAGGTTTTTCGATGGCAAAGAAAGTCACGGCACAAATCAAGTTGCAGATCGTTGCGGGCAAGGCCACGCCGGCGCCGCCGGTGGGCACTGCGCTGGGCCCGCAGGGCGTTAACATCGCCGAGTTCTGCAAGGCCTTCAACGCCAAGACCTCGGGCAAGGAGTTGGAAGGTCTCAAGGTTCCGGTGGTGGTGACGGTTTACTCGGATCGCTCCTTCACCTTCGTGACTAAGACCCCTCCGGTGCCGGACCTGATCAAGCGAGCCGTCAACTTGGCCAAGGGCTCGTCCGAGCCCAACAAGAACAAGGTGGGCAAGATCACCGAAAAGCAGGTCGAGGAAATCGCGCGCATCAAGATGCCGGATCTGAACTGCTTCGACCTGGAGGCGGCCATACGCTGCGTCAAGGGCACCTGCCGAAGCATGGGAGTGGAGGTGGTTCCTTAAACGGCGGGCGGCTGCGAGCGGGATCTTCGCGGCTTCTATTTGAATCTCTTCTTGTAAAGGAAATCCACTCCGAAAAAGCCATTAGCTTCACGCACCGCCAGGGCCGAGAAATTGCGCGTGAAATCCCATTCGAGCCGGACGGTCTGCTGCTGAGCCCGGGCCAGGTTGGTAATATAAACCAGCGTGATGTCAGGGCCGATTTGCTGCTCCAAGGTAAGATTGGCGGCTGGCGTGTTTTCAATGCCGCGCACGGTGGGATCAATTTTCAGCCGGCTCACACCCAGGAAACGCTGCAATCGTCCTGCCAGCGGGCTGGTGATGGCCTGACTCACCAGGGCGCCCGCGCCGGCCTGTTCCCAGTGCTGCGCGAATTCCGAGCGCGTGCCCACCAGCCCCGGCGCAGTGGTGGGTGCGCGCCCTGTCGCCAGCAAGGCCACAATGTCGGAGAACGGCAGCGGCGGGTCGGAGCGATAACTTACGGCCGCCTTATTCAGAGGACCGCTGATGTTGAGCGTCACTTCCACGCCGCGCACTTTGGTTTCCAGATTCAAATTGACCACTGGTTCAATGCGGCTCGGATCGGCGAACAGGATTTCCCCAGTCTGTATGCTATAGCGGTTGCCGAAAAACAGCACTTCGCCCTGGCTGACCAGCGCCCTGCCCAGTAAGGCTGGGCGCAGGGGGCTGCCCCGCAGGCGCAAGTCCGTTTCCACCTGAAGGCTGCGCGTCAGAGAGGTTTCCACCCGCACCTGCGCCGGCGTTCGAATGCGCACGTCCAGCCGCATGTTTGCCCATAGAGGATGCCGCGGGGCGATCTGCGGCGTCCACCCGCTGCGGGCAAGCATGGAGCCCAGATCGGCTTGGGGATGGAAAGCCGCTCGCGTGATGCTGAGCTCGCCGCTTAAAACGCTCTGAGCCAGACTGCCTGTCAGCGCCAGCGCCAGATTAACAGTGGAGCTTACGCCCTCGGGGTAACGCACGCGCACATCGCGCCCGGTTAGTTGCAGCCAAAAGCTCGTCGCGGCGCTGAAATTGAGGAAACCCTCCAGCGTTATCTTGCCTCCCCCGCTTTCACCGCTGACTTTCTCGATGGTCGCGCGATCCCGGTAAAGCAAGATCGTGCCGTTGACCTTATCAAGGCCGTTGGGCAAATCACCGTAGTTCAGCGAGACGTCTTGCAATTCCAGCCGACCGTAGAGATCGGGCTGCTGGAAAGACCCGCGAAGGACTGCGTCCACCAGAGCCTTGCCTGTCACTTGCAGATCGCGATCCAGACCCCTGAGCATACCGAGGTTGACCGAACCCTTGAGCCGGAGATCGAGCGGCTGCCGGGAATCAAACGTGACGGCACCGGAGACGTCGAAAGCGGCGTCGGCATTGCCCAAGCGTGCTTGGCGTATACGCGCCTGGCGACGGGTCAACTCCGCGATGAAAGGTTCCTGATTGCGCAACACCAGCCAGGAGCGATTCCCGTTGTTGCCCCTGGCACGCAGCTCGAGCTGCTCCAGCTTGAGCACCCCGCGCCAGCTGGTGGGGTCCAGCCCCACGGCTTCCCAGCGCAACTCGCCTTCCATGAAGCCTTCTAGCGGCAGAAAATTGTCGCCGGTTGGCTTGACTCCGGCCGGCGAGCGCTTGGGAGTTCCGACACCGGAAAGCTGGAGCAGATCCGAGATGCGCATCCGTCCAAACCGCACGCCGCCCAGGCCCGCTTGCCGCCCCTCCAAGTCCCAGCGCGCCTCCGCCACCAGGGGTGCGTCCGCCAGCTTGCCCTTGGCGGAGACGACGACTGCCGAGCCACTGGTGTGGGCAGATACGGCCACGCTGCCCAGCCGCCTGTTTGCAAGCTTCAGGCCGCCCAAACTGGCTGTGCCCTCAAGCGCCCGCAGACGCCAGTGTGAGCCGGTAATTTGGATTTCGCCTGAGCCTTCGGCTTTCAGCGTGCCTTCCATGCCCGTGGGAGGGAACATGGTCAGCCGGCTCAGCCTGAGGTCCGAAGCCCTCAGAACAAAACTCAGCCGGCCTTGTGCGATGTCCCTCTCCGCGTGGTTGTAAGCGCCGGAGAAGCTGACACGGCCATTGGCAAGGGAAGCCTGCCCGGAAGTAATGCGCAATACACCCGCTGCGTAATCCAGTTGAGCCTGCAAGCTTTCCAGCGCCTGCTGACGGACGTTGAGATGCCTTAGCTCCAACTGGGCTGCGATTCTGGGATCGCTCCAGAGGCCGGATAAAGACACGAGCGCCTCGAAGGTGCCCGCCACGGGCGGCGTTCGGCCGATGGCAGCCAACACCGGCGCAACCTCGCCGGCCAGTTTAAGATGCGCTTGAATTTCGGTGTTGCTTGCCGGCCGCCACGCTTGGAGTGCGGCGCGCGCTGTGCCGGTGATGGTCAAACCCCGTCCGTTCAAACGCAAGTTCTCCAAGCGCACTTGCTTGGGCGAAGCCCATAGCTGCGCTGAGAGATGGTCGAGGTAATGTCCCTTCCATTCCAAGGAGCGGGCCCACAGGCCACCTTCGATCTCCGGATCCTGAAGAGGACCGCGCACCCAGCCCCGAAAACCGAACGATCCGCCAGGAAGGCGCAAATCTTTCAGCTCGTCCGGGGCCATGCCCAACTGGGCGACTGCCCACTGCAAATCGGCCGGATCCGCGCACTCCAGGCTCACTGCCAACTCGCGGCCCACCACGCCGCGCAGTTCAATCCGGCTGCCTGGGCTAGCCAAAGACGATGGCCCTAGCCTGAGCGTGCTCATGCGGCTTTGGTAGTTCACTTGAAGCGACCCACTCACTGGGCGGCCTTGTTCAGCCGGCTGTACTTGGAAGCGGCCATCGAGCTCCCATCCCGCCAGGCGGCCTGCTTGGAAGCTACCCGCGATCACCACCGGCCCGGAAATCCGTCCTTGAAAAGGTGCCGGCGCAGCTCCGGCCGCGCGGAGCAAGGCTTCCGAGGTCAGCCCGTCAAGCACAGCTTCCATGCGCAACTGGCCCGCAGGCTTGATCGCAACAGCGCCTCGCAGGCGACCACCCAGCGCCCAAGCTGTCAGATCGTGTAGCCGGATCCCTTCCTCTCGGGCGGCAAAGCTGGCCGTGGCGCGCACGCCCTCGGCGCGCAGACCAGCCATTTCCAGGGTCAGCCCCCGGGCCCGGAGACGCCCGGCCGCCAGTGACTCGCGGCCGCTTAGCACCGCGCTGCCCTCAAGCACCAGCTCGCCACGCCGCGCAACGAAGCCCAGACCAAGCGTGGGTAGCAACTCCTCCAAACGCAAGCACGCCGTGTATTGGAAATTGGCTTGCGGCGCCTTCCAATTCCCGATTCTCCCGTGAAACTCGAGCGCAGACCTGTTGAAAGCGGCACGAGCCCCGTCAATCTCCAGCCGATCGCCGTACAGATGAAAACGGAGCTGGCACTCCAGGGGCAGCGCCTTGAGTGCACCGGCCGCTGTGTGTAGTTTGCCGACGCTTATCGTGCCGGAGTAACGCGGCCCTTGCGGATCGTAGCTCCATCGCAGGCGCAATCGCTCGCCGTGCGCTTGCAGCGGTAGGCGCCGTTCTTGGAAAACCAGCCGGCCCTCTTCGATTTGGAAGCGATCTACGGCCAGTTCCAGAAGCTGCTCGATCGCTTGTTTGCCTGGGGGCAACTTGGCTCGCGGCAGGTTAGTGCTCCCATCGGGGTAGACGATAAGGTTGACTTCGGGCCGGCACACTAGCAGCCGTTGCACGTCCACCGCTCGCTTGAAGGGGGAAAGAAGCTTGAAACCCAGGTGCAGGGAAGGGGCGCGAAACAATGGAGGCTGCCCGGGTCCCTCCCGGCCGTGAAGCACGAGGCCGTACAGATGGGCCTCCCTTGCCTTCCAATTCAAATGAAATTCGGCCAGTTCCGCGCGTCCTCCGGAAGCGCGCTCTATCTGGCGCACTACGCGCTGGCGTAGCCATTGCCCGGCCCAGCCGGTTTTAATCGCCACCAGGGCCGCGGCCGCCAGCATCAGCAGCCCGACTGCTGCTGCCGCCAGGCCCCAAAGTAGTATCTTGGTTCCCCGCTTCATTGAAAAGCTTCCTCCCGCCAGCTAATGCGCACCCTTTGCCGGGCTTCCTTGAGCCAGGCATCCACAAGCCGGTTCACCTGATCAGCCGCTTCATCACCCTGCCGTTCGGCACGGAAGCGAAATTCCACATAGCGCAGCACTCCTAGCCGCTGCTTGAGGGCAGCGTGCAACTGCTTCGCGCCGATGCCGTAGCGCGACAGCTCCTTCTGCCAGGCATCTTCATCCAGTTTGCGGGCCTGACGCACACGGGCGATAAAATCCTCCACTTCCGCATCCCCGGGAAGCGGGAACTGCGTAAGCTGCATGTCGCGGGTGAGCAAGTGCCGCTCGATGATGCGTTCGGCGGCTTCACGCTTGGCCTGGGCGCTAAAGCGGGCCTCGACGCCGTCCAACAGCGCCGCGATGCGGATTTCCTCCAGCACGTCGCTCAGGGTGATAACGTACTGGTCAACTGTCACCGCAATGCGGTCAATCACGTCCCCAGGTTCCAGGCACGCGCCAGCCAGCCACAATGCCAGAATTGCGGGTTTCAAAATGCCTGCCCCAGAGAAAAGTGGAACTGGAAATGCCCGATACGCTGGAAGGTCCGCACGCCGCCCCCGTATAGCAATTCTTCGCGCGTGCCTTTGAAACCCACAAAGCCGGGTGGATTGATGGTGTAAGCCAGATCCAGGCGCACGGGACCAATAGGAGTGCGATACCGGAAGCCCAGGCCGACGGCGTGGACCATGTAGTCGAAATCTGCCGGGTCACGCTGGCGCACGCGCAGCGACAAGGCGTTCAGACTGGAATACAAATTGCCCGCGTCTTGAAAAAGCACCCCGCCCAGATTCTCCCCGATCAGCGGAAAACGCAGCTCGAGCCGGTGCAGCAGCAACGCCCGGCCGCCCAGCGGGAAACCGGTGGTGAGGTCGCGCGGCCCTGCCTGGTTTTGGGGAAATCCGCGGTGCGATTCGGCGCCCCCGGCGAAGAAGCGCTCCGGCAGCGGAATTTCGGCATCGCGGCGCAGGTTGTAGAGCCAGCCGAAATTCAAGGACCGCGCCACCACGTAGCGATCGCCGAACCCGAAGGCGTGATAGGTAGCGTTTTGCAGCAGCAGGCGCGTGAAGTCGGCTTGGGAGCCGAAGCCCTTAGAAGCCCAGCCGAGGTCGAGCGTGTTGTAGAAGCCCCGGCGAGCATTCGTCGGGTCGTCGCGGCGGTCTTGCACCAGGTTGCCCGCCAGGATGCCCAAGCGAACGGGTTGCGAATACAAGGGGATGAGGAGAGGGCTGATTTTCAGGGTTTCTGGGTCCACCGTCACGCGCCGGTAGGTGAAGCGATAAAGCACGGTGTTGGCCGGCGAGAGCCTCTGGCCGAGCTGTACGGAGCCTTCCTGGCGCCGGGCTGAAAAAGTACGCACATCGCGCGAGGCTTCGTACATGGCGGTAAACAAGAGGTTCAGATCCGGGCGGCCGCGGAACTGCGCGGCTTCGTAGCTGATCAGGCCCCGCTTTTGCACGTCCGAGAGACGGCTGCGCAAGCTGAGCGTGTGAGCCAGGCCCCAGAGATTGCTGCGTCCCACGTCGAAAGAGACGCGCGGGCTGAAACCCGGTTTGCCGGCGGGCGCTTCGAAGCTGAGCTCGTCGCCTCCGATTTTCTCGATTTGCGCTCCGAAACCCCCGGCCACCGAATAGCGACGGGACTCATCGAAGTCGAGCAGCACGTATTTTTCGTTCTCTTGGCCGGTAGGGTTCTGCAAAGCCGCGCTCACCCGAGCGAAAACCTGGAGGTTGTACAGGTTGCGTTGCGTCTCCAGCAGGGCCGCTCGGGACAACGGCTCGCCCGGCTCCAGCAGGATGCGCCTGCGCACCAGGGAGGCGGCGGTGGTGCGCAGCCCGCTCAGCAGAACGTCCCGCACAAACTGCTGGCGACCCTCTCTAACCGAATAACGCAGATTAACTTGGTGCGGCTTGTCGGCGCTGTCGAAGCTCCATTGGAAGCTCGCCTCCCAGTAGCCCCGGTTGTTGTAATAATCCAGCACGTTTTCGCGATCAATAGCTACGTTGGTTTCGCTGAACGGCTGGCCTTCGGTAGACTGCAAGAGCTGGCGCAGGGCCGTCTGGTGTCCCGCGCTGACGCCCTCCAGGCGTAAGCTGGCTACCCGCCACTGCGGTCCTTCTTCGATCTCGATTATGACCCCCATCTGCTGCGGCTTGCCCCGGTAGTTGTGCTCCACGCGGGAACGCACTTGGACCTCGCGAAACCCGTTGGCGCGATAAAGAGCACGGATGGCTTCCAGGTCTGATTCCAGTAACTGCTCGCTGTAGCGGCCGTAGCGCAACTGCGGGAACGAAGCCGGCCTCACTGCCATGCGTTCGCGCAAGGTGGCTGTGTCGAAATAGCGGTTGCCGGCAATCTTCACCTCAACCAGCTTTTCCCGCGTGCCGCGGTTCACCTTGAAGACGATTTTCTCTCCCTGGGCGTCGTGGCTGGTTTCAAGCTCGACCCGGGCGTGGAAGTAACCTTGGCCTTGGAAGTACTCAGTCAGTTCGCGTGCGCCCTCCAAGAGCAGATCGCGATCTACAGCGCCTTCTTGATAAACAGGCACTAGCTGCCGGAGCTTGCTGCGGGACAGCTTGGCGCCCTCGATCTGAAGCCGAATCTTGGGACCGGCACTAATGTTGAGTTCGGCTTTGGCCCGCCCCTGCCCAGGCAGGTACTGCATTGCCTCCAGCCTCACCCGGGCCGCCAAACGATCCTCCCGCTGGTAGAAGCGGCGCAGCCTCTCCAGGCCCTCTTGGGTGCGGCTCTCTGTCACCGGCTTCCAGCGGAACCAGCCCTTCCATCCGGTCGCTTTCAAAATGTCTTTTGGCGAGCGCTCCGGCGTTCCGCTCACGCTGGGCCAGTCATAACGAGCGCGGCGATCGCAATCCACATAAAAGGTAATGTCCACTTGCTGTGACTCGGGGTGATGCGTAAGCTGGGGCTGGATGCGAGCCTGAAAGAACCCGTGGCTTTGCAAGCTCTGGCGGAGGTTCTCGATGGCGGTGGCAAGGTCTGCCTCGTCGAAAGGGGACCCGAGATCCAAGCGCGTGGCAGCGGCAAGCGCGACGGCGCCGGGCGGCTCCGGCACACCTTGGACCGTCACACGCCCCACGAAGTAGCTGGGCCGCGTCTTGATGAGCAGGGCTACGCCATCGCCCGCTGCCTCGGCTTCCACTACGATGTCGGCAAAACGCCCGGTTGCGTACAGGCGCTCAATAGCTGCCCGCACGGCGACTGCCCGCAGCGGCTCGCCCACTTGGAGCGGGAGCATGCGCAGAAGCTGTTGCTTCGGGTAGGGTTGCTCAACGGGGTGGAAACTGATCCGGCGGACTGGAAGCCCCTCGTAGCCAGCTGGTCCGCCGCCGGCGCCCACTGCCGCCAGGCCGAACCATACGAGCACCGCGATTCGCTTTCGCCACCCAAGGCAGGACACTCATTTCGATGATAGCATCCGTGCCTTCCACCTTCCCGGGCAGTTGCGTCTTCAGCGCGCTCCTTTGGCGCGCAGCAAAGCCGCCACCTCCTCTTGCCCGCTCTCCAAGGCTGCCCCCAGCGGGGTCACGCCCTTGTGGTTCGGCTTGTTCGGCTCGGCGCCCTTGGCCAGAAGCAAGGCAACTGCTTCGCGCCGGCCCCAAGAAGCGGCCAGATGCAGCGGTGTAGCGCCGGTTTGACGGTCGGCGGCGTTGACGTCCGCCCCGCGCGCAATCAGTAGTTCCATAACCGCCGTGTGGCCACCGAGAGCGGCATCATGCAGCGGCGTCGCGCCAGCGGCGTTGGTGAGGTTTACTGGCGCGCCACGGTCCAAAAGCAACTCCACCACTTCGCGGAAGCCTTTCAAGGCTGCATCGTGCAAGAGCGTAGAACCTTGGGGAGTCGCCATGGCCGGATCCGCCCCCGCATCCAGCAGGATTCGAAGCAAGTCGGCTTGTCCGCGCAGCACTGCTTCTTGCAGTCGCCGCGAGATTGCGGAGGCGCCCTCGACCTTCGCCCCGCGCTTCAGCAACAGCTCAACCACGGCGGCATGCCGGTAGCGGAGCGCCTCATCCAGCGGTGTCGCCCCGAAGTTGTCCTTGGCCGCAGGATCGGCCCCCGCCTCCAGCAATGCTTCCACCACTGCCAAATGGCCTTTGGCAGCGACCACATGCAGCAGAGTGGCGCCGGTCTCAGGCTGTTTGCGCCGGAAATCAGCCCCCCGTTTTATCAGCCAGCGCACCATGTCCGCGTGCCCTTTCAGCGCCGCATGTTCCAAGGGCGTGGCGCCTGTCTCGTCAACTTCTTCCAGCCTGGCGCCGGAGGCCAGCAGCAGTTCGGCTATTTCGCGGTAGCCGCGGCCGGCGGCCAGATGCAGGGCAGTGGCGCCGCCGTGCTGGCGCGCACGCACGTCGGCCCCGTGGGCCAGCAGCGCCCTGGCCGCCTCTATTTGGTTGGTGATTACGGCGTAATCAAGTGGTGTGGAGCCGCCTTCGTTGTGGCGAGCGTTCACGTCTGCCCCGCGCTGCAAGAGCAGGTTCAATATGGCGAGCTGGCCGCCCCAGGCGGCTGCGTGCAAGGGCGTGCCACCCAGCCGGTCCCTGGCGTTCACGTCAGCGCCGGCCTCCAACAATGCTTTGACGCTTGCGAAATCGCCTGCTTTGACAGCCTCGTGCAACTGTTCGGCTTGGCTGCCGTCTGCGGCCAGCCATAACAGCAGCGCCATCTTCCACATGCTAGTTACACCAGCACCACTTGCCTTACCAGTCTTTCAATGCCCGCTCTTTCCAGCTCAAAACCGGCGCCGGCTCGGCTTGCCTGTGCGGCGTAAGGGCGACCACCAATCTCAGATCGCTCACCTTCCCAGGCAGTCGCACGACTAACTTTCGGGTGCCGGCGTTGGGATTCTGCGGCGGCGGTGCGCTGGTCGAGGCCACATCGAATACGGCCTCGGCAGGCCTCAACACGCGCGCTGTCAACCGCCATCCGGGCTTGCTTAGCTCGGCGCTAGCTCCCGCCAGTCTGACTTCGGCGTCGGTGACCATGCCCCAGAGCGCCTCGACCGGCTGGAGAGCCTCCAGTTCGTCCTGAATCACCAGATGCTTGCGATCAACCAGCGCCATCCCCCGCCACTGCCGACTAAGCTTGCCCGGATAAGCCTTGCTGAGATCCATAATCACCCAGGCCAGCTCGGGCCGGAAGCGGTGTGCGATGACTCTGGCTTCCGCCTTGGGATCCTGGTTCTGGCCATCCACCAGCAGGGTGTTGTGCGACTCGGTGCGCAGGCGATAGTAGTTCCAGCGTTCTTTGCCGAAATAGCCGGGCATGTTGTAATCGTCGGAGCCCAAGTCAATGGCCCAGCGCTGGCGACCGAAGTCTAGCACGAAGCTGCCCAGATCGAGCTGGCTGTGGCCCACCTTCAAATCACCCGCCTTGACTCCAACGAACAGGGCGTCAGGATCATCCCAGGAACTGCGAAAGAGGGCTACTTCTACGCCGCGGAACAGCGCGTCCAAGGGCCAGCCCGCCTCCTGCGGACTGCGCCCCTCGGGTTGGTACCAAATCAAATCCAAGGCTTCGGGACGCACTTTGGGATTTTCCAGGCGCCGCTGCTGGTGCCAGGCGTAGACGGGCTGATTGAACTTGCGCGCCAGCCAGAACATTTCCGCAGCGCCGCCCACTGCGTCGCTTGCGTCAGCGTAGTTGAAAGTCTTGTCGGCGGGACCGCAGAAATAAACCCGGAAGCGCCCGGCCTCCCGGAACCCAGGCAGTTGGCTAAGCGAAAAATCCGTGCCCAGCGCGGTTTCCAACCCCGCCAGCAAGTAGACCGTGTAGCGGGTGGCGTAATGCCAGTAGCCGGGGCCTTCAGGCCAGCCGCCGTCGGGCGCGTAGGAAGCCATGGCGCGCGGCAACGATTCCAGCACCCAGCGCATGATTCGCCCGCAAAGTTCCGGTTCCTCGTCCGCAATCGCCAGGGCGCCCAAACCCATGCCGCCGTTGCACACCTGATTCCAGTTGAAGCGGTTTACCACCCAGCCGCGCTGCTGTTCGTAAAGCGGCAGTGCTTGCCGGAGGCCTTTGTCAATGATGGCGCGGCGGATCCAGGTGCGCTGCTCGGGGCTGAGTTGATCAAATAGCCAATCGTAGGCGATAGCGAAAGCATGGGTCATTTCGGCGGTGTCGAGAAAGTGGGAGGGGTTCCAGTCCGGGAAGTCCGCCGCTGCGCGCAATTCCTTTACGGCGCGCTCGAGATGCTCCGGCCTGCCGTCCAAGCGGTAAAGCAAGGCCAGCGTGTAAATGCGATCCAAGCAGCGGCGACTTTGCGCCAGCAGGCGCGGGCCGATCAACACATGCTCCACGGGCGCGGCTTGCTGGATGCGCCCAGCCTCTTGTTGCAAGCTTTCGTAAATGGTGCGCGCCTGGGCTGAGGTGCGGATGAGCTGGCGAACGCGTTCGATATCGGCTGGGAGCGCGATCAAGCGGGGATGTTGTTTGCGCAGGCTCTTTAAAGGATCGTCGGTTTGGGCCCCCAGCGGCAGGGCCAGCATGAGCAGGCTGATGAGCTTTCGCATAGCGGAACAATTATCGCGCGCGGCGGGCGGCCGAGGGAGCAGCCGGGCCCGCCGTGTTAATAACTAAGATTATGCCCTCCTTTGTGGTCAAGACGGCGCAGCGGAGCTACCCGGCGGTGGTCGAGCGTGGCAGCCTTTACCGGCTGGGCGAATTTCTGCCCCAGCCGTGCGGCAAGATCTTTGTGCTTAGCACCGAGGACGTCTGGGGGCATCATGGCCCCCGTCTGGCCGGCGGCCTCAGCGGACGCTCGCACGAGATTCTGTTTTACCCGGGCGGGGAGGAGCGCAAGCGTCTGGCCACGGTGGAGGCGCTGGCTGAAGAGATGGTGCAGCGGGGAGGCGATCGCACCAGCCTCGTGTTGGCTTTCGGCGGCGGCATCGTCAACGACGTCGGGGGCTTTCTGGCCGCCATCTTCATGCGGGGCGTGCCTGTGGTGCAACTGCCCACGACTTTGCTTGCCCAAGTGGATGCCGGGCTGGGCGGCAAGACCGGCGTTAATTTGGCCTCGGGCAAGAATTTGATAGGAGCCTTCCACCAGCCGCTGGCGGTGCTCATTGATCCGGAAGTGCTAATCACTTTGCCTGAGCGCGAGTATCGGGCGGGGCTGTTTGAAGTCATCAAGTGCGCCATCATCGGCAGTCCGGAACTGTTTGCGCTACTGGAGAGCGGGCGGAAGGCGGTGCTGGCGCGCCAGGCTGAAATCGTCGAACGCATGATCGCCGAATGCGTGCGCATCAAAGCCGAGGTGGTCTCGGCTGACGAGCGCGAGAGTGGTTTGAGGCGCGTGTTGAACCTTGGCCACACCTTCGCTCATGCGCTGGAAGCGGAGACAGGCTACGCCCGCTTGCTACACGGCGAAGCGGTAGGTTTCGGTTTGCGTGCCGCGGCGGCGCTGGCCGAGCGGCTGGGCAAGCTTTCCTCCGAGCAGGCGGCGCGCATCGCGGCTGTGGTAGATGCTTACGGCCCGCTTCCCTCGCTGGAGGGCGTGGATGAACAAGCGTTATTGCTGCGCCTTCGTACCGACAAGAAGGCAGTGCGGGGTGACGTCCATTTCGTCGTGCCGGAGGGCATCGGCAGAGTCTCGATTATTTCGGGCGTAAACGTTGAGCTAGTCCGGCAGGCCATCGAGGCTGCACTCACATGAGAGGCGCCGGGAGGCCTTACGCGCCCGCTCATGCCGAGGAAAAAGCGCGCTGGATTCGGGGTTTGTTCAGCCGGATCGTCCGCCGTTACGACTTTCTGAACCACTTGCTTTCGTTTAACCAGGACCGGCGCTGGCGCGCCCGCACGGCGTGCCTGTTGGCGCCGTGGCTGGCGCGCCCGGGCGTCAGAGTCCTGGATCTGTGCTGCGGCACAGCCGACCTGCTGGCGGCCCTGCGGTGCGCCTGCCCGCCGCAAGCCGGCGCTTTGTTCATAGGCAGCGACTTTTGCCATCCGATGTTGCTGGCTGCGCGGGGCAAGCTTCCGGACGCGTGCCTGATAGAGGCGGATGCCTTGAGGCTGCCGTTGCCTGAGGCGTGCGTGGACGTGGTCACGGTGGCCTTCGGCTTGCGGAACCTGGTGGATTGGCAGGCGGGTCTGGCTGAGATGAGGCGGGTCTTGCGGGCAGGCGGCGTGGCGGCGGTCTTGGAGTTCTCCTGGCCTAAGGGACGGTGGTTGAGTGCCGCTTACGGCCTTTACGCGCGGCATCTGCTGCCCCGGGTGGGCGGGTGGATATCGGGCGCGCAGGAAGCTTACGCGTACCTGCCCGATTCGGTGCGGCGCTTCCCCAGCGCGGAGCAGATAGCTGGGTGGATGGAGGGGGCGGGGTTCCGCTCGGTACGGTTCTGGCGGATGACGGGCGGGATCGTGACGCTGCATTTGGGCGAAACCTAACGGGAAGGGTGCGGGGGCCTAAATGAAAGCCCGGCGGCGGCCGATAAGCTGGGCGAGGGTACCGTGGCAAGCGATTCCTCCGTCACCGTATTGGATCGAGCGGCCCTACTGGACCGCATCGGTGATGATGCGGAATTCCTCCAGGAGCTGGCCGCTATGTTCTGCGAGCAGCGGCAAAGCCTGCTCGCCGAAATACAATCTGCCTTGCAAGCTGGCGATGCCGCAGCGCTGGCGCGCGCCGCACATACTTTGAAAGGCTGCGTGGGGAACCTGGGTGCCGGATCTGCCTTCCAAGCCGCGCTGCGCTTGGAACTGCTGGCGCGCAATCGCCAGTTGAGCGAAGCCCAGCGTGCCGCGCTGGAGCTGGAAGACGAGGTGTTGCGCTTCGAACAAGCCTTGTTGCGGCTGGCCGAAGAGTTGCACGCTGCCTAACAGGCTCCGGGTGCGTGCTGCCTGCTATATTGTTGAGTTCGGCAGGCACAGCCTATGGCACCGGGAGTTGTCCCCTTGATTGTCTGCGCCCACAGCCCGGACGCTGACGACGCCTACATGTTCTACGCGCTGGCCACTCGCAAGATTCGCAGTCCCCGGCTGGCGTTTGAGCACGTTCTGGCCGACATCGAGAGCCTGAACCGCAAGGCCTCTGAGGGTGTTTACCAGTTGACGGCGCTTTCCTATCATGCCTATCCTTACGTGGCTGATCGTTACGTCCTGATGTCCAGCGGATCAAGTGTCGGCGACGGCTACGGCCCATTGCTGGTCGCCAATGCGCCCTTGACTATTGAGGAAATTCGGGGCAAGCGGGTGGCTGTGCCGGGCAAGCTGACCACGGCGTACTTGGTGCTGAAGCTGATCGAGCCCGATGTGGAAACGATCGTGATGCCCTTTGACGCCGTGCTGTCGGCGCTGCGCGAGCGCGCGGTAGATCTGGCTTTGGTGATACACGAGGCCCAGTTGACGTACGCCCGGGGCGGTTTTCACCGAGTGGCGGACCTGGGCGCCTGGTGGAAACAACTCTATCAGCTTCCCCTGCCGCTGGGTGCCACCGCCTTATTGCGCTCTCTTCCCGACGAGGTAAAGACGGAGTGCTGCCACCTGCTTCGCGAGAGCATCCGCTACGCGTTGGAGCATCACGAGGAAGCGCTGCATTACGCCCTCCAGTTCGCGCGCGAGATGGACGCTTACACCGCTGAGAAATTCGTGGGCATGTACGTTAACCACTACACGGTGGAGGCCGATGAAAGCGTAGCGCGGGCGGCCCAAAAGCTGCTCGATCTGGGTTGGGAGGCGGGTCTGATCCCGCGGCGCGTGCAAGTGGAATTCCTCCCTTAGGCGGCGAGCACTACAGCCCGGTGAAGGTTCGCGGCAAGCCAGGTGCAAGCCCGGTCAGGGTTGCGGGCTGCCGCGCAAGCGTTCGATCGCAGCTCGCAGGGCGCCTAGATATTGTTCCAGCTCCGCGCGATCCCTGTAGCTCAGTCGCGGCCAGAAAAACCCCTTCAAACCGTCCTTGCGCCGGCGCGGTATCACGTGAATGTGCAAGTGGGGAACGCTTTGGCTGACGCGATTGTTGATGGCGACGAAGGTGCCCTCGGCGCCAAGCCCTTCTTCCATAGCGCGCGCGACGAGCTGGGCGCCGGCAAAGAGTCGGCCGAGCTGGTCCGCCGGCACATCCAGCAGCGTCTCGTAGTGCGTTCTGGGAATCACCAAACAGTGCCCCAGCTTCACTGGACGGTAGTCGAGGAAGCTCAACCAATCCTGGTCGGAATGTACTATGTCTGCGGGCAGATCGCCAGCCGCAATCTGGCAGAACTTGCAGCCGGGCATAAATCCGATCGGGCGCTGCTCAGCGTTCGGCTGCGGCCTTGCTGGGCTGGGCCAGCAGCGCAGCCCGTTCCCGCTCGCGCATGGGCAGCAGGGCGATGGCTACCCCGCTCATCAAAGCCACACCGAAGACCACTATTCCCATGGCTACCGAGTAAGTACCGAAGCTTTGCCTGATCAGCGAAACCAGATAAGGGAACCAGGTCTGCGTGATCGTGTTTACCGGCAAGATAATCGCCATGCAGCGCGCCAGCGAGTTTACCCCGTACAGCTCGGCGGCCATCAGCGGGATCAACATGTAATCGGCGCCCATGGCGAAGCCGAATAGCAGCGAGAACACCCAAGGTGTCTCCGGGGGCCGCACAGTTAGCAGAATGGGGATGGTGAGGGCGGACAAGAAATAGCTGCCCATCATCACGAGCTTCTTGTTCAACTTGTCAAACAGGGTCCCAATGACCAGCCGACCGGCGATGGAAGAGGCCAAAATGATCATGGAAGCTGCGCGCCAGGTCGAATTCAGCAGAGGCTGAAAGCGCGGGTCTTGTGGGCTTATGGTCATCTGGTCCAGGAACACAAACTTCATGTGGAAGTTGACGGCGCCGATCGAGCCGATCGAGCAAGCGCTGCCTATCAGCAGCAACCAGAACGGGTAGCGGCTTAAAAGGAAGCGAAAGCTGTGCGACTGAACGGCGATTTCAGCCGGAGGGGCGTCGGCACCGTCCGGGTAAAGGCCTTTTTCCGCCGGCCGGTCGCGGTGCACCAGCAGGGCCAGCGGCCACGCCAGTAGCACCGTAACACCCATCACCATCAGGGCAATATGGAAGTTAGTGCCTTCGGTCAGCGGCTTGACCACGAACGAGCCCAAAAAACCGACCAAGCCTACGCCCACGTAGAGCACGCCCATGGCACGTCCGCGTTTGGCGCGGAACCACTGGGAAATGATTACCTGGTGAGGAATGGGCCCGGAAAGCAAGTAACCCACCGTGTAAACCACCCACAAAGCCCAGTAAATATAGACGTTGGCACCCATGTTGCCAAAGCCCAAGAAGGCCAGGCAAGTCAGGCCGGTTCCCACCACGATCAGCTTGCGCGGGCTGAAGCGGGGTATCAGCACCGGCCCCACCCATAGCGTCAGCACGGCCGCCAGCGGGAACCCGAAAGTGATCTGGGCTTTGCTCCAGCCGAACGTTTTTTCGAAGTAGTCGTAGAAGAACGAAATGTTGTAATAAGGCCAGCCGACTGCCAGCCCGAAAGTGAAGAAGGCAGCCGCCACCACGTACCAGCCGTAGAAGACTTTCTTTTGCACTTGCCCTTCTCCTCGTTCGCCTGTCGTTAGTTTCCCGAGCCCGGCCATCCGGCTGCGGCGGGCTCACAGCGACCTCAAGTGAAACCCCCCGTCCACGTTGATAATCTGGCCGGCCGAGTAATCCAGCAGGCCGTCCGCGATCGCGCGCACTGCCCGCGCCACATCGGCCGGCTCGCCCATGCGGCGCTGCGGCAGCAAACCCGCGGCGATGCGTTCTTCGTATAGCTTTGCCACCGGAGCGATCATATCGGTGCGTATGATGCCCGGGCGAATCTCGAAAACCAAAATGCCGTCGGCGGCCAGCCGCTGAGCCCAAAGCGCCGCGGCCATGCTTAGACCCGCCTTTGAAATGCAATACTCCCCGCGGTTGACGGACGCAGTGTAGGCCGAAATCGAAGTAATAAAGACGATCCGGCCTCCGCTGGCTTGTTCTTTCATCCAGCGCGCGGCCAACTGGGTCAGAAAGTAAGGGCCCTTGAGGTTCGTGGCCAGCACCTCGTCGAAGCTTTCTTCGGTCGCTTCCAAAATATCGCGGCGTTCGCGCGGCGCCATGCCCGCGTTGTTGACCAGCAAGTCCAGCCGGCCGAATTTTTCGCGGGCGAACTCGATCAAGGCCTGGCGGTCCGCAGCCGAGCTGACGTCGCACTGAAACACTTCGACGCCGGCTTCGGCGCGCAGGGATTCGGCGGCATCGCGCCTGCCTCGATAGGTGCCGATGACGCGGTGCGTGCGGGCCAGCTCCAGAGCAATGCCGCGGCCGATGCCTCGGCTGGCTCCGGTTACGAGGGCTGTCGGTCGGTTGTGGTTGCTAGCTGGCATGACCCACCGGCTGGGCTCAATTTCGGCTCGCCTCAGACAGCGAACCTTGGCGACTACAAGCCGTCATCATAGCCGAACTGATTGCTGCAAAGTGAACCTCAGGCGAGTCTCCGAGGGTATCCGTACGCGCGGGCCGGAGGTCAGCACTTGCACGGCCGTGCCTGCGCCGGCGCCCGTAGCCGCGCCTACCGCTGCACCCCGTCCGCCCCCCGCGATGGCTCCAATGATGGCGCCTAACGCCCCCGCGCCGCCGATCACCTTGGCGGACTGGCCCGTGCGCGATTGCCCCGCTTGCTTGATTTCACCCGCCGGCACTGCCACCTTCTTGCCGTTAATGGTCACCGATTCCAGCTCCAGGGTCAAGTAGCCGCCACCGGTGAGGCGGTTGGGGTCCCTCACCTCCACCAGCTTGGCCACCGCATCGGCGCCTGCCGGTATCAGCGTTTTGTCGCCTACCACCACGGGCTCATCCACGCTCGCCCTGAAAGTCTGCCCCGGCTTATGGACCTCGGAATCCACGCTCTCAATCATGCGCACCACGATGGCCGTTCCCGCCGGGATTTCCTCACCCTCTGCGGCCGGGCTGCTTTGCTCCGCCGCAGGGCCAGAGCGCTGCACGGACCGCTCGGCTTGCGGGGCTTCGAACTGCAAGCTGGCCACTTCGCTTACCTCGTAAGTTTCTATACGATCTCCCACCGCCATGCGGACCTGGCGCGCCGTGCCGCCCATGTAAGTACCCTGGATGACTTTGCCGTTACGTAGTGTGAGTGTGTCGCCGCTCAGCCAGCAGAAGCCAAGCAGCAAAACCCACAGATTACGAACCGCCATAGCACGACCTTCCCCCGTCATTCTCGCATGAGCAGGCGGGCGGTCGCTCAGTACAGGGTCAGCTCCACGGGTGCGCCGGGCGCGCAGCCCAGACGCTGGGCGGCTGAGGCCTGGTTCATGACGATCTCCAAGTAGCCTGAGCTGCCGGGAACCAGACACAGCTCCCCCGGGGGGCACTCAGCGAAGGTCCCAGCGAACCGGGATACGGTTTCCAGGCCTACGCGCAGGATAAAAGGTCGTGTGGCCACGGTGGGAAATTCTCCGACATGCAGGTTTGTAACCAGATTGCCGAAGCGGTCTATTCTGAGCACGCTGCCCGTCCAGATGCGCTTGCCGGTGTGCACCGGCTTGAAAAACTCCTGGCGGGCGTAATCGCGCACCAACTTCCCCAGACGCGCAGGGCTAAGGCCGCGCGCCAGATGGGCCGCCACCGGGGCGAAAATGTCGCGTCCGTGGAAAGTGCGGCTGACGGGCTTCAGGAAATACTTCTCCGCCGTCAGGGCGCGCACTTTATGGGGCAACTCGCTTAGCACCATGGAAAGCACGCCGTTGTCGGGAGCCAGGAAGTAGTGCCCTCCAGCCTCGGCCAGCAGCGGGCGTCGCAGGCTGCCCACGCCTGGATCCACCACCACAACGTGCACCGTGCCTTTGGGGAAGTACCGCCAGGCCTGCCAGATTAGGAAAGCGGCCTCAGGGATTTCAAAGGGAGTGACCTGGTGGCTGATGTCAACGATGCGTGCGGAACGATGTATGCTCAGGATAACGCCCTTCATGATGCCCGCATAAGGGTCCGCCGAGCCGAAGTCAGTCGTCAGAGTGATGATGCCGCGAGCCATGCCACTAGAATAAAGTTAGGGGCTGGCAAGATGGCAGGGACAGATCCTCAGGTCGGGGACATGATGGAAGGCGAGACGATCGCTGTGGCCATGAGCGGCGGGGTGGATAGCTCCACCGCCGCGGCCTTGCTGGTGCGCCGGGGGCTGCACGTGATCGGGCTGACCATGGAGCTTTGGAGTCCCGCGCGCTTGTCGGGGACGTCCGGCAAGAAAGCGGCCGCGCGGTGCTGCTCGCTGGAGGATATCGGCGATGCGCGCCAGGTGGCCGCGCAGTTGGGAATTCCGCACCACATGATCAACCTGGAGGAGGCTTTCGAGCAGGAGGTGGTGCGCCCCTTTGTGCGGGAATATCTTAGTGGGCGTACTCCCAACCCGTGCGCGCGCTGCAACGCCTTGATCAAATTTGATCGCCTTTTGCAAATGGCTCGCGTGCTGGGAGCCGGCAAACTGGCTACGGGCCATTATGCGCGGCTGCGGCAGGATCCGGCTTCCGGGCGCTGGTTGCTGCTGCGGGGGCGCGATTCGGCGCGCGATCAGAGCTACTTCTTGTTTGGCCTGCGCCAGCAACAACTTTCGCATGTCTTGTTCCCCTTGGGCGACTACACCAAGGCCGAAATTCGCAGTCTGGCGCGCCAGCTCGACTTGCCGGTCTGGGAAAAGGACGACAGCCAGGAAATTTGCTTCGTTCCCGAGGGCGACTACGCCGCTTTTATCGAGGCCTATCTGCGCTCTCGCGGCGAGACCTTCCAGCCCAAGCGGGGTTTCATCGTATCAAGCGACGGGCGCCTGTTAGGTGAGCACGAGGGTGTGCATCGTTTCACGATCGGGCAACGCCGCGGCCTGGGCGTAGCTGCGGGTGAACCGCTGTATGTGTTGCGCACCGAGCCCGACACAGGGCAGGTCATCGTAGGGCCGCGCGAGCAATTGGGGCGCGAGCGTTTCCGGGTGCGCGAGGTCAACTGGATCGCGTTCGACGTCCTGCGCAGCGAGCTCCGCGCCCAAGTCAAGATTCGCCACCAGCACCAACCCGCTTGGGCTGCCATTTATCCGCTTGAGGACGCTACCAGTGTCGAAGTGTGTTTTGACCATGCACAGCCCGCTGTCACGCCGGGGCAGGCGGCTGTCTTTTACGACGGCGACACGGTGCTGGGAGGCGGCTGGATTGAGTAGGCCGGCGCAGTGCGAGGTTTAGCGCGGCGGCGCACCCAATAGCGCGCGCCGCTGGAACATCTGATAAATGTGGTGCGCTTCATGATGAGCCATGTACTCGATTTGGAAGCGCACGCTAAAGTGAGGATACTCGGGATGTCGGCCGCTACGCTCCCACTCGGCCGCCGCCAGCCCTTGCAGGCGTTTGAGCAGGCGCTGCCGGTCGGCGATGAAGCTGCTCAGCAGGTCGGCGGCAGGGCGCTTCGCCATGCGGTCGAACTCCGCGTCCAGATCCGGCTCGTAAGGTTCGATTTCGGGATTGTCTTCGCTCAGCATGAACTCGATCCGGCGAGCAAAGACTTGCTGCACTCGCCAGAGGTGGCAGATCAATTCTTTAAGCGACCATTGCCCTGGCTCTTGCCGTAAAGCAAGCTGCGTTTCGCTTAGTCCGGCGCTTAGGCGGTAGACCTCGCGGGCTTGCTCCCGCAACCGCCCCAGCAATTGTTGCGCTGCCTCGGCGTTCATGTCACGATTATGAGCGCTGCGGGTTCCCTGTTACCCTATGCCGGCCGCCGCTTGGCGGTCCAATTGGCTCCGATAACGCGCAATCAGAGCGTAAGGCGAGCCGGGGGGACCGGGCGTGCCGATAAAGCTGCTGCGGATGCTTTCCAGCATCGGCTTGTGCACCAGCGCTTCTGCGGGCAGTCCCAGCGCCTCCACCACCGCGCGCACTTGCCCCAACCGGCTGCTATAGGCCGGAAACTCTACCATCGTGACCAACTCCACGCGCTGGCTGCCGTCACGGTAAACATACGCCACCGAAGCCCGATGGTAAATCTGAGGGTTCACAGGGAAATCCAGGGTTCCCAAGGCCTCCAGGAGAGCCTCCAGACGGCGAGGCTCGATGATTACGTTCACCAAAACCAGCTCGCCCTCCGCGCCCCGCAGCGCAGGCTCCGAGGCCGGTGGGTTGGGCCATATGCACATATTCCCTCCCGTGCAGGGCTTGCCCCGCACAGGCAACCGGCCCAAGACTGAAAAACCCGGGAGCGGGCTCCCAGGCTCAAACTGCGAGCTTCTTCTGACCGATTGCCTTTAGCACTTTTTTTACGTGGTTGCAAGTAGCCAGGCCCCCGATCGGGAAAGGCCCTAAATCAATCCACGTCGCTTCCCAGCCTAACACGGCGCGAAGCGCAAAACAAGCCCGGGCAGGCAACTGGTACAGGCCTGCGCTATTTCGGTATGATCAATTCGATCCAGGCCTCAAACTGGCCTGCAAGGGAGGTAAAGATGAAGCGCACGGGTTGGTGTGCACTGTGGGGGCTGTTGCTGCTACCAGCGGCGTGGAGCCAGACCGGAATGGGCAAGATCCAGGGAACAATCAAAGACATGAGCGGAGCAGTAGTGCCCGGAGCAACCGTGTCCGCCGTGCACACTGCTACCGCACGCCAGTACCGCACCACGAGCAACGAGGTCGGCTTTTATGTGTTCCCGAGCGTCCTCACAGGCGCTTATGTCATTGGGATCGAGGCGCCGGGGATGGAGCCGTACAAAGGGGAGTTCTTCTTGCAAACCGGCGCTACGGCGGTCGTGGACGCTGTGCTGCGTGTGGGATCGACCAGCGCCGAAGTAACCGTGACTGCTGATGCTGCGCCCCTGGTAATCACCACCGCGCCTACGCTGGCCGCGGTTACCGACCGCGCGCGCATTGATCAGTTGCCCATCAGTGGCCGTATGTTCCAAACGCTGGTGGCGCAGACTACGCCGGGCATTGACGGTGCCTCTTACGTGCCCCGGGTTTGGGGCATCAAATGGGGCGTCGAGTTCCTTCAGGATGGTGCGGTGATGGCCAACCGCGACACCGGCGAAATCGCCGGCCGGCCGCCGGGCATGGACACTATCGAAGAATACCGGGTCGAAACCAACAATTCCTCGGCGAAAATGAATCGCCCAGGCACTGTCATTGTCAGCACCAGGGCGGGCAGCAATCAGTTCCACGGCTCGCTGTTTGAGGTCATGCGCAACAACAATCTAGGCTTCGGGGTGGCGCGGCAGCGGCAGGATCGCTGGAGCCGCCCGCCTCATTTGGTGCGCAACGAGTTCGGCGCCTCTGGCGGCGGACCGGTTTGGCTGCCCGGCCTTTACAACGGTCGCAACAAAACCTTCTTTTTCCACGCCTACGAAGCCTTTCGCAGCCTGACAGCCAGCACCAAGGGCGCGCGCTTGCCCACAGCCGCCATGCGCGAGGGAGACTTCAGCGGACTGGTGACCGCCGCCGGTCGCAGGTACACCATCTATGATCCCTGGACCACTGACGCGCGCTGGAACCGCCTGCCTTTCCCCGGCAACCGCATCCCCATGGCGCGGCTCAGCCCGCTGGCCAAGTACCTTTATTCAGTCACGCCGCTGCCCACCGACCCCCAAGTGAATCCGCTAGTGGCTAACAACTACTGGTATCAGGCGCCCAATAACCGCCTGGAGTGGACTATGACCACGCGCATTGACCATCGCCTCTCCGAGCGGGACCAATTGTTCTTCCGCTATACGCACGGGGTCCGCGATACCTTCGCGCAATCCGGCAACAACAACTCGCCCATCACGCTGGACAGGTCGGCCAACGGGGTCTTCCGTCCCATCCGCGACAATACCGGGGTGGCTTCCTGGACGCACACCTTTTCGCCCACCTTCTTCAGCGAAACCCTGCTCACCGTGGGTGTCGAGGACCTCAATTTCAGCAACGTGGGGGACGACAAGAAGTGGGCGGACATCCTCGGGCTGCCCAATCCTTTTAACGAATACGGTTTCCCCAACATCACCGGCACCGGCGTCGGTATGGAGTACATAACGGCCTCCAACCGGCGCAACAACATAAGCCACATTTACAACCTCGATGAAAACCTCACCAAGGTCCACGGCCGGCATGAGATTCTCTTCGGCGGGCGGCTGCGCTACGAAGTGCTGCACGTGCTTCCCGATCAGCAGCAAGTGCAAGGTGCGCATTCGCTCAACGGGCACGCCACGGGGTTGTTCGATCCCACCTCGGGCAGCGCCTACGCCGCCGTGCCCTACACCGGCCACCAATCCGCCGATTTGTTCATTGGCGTCATCAACAGCTACTCGGCCCAGTTTGTGCGCAAGTGGTACTACATGAACGCCAAGGAATTCGCACTGTACTGGCAGGATAACTTTAAGGTCAACTCGCGCCTCACGCTCAATTACGGGCTGCGCTGGGAGATGTACACGCCAATCCGCGAATCCGACAACTTGCTCACGGGCTTCGATCCCAATACCAAGTCCATTATCAACGGGGCCGATTGGGATCGCATGTACAAAATCGGCGCCACCTTGCCTTCCATAGTGAAAATTTTTACGGATATGGGTGTGCGCTTCATACGGCCCAAGGACGCAGGTCTACCTGATAATCTCATTTACCTGAACAAGTGGGATTTCAACCCACGCGCCGGATTTGCCTATCGCTTCAGCGACTCTCCCCGGCCGGTTGTTTTGCGGGGCGGCTACTCCATTTTCGGCTATCCCATGCCCCTGCGCGCTTTCAACGCCCGCATGCGGCAGAATCCGCCTACCACCGCCCGCTTTACTTACCAGCTATCCAATTCCGCGCAAACTCCGGACAGGTTGCCTAACTGGGGTCTGCGTTCGGTTCCAAGCATTATTGCCGGGGTGAACAGCCGCGACGTGCTCGATTTGAACAACCCCAGCGGCATCAGCCGAGGGTCGTTTCTGGTGAGTTACTTTGATCCGCACCAGCCTACTTCTCGCGCCCACGAGTGGAACCTCACGTTGGAGCGCGAGATCTTCACCAACACGGTCGTGCGGGCGGGCTATGTAGGAACTCACGGGGCGCGCCTGGACATGTACTATTCCTACAACCGCACCCCCACCGCCTACGTCTGGTACGTGACCACCGGCCAGCCGCTGCCCACCGGCATTTACGCCGGTAGCGCCATGCGGGTGTTTGAGAACACGACTTACGGCGACATTGAGGTTTATCAGAAGACAGGCTGGTCGAATTCGCAGAATTTCCAGTTTGAAATCCAGCGACGCTATACCAAAGGTTACGGCTTCCAGTTTTTTTACGTGCTGAGCAACACGCTCAAGGCGGGAGGCAGCGGCTGGGAGGATGACGTGCTGCCCCCGGCGGAGATTTACCTGCCTGGCGCGGTGCCCAAGGACAACCACGAACGGGCCCGGTTCCTGTTTTACCGACGCGACACGGACATTCCGCAGCACCGGTTCAACTGGAATTTCATTCTTGATTTGCCCTTCGGGCGCGGCAAGCGTTGGGCAGGCAACGCCGGTCCCGTGCTGCATCGCGTAATCGGCGGCTGGCAGCTCGCCGGCATGGGGTCGGTCACGAGCACGTGGTGGGCCTTGCCCACTTCCAACTGGCTTTTCCCCAACAAGCTGGAAATCTACGGCGACAAATACAAGGTCCAGGATTGCCGCAGCGGCGTCTGCTTTGATGCCTACTTGTACTATAACGGCTACATCCCGGCCAACCGCATCAATAGTTACGATGCCAGCGGCAGGCCCAACGGCGTCATGGGCGTGCCGGAATTCTATAAGCCCGCCCATACGCCGCTGATCCCGATGCCCAAGGACGGCGGCAGTCCCACCGACCCGCTTTATCCTTTCTATGACAGCAACACCGTCTGGGTTACCTTGAAAAACGGAACGCTGCAACGGGTGAGCTTCGATACCGGATTGAACCCCTGGCGTAATCAGTACGCCCTGGGCCTGTTTAGCTGGTACCAGAATGCTTCCCTCTTCAAGCTGATCCCGGTCACCGAGCGGGTCTATTTCCGCTTGAACATAGACTTCTTCAACGTCTTCAACATGCCCGGGATTCCTAAGACCCCTAACGCCACAACCGGCCTCATTGATGCCCAGTACTCAGGCAACGGCGCCCGCGCCTTGCAATTCGGCTTGCGCTTGAACTGGTAGTGACCGCCGCCGCGCAGCAGGCCGGCGAGTCGTTCTCATAAACTGGATGGTTCGCTATGCTGTTGGAGCTGCGCGCCATCCGCAAGCGTTTTGGCGGTGTAGTTGCCTTGCGCCAGGCCGATCTGAGCGTGGCGCGCGGTGAGGTGCACCTTTTGGTGGGCGAGAATGGTGCGGGCAAGTCCACGCTGGCGAAGATTGTGGCGGGGATGCTTGCGCCCGACGGCGGGGAAATGATTTGGCAGGGCCGGCGCGTCCGCTTTGAGCGGCCGGTTGAGGCAGCCGCCCAGGGCATAGCTATGGTGCACCAAGAGTCCTTGCTGGCCCCCCATCTTTCGGTGGCCGAGAATATCTTCTTGGGCCGGGAGCCGAGTCTGCCGCTGGGCTTTGTGAGCCGCCGGCGCATGTACGAGGCGGCGGCGCGCCTGATCGAGCAGCACAAGTTTCCCCTTCAGCCGGAATGGCCCGTGGAGCGGCTGAATCCGGCCGGCAGGCAACTGGTGGAAATTTGCCGCGCCATCCAACACGGATCCAGCCTGCTGATTTTTGACGAGCCCACTTCGGCTTTGTCCGAGGCGGAGGTGCGCGAGGTCTTCCGCATTGTGCGTTCCTTGCGGGAGCGCGGCATGGGCGTCATCTATATCACGCACCGGCTGGAGGAGTTGAAGGCTGTCGGCGACCGGCTCACAGTGCTGCGTGATGGCGAGAGCGTTTATAGCGGTCCGGTGGGGGAGCTGGGCCTTCCCGAAATCATTCGGCACATGGTGGGTCGCGAAATTACCGCCATTTACCAGAGGACTCCGCAGGCCCCGGGTCCGGAGCTGCTGCGGGTGGAGGGTCTCAGCCGACCGCCGGCTTTCTCCGGGATCAGCTTCTCGGTGCGCGCAGGTGAGATTGTTGGCCTGGCTGGACTGGTGGGCGCAGGGCGTACCGAGCTTTGCCGGGCCCTGTTTGGCATTGATCCCATCCAGGCGGGCCGGGTATGGGTGGCGGGGTCAGAGGTGCGTATTCGCAAGCCGCGGGACGCTGTGCGCGCGGGGCTGGCTTTGATCCCGGAAGATCGCCAGCGCAACGGCCTGGCCGTCCGCCTCCCGCTATGCTGGAACTTGACTTCCGCCGCCTTGCCCTCCATCAGCCGCTGGGGTTTCGTGCTGGCGAGACTGGAGCGTGCCCGCGCGCAGGATTACATCGAGCGCCTGAAAATTCGCGCCGAGTCACCTTACCAGCTCGCCACGCGTCTGAGCGGCGGTACACAGCAAAAGGTGGTCATTGCTAAATGGTTGCTGGCCCGGGCGCGCGTGTTCTTGTTCGACGAACCCACCCGCGGCATTGACGTGGGCGCCAAAGCGGAGGTTTTTCAGTTGATGGACGAGCTGGCGCGGGGCGGCGCCGCTCTGCTCATGGTAAGTTCCGAGCTGCCGGAGCTGGTGCAAATCGCCGACCGTATTCTGGTCATGCGCCAGGGACGCATCACGGCCGAGCTGCCTGCCGGCGTCAGCCAGGAAGAGGTCATGCGCTACGCAACGGTCGAAACCCAAAGCACGCTCTGGGAAGGGCAGTCCGGCTTCGCACGAGAGGGCATTTCATGATCCAGCGCTTGTTGCCTTTTCTCACTCTCATTATTCTGTTCGTTACGCTTTCGCTGGCCTCTCCTTACTTTCTGACTTACACCAATCTTTCCAGCGTGGTTCGTCAGACCGCGGTCATCAACATTATGGCCTTGGGCATGACGATGATTATTATCGCCGGCGGTATTGACCTCTCGGTGGGGGCCGTGCTGGCCTTCAGCGGGCTGCTCGGGACCATGGCTATGGAAGCGGGTTGGCCGGTGATGGCGGGGGTCGCCACCGGGCTGCTGTGCGGCCTGGCGTGGGGATTGACCAACGGCTTGCTGATAACACAACTTAAAATTAACCCTTTCATCGTAACTTTGGGCACACTCGGCATAGCACGCGGCGTAACGTTGATAATTTCTAACGGCTTGCCGGTGCATCGCATTCCCAAGGAATTTTCCTTTTTGGGCGAAGGCAATTTGTTAGGCGTGCCCTTCGTGTTATGGCTGCTGGTATTCTGCGCCGTGGTGACCCACGTCATCCTTCAGCACACGCGTTTGGGGCGGTACGCTTTCGCAATCGGCAGCAACCCGGAAGCCGCCTACTATACAGGCATACCGGTGGCTTTTCATACCACCGCCGTGTACACTTACAGTGGCTTGCTGTGCGGTCTGGCGGGCATGATCGAGGCTTCTCGTTTGATGACCGGCCAGCCCACCGCCGGGCAGGGCTACGAGTTGCAAGTGATCGCTGCGGTGGTCATAGGCGGCGGCAGCCTGCGCGGGGGAGAGGGCAGCGTGATTGGCACGCTGGTAGGGGCGTTTATCATGGGCTTGCTTTCCAACGGAAGCGACCTGCTGGGCATTTCGCCTTACTTACAGCAGGCCATCATTGGCGCTGTGATTATCTTGGCCGTCGCCGTGGATGAGCTGCGCAAGCGCAGGCTGGCCTGAAACGAGTTCCTCTGGCCCTTGCGCATGTTAGAATCAATGGGTGATCGGGGCACCCAGGCGCGGCTGCGCAATTGCTTGATCGCTTTGCATGAATTTCCTGGAAGGACTCAACGAGCGTCAGCGGGAGGCCGTTCAGCACGGCTCAGGACCGCTGCTGATTCTGGCCGGCGCGGGTAGCGGCAAGACGCGCGTCATCACCCACCGCATCGCCTGGCTGATCCATGCCTACAGGGTGCCTCCTTACGCCATCGTGGCTGTCACCTTTACCAACAAGGCCGCTGACGAGATGAGGGAGCGGGTGGCGGCTTTGCTCGGGGGCCACCAAAGCCTCGGCGGGCTCACTGTGTCCACTTTCCACTCCTTCGCCGTGCGCATTCTGCGGCGTGATGGGCGCTCGCTGGCCGAAGTCCGGCCGGGTTTTACTCCGCAGTTCACCATTTATGATGAGGACGACCAGCTCGCGGTCGTCAAGGCCGTTTACCGCCGCCTGGGATTGGAAGAGAAGCATTTCATGAGCTGTCGCGCCGCGCTGGCGCGCATCAGCTACGCCAAGAACCACGGCCAGACGCCGGAGGAAATGGCTGCCGCACGCGATCCGAAGCTCAAGCGCCTGGCCACAGTCTGGGATGAGTACGAGGGGCGCTTGCGGCAGGCCAATGCCTTGGATTTTGACGACTTGTTGCTGGAGGCTGTGCGCCTGCTGCGTCACAACGACGCTCTGCGCGCCGCCTACAACCAGCGCATCGAGCACCTGCTTATAGACGAGTACCAGGACACCAATCGCAGCCAGTACGAGTTGATGCGGCTGCTGAGTGAGATGCGCCGCAACGTCTGTGTGGTGGGTGACGAGGACCAGTCCATCTATAGCTGGCGCGGCGCCGACATCCGCAATATTCTCGAGTTCACCCGTGACTTCCCCGACGCCACCGTCATTCGCCTGGAGCAGAATTACCGCTCCACCAAGAACATTCTGGAGGCTGCTTCCCATGTGGTGGCCCACAACCAGCAGCGCCTGGGCAAGTGGTTGTGGACGGCGGCCGAGGCCGGGCCCCGCGTTGGCGTTTACGAAGCCCAGGACGGTGAACAAGAGGCGCTATTCGTGGCGGACCAGATCGAGCGCATTCTGGCCCGCGATCCCGGCGCGCGGGTGGCCATCCTGTATCGCACCAACGCCCAGTCACGCCAGTTCGAGGAGGCCTTGCGGCGCTACGGCCGCGCTTATCAGGTCGTGGGCGGCTTCAGTTTTTACCAGCGCGCCGAAATCAAGGACGTGCTGGCCTACTTGAAGGTCATCCTCAGCCCCAAGGATTCCGTCAGCCTGCTGCGCATCATAAACACACCTGCGCGCGGCATCGGCAAGACTACGGTGGAGCAGTTGGAAGCTTTCGCTCTGGAACGAGGATTGGGGTTGTGGGAAGCCGTTGGGGCGATCTTGAAAGAAGGCAAGCTAGGAACGCGGGCCCAGGCTGCCTTGGAGAGATTTTGCGACCTCATCGAAGAGCTGCGCGATCTGGGTGCGGGCCTTTCCGTTGAGGGGCTCATCCGGCTGGTTCTGGACCGCACCGGGTACCTGAAGATGCTGGAGCATGATGACTCTCCGGAGTCCGAGTCGCGTCGTGAGAACCTTGAAGAGCTGGTCAACGCCGCCGCCGAAGCCGCTGAGCGCGGCGAAGGTCTGGCCGAGTTTCTTGATCACGCCGCCCTCATCTCGGAAGCTGATGCCGTGGACGAACGCGCTCAGGTGTGCCTGCTTACCTTACACAACGCCAAGGGCTTGGAGTTCCCGGTAGTTTTTATTACCGGCTTGGAAGAAGGCTTGTTCCCGCACTCGCGCTCGCTGGACTCGCCCAGCGCCCTCGAAGAAGAACGTCGGCTGTTTTATGTAGGTATGACGCGCGCTCAACAACGGCTTGTGTTGAGCTGGGCCCAGCAACGCCGGCGGTGGGCCAGCGGGCTGCCCGAACCTTGCTTGCCCTCGCGATTCCTGGCCGAGGTGCCGGAGGCCCTCAAAGAATATCTGGGGGCCCCTGCGGGCGCCGAAATTGATCTGGCGGCGGAGCGATGGCTGGTGCGCCACAGTGTCGCGAAAGGTCTGCACCGCGCTACCACGCCTGACGCGGCCGGAGCCGTGCAGCAGTTTTTCAGCCGCCGGCAGTCGGCCGGCAGGCCTGCGGTGGCCGCCGCGCCGGTGTCCCGTCGGCTTCCGCAGCAGCCTGCCGGGCCGCAACGCAAAACGGTGGTGGGCTCGATCATCGAGCATCCCCGCTGGGGCCGGGGTACTGTGGTGCGTCGCGAGGGCGAGGGCGAATATGCCAAAATCACGGTTAGCTTCCCTGGTTACGGATTGAAGAAATTTTTGGAGCGCTACGCGCTGAGAAACCAAGATGAACACTAAGCACATCACGGATCGAGCCGAACGCAAGCGACTCAAGCGGGAAGCCCGCAAGCGGCGCCCTCCCAAGACCAAGCGCCCGCCTGGCACGCCGCGGGGGGCTCACAAGAAGAAGCCGCGCAAGATGCCGAAGGGTCAACGCAAGAGATAGGCTTTATTGCCTGCGCTGCTCGTGAGCCAGCTTTTTCGCACCAAGAACATTGATCAGCTCATTGCCGATGCGGAGGCGCCCGAGCGCCGCTTGCGCAAGACGCTGGGGCCCTGGAGTCTGACGGCCTTGGGCATAGGCGCCGTAATCGGCTCGGGCATTTTCATTCTCACGGGCACCGCCGCCGCGGGCGAAACCCTGGCCTATCGCTCGATCCTGCACGCGCCCGTGCTGGATTTGCTGCGCTACGGCGCGGATGCTGTCTCGGTGATCGGGCGCCCGGGGGCCGGCCCCGCCATTTCGCTGTCGTTTCTGTTGACTGCGGTGGCCTGCGCCTTCGCAGCGCTTTGTTATGCCGAGCTGGCCTCGATGATTCCCATAGCGGGCAGCGCTTACACCTACGCCTACGCCACCCTGGGAGAGCTGCTCGCCTGGATGGTGGGCTGGCAGTTGATCTTGGAGTACGCGGTCTCCAACATGGCCGTGGCGGTGGGATTTTCCGCTCACTTCAACGATATTCTGGACAGTCTGTTCGGCCTGCGGTTGCCGCCCCGACTGAGCGGGCCTGTCGTCGCCGGCGGCGCTTTAACCGGTAACTGGTTCAACTTGCCTGCCTTGCTGATCTTGCTGTTGTTGACCTGGCTGCTGGTGCGGGGGGTGCGTGAAAGTGCCGGGGCGAACAACTTGATGGTGATGGTGAAGATCGCCGCCATCCTGGTCTTTGTGCTCGGCGCGGCACACGCCGTCAAGAGCGACCACTGGCGTCCCTTCATGCCCAACGGCTTCAGCGGTGTGTTGACCGGAGCCGCCATCGTGTTCTTCACTTACATTGGTTTTGATTCGGTCTCGACCGCCGCCGAGGAGGCGCGCAACCCGCAAAAGGACCTGCCGTTCGGGATCATGGCCAGCCTGGCGGTTTGCACAGTGCTTTACGTCTCGGTGGCGGTCGTGCTCACGGGCATTGCCGACTGGAGGACGCTGAACACGGCGGCCCCGGTGGTGGAGTCCCTGAAGAATCTCGGGCTGGATTCGATTCGTCGCTGGGTGGGCGTGGGCGCCATTATGGGCATGGTGTCCTCGCTGTTGGTCTTTCAGTACGGGCAGGCCCGCGTCTGGTTTGCCATGTCTCGCGACGGCTTGCTGCCGGCCGCCTTCTCGCGCATACACCCACGGCGCCGCACACCGCACGTGGCCACCTGGGTGGCCGGCTTGTTTGTGGGCTTGCCGGCGGGTGTCTGGGACGTGGGCACCTTCGCCGATCTGGCTAATATCGGCACTCTGTTTGCATTCGCCACGGTGGCTATGGGAGTGGTAGTACTGCGGCGCCGCCAGCCGGAGCGACCGCGGGGCTTCCGCGTGCCTGGCGGCCTCGTCGTGCCAGGCTTTTCCGTGCTGTTCTGCCTGATTCTGATGCTTAGCCTGCCACTTGAAACCTGGCTGAGGTTTGTAGGCTGGATGGCGGCGGGCGCCGCCATCTACTGGCTGTTCGGACGCAAGCACAGCGCCCTGGCGCGCTGACCTGGCGGCTGACTCGCATGCTATTCATTATGGTTATGCGGCGGGCTAGTGGCTTGTTGTTTTCGGCCTTGGTCGTCTGTTGGGCCAGTGAGCCTCCCAAAGAGTGGATTGATGAACGGACGGGCCATCGCGTTGTGCGGTTGAGCGATGAGCCTGGCTCGGCCAGCCTCTATTTCAACCAGAACGGCTACTTGCCGGACGGCCAGCGCCTGATTTACAGCACCCCGGAAGGCGTGTCAATCGTCGCCTGGGAGAGCCGGGCCTCTCGCCGGGTGGTTGAGGGACGCGTGCGTTTGATCGAGGCTGGTCGCAAGTATCCGCGCGTTTACTATGTGCGGGAGGGCGCCGTCTTTTGGGCCAACGTGGACACCGGTGAAACCAAACGCATCGGGGCGCTGCCCCCGCGCGCCTCGGTGGCTACGGTGAACGCTGATGAGACGTTGCTGGCTGGAACTTACCTGGAGGGCGAGCCAAAGACGCCGGTGTTTCAGCCCATGCCGCCCGCGCCCCAGGGTCATCCACTCGAGCGCCAGCCCGGCCGGCCCTCCCTGGAAGAACGCTGGGCGGCGCGGCTCCCCATGGCCATCTTCACGATGAGCATTGATACCGGCCAGATCCGCGTGATTCATCGCGGTAACGACTGGTTTAACCACCTACTGTTTTCGCCCACCGATCCCACGCTGCTGATGTTCTGCCATGAAGGCCCCTGGCACAAAGTGGACCGCATTTGGACGATTCGCGCCGATGGCTCCCAGCTCACCCGGATTCACACCCGCACTATGGCCATGGAGATCTTCGGCCATGAGTTTTGGAGCGCGGACGGCAACCTCATCTGGTATGATTTACAAACGCCGCGCGGAGAAGTGTTCTGGCTCGCCGGTTACGACTTGCGCACGGGCGAGCGAACCTGGTATCACCTTGAGCGCAACGAATGGTCCATTCACTTCAATGTTTCGCGCGACGGCAAGTTGTTCTGTGGCGATGGCGGCGATCCCGGCCAGGTGGCGCGTGCGCCCGACGGTCAGTGGATTTACCTGTTCCGACCCGAGCTGATTCCCAACCGCGGCATCGAGGACAAGAGCTTTATCCGCCCGGGCCTGCTGCACGCCGAGAAGCTGGTCAATATGGCTAGGCACGACTACCGGCTGGAACCGAACGTCAGCTTCACGCCGGACGGCAAATGGGTGGTGTTCCGCTCCAATATGTTCGGTCCCAGTTACGTCTTTGCGGTTGAGGTAGCCCGGGCCAGTGCGGCCAGCACGCGCTCCGGGGTCATGGGCAACTGAAGCAGCCGTGCGCCCGTCGCGTCGTAGATGGCGTTAGCCAGCACTGCTCCCATGTTAACGATGGGCGGCTCGCCGCAGCCGGAAGCCGGTGTCTCAGGGTTGTCAATCAGTACGGCTTCTATGCGCGGCATCCAGGAAAAGCGCGGGATGCGGTAGGTGTCGAAATTGCGCGCCAGCACCTCTCCCCCGCGGAAACGAACCTCCTCGCTGAGCGCGTAGCCCATGCCCATCATGATGCTGCCCTCTATTTGCTGCCGGGAGCCATCCGGGTTGACTACCAGGCCTTGATCCTGCGCGCACACCACCCGTCGCACCTGCACCTGGCCGCTTTTCCTGTCCACACCGACTTCCGCCATCATGGCGACGTAGGTGCCCAGATAAATAGCGCAGGATACCCCGACGCCGCGCCCGCTGGGCGTACGCGCGGGTTTCCAGCCGAACTGCCTGGCAGCCGCTTCCAGGACCCGTCGCATGCGCGCGTTGCTTAAATGCTTCATCCGGAATTCAACCGGATCCACACCAGCGCGTGCTGCCAGCGTGTCTATGTGCGATTCCCGTGCGAAGGTGTTTGTGTTGACCGACGGCGCGCGCCAAGGACCCACCGCGAAAGGATGCATGCCGGGCGGATTCCCGCCGCCCCAGCCGCCGGCCGAAACCGTCCTTTGGTGGGGTATGTCGTAGAACTGCTGCGCTTCGCGGTCTCCGGCGCCATAGATCCTGAAGTCCCATAGCACGATCCGGCCCGTGCTATCCAGGCCCGCCCGCACCTTGACTACCGCGGCGGGGCGGAATGTGTCATAGAAGAATTCCTCGGCCCGATCCCAGACCACTTGCACCGGCCGGCCCGTCATCTTGGCCAGACGAGCGGCTTCAATAGCCTGACGCGTGTTGCTCTTGCCGCCGAAGCCCCCACCCACGTAGGTGGCGATGATCCGTACCCTCTCGGGCGCGACTCCCAGGGCCTGGGCGACTTGCTGCTTGACCGGGAAGGGCGTTTGCGTGCCCGCCCACACGGTCACCCTGTCGTTTTCAACGCGGGCCACTGCTGAGTGCGTCTCAAGTGGGGCGTGCGAGACATAGGCGTTCAAATAATCGGCTTCGATAATAGTGGCAGCCAGTTTCTCACCTTCCGCCAGAGCGCCCGCTTCGTACACCAGACGGGGCGGCGGAGCCGTCTTCAGTAGGTGCTCAAAAATCGTCTGATCGTCCACCGTGACGCCAGGAGGGTCCCAGCGCGATTGTATGCGTTCGAGCGCCCGTTCGGCCACGTCGCGCTGCTCATGCAAGACGGCAATAAAGTCGCCCTCGCGCACCACACGCACTCCGGCGATCTTCTCGGCTGCGGCAGTATTTACCTCTTTGAGCACGGCCCCGTGGGCTGGCGGCCGCAAGACGCGCGCGTAAAGCATGCCAGGAAGCCTCACGTCACCGGCGTAGATGGCTCTCCCGGTGACCTTCTCCAGAGCATCCTTGCGGCGCGGCGAGCGGCCCACGATGCTGAAGCTGGAAACGGCCTTGAGCGCCGCCTTGTCCAAGCGTCGCTCGATTCGCTTGCCTTCGAGCAGCTCGCCGTAACTCACCCGGCGGCCGCTTTCCGGATCACGGACCACGCCCGCCTTGACTTGCAGGCGACTGACAGGGGCCTGAAGCCGCTCGGATGCCATCTCCAGCAGGACGGCGCGTGCCCGGGCGCCGGCCGCCCGCAACACAGGACCGAACTGGCGGATGCTCAGCGATCCGAAGGTCCCCATGTCCCAAGGGCACAAATCGGTGTCGCCCATCACCATGTGAACAGCCTCCAGCGCCACATCAAGTTCTTCGGCCAGAAGCTGCGCCAGCGATGTCATCGCTCCTTGTCCCAGCTCTACCTTGCCTACATAGCAAGTAACGCGATTGTCGGGAGCGATCCTCAGGTAAGCGTTAACGTCTTCCGGATATGCCTGGCGCGCAGGCAGGCGCGCCGGCTCCTGCGCCTCCAGGACCTCTTGCAGGGGAACGATAATGAGCAGGCCGGCCCCGGTCAGAAAATCGCGCCGGTTCAGCAAATCGTCCCCGCCGTTCATCGGGCGCCTCCTGCTTTCGTGTTGGCTGCTTGCTCGATTGCCTCAACTATGCGCGGGTGTGAGCCGCAGCGACACAGGTTGTCATCCATGGCCCGGATGATCTGCTCGCGCGTGGGGCGGGGTGACTTGAGCAGCAATGCGTACGCGTTCATGATCATGCCGGGCGTGCAGAAGCCGCATTGAAACGCGTGGCGTTCCAGAAAAGCTTCTTGCAGCGGGTGCAAACGCCCGTTCCGGCTCAATCCTTCAATGGTGAGGACCCGCTTGCCTTCCACCGCACCGACCGGCGTCAGGCAGGATCGCACCGCTTCGTCGTCCACAATCACCGTGCAGGCCCCGCACAGGCCGGCGCCGCAACCAAACTTGGTCCCAGTGAGTCCCAAGTCGCAACGCAGCACCCACAAAAGCATGCGATCCGGATCCACATTGAGACTCATGGGCTTGCCATTCAGGTTAAACGAGACCATACGTTGCATAATCACCTCTGCCCTCACGCAGCGCGCTAGCCGTTCACTTCATAGGGGTGGGCTCACGGGCAGCCTCCGCAGCAGCTCCTGGAGCTGCCGCCGTTGCTGCTGGTATTGCTGCTCGCCCGCCAGATTGCGTTGCTCGTGCGGGTCGCGTTCATGATCATACAGCTCGGCCTGCTTGCCCTCTGGATCCCACTCCGTGTAGCGATAGCGCTCGGTGCGCACCGTGCGCCCGAAGATCTTTCCGCGCAGGGTGACTGTGTAAGCCGGGTAATCCCAGGCTGCCTGCGGGTTGCGCAGCAGCGGCGCCAGGCTCTGGCCCTCCAGCCCCGTCGGCGCCTTCAAGCCGCACAGCTCGGCCAGCGTGGGATAAATATCCACCAGCTCCACGGTGCGCGGACAGGCGGCGCCAGCGCGCGCCACGCCCGGAGCTGTTATTATCAGGGGCACCCGCGCAGTGACTTCGTACAGCGAGTTGTGCTTGGACCACTTCCCTTTTTCTCCCAGATGGTAGCCGTGATCGCCGAACAGCACCACGATGGTTCGTTCGGACAGTCCCAAGGCTTCCAGCCTGGCCAGCACCCGGCCCAGTTGAGCGTCCATGAAGGATACGCACGCATAGTAGGCGCGGATCATCTCCCGCGCTGCCTCCGGCGTGGCATCCCGCCCGACGAACAGGTCGCCGTTACGCTCCGGCAGCGCCGCGGCGGGCACCCCGGGAGCAAGCGTGGGGCGCGGGGCGAAATCCGGCGGCAAGGGCATCTTGGCCGAATCGTAAAGTTCGAAATATTTTCTCGGCGCCACCAGCGGACTGTGGGGCTTCACGAATCCGACGCCGAGGAAGAACGGCCGGTCCTTGTACTTATCCAACAATTCGATGGCCCGGCTGGCGGTTCGATAGTCAGGTTGGTCTTCGCCCTCGCCCGGGACTGCTTCCCAGCGATCTGAATTCTTGGCTTGCTTGGCTCGTTCCTCCGCTGTAGGGGCCTGGCGACGCCGCCCCGGCTCCCCACCCTCAACCCAGGAGCGTTCGTCATCAATACCCCCGTGAAATATCTTGCCCGTGCGCGCGGTGACGTAGCCGTGCTGGCGAAATAGCTGGGGTAGCGTAGTCCAGTCCGGGAATTCATCGCGGAAGTAGCGCAGGTTGTCCATCACGTGCGTGGTGGTGGGATAGCGACCCGTCAGCAGCGAAGTGCGCGAGGGGTTGCACAGCGGGTACTGGCAATAAGCCCGCTCGAAGCGCACGCCTCGGCTGGCGAGTTTGTCCATGTTTGGCGTGCGCACCAGGCGGTTGCCGTAGCAGCCGATCTCAGGCCGCAGATCATCCACCGCCACCAGCAAAACGTTGTATTTGGCGCTGGCGGCGCTTGAGGCCAGCCAGGCCAGCGAACCAGCGAAGCTTCGGCGGCTCATACCGCGCTCAGCGCTAAATCCGTAGGCTGCCATGATGACTCTCCCTCCTTGGCAAGCGGGCCGAAAGGGATGCTCACTCGCCGAGACTAGATCATAGCATCCGCTCTATGGCCAGGTACATCTCCCAGGCGGTGGCGTAGCGCAGCTCGCAGCCTCGCTGGCGACATGCTTCCCCCAGCCACGTTAGCAGGCGGTCCAGTTGGCCGCCGAGCAGGGCCTCTCGATGGGCTTCCTGCGCCCCGTGCGCGTAAAGCTTCAAAAAGGCTTCGTCGCCCAGGCGCGGGGCGAACTCCAACCACCATTGCACGCGCCGCGGCGTGAGGGGAACATGGGCACCCAGCTCGCCTTTTTCTAGCCTGGGTTTCCAGCGTCCTTCCCAGCGCAATCCCAACGGGCCGGGGATCATGAGCAGGTCGCCCGCGCGCCCACCCCCCGGGCGCACCGGGATGCCCCGATCATAAGACTTTGGTCGCAAGGGATCATCTACCGCCCACCAGAGGCAGTTGACCATGCGCGCTTGAGAGGGCCACGGCGCCGAAGGCATCGTGAAGTCGGCGTAGCAGCCCAGCTCCCGCAGCAGCGTTAGTTCGTTGTTCAACCCGCAATAGCGCCCCTGGGGCAGAGAGTTATCAAGAGCCCAATCGCCATGGATGAAGCCAAAGCAGAGCCGGCCTTGACGCCGGCGCAGCAGGCCGTGGCGGGCCGACAAGGTTTCGATAAAGCGGCTCATGCGCTCCAGGAATGCCTGCTCCGGTTCGCCCCCATGATGGATATGCACCTCCACGTCGGCCACTCCCGCCTGCACCAGCTCGGCTAGCAAATCGAGCAAGCCCGGGCGGTATTCTTCTTGCGGATAAAAGAACGTGTAGCGAGGGGGTTGGCCGGCAAAGTCTTGGTGGCGGGCCGCAATCTGCGGCCACAGGCGACGCCAGTGCTCGACGCGCCGGCGGGCCAGTTCGTCGTCAGAGTTCTTCCAGTACGGCTCGAAGTGGTCGGCCAAAAGCACCCACAGCCGCCGTGGCCATCCCGCTCGGAGGTTGTGCCAGCGGCTGCGGCAGTAGCCAGGCAGCCAGATCTGCGCATTACGAGGCAGACGGATCATTCGCAGCTCGCCGAAGTTTCCTGCTCAGAGGCGAAATCCGGAGCGCTGGGCGTCTTGGTAAAACATGCGCACTGTCTCAAGTGAATACTGCTCCAGGTCTTTGCCGAGCAGCCCCAGCTTTTTCAGCACCTCCGGCGTGACGGTGATGATGTGACAGCCGGCCCTGTCAGCCTGCACTATGTTCAGCAGCTCACGCACGCTGGCCCATATCAGTTCAATATTCTCGCAAGCGCGCACCAGCTCCGCCGCCGCCGCCATGATGGGGACCGGGTCGCGGCCCGTATCGGCGATCCTGCCCGCGAATACTGACACGCACGCGGGCGCGCCGCCCGCCAGTGCTTCCACAGCTTCCCGGACCTGGCGCAGGGTAAGGATGGCCGTCACGTTTACCTTCACCCCTTCATGCGAGAGGCGCCGGATTAGCTCCCGCGAGGGTTCTCCGCGCGTGTTGGTCACAGGAATTTTGACGTAGACGTTAGGGCCCCAGGCGGCAATCTTGCGCGCTTGCCGCTCCATTTCATCGAACTCGTCGGCGAACACCTCCAGTGAGATGGGGCGGTCGGGTATGGCTGCCAGAATGTCGCGTGCGAAAGCCTCGTAGTCGTTCACGCCCGCTTTGCGCATCAAAGTAGGGTTGGTGGTGAAGCCCCGGATGCGCGCGTCTTGCGCCAGCTCCAGCATGCTGGCCCGGTCGGCGCCGTCCGCAAATAGTTTCACTTTGAGATTGCAAACATCAAACGACACATCCGTCTCTCCCTTTACTCGAGCCAAAATCCAGTCCGCCGCTTCCGCCAACGATCTCACGTGGGCCGCCGGCGGCACCGATGGTTCGCGCTCGCAGTAGGCGCAATCCACCATCAGCGTTGTACACCCGGCGGCATGGCCCGCTTCGATGTCGCGCCAGCGGTCGCCCACCATGAAGCTGGTTGCCAGCTCGATACCGTGCTCGCGCGCCGCCTCCACGATCATGCCCGGCTTGGGCTTGCGGCAAGCGCAGCCGTCCGCATCATCATGCATGCACACCCGGATATCATCCAGGGGCAACTCGCTCAGCAGGCGCCGGTGCATGAGTTCGATCGTTTGCGCATCTATCTCGCCTCGCGCCACGTCAGGCTGGTTGGTCACCACCACCAGCAAGAAACCGTGCTGTTTCAGACGCTTCAGCGCCTCCCGAACTCCCGGCAGTATCTCCAGCTCCTCCAGCGAAGCCGGCGCCAGCGGTTGCCCGTCCCTGATGCGGCTCTTCACCAGCACGCCGTCGCGATCCAGGAAAACCGCCCGCTTCGCTCCGCTCAACGCACCGACTCCCACTTGGTCTGCCCTTGCTTGAGGACAGGATGCGAGACCAGCAAGTGCCACACCACGGCTTGAAAAGCCTCCGTATGCGGGGTCACGTGTTCTGCGTTCACCGTCGGGATTATCAGGCAGGCATCGGCCACCTGCGCGGTGTAGCCGCCGTCACGGCCGACTACGCCCAGGATACGCGCGCCTACCGAGCGGGCATAGCTGAGGGCCCTTACCAGATTCGGGCTTACATTGTGCTGCAAGTCGCCGCCGCCCACCGAGAAAACCAACACCGCGTCGGGCTCGGTCAGCCGGGAAGTGCGCAACCAGCTCTCAAAGACCGTAGCCCAACCCTCGTCGTTGGTGCGCGCGGTCAACTCGGAAACGTTGTCGGTGGGAGCGTAAGCCTCCAGGCCGGCGATCTTGCGGAAATCGTTGACGGCGTGAGAGGCGTGAGCGGCCCCCCCACCCACGCCAAGCACGAACAAGCGGCCTCCCTGGCGACGCGTTTCCGCGAGCAGGTCCGCCATCCGCTGTATCGCCTGCCGGTCCAGCCGCTCCAAAATGAGGCTGGCTTCCCGCAAGTACTGCTCGATGAATTGCTCACCACTCATGCTGGCTTGCGCCCCCTTAGGTAATCGGATAGTTCTGCTAACGCCTTCAGGTCCCCGATGTGGTAAAAGCGTTCGGCAACCTCAAAAGCGGCCAGCCGCCCTGCGGCCAGCAGGTCCTGGTAAAGCCGGGCTAAATCATAGGCCACGCCCTCCGGCAGAGCTTCGAAAACGCTTCGTTCGAACACCCCCAGCCCATAGTCAATGTGGCGCATGCGCGGCGTGCGATTGATCTTGTCGTAAGCCAGGATGCGCTTCCCGTCGAATTCCACGTTGCTGAGGTCCCAGCGGTCCTGGTTAGGGTAAATGGTCATCAAGGCGGGCTGCCCGCTGGCGAAAAAGGCTTGCTCGACGCTGCGGTAATCGCAGGGCAGATAGGAGTCCCCGTAGAGCACGAAAAACTGCCGGCCCAACAAGCCAAGCGCGCGCCGCACGGCGCCCGCCGTGCCCAGTGGCGCCGGGCCGTCCTCTGAATAGAGCACCTCGAGGCCAAAGGCGCTCCCGTCGCCCGCGAAGGCGCGTATTTGCTCGCCCATATGACCGATGCAAAGCACCACGCGCCGGAGACCCGCCCGGGCCAGCAAACGCAACTGGTGCGCCAGGAAAGGCTCGCCCGCCACCGGGACCAGCGATTTGGGCACCGCCTCGGTGAGGGGATGAAGGCGCGTCCCCAGTCCTCCTGCCAGAATCGCCACGGGCAACATAGGCTCGCTCAGGCCGGCGCCAGCAGCCGCGTACCTTCAAAGTCAAAGCGGAAACGCACTTCCCGCAGGCCGGCCTCCGTCATAGCGCGGCGCAGGCGCGTCTTCTCCTCGCTGTAAAACATCAAGAAGCCGCCCCCGCCTGCTCCAATCAACTTGCCGCCCAGCGCCCCATTGCGTCGCGCCAGCTCGTAGTAATCGTCAATGCGCGTATTGCTCATGCCCGGCGAACGCGCTTTCTTGTGTTCCCAGTGAATATGCATCAGTTCGGCGAAGCCGCGCAAATCCCCGCGTTCCAAAGCCTGCTTGCTTTCGTAACCGAGCTGCTTGACCAGGTGCAGGTTCTCGATCATCCGGGGATCCTTCTGCTGGCTGCGCACCTGCTGGTCGCGCAGCACGTCGGCCGCAGCGCGCGTGTAACCTGTGAAAAACAGAGCCAGGTTGTCCTCCAGATTGTGCAGCGTCTCTGCACTGAGGCGCAAAGGCTCCACTTCTACGTCTCCTGCGGGATGAAAGGTGAAGCAGGTGACCCCGCCGAAGGCAGCAATATACTGGTCTTGTTTACCTACCGGTTCACCCAACCTTTCGATTTCGATGTAACAGGCCTGTTCGGCCGGTTCGCGCGGCGTAAGGAAGTTCTTGTTCAGGGCGTGCAAGGCGCGCAGCAGAGCGGTGGTGAAGCTGCCCGAGGATCCCATGCCCGTGCCCGCGGGTATGTCGGCCAGGCTGGTGATTTCAAGATGATTGGTGCGCGGCTGGACCAGCTTCAAGGCTTCGCGAATAATCGGATGCTCGATCTGCTCGGCGCTGGCGGCCTTCTCCATGCGCGAGTACTTGAGCAGGATACCCTCGGCGAACATCTCGTGCACGGTCACGTAAACGTACTTGTCAATGGCCGCCGCGATCACAAACCCGGTGTGCTCGCGGTAGTAGGAAGGCAGGTCGGTGCCGCCTCCTCCCAGCGATATGCGCAATGGGCTACGGGCGATGATCACGCCGCCTCCAAGACGCCCTCATGCGGGCAACAATTATGATGATAGCAGGGAGCAACCGCCATACTTTTTCGGGCGGGCTCCGGGAGCCACAGGTGAACTGTTTTGTAACTGGGGCAGCCGGATTTATCGGCAGCCATCTCACAGACCGCTTGCTCGAGCTCGGGCATCAGGTTACTGGGTACGATAACTTTTCCACCGGCCAGCAAGAGTTCATCGCCAACGCTTTGGCCTCCCCGCGCTTCCGTCTGGTCCGCGGGGACGTTTTGGATCCGGCTGCGCTGGAACAAGCCATGCAGGGGGCCGACGTAGTCTTCCATATGGCTGCTAACGCCGATGTGCGGTTCGGTACCCAGCATCCCGGCAAGGATCTCGAGCAGAACACTATCGGAACCTGGCGCGTGCTTGAAGCCATGCGCAAGCTGGGCGTGCCGCGGATAGCCTTTGCTTCCACGGGCTCTATCTACGGCGAGCCCGCGGTTTTCCCCACTCCGGAAGACTGCCCTTTCCCGGTGCAGACTTCGCTTTACGGCGCCTCTAAGCTCGCCGCTGAGGGTTTCATCGAGGCCTACGCCGAAGGTTTCGGTATCCAGGCCTGGATCTTTCGCTTCGTCTCCATATTGGGCGAGCGCTATTCTCACGGCCACGTCTTTGATTTTTACAAGCAGTTGCGCCAGCACCCGGAGGAACTTTACGTGCTTGGTGACGGCCGCCAGCGCAAGTCTTACCTTTACGTACACGACTGCATTGACGCCATGTTGCTGGCCCTAGATAAGGCCACGGCCAAAGTCAACATTTTCAATTTGGGCACGGACGATTATTGCCAGGTAAATGACTCCATCCGCTGGATCACCGAGCACCTGGGCTTGCAGCCGCGCTTGATTTACTCGGGCGGCGACAGGGGCTGGATAGGAGATAACCCCTTCATTTTCCTGGACTGCTCGCGCATCCGCGCCCTGGGCTGGAAACCGCGCTTGAGCATCCGTGAGGCCGTCATCAAGACTCTGGATTACCTGATCGCGAATCCGGGCCTTTTGGAGCGCCGCTAACAGGCCGGCCCGCGAAAGTAGCCTTCTTCAGCCGCGACAGCGGGTCGTAAGCCAGCCGGCGAAACCAGCCGGGCGTGCGCGCGAAGCCGTAGTATAACAGGGCCATGGCGAAGGCCAAGGGGAAGCCCGGATACGCCCGACGATGGCGCCGCACGATCCGCAGCGCCGAGCGGGTGTTGGCCCGCTGCGCTTGAAATGAACCGCCCCCTTCCCAGAGCTGATAGTAGACCAAGTACTCAGGCAGGTTATAAAGCTTGCCCAGAGCGCCCATGCGCAGCCAGAAGTCCCAATCCTGGAAGCCAGCCAGCGATTCGTCGTAGCCGCCGCAGGTCAGGGCCGCCGCCCTCCGGTAGACGGCGCTCGAATGCACGATCGGATTAGCGTAAAGAGCGCGGCGCCTTATCTGGGCGTCGGTTTCCGGCTTGAAATAACGCAGGCGCTCGCGGCCCTGCCAGTCCACTACGATGGCCCCGCCGCCGCAAGCCAGGTACTCGGGGTGCTCATCCAGGAAGCCGATCTGGCGTGCCAGTTTGTGTGGTGTGGCCCAGTAATCGTCGTCGTCCAAAATAGCGATGTATTCGCCCCGCGCCTGGTGGAGAGCGAAGTTTGTGGCCTGGGCGATATTGCCGGGCTGATTACGTTGAAAATGCCGCAGGCGCGGATCCGTCTCCCATTGGCGGAGCGCGGCAGCGGTCTCGGGATGATCGCCGTCTTGAACGACAATCAATTCCCAATCTGGAAAGTCTTGGTTCGCCACGCTGGCGATGGCCCGCCTCAAGAACTGCGGGCGTCGCCAGGTAAGCATCACTACGCTGACACGTGGCTGCATCTGGCTAGCCGCCTGATCCGCCCTTTTCCGGGGCGCGCTTATGATTCCATGCTCGCGCAGGCGGGGCCGCTTCCGCCAGTGGCTGCTTGCGTCCCTGGGCTATAATCGTCGGTTCACGGAGTCACCTGCATAGTGAGCTCAGCCGCGCCGCTCAGGATACCATTGCTCGATCTCCGCAGGCAGCACCAACAGATCCGCGAGGAGGTCACGGCCGCAGTGCTGCGGATCATCGAAGCGCAAGCTTTCATTTTGGGGGAGGAAGTCGAGGCGCTGGAAAAAGAGCTGGCCGCTTACTGCGGTGTCCGATTTGCGGTGGCGTGCGCTTCGGGAACCGATGCCTTGTATCTGGCCTTGCTGGCCTTGGGTATCGGGCGCGGCGATCAGGTCTTGGTGCCCGCGTACACGTTTTTTGCCACCGCCGGCGCTGTGGTCAGAGCCGGGGCGGAACCGGTCTTTGCGGACGTGGAGGCATCCACCTTTAATCTGGATGTGGAAAAGGCAGTCGAGGTGCTCGATAGGCGCCCGCGCATACGCGCCGTCATTGCTGTGCACCTATTCGGGGCCTGCGCCAATGTGGACCCGCTGGCCGAGCTGGCCGCCGCTCGCGGTATTGCCGTGATCGAGGATGCAGCCCAAGCGATCGGCGCCGAGTACAAAGGCCGGCGCGCGGGTAGCTTGGGCGATGTGGGTTGCTTCAGCTTTTATCCCAGCAAGAACCTCGGGGCCTATGGAGACGGCGGCCTGCTGACCACCAATGACGCCGCCCTGGCCGAGCGTCTGCGCGCCCTGCGTGTGCACGGCAGCCGCGATAAGTACCTGCATCATTGGGTGGGTATCAATTCACGGCTGGACGCGTTGCAAGCGGCGGTGCTGCGCGTGAAGCTGCGTCACCTGGATGGTTGGACGGAAGCCCGCCGCCTCAACGCCGAGCGCTACCGGAAGCGCTTCGCCGAACTGGGGCTGCCTCTGATCTCGCCCGGCGCGACGGCTTACGCAACCCGCCACGTCTGGAACCAATTTGTCATTCGCGCTCGCGAGCGCGATCGCTTGCAAGAGCACTTGCGCCGCTGCGGCATTGGCACCGAGGTCTACTATCCCCTGCCTTTGCATCTGCAACCGTGTTTTGAGCACCTGGGCTATAGGCCCGGTGATTTGCCGGTGAGCGAGCAGCTATCGCGCGAGGCTTTGGCGCTGCCCGTTTACCCCGAGCTGACTGAGGCGGAGCTGGAAGAGGTGGTTGCGGCCATCGAGGCCTTTTACCGGCCGGGTGCGAAGCCTTGCCCGGGATGCTAGAATCCTAGTTTTCCGATCCCTCGAAGGTACTGCTTTGACGTTAGAAGTGGCTGTGGTTCGCGCGCGGGACCGGGCCGCGTTATGGTTTTTGGATTCCGGCATTCAGGAGGCCTCGGGTGGTGTGGCCCGCTACTATCGGTCTGACTGGGGGCGCAATTATCGCGTGTCCACCGAAATCACCGGTTACGCTGCCAGCACCTTAGCATGGCTTCACCACTCGGTAGGGGATGCCCGCTTGCTGGAGGCTGCGCTGCGCGCCGGGCGTTTCTTGCTCGAGCGTGCTTGGGATGCTGCTGCGGGTTTGTTCCCCTTCGAATATGCCAGCGACGGCGACTATGCTGAGCCGCTGGCTTATTTCTTCGATAATGCCATTGTGGTGCGGGGTCTGCTAGCTCTGTGGCGAGCCACAGGCGAGGTCGAATTCCTGCGAGGGGCCCGGCGCTGCGCACTGCGCATGGCCGAGGACTTTCGCGCCGCGGAAGGCTTTCACGCCCTGCTCCGGCTTCCGCAGAAAGAGCCCGTACGGGCGGACAGTTCGTGGTCGCGCAGCCCCGGTTGCTATCACTTGAAGGCGGCGCTGGCTTGGCGGGAACTGGCAGAAGCCGGAGAAGCCAGGGTGGCGGATCTTTACCCGCAGGCGCTGGCTTACGCGCTGGCTACGCACCGGCAGTTCCTACCCGACAGCCACGAGCCTGCGGTGATGGATCGCCTGCACGCCTATTGCTACTTCCTGGAAGGCTTGCTGGCCTGCCCTGAGCAGCCTGAATGCCGGCAGGCGCTCAGGGAAGGTCTGGAGCGCGCCCAAGAGTTGCTGGAAGCCATCACGCCCGTGTTCGAACGCGGCGACGTACGCGCGCAATTGTTGCGGGTCCGAGTGTACGCCGATGCTTTGGGCGTCAGCAGGCTGGGCAGCGAAGAGGGTGAGCGGGAGGCGGCGCGCATCCTCGAGTTCCAATCTCTCGACGGCGATCCTCGCCAGTTCGGCGGCTTCCGTTTCGGGCGCAGAGGCGGCGAGTGGCTGCCCTTTATCAACCCCTACACCACGGCCTTCGCCGTGCAGGCGCTGGAAATGTGGCGGGCGCACCGCCAGGGCAGCTTTCGGCCCGCTTGGCAGGACCTGATTTGAGACCCGCGGTAAAGGTTGCCTTCGCCACCGGGACTGATGAGCTGAATCTCAAGCTGATCGCCCGCGTGAAGGCGATCTACCCTGAGCTGCCTTTGTGGGTGGTCTCCGAGTTCCCGCCCCATGAGGGCCGCTGGATCGCCTATCATCCCTTGCAAGGTTTCTGGGTCAACTACAGGCGGTGTTGGGCGGCGTTGCGAGGCTACAGCGTCCGTTTGGCCGCCGTCCTGCTAGTGCCGAAGGTTCCTTACCGGCGGTTGCGCTTGATTGCTTTGCTGCTGGCGCCTTTGGCCTGGGCGGCTTTCAACGAAAATCTCGACCACTGGATGCTGAGGCCGCGTTGCCTGCCCTTGATGATGCGGCATTTTTTCTGGCGCCTGCGCAATTTCGTAGTCTTTGAGACGCATCCGGGCGGCCACCTTTACACTTTCATCTGGCGTCTGGCGCGGCCCGCCGAGTGGCGGCGGCCGCTGGCATGGTGTGCGGCCCGCGCGGCCGGATGGGTGGTTGCGGCACTCAAGTCGCTGTTGCCGGCGCGCTCGGATTCTCCCGCCGAGGGCGAGCCGCCGCAGGGCATCTCGGTGGTCATCCCCTCCCGCAACGGCAAACACCTGCTGGCGCGCATACTGCCGCAGGTCATCGAGCAGTTGCGCGGGCGTGAGGCTGAGTTGATCGTAGTGGACAACGGCTCCGACGACGGCACGGAGGCTTTCCTGCGGCGGGAGTTCCCCTCGGTGATGCTGGAGCAGAGCAGCTCGGCGCTGGGCTTTGCCCAGGCCGCCAATCGCGGGCTCAGGCGCGCCCGTTTCTCGCATGTCTGCTTGCTTAATAACGACATGTGGCTTGAGCCCGGCTTTTTCGAAGCCTTGCGAGGGGCCTTTGACGCGGTGCCGGAGCTGTTCTGCGCCACGGCGCAAATCCTGTTCCCGGACGGGGCCCGCCGCCAGGAAACCGGCAAGGCTGTGATGTCCCCACGCCACTTGCGAGAACCGGCTGATTTCCCCGTACGCTGTGAAACGCCCCTGCCCGGCGAAGACCTCAGCTACGTGCTTTACGGCAGCGGCGGTTGCTCTATGTACGATGCTCGCAAGCTGCGTCGCCTGGGCGGCTTCGACGAGATTTATCATCCGGCCTACGTCGAGGACCTGGATCTGTGTTACCGGGCCTGGTTGCGCGGGTGGCCGACAGTGTTCGTGGAAGCGGCCCGCCTGGTGCATCAGCACCGCGCGACCACCGCCCGCTATTACTCCGAACAACAATTGCAAGGCTTCCTGGAGTTGAACTATCTGCGCTTTCTGGTGCGCGCGATAAGGTCGGCAGGCACTTTCCGGCGCCTGTGGCAGGAGGCTGTCCAGCGGCTGAACTGGCGCGCCTCCTATGGCGAGGCCAGCGCGCTAAAGACGCTGGGCGAGGCCTGGCAAGCGATTCTGTGGATTCGCCGGCCGCCGCCGCCCGGTCCTTTCAGCGATGAGTGCGTGCTGGGATTGGGCAGTGGCGCAATCGCCGTCTTTCCGGGCCGCCGCCCGCCCGGCGGGCCCGTAGTTGTAATTGCCAGTCCTTATCTGCCCTTCCCGCTTTCCCACGGCGGAGCCGTGCGGATGTACAACTTGATGCGGCGCACCGCCGAACACACTTTGGTTCTGGTGGCTTTCGCGGACCAGCTCGCCCAGCCCCCTGCCGAGCTGGCTGGAATTTGCGCGGAGATCGTGCTTGTCAGGCGACCGGGCACTCACCTGCGCCGCCTCAGCCGCCGCCCGGACATGGTGGAAGAACACGACAGCCTGGCCTTTCGCGCCGCCTTGCGGCAGACTGTGCGGAAGTGGCGTCCCTCGATACTGCAATTAGAGTTCACACAAATGGCTCAGTATGCCGACGAGGCGGCGGGCGCACGCACCATCTTGGTTGAACACGACATCACCTTCGATCTTTACCGCCAGCTTGCCGAGCGCCAGGATTGGGAAGCACGACGGCAATACGTACGCTGGCTTCGCTTCGAGAAAGCCGCCTGGCGGCGGGCGGACTGCGTAGTGGTGATGTCCGAGCGAGACCGGGGAATGGTTACCGGAGCCCGTCACGTGCGCTGTTTGCCCAACGGCGTGGATCTCGAACGCTTTCGTCCGGCGGCCGAGGAGCCAGAGCCGCGGAGGCTCTTGTTCATCGGTTCCTTCGCCCATCTGCCTAACTTGTTGGCGGTGGATTTTTTCCTGCGCGAAGTTTGGCCGCGGCTGAAGGATCTCGGGCCCACGCTCCACATAATTGCCGGCCTGAACCACGCCAGTTATCTGGAACGCTACCGCGCACAGGCGCTGGTGGATCTTGCCCAACCCGGCCTGGAGGTGGAGGACTTTGTTTCTGATCCGCGGCCGGCTTACGCACGCGCGGCGGTCATCATCGCGCCGCTGGTGGCCTCGGCGGGGACCAACATAAAAATCCTGGAGGCGATGGCCATGGGCAAAGCCATAGTTTCCACCCCGGCTGGCGTTAACGGTTTGCAGTTGGAGCCAGGCGTTGACTTCTTGCTGGCCCGGACTCCAGCAGAGTTTGCTGACGCCATTCGTCGCCTCTTCAACGAGCCTGATTTGCGCCGCCAACTCGAACATAGGGCCCGTGCCCGGGTCGAGCGGGATTACGACTGGGATGTCATCGCACGGCGGCAGAAGCGGCTTTACCAGCAACTGGCGCTATGAGCCGGCGACGGGGGCGCTTTTCCGACTCTGGCCGCACCGCCCGGATCCTCACCCCGCCGCTACTTTGTAACGCGCGCACCTGCCTTACGAACCGCGTCATGGATCTTGCCAGATGATCCAGCACCACCGCCCACTCCTCCAGGTGACGCTCGCCTTCCGGGGTGAGGGCGTAAACGCGACGCGCCGGACCATGGCTCTTCGTGTGCCACCTCGAGCGCACGTTGCCATTGGCTTCCAGGTTTCTGAGAGTACGATAAAGTGCTGCCCGCTCGATCGCCGCGTCGGTCAGAGCAAAGTCGCCCACTTGCTTGAAAAGGTCATAGCCGTAGCAGGCGCCTTTCTTTTTAAGTAGCAGCAGCACGACCGGCTCCACGAAGCGGTACAGGTGTCCCATTGCACAAGTGCAGGGATAATCCCGGCCGTGCCGGGGACAGAAGCGGCGTGACATAACTTACCCCTCCCCTTTCGAAGTTCTCCCGCTTGTTCCAGCGCCCCGGCCACTGCTGTTTGCCCGCCGGCGCGCCGGGTTCACGCTCCGGCGCTCTCCTCCTTGATGCCCACCAGCTCCCTTATCCTAGCCAGCAACTGATCCGGATCGGGAGGCTTGTCAAAGTAACCTTGAGGCGGACGGAGCTGCTTGCGGGTTTCCAGGAAGCGTTTCAGGTCATGGACAATCCCCGTAATAATTATCACCGGGATCTGGGAGGTATCAGGGTCGCTTTGCAGGTCGCGCAGCATGCGAACGCCCGATTCTTCCGGCATGGAGATGTCCAGCGTGATCAAGTCCGGATGCTCCGCCTTGGCTCTGAGAAATCCTTCCCGGCCATTCGCGGCTGAAAAAGCGTGAAAGCCGTGGTCCCTGAGCAGGGTGACTAGGTAGGCAGCCTCGTCGGGATCGTCTTCCACCACCAGGATCTTCTTGGGATCGCTCATGACTGGCCTCGGTTTAAGACCGGGGATTAGGTTTTCTTGCCCAGCACTTCCAGGGCGCGGTGCAACGTCTCTTTGTCGGCAGTAGCCAAGGCCTCGGCGAGCTTGCGCCGTAACTCCTCGGCTTCCGGTTCTGATGGCGGCAAGGTTTCCATGCCCAGCAGCCGGCGCATGGCGCTTACGTAGGCGCTTGGGCTGACAGGCTTTTCCAAGTATACGCCGGGGCCGGACATCTTCAACTCTTCAAAGTCGGCTCGCCCCAGCTCGTCACGCGCGTGGCCGGTCACGATCAACACCGGGATCTTCGCCAGCCGCTTGTCCTTTTGTAACTCGCGGTAAAACCTGGCCCCGGAATGCTTCGGCATCACCAAGTCCAGTGAGATCGCATCCGGCGGCCGACGGCGGACTTTTTCCAGCGCCTCAAGGCCGTCGGCGGCAGTGTCTACCTCGAAACCGGCGTCCTCCAAGGCGCTTTTCAAATAAGCGCGGATGTCGTCCTCGTCGTCCACCACCAGCACTCGCTTCGGTTGTTGTGCGTTCATTGTTTCCCCTGCTCAGCAACCTGTTCCGCCTGAGCCGCCAGCGCCTCCAGCCGGGCCCGCGGCAGGCGGATCCGAAACACCGAACCGCGGCCTGGCTCGCTTTCCACTTCCAGGCGCCCGCCGTGCTCTTGCACTATCTTGCGGGTAGTAAGCAGACCCAGTCCGGTTCCTTTGCCTCCCTTGGTTGTGAAGAAGGTGGTGAAGATTTTTGCTTTCAGCTCTTGATCCATTCCGCAGCCATTATCCTGGACCTCAAATACCAGCTCACCGTTCTGCTCGAGCGTGCGCACCACCACCTTGGCGCCGGGTTCTTCGCGCATACTGGCGGCGTCAATTCCGTTTGAAACCAAATTGGTCAGGCAGGTTTCCATGCCCTGGCGGTCCAGGGGCGCCGGCTGGACGCCGGCTCCCGGCTCCAAGACCAATTCTACACCCTGTTTTGCCGCGGCCTCTCGATAAAGCTCCACTATCGCGGCAGCCACCGCGTTGGGATCCGTGGGGTGCAGCTCTGGCAGGCGACCCTTGGCGAAACTCAGGAAGTCTTTCACCAGGGAGGTCGTCTTTTCCAGGTTGCGCCGCAACATCTGCCAGCCCTCCACCAGGCGCGCCGCGTCGCTTTTGCGCAAGCCTGTGTCCACCATGTACATGCCACCTTCCAGCCCCATGAGCAGGTTCTTGATGGTGTGCGCCAATCCAGCCACCGTCTGCCCCACCGCGGCCAGGCGCTCCGCTTCCAGTTTTTCCTGTTCAAGCCGCTTGAGCGGGCGCAAATCGTGGAAAAAAGCGGCCGTGCCGATGCGAATCCCGCGAATGCTCAGCTCTATGGCCGAAAACTGTACCGGTAGCTCGGCGCCGCTAGCCGTACGCAAGCTGGCTTCGGAGAAATCCTTGCTTTCGCCATAAAGCTGGAAGAACTCCGCCGGCAGCATGCGCCGCAATTGCTTGGGGGAAGGGAAGCTGCGAGCCTTCCATTCCAGCATGTTGCGCGCGGCGCGGTTCATGATGCGTACGCGACCGCCGGTGTTTAGAACGATGATGCCGGTGGCCGAGTTCTCGACCAAGTTTTCGTAAAACCTGCGTGCCTGATAGAGTTGGTCCTCGAGCAGCCGGACTTTGGTTATGTCCTGTGCTATCTCGATCACATGAGCCACTCCCGAGCCGCCCCGCGATACCGGGGCAGTGGTAACCACATAGTAGGCCGGTGTACCGTCATGATGGATCCCTTCCTGCTCGGAGGTGTGCTCCTTGCCCTCGGCGAAGGTTAGCAGAGCCGGACACTGCGGGCACGGCCGCCGGCGCCGCTTGTAAACCTCATAGCAATGCCTGCCTTCTGCCTCGCCGAACGCCTGCCGCAATTTATCGTTGGCCCGTACGATGCGCAGGTTGCGGTCCAGGACGGCCAGATAGCACGGTACGCGCTCGAACAACAGGTCGTATTCGCGGTGCCAGTGCTGCGTTTCCGTCAAATCGGTGGTCATCTCCACCAAGTAAGGCACGCGTCCCTGGGCGTCTTTAACAGGCGCCAGGTGGACTACGTAGTGACAGGGACGGCCGTGCCGGTCCAATCCTGATTCGTCAAAGACCCTGGGAAGGCCGTCCGCGAAAGCCGCTTGGGCAGGGCACTCCGGGCAACGGGAGGCAAGGCGTTTGTAAACTTCGTAACAGGCACGCCCGCGCCACTCCCCGAAATATTGCTCGAACTGGCTGTTGGCGACCACGATCCGGAAGTCGCGGTCTATGACGCAAATGTTGAAGGGAGCCAGCTCCATGAAGCTTCTCCCCAACAGGCTTTCGAGCTCGAGCTGGTTGACGGCGTCCATCATCGCACGGCAAAGGGCGCAGCCAGAGCCTTGCCCACGACCTCCTTTGGCCCGGGGGCTTCCCCGTGCGCAAGACTGCGCGGCTGCCTGTGGCAATACGTGCATGCTGTCGGCCGCGGCTTTCCGGCCGCCTCGGAGTGTCTTAGGTGGCAATCAATACACAGGCCATGCATGGCCCTCACGTAGCCTGGGGCCCTGTAACTGGCTACTTGGATGGTAGCCCCCGCCGGTATCAAATCCTTATGACACTTAGCGCAGGCTACAGCGCTTTGCTTGCTGCGAGGCTGGCCCTTTCGATGACACTGGGTGCAGCCAAGCTTCGCTCCGGACGGCGATGCATGGAACTCGTGCCTGAAGGCGTCGCTTTCCAGGTACATATCCCGGTGGCATTCGTAGCAACCGCTGCTACGGTCGCGGGGAAGATTCATGTGATGGCACAACGGGCACGAGCCAGGACCGCCCAGTTTTTTCCCTATGGCAGCGTGCGGGAATTCCACGCCCACGCCATCCCGATCGCCGTCAATCCACAGTGTTTCGCCGCCGCGGGCGCGATGCACGGCTGTTGCGGGCACCCCCCTGGCTTCGGCAGCGCGGGGAGCGATCAAGGCCACACCCAAAGATGCTGCCAGCACGAAGGCCAGCGAGTATGCGGTGCGCCCCGCCACCACCGGCCAGCCCAGCCAGGTCATCCCTACGGGCTGGAATTCCGGTAACCTGAGTGGCTCCGCAGCCGGATCCACAGGGCGCTCTTCCCACACCCTGAAGCGCTCAACAAAGAACAGGAACACCAGCACAGCCGCGCAGACCACCCCCGCGCTGATCAACCATTCGTTCCATGAGGGCAAGTAAGCTTCCGCCCCTCGCCCCTGGTGGACCAGGCCGCCCACGTTGATCCGGTTAAGTACCGTGCCTAGCACGCAGATGCTTGCCGCTGCCCATTGCCAGCCGCGCCGCTGCCGCAGTTTGCGCACGGAAAACAGCACTGCCGGAATGACTGCCATGAGTGCGAGCTCCAACCAGAACATCCCAGCCTGCCACTGGGCTTTGCCAGCTTCGCTCAAAGTTCCCCGCGCCGCCAGGTCCGCGAGGCGCAGCAGCACATAGCCGATCAGCACAAAGCGGGCGGCGTTGCCAAGCCCCGCCAGCACTTCTGTCTCCGGCTTGCGCCTGTACAGATAAGTGGTCGAATGACTCTCGAAAATAGCCATCGCCAAACCCAGGCCGATAGCCGACACCAGGAACAACACCGGCAGCAGGGGCGAGTACCACAGCGGGTGCAGGCGGGAGGGCATGATCAGAAAAAGCGAACCCAGCGAGGATTGGTGCAAGGTGGAAAGGCCGATGCCAGCGATGACCAATGCGAGGCGAACACGCGCCAGGAATCTGCCCACGCGCGCCAGCGGCTTCAGTTGCTCTGCCGGCACGGGCAAGAACTCCAACAACAGCACCGTCAGATACAGCATCACGCACCAGCCCACCTCAAACAGCGGCGAGTGTGGGTTCCAGAACACAATCATGTGCCAGATGTTCCAGGGCAGCCCGAGATCGAACAGCAGCCCCACTACCACTGCCACATAACCCAGAAACGCCGTAAGCACGGCGGGGCGCACTACCGAGTGCAATCGCTCCAGCTTGAAGATGTAGACAGCCGCCGTGACTACGAACCCCCCCGCGGCGAGCGCTACGCCGCTTAAGACGTCAAAGCCGATCCACAAGCCCCATGGAACTGCGTCGGAAAGGTGCGTGGTGGCGCCCAAGCCGAAAAGGAAGCGGGCAACCGCCACCGGGACTGCCAGTCCGACTACGGCCCAGGCAAATAACTTCAGCCGGTGCACTCTACTCATGCTGCCGTTCCTCCTGGCGCTTGATGCGCCGGCCGATGATCCAGTTAAGGCCCGCCATAGCCCCCACTACTCCCGTGAAGACGAAAGGCACTGCCACCATCGCCGTAGCCGTCGTGCTCGGCAAAGGCCGGCTGCCTACCCGCTGGAATCCGAGGACTTCTGAGATGTCCACGTCAGAGATGAACAGGACCGAGGTTCCTCCCGCTTCCCAGGCTCCCCAAACCCGGTTTAAGTAGCGGTGCGGCGCTGCTTGGATCCGCCGGTGAGCCTCTTGTATCAACGCGTCGCGATCGCCGAAAATCGTAGCCCGAGTCGGGCAAGCCCGCGTGCAGGCCGGCTGCTCGCCCGCCCGGAGCCGACCGTAACAGAGAATGCACTTGCGCACGTAGGGCACCGTGTGATCCCATTCATAGCGGGGGATCCCGTAAGGGCAGGCCATCATGCAATAGCGGCAGCCCATGCACCGCGCCTGTTCGTAGACCACCGGGCCCTCCGGCGTCTTGCGCAGCGCGCCAACCGGGCAGGCCGACACGCAAGCCGGCTCCAGACAATGCAGGCAATGCCGCCGCACGAAGACGCCGCGGGGACCGGAGGCGATCGCCGTCCAACTGGTAGCCGACAGGCCGTCTTCGAGCTCCCAACGCCGCGGCTTGTCCGGCGGGAGGCGGTAGGTGCGCTTGCAAGCCAGCACGCACTGGCGGCATCCGATGCAAAGGGTGGTGTCAGTGAGTATGGCAGCCTTCATCGCGAGCAGAACTCCTCTCCGGTTACCGCCACTGTGCCGGCGGCAGTTTGCGCGCGGCCCGTCGCCACATAGCTGGGCATACCGGCCCGGCCCAGCGTGGCGATGATCTTATCGCCGGCGCCGGGCACGAACTTCCAGGCTAATGCGCTGACTGTCTGTGATAGCGGGGCCAGAGCGCAGTGAGCGATCTTGCTGAAGGGGATGAGCGCCATAATCAGATCGCCCGCATACACGTGAATCAGCATCATCAGATGGTAGGTCTTGGGCCCCACCGGCGCGTTCGCGCAAACGTAACCGGTGACGGAGGGGGTCACCAACAGTACCAGCCACCCATAATCCTGCGGCCCGCTCAGCGCTCGGGTGGGAGCATCGAGCAAGCGAATCAGCAGCAAGGCCAGACCCGTGCCAATTGTTAACAGCGTAAGCCGGTCCGCCCAAACCTGCGGCATCGCGGGCCAGCTCAGCCCCACCGATCGCTGCCAAAGCAGGATGTGCGCCGCCAGCAAAAGGGGGGTGCCAATCAGACCGACATGAAACAGAATGGAAATCGTGCTGTAAACGGGCCGCTGCTCCCACAACCGGCCCAGCGGTACCATCCAAGCGAAGGTCTGGCGAATCACCTCTCGCCAGGCAACAATCCGATCCGGATTCCGCCGGTAAGCTTCCGCCGCACCCAGTAATTGCACCAGCACCAAGCGCAGCGAACCAAGCACCATCAGCGAAAAAGCCAGCCGGAACAAGGGGCCCCGCCCCAGACTAATCCACTCCTGCATGGCAAGAACCTCGGCAACCTTCAATCGAAGCGAATCGCCTTGTAGAGCAAGTCGTGCAAACCGACGATCTGGCAGTCAATCTGGTATTCCTCCATAAGCTCGCGGAGTTGCTTCTTGCAATTGGCGCAGGGAGCCACGCAGTACTTGGCGCCGGTGGCGCGGATCTGTTCTGCCTTTAGCTTGCCGCCCACCAGCATGCGGTACGGCCGGATCTCGTCAATGGACACGGTACCCCCGCCTCCGCCGCAGCAGATGTTATCGCGCCTGGAAGGCTTCATTTCCACGTAGTTTTCACAAAAAGCTCTGAGCAGCTCCCTGGGCTGATCTACGATCCAGCCGGAGCGGGCTATGTTGCAGGGATCGTGGTAAGTCACCTTCTCCTTGATTAGCCCGGGATGAAGTTTCAGGCGACCCTGCCGCCAAACCTGGTGCGTGTACTCAATGATGTTCATCACCGGAATCGCCTGGCGCCCGCCGCAATAAGTGGGGTAAAAGAACTTTGCCGTACGCGAGGCGTGCCCGCACTCGCCTATAAGTATCTTCTTGACTTGCAATCGCTCGGCTTCGCGGCGAACCTTGTTGAGAACATGCTCCATGACGTGGTCGCTGTAAAAGAGGCCGTAATTGATTCCGTCGTAGTAACCGGTGCCGATGGTCCAAGAATCCCCGGTAGCGCGAAACACCGCGGCTATGCCCATCAAAGTGTCGGCCTCCATAAGAAAATCCGAGACCGCCGGCAAGAAAAGATACTCGGCCCCCTCTTGGTCCACAGGAAAGCGGATTTCCAACCCCTTCTCCTCCTGCATTTCCTCGCTCAGGAATTCCAGACTGTCCAGCAGTGCAGGCAGGGGAATGGCTGATGTGTTCCCGGTAGGGCCAGTCAGTTGCTCGCGAGTGCTGACGACCAGGGCGCGGGGCGCGATGCCGATCTCGGAAAGGATGTAGCGGCCCAGGTGGGTGATCAATCCATGATCAACACCCATCGGGCAGGAAAAAAAGCAGCGCCGGCAGGCGGTGCAATTGTAAAAGGCATCAGCCATCTCCTGGATGTGCTCGTCCCTGAGCCCTGGATCCCCCAACAAGCGGGCGCGGAGCAACCCGGCCAGGGTGAAGTGGCGGCGGTAAACGTTCAGAAGGAGGCTGGAACGGTAACAGGGTATGTCTGTGGGCTGTCCCGTGGCCAGATAGACTTGACACTTGGCGGTGCAGCGCGCGCACCTGACGCTGACGCGCAAGTAGTGCTCCAGCGCCAGGCGGTAACTGGTATGCTTGAGGACCGCGGCGAAGACCTCAAGGAAGCGTCGCGGACGATCCGATACCGGGCTATCTTCGACGTGGTAGCGCACGGGCAATCGCTGCCGCTCGATGACCTCAGCAGGCTTGGGGAAAGCGTAAGCGCGGGCTCTCTCTTCCGGCGAAAGGGGCCGCAGAACAATACCGTTGGACACGTGCGCTACCTCTGCTGACAGATTAGCACGGGTTGAGTGCAAATCGCACTCAGATGCAAATGACTCCTTCTCGACCCCGAGTTCGGCTTCCTTAAAGAGCAGGAGTAGCCGGGCAGTGGACTCGATCACCACGGTCCAGAAAGCGCACCAGTGCCAGCAAAAGCGCTTCTGAGCCGCGACAGAAATATCAAGGACGGAGTCCCAGGTCGGCAAGAATTGCCGGAGCGGCCTCCTCCATGGCCAGTACGCGGTGGCAAACGTTGCAGTCCTGTGTCAGCGTGCGGCCGTCAGAGCCGGGGCGCTCGTCGTGACAACGGAAGCAACCCGGAAAATCCATGTGGCCGATGTTGTTGGGGTACACTCCCCAAGTCACCCGCATGGTAGGGAAGACATTGCGCAGGTATATTTGCCCGAGAGCGCCCGCTGCACGCAGGACGTCGCTCCGTCGCTGTTGGAACAGCGCCGGGTGTTGCGCTTGGTAGTGCTGCTCGAGGCTCCTCCGGATGGCAGCCGTAGCAAGCTCGCGACTGGAATAGTCTTTCTTTAGCAACTGCACAGCCAGCTTCTTGATGCCGGGAAGGGAGGCTGGTATGTCACCAGCGGCCAGGGCGCGGTCCACAGCCGCCTCGGGCAACTCGAAGGCGTGCGTTGGGCGGTTATGGCAATCCATGCAGTCCATCACGCGGCGGGGTAGACGGCGTACGCTGTCGGGGGCGGTTCCGGGGGCAAGGTAGAGGCTGGTGCGACCTGTCACGACGTTGCTGTAGCGGACCCAAGGGATGTTTTGCCGGCCGGGGTCGGCGTGAGCATATTCGACAGTGACGCCCGGATCCAGATGCGCACCGTGGATGCCGCGCCTTTCGTGTCCCCCGCCGATATGCATGAGCAAGACCGTGAAGGTGCGGGTGTTGTTATCATCCTCGGCGAACTTAGCTATGACGCGGAGCCGGTCCGGCGCGAATTTCTGTGGCCAGTGACACTGCTCACATGTCTCCCGCGCGGGGCGTAAATTGGCCACCGGCGTGGGAATGGGGCGGGGATAGGTGTTTAAGAGCGTGGCGAAGACCTGGCCCACGCCGGAAAGCTTACTGCGCACGAACCAGCTCGCTCCGGGGCCGATATGGCAGGCTACACAAGCCACTCGGGAATGAGGGGAATTCTGATAGGCGGTGAACTCGGGGGCCATCACCTTGTGACATGTCTGCCCGCAGAAAGTGACGCTGTCCATGTAATGCGTGGCCCGATAGAGAAACTGCGAGCCGATGATTAGGTTGGCCGCGGTGGTAACGCCGATGAACCTAAGCAACCGCACCAGCTCCGGGCTGCCCCAGCGCAGCGCCGTTGTGGCTCCGGCCGACTGTCCCCGCCGCCGGCGCTGGCGGACTTCCCAGTAAATGCCCACCGGGATCAGGACCAGGCCGCCAAAAAATATCCCGGGCAGAAACAGGAAAAGCAGTATGCCTGCGTACGGATTTGCTGCCTGGCCACGCAGGTACGTAGGCAGCAAGAGCAACCACAGCACAGCCGCGGCAGTCACTGCCACCACGCCCGCCAGACTGACAAGGTTGTTGGAAAGAAGAAGCAGCGGCCCCAGCCGGTCCTGTAGCGCCGTTCGCACGCGCCCGATCGTTGAACGTGTTTTGAGCATCCCAGTTGAGATCCAATCCCGGCATAAGCGTGGGCCGGGCGTGCCGCGGCACGACAAACTCCCTTTATACACAAGCCGGGAGGGTCATTGCAGGCTAGCGAATCAGGCGCCACGCAAGCCGTAGGAGGCATTGGGCGCCAAGGGGTGGGGTTGCCGCGGCCAACGCGAGCGCGCTAGTTTAATGGATGGTGAGGTGCGAGAGTGGCTGAATCGGGCGGTCTCGAAAACCGTTGTACCCTTACGGGTACCGTGGGTTCGAATCCCACCCTCACCGCCAGACTAACTTCTTTGTATTCAACTATTTAAGGCTGCTTCTCTCAGGATGTAGCTCTGGTGTAGCCTCCGTGCTGAGCACCAAGACCGCATCTTCGCCTCACGTTCGCCTCACGTCGTGTTCGAGGTGCTGTTGGCGTGCCCGCATCCAAGGTGCGTGATGCCTTTCGGTCACCTTGATGCTGGTGTGCCCGAGCAAGATCGAAACCTGAGGCCACTCAGGGATCCGAGCTCGAGCGCGTGGCCGAGATCATCCGCGTCCGAGTCCATGCTTACCGGACACGCCACACGCCCTCCGCAGGGCCGAGACCCGCAGGAGGAGTTTGAAAGCGAGTTCGCCGCCTGGTACGAAGAGCGCGTGTTGCGTGAAACTGCAAAGCTTGGCGAGCCAGCGGACCCCAAGTGGTTCGAATACCGCCTAGCCGAAATCCGCGATCAGATCCACCGCTTGTAGCGCCTGGCGAAGTTGCAGGATGCGGTGCAGACCAAGGGTGGGCTGTCGGCCGATGAGCTCAAGAAGGCGCGGCAGCTTTTCGGCGCAGGGCTCAAGAATGCGCCGACCAACCAGCAAATACTCCACCTTCTGCGAACCGGCAGCGTGAATGATATCCGGCGCCAGATCGCTAAGCAGATCGAGCGGTGTGATCAAAGACCGCCGCCCGCGCCGATTCCGACGCTCGACGCCGAGCAGCGACGGGCGGCCTTGGCGGCACGCCGTGCGCCCGGAGTGAGTGGTGCCAGGAGCAGACCTTAGCAAGGGAAGCGCAAACCCAAGACAGGCTGAGGAGCGCTGCCAGCTCGATCGCATCGTGGCGCCCAAACCGTTTCTGACGATAATCGGCGCCACACAACTCGAAACACTCGCTGGCATTGCCGAATGGCTCCTATGCGAGGGTGGCTTCTGGTCACGCTTTCTGGTCGCGTTCCCCGCCGCGCTTTTTCGAGCAGCTTTCGGGTCTCCTCGGTCACCATAGATTTTCGCCAGGGCCTTCTTTCAGGCGCGCCACAACCGCCCGAATGTTCTCGTTCACCTCATGCCCTCCCTTGGCCACCCTACCGGCTCCAGCGCCTCCGCGGGTCCCACACCACATATAACCAATATCTCTCGCCCAGTTGTTGCGCCTTGTACCACTCGCGGGTGGTCAGGTGCACCGCCTGCCTTCGCCGGCGTCCTTTGACTTCAATTCTGTTGACGTACGACTCACCTGTACCTTCATCCACGCTTCGTCAATGACCACAAGGTCGCAGCACTGCTGCCAGACTCGCTCCCGCACATCGGGCTGCTTGGCGTAGCCTAGGGAGGCAATGACCTGCGAATTTCGCTCCCAAGGATTGGTGAGCTGCTGCTGGTCAACGGCAGCGGCTCCCGTGCGGCGAACAGAGATAAGGCCTCGTCGGCGGAGACCACGGTTTCTTGAAGGGTGCCATCGGGTAGCCGGATGCGGAGTTCGTAACCGCTTCGATCGGGGTGACCGAGAGGCCGCGCCTCCTCCCGGGTCACCGGCCCATCGAAATGCCCGGGGCAGCGAAATTCGCTGACCGATCAGGGAGTCGAATGGTCCGCCACTCACCGTGGTCCCGCCCAGCGCATGGTTGTTTGACCGTTGGGTCGGTCCGTAGCTGGCTTTGGCAGCCGCCCGCGCGATTCACTGGAGGCCTACCGCCCTCCGAGCTTCATAATATAGAAGGGCCGCTAACAAGAACCGGCCCCACTCGGTTTCTGGCTGAACCCGGACACCGAGGGAAGAAAGCAGCGGAGTGGGTTCTGCGCCTAGCGAAAGACGAGAACCGGCTCACAGTTGACAGGCCATGATAGCAGGACATCATAGGTAGAGGAGGCAACACATATGCAGATTTCTCGTCGCGTATTCTTGGAGGCCGCCGGGGTGGCGCCGGCGCAAAGGAGGCGCGCCGCTCCCCGAGCGGAAAGCAAGCCCTCGGATCGGCTTAACCTGGTCGTAATCGTCGTGGACACTTGGGGTGCCCATTGGTACGGGTGCTACGGGAACCAGGAAGTACGCACCCCGAATGTGGATGCGCTGGCGGCCCGCTCCGCCATTTTTGAGGAAGCCTTCGCGGAGGCGCTGCCCACTTTGCCTGCCAGGCGGGCACTGTATACGGGCCGACAAATCTTTCCTTCGTACTTGGTGTTGCAAAGGGACGATCAGGTAAGGATCCGGGGCTGGCACGGTTTGTACGAAGAGGACGTCACGCTCTCGGAGGCCTTGCGCGCGGCGGGCTACTTGACGGCTTGGGTCAGTGATGTCTATCACCAGTTCAAACCCGGAAAGAACTTTCACCGCGGTTTCGAGTGCTGGCGTTACGTCCGTGGCCAGGAAGCTGACCGCTGGGCCAGTGGGCCGCGGAAGGGGATAGATCTCAGCCAGTACTTACATCCGTCCCAACGGACCGGGCTCGGAGCGGACGTCTCCGGCATGGCCTTGCCCAGTATGGGGCCAGGTGTCTTGCAGTATCTGACCAACCGGAGCTGGTGGAAGAGCGAGGAAGACTGGTTGGCGGCGCGCGTTTTCAACGAGGCGGCCCGGTGGCTCGATGACAATGCATCCGAAGGCCAACCCTTTTACCTGCACATAGAGTCCTTCTCGCCTCACGAGTACTGGGACCCACCGGAGTCTTTTTACCGGCAATACATGAAGTCCGACTACCGGGGTCCCCGGCTGATCTCACCCCCGGCCACCACGAAAGATCTCTCACCGGTGGAACTGGAACACGTGCGGGCTTTGTATCACGGATTCGTGACCTTTGTGGACGAGCGTATGGGGCGATTCTTGCGCAAGCTGGAGGCGCTGGGCCTGGACAAGAATACGGTCATCGTGCTCACGGCGGATCATGGCACCATGCTCGGCCAGCAAGGCCAGATCCACAAGGGTGAGCAAAGGATACGCACCCAAGTCACTCGCGTGCCTCTGATCATTTACCACCCGCGGCGAGCTTGGGCAGGCAAGCGTATCAAGGGCTTTGCTCTGCACACCGATGTGATGCCGACGGTACTGGAAATATTGGGGGTGTCTGCACCCAGTCGAGTCACCGGGCACAGCCTGGTGGGCATGATCGACCGCAACGAGCGATCCCCCAACGGGGAGCGGATCGTCACTGGTTGGGGAGAGCATGGTGCAGTGCGCACGCCCGAGTGGTGCTACATCGGCCGCTGGAGCCGCGGATCCCAATTCGAGGAACTGTACGACCTGCGCAGGGACCCGGAGGAACTCAACAACGTGGCCAGCCAGAACCCCTCGGTGGTGAAAGAACTGCGCGAGCACTTGCGCAAGCATGTGGAGGCAGGCTGGGAAATTACGCGGGGGACCTTCGGCACCGTGCTGTTGGGGCCTTACGGTGGCTAACTGGCTTCGCTGAATCTCTCGGCCACGCAGATGTCCGGCTACCGTGCCGACACCCTTAAGGCACCGGTCACGGGTCTGTTTCGTGCCGGGCCGCGCCGTGCTAAAATTGGCACTAGAGGATTGGGAGGTCGTCTAACGGTAAGACGGCAGACTCTGGATCTGCTTATCGGGGTTCGAATCCCTGCCTCCCAGCCACGGCGTGGTTTCGACCTTCGGGCCGCAGAGTGACGCTGCGCGGCGCTGAAGCATCCAGGCTATGCCTTAGGACTTCAGGCGTTCGACGTAAACGTAATAAGCGCCGCGTTCGGTTCCGTCCTTGTCATAGAACCAAGTGCGCAGTTCGGCCGGGCCGCGGTCCAGTTGAACGGTGAATACAGCCGCCTTATCGGAGGGCTGAACGGCGCAGGTTTGCTCGATGCTCCCGATGCGGAGCTTAGCTTTAACAGCCGAGATGGCCTTGCCAGGCGTAGTCTCGCGGTTGGGCTTGGCGTCCCGATAAGGGGCGTTAATGGGAAGATCAACCTCTTTGGGCCAGCGCCGCAATTCGATCCGATAGGTTCCCGCCCTTTCCACTTCGACGGTCCAGAATCCATTGGCGGCCGGCGCCTGGCGGATGGACCTCTGGTTCCAGGTGCGTTCCGCACCGCCTTCGCCGTGCCAGTCGTGGCAGGTTAGGCGAGACGGATTCTCCCGGTCGCTGCCCAGAACAATGCGGACATATTCGTTGGCGCGCTGGGAGGTCTGCTTCCACCAAGCCTCGTAGGCGCGGCGGAGGCGCTCAACCACTTGGGGGTGCTGGGCTGCGACGTCGTGCTGCTGCCCCGGGTCTTTCACGATATCGTAGAGTTCGAGCGCATCAGCCCGTCCGTCGGGTGAGGGATTCACGAGCCGCCACTGCGAGGTCATCACCGCCGCCTGCCGCCACTGGACCAGATTCTCCAGGCGCTGGGAATCCACGACCAAGGTGCGCTCCGGCCAGTTGGGGTTTTTTTCGTAAAGCAGCGGGCGTAGGGATTTTCCGTGGAGGGGAGGACCAGCGGGACGCTTGAGACCGCACAGGTCCACCAGGGTAGGCAGGACGTCAATGTGCGCCGTCAAGGCGGCAACGTCACGTCCACCCTGGATCTCCCCGCCGGGCCAGTAAATGAAAAAAGGCACCCGGTGCCCGCCTTCATACGGACTGCCCTTCTGGCCGCGCATGCCGGCATTGAACACCTGCGCGCCCGACGAGGTGCCGTTATCGGTCATGAAGATGAGGATGGTGTCTCGCTCGAGGTTGCGCCGGCGCAAGAACTCGATCAAGCGGCCCATGTTGTCGTCAATGTTAGCGATCATGCCATAAAAGCCCGGCTCCTTTAAGCCTTTGACCCCGGCATAGCGGGCGCTGTAAGAGTCCGGCGCCCACATCGGGCCGTGGGGCGCGTTGGTGGCGATATAGCAGAAGAAAGGCGTCTTCTGGCTCTGGGCTTCCTCCATGAAGCGCATAGCGTTGTCGAACCAGACATCGGTGCAGAAGCCGGAGAAGGCGCGCGGTTTGCCGTTATGGAAATAGGTGTCGTCCTGGTAATCGTTGCCGAAATAGTCGGGCGTTTGCCAGACGCCCCCGCCGCCATGGACTAGCGCCTCGTCGAAACCCCGGTCTTGGGGACGGCACGGATAGTTGTCGCCAAGGTGCCATTTGCCGAAGATGCCGGTGCGGTAGCCGGAAGCGCGGAAGCAGTCCGCCAGCGTCACTTCGCCGGGTGCAATCAGGCTGCGGCCCATGATGGTGTGCCAGACGCCGGTGGCGTTGCTGTAACGACCGGTCATGAGCGCCGCACGGGTGGGCGAGCAGGTGGGGCTGGCGTGGAAGTTCGTGAAGCGCACCGAACGTTGGTGCAAGGCATCCAAGTGGGGTGTTTTCAATACGGGATTGCCCAAGCAGGCAAGGTCGCCGTAGCCCTGGTCGTCGGTAAGCACCAAGATGACGTTAGGTGGGCGCTTCGAGGGCGAGGTGGGGCGAGCGACGCCCGCGGTCATGCTTCCACAGGCCGATAACAGGAACGTACGCCGCTCCAAGGTCCGGCCGGTTGTTCGCATAGGTCATCCTCCGAGACTTTCCATTTTTGCATTGCCCGAGCAGGCGAATGCGTGCCCACCCCAACATGTCAATCGCACCGGGCATGATCGTCTTCTCGTTCGTCCGTTTCCTGCTCAGGCACATCCTGACCCACAGCGCTGGGGTATTCACCGCTCCTCGTCGTCCAGCTCTAACGCCAAGGGCGCAAACGCCGCGCGGCGCGCTCCCGGGTAAGGCGCGCCCAAGCCTCGCACATTGCGCCAGAGAATGCGGTTCAAGCGCTCAGTGGGGGCAGCATCCGGCACATCAAAGCGCATTTTCATGGAATCCAGCGCGTCGCGGCGGGCCTGGCCCCGCAGGGACTGCAAGGGCGGATTGACTTCGAACAAAGATTGTTCCGGCGCCACCGCAGTGTAGCCCGTGTAGTCCGCTTCGCTGGTGAAGCTGGCGTGCATGGGCGTGGCAATCAGATCGAAAAGCGACAGGGCGGGCAGGCCCAAGATTAACTCGATCGTTTTCACCATGCTGGTTTGAGAGTAAAAAGTGGAATCCACCCAGCCCCGTCGTGCATACGGGCTGATAACGAGCGCCACTGTGCGGTGCCCGTCCACGTGATCTACTCCGTTTTGGGCGTCGTCCTCCACCACGAAAATTGCCATGCGGCGCCAGAAGCGAGTCCTAGTCAGTGCCTCCACAATCTGCCCCAGCGCCAGGTCGTTGTCGGCCACCATTGCTTTGGGTGTTGACCAACCCGGCGCCGTGCCGCGCGTGTGATTGGAAGGGAGCTGGACCAGGACCAGATTCGGCATGCGGCCCTCGGTCTCCCACCGCCGTATGTCCGCCAGCAAGATCTGCGCCCGCACGACGTCGGGGATGGCGGTCGAGTAGGAGGGGTAATTCGAAGCGAGGATGGCGTTCAAAGGTTCAAGCGGAGCACGGATCTTCCACTGGCGCGTGAAGTCCTCACCCTTGCGCCATCGCTCGAGCAGTTCCAAGCGCTGGCTCGCGCTGCTTTCCCCTAGCCGCCCGGCGTACTCGCCGTATACGCGCACTGTCTTGCCGGCCTTCAAGGCGGCGTCCCAAAGAAAGCCGCCGTGTGAGTAGGCAATCGGGTCAGTGCCGTCGAAAGGATAGCTGCGCCCGGCGTATCCGGGCCACATGCAGTAATCGGTTTCGTTGGCCTGGGTGAGCCACTGGTGGCCGTCGCCGCTGTTGCCCCCGGTGGCGTAAAAATTGTCCAGCAGCACAAACTGCTCGGCGAGGCGGTGCTGGTTGGGAGTTACCGGCCAGCCGAACATTACCAAGGACGGATCGCCGTTACCCCGCTCCAGATCACCGAACACCTGATCGTAGGTGCGGTTTTCCTTGATGATGTAAACAACGTGCTCGATCAAGGAAGGTTCGCCGGCGCGCAGTGGGATCGGCGCTGTGGCCTTGCGGGGCGCGGTGGCGCGCTCGGTGACGGTGGGCGAGCCCCCTTCGAGGTGATTGTTTTCGGCTACCGCCGTGGTGTAGCTAGCCAGTTGCGCGGCGTCCGGCCACGGGATGACAGAAACTGAGCCGCGATAAGCATGCACGAACCTCTTGCGTGGCTCCTCGCGCCAGCCGGAGCCCACCCCGAGCAGGCTGGAGACGGCTAGATACCGTCCGTCAGGGCTGAGCGCCACGTGATTGGGATACCAAGCGGTCGGAATCAAGCCTTCGAGCTTGCCGGCGGCGCTGTCCAAGATTGCAACTGCGTTGATGCCTCCACAAGCCACCAACAAGAGCCTGCCCTCGGCGGCAAGCGCCAGCGCCGTGGGCGCGATGCCTTTAACGCGCTGGCGAAACGGTTGGAGGGGGAAAGTCTGCACCACGCGCCGAGCGCGCGTGTCCACCACCGAAACCGTGTCTTCATTCCCGTTGGCCACGTAAAGTCGCTGGCGAGTTTCGTCCCAGGCCAGCGCTGTCGGGTGCAGGCCCACCGCCACCCTGTCGGTGACCCGCATTGCGTTTAGATCTACGCGCGTCAGCTCGCCGGTGGCCGCGATACCCCGGCCATCCACTACGACGCGGTCGGCATTTGGCGCCAAGCCTGTAGGCGCAGTCAGATCTTTCGAGGTCGGCGCCCGCCCGCCCCAGTTGCTCACCCAGGCTGTGGCGCCGGCTCTATCCAGCGCCGCGCCAAAAGGCGCAATGGCGGTGCCAACCTTGCCCAGCAAGCGCCCGCTAACCAGCTCGATCACGGCAAGCTGGTTATTTGCGATGAGCGGAACGGCGGCGATCCTCTCGCCGGCCGCCACGGCGCCGGCAATGTGGCTGCCCAAGTCCCCGGCCAGCACACGCATCGAGCCCCGCTCGACGGAAAGTAGCGCCACTTGGGCAGCCCCGGCCTTGCGCAGCGCCGCGGCGACTAGCGCCCTGCGCCTCGTAGCGTCGTAGCTGATCCCTTGCAAACCCGCCGATCCCTCCAGCGGGACTCGATCTAGCACGCGGTTGGCGTGCCAATCGAAGCGGTAGACTTGATTTGCCGTGAGCACCCACAGCTCGCCCGCCGACTCACCGAAGCACACACCATAGACGCGACCCTGAAAAACGGCCTGTACCCCCGCGGGCGTGATGTCTTGTCGCGTCGTGATGACCCCCGGGTCGGTCACCGCGCGCTGCGGGCGCTCGAACGTTTGCGCAGCCAGAGCGCCCGCGCAGGCCAGGCCCAGCAAGCTCCTGAATCTCATCTCTTGGCCGGCAAATGCCGCATCATGATGTTGCGGTAGCGAACCACGGTGCTCGGATCGTGCTGCTGGAGCGCCAAGTAGCCCTTGGTGTAAGTGTTCTTCTGGTCCACGTAATCCACCACCACTTTGTCATTGACTTTGATGATGATGTGATTGCCGTCGGCGATTATGTGCTGCGTCCACCAGGTCTCATCGGGCACCAACTGCTCTTTGACGTCGGAGATGGCGTACAGGCTGCCGGTGCGCCGCCAGTCCTTGCTGCTGTTGTTCACCTGCGCTTCGTAACCTTTGGGCCAGCCGGGACCGAACTGTGCCCGGAAATACATGCCGGAGTTGCCGCCCCGGTTGATCCAAACTTCAGCCTTGAATTCGCAGTTCTCGCACTCTTCTTCCATGTAGAAGAGGTGGCTGCGCTGACCGCGCCCGACTATGGCGCCGTCTTCCACCGTCCAGCTTTCCGGGTTCTCGTTGGCCTTCCAGCCCTTCAAGGTCTTGCCGTCGAAAATCTTCTTCCACGGTCCGGGCTGCTGGGCGCACGCCGCCAGCGCCGTTAATGCCAGAGCAACGATTACGTTCCTCATCATCACCTCCGCAGACCAACCCATTGTACTGAGTCGCGCGAGGTGGCGCAGAGCCGCCGCCGGCTTACCTGCCTTGAGCTGGCTTATCATGGGTTACGTGTCAGCAACCAGTCCTTTGGCCAGCTTGGCGACGCAGGCACGGACCGCTTACGTAGCTCAAGTCACGGGCGACAGCGCGGCGGCGTGGTGGAGCGCGGTGATTCTCACCGCCAGTTCCGAGCGACAGGCGGAGCGCTATCGCGAGGAGATTCAGCGGCGACGCCGGGAAGGTAAGCTGCCGGCGAAAACTCGGTACCTGGTGGCCCCCGATCCCGGCGGGCGTCGCATCGGCAGCGGTGGCGCCACTTTGAACGCCCTGCGCTGGTTAGCGCGCGAGTTCGGAACCCAAGCAGCCCGTGAGTCCTGGTGGTTGAATCAGCGGGTGCTGGTCCTGCACTCCGGGGGCGACTCACGTCGCCTTCCGCAATACTCGTTGCTGGGCAAGCTGTTCACCCCCCTGCCCGTAACCACCGCTTGGGGCGATGTGAGCACGGTTTTCGACGAAACGCTTGCCCTGTCTTCCGCCTGGGTAGAGCGGCTTCCTGCCGGCTTGGTTGTAGCGTCAGGCGACGTAATCCTGACCTTCGACGCAGCGCAACTGGATTGGACCCGCCCGGGCGTCTGCGGCGTCGCCGTGCGCCGTCCCATCGAGATAGGCTCTCAACACGGGGTTTACGTGCTAGGCGGGGCCGGCCGCGTTTACGCTTTCTTGCAGAAGCCCTCTGCGGCTGCTGCACGCGCCGCCGGGGCCATGCTGCAAGCGGATGAGGTCGCTTTGGACACCGGCTTGCTGCGCTTCGATCCTGTGCTGTCCGCACGCCTGACCGAAATTGCGCTCGGGCCCGAGACGGGCTCGTTCAGCGACGCTCCGCTGATAGACCTTTACGATCACCTGACCTTGATACTTACCGGCCAGTTTTCGCCTCCGCCGGGCTCGCATCCTGTCCTGCTGGCGCTCGCCCAAGCGTTGCGTGGAGCACCATTCTGGTGTGACTTGGTCGAGGGCGAATTCACCCATGTAGGAGCAACGCCGCTATATCGCCGTCTGCTCAGCGGCCAGACCGGCTTCCTTGAGCTCTATGAGGCCCAGCAAAGATTAGGTTCAGTGGCGCCCGCTCATTTGCGCTCGGCCGGCGTGGTAATTGACAGCGTGCTGGCGGGCGGAGATATCAAACCTGGAGCGGTGGTTCTGGAATGCGAGCTCGAGGGTCCGGTGCAAGCCGCGCGCGGCGCCATGTTACACGGGTTGACGGATATCCCCGGCCCGATCGAAGTCCCTGAAGACATAGTGGTGCACCAAGTGCCAGTGGTGCTGCCCGACGGTCGCCGCGGCACTGTAATACGCGTCTACGGCGTTCATGATGATCCAAAACGAAGACTGGACGAGGATCCGGGCGCGACCTGGCTGAACACTCCCATGAAAGAAACCCTGGCCGGCCTGGGCCTCGAGCCCGACTTGGTCTGGCCTGACGTGCCTGCGGGCGAGCGAACCTTGTGGAACGCCCGCCTGTTTCCTTTGTCGCCTGCTGCCGAAGCCTGGGAGTGTGCCCGCTGGATGCTAGGGCTCGGCGAGGATTACGACGCAGCGCGCTGGCGGGCGGCTGAGCGCCTTTCGCTAGCTACCAGCGCAGAATGGACCGACACCCAAGCTCTTTCAGACGCCCGAACTCGCCGGCTTCAGGCCAACTGGCGAGCCACTGCGGTTTCGCTTGCCCGATCCGGTGCTGACGTGCGACCCCTGCTCGCGCACGCTCCCGGCATCAGCGCGCTGGCTCAAGCGGGACGCGCCATCGAAGCTTGCGCCCGCCAACTGGAGGCCTCGGCCCTTACCGAAGCCGCCAGTCATCACTACCAGGCGAGCCTCTTTTTGGCCCAGGCGGGGCTGGGCGAAGAGGCGGCGCGAGCCCGCGCGGCAGCCTTCCAGTGTGTGCAACGCGCAGTTGAGGCCGGTGTGCGCGACCTCACACTAGAGGTCGCAACACAGGGGTGGCAACACGATGCTGTGAGCGTTTCGGCGCCGCCCCGCGTTGATTTGGGGGGAGGTTGGTCAGACACACCACCTTTTTGTCTGGACTGGGGCGGCACCGTGCTTAACATCGCTGTGGAGCTTGCGGGCGACTACCCCATTCGCACCGTACTCAGACGCCTGCGCGAGCCTGTGATCCGCTGCATTTCCGAAGAGCACGGCGAGCTGAGGGAGTTTCGCTCTAGTGCCGAGTTGCTGGCGCCCGCCGGTCCGGGCTCGCCCTTTTCGATCCCCCGCGTGGCCCTGAGGATGTTCGGTCTGGCGCGGCCGGGCTGCGAGCTCGCCGATACGCTGCGCGCGCTGGGTGGTGGCCTTGAGATCCGCACCATTGTTGACTTGCCTATGGGTTCGGGTTTGGGCGCCAGCAGCATCCTGGCTGCGACCTTGCTGCGAGCATTGGCCGTCATGCTGGGGATCCCATTAAGCGATCAAGCGCTCAGCGATCAGGTAATGCGGCTGGAACAACTCATGACCACGGGGGGCGGCTGGCAAGATCAAGCCGGCGGTATTTACCCCGGGGCCAAACTGGTTTTTTCCGGCCCAGGCTTGCGGCAGCGGTTGCAAATCGAACCGCTGGGCTGGACTGAGTCCCGGCAGGCGGAATTCTCAGAGCGTTTCGTCCTTTACTACACGGGCATACGGCGCGTGGCCAAGGACTTGCTTGCGCAAGTGGTGGGCGCTTATCTGGCGCGCGAGACGGCCGTCGTCCAGGTTTTGCATAGCATCAAGACGCTAGCCATGGAAATGGCATGCGCCATGCGCGAGGGCGAGTGGGAGCGGCTCGGCGAGCTGATTGACCGGCACTGGGGACTCAATCAGATTCTGGACCCTCACACTACCAACGCCCCTATCAATGCGCTGCTTGAGGAACTCCGGCCGCTGCTAGCCGGCGCCAAGCTGGCGGGGGCCGGCGGCGGGGGCTTCCTGTTGCTGTTGGCAAGAAGCCCTGCCGCTGCGCACGAGCTCAGGCGAAAGCTTGCCGCGGCGCCCGCGCCCGGCCAACTGTATCCTTACCGCATAGCCAGGCGGGGCTTGCAAGTTTCCGCCTGAGCCGAGCTTCACAGGGGCCGTCGCTTCACTGCTTGATGATGGTGCCATCGCGTCGGCGAACTTCGCCCCAGCCGCCGTTGAGCCGTTTCCTTTCGCCCATCTCAAAACTGCCGAACGGGTACTTGGCCGCTGCCTTCTCATCCACTTCGATGCCCCAGCCGGGCGCTTCGTTGGCGTAAAGGTAGCCGTTTTTCATTTCCGGGCAGCCCTTAAAAACCTCCCGCACGCGCTCGTTGAAAGGAGAGTACTCCTGGATGCCGAAATTCCAGCACGCCAGATCCAGCGCGATATTGCATGCGTGGCCGATGGGCGAGACATCGCCGGGTCCGTGCCAGGCGGTCTTGACGCCGTAAATTTCGGCGTGCGCCGCCATCTTGCGGCAGGGCGTGAGACCGCCGGCTTGCGAAACGTGCACACGTATGTAGTCAATCAGGCGCTCGGCGATGAGGGGGGTCCACTCATGCGGGCTGTTGAAGAGTTCGCCCATGGCGATAGGCGTAGAGCATTGCTGCCGCAACAAGCGGAACCATCCGATGTCCTCCGGGGAGAGGGGATCCTCCAGGAAAAACAATCGGAAGCGTTCGCAATCCTTGGCGAATTGCAGGGCCTGGGTGGGCGAGATGCGCTCGTGCACGTCGTGAAGCAATTCGACTTCCTCGCCTAGTTCCCGACGGCATTCCTCAAGCAGCTTCAGCGTACGTCGCATATAGGCTGCCGGTTCAAATACCGGCCCGGAGTGCAAGGCTTCGGCACGCGCTTCGCCGCGCCCAGCCCCATAGGCCGCCATGCCGGGCACGCCCACTTGCACGCGGATGTGACGGAACCCGAGCGCCATCAGCTTGCGTGCGTTCTCTATGACCTGCGGGATGTCGGGGCCGGAAGCGTGCGCATAGCAATCCACTGCCTCGCGGCACTTGCCCCCGAGCAACTGGTACACCGGCATGCCTGCCTGGCGCCCTTTGATGTCCCATAACGCCATATCCACACCGCTGAGAGCGTTGTTGAGCACGGGCCCGTTGCGCCAATAAGAGGAGTTGTAACAAGCCTGCCAGGTGTCTTCGATCCGGTCCGCGGGCTTGCCCAGCAGAAACGGCTTGAGATACCTCTCGACCGCAGCCACCACCAACTCCGCCCTTTGCGTGAAAGTGGCACAGCCGTAGCCGTACAAGCCGTCTTGATCGGTTATGATCTTCACCACCACCAGACGCAGGCCCGCCGGAGCGGTCCCTATCACTTGCACGTCCTTGATGCGCGGGGAAGGCAGGCCGCGCGTGGCGCGTTCGACACGTTCCTGGGCAGCCAGCTGCCGGGCAGCCAGCGCAGCAGCCAGACCGCCTGCCGCATGCAAAACATCACGACGCTTCATCTGCCCTCCTTTTCCTCCCAAACTCGTTTGAGGTTCTCCAGCTCGCGCTGAAGCCTGCTCTCCCGTGCCGCCAGCGTGGCCACGTATAGCGCCAGCACCAACCAGGGAGCCAGCAAGCCGTAAAACATGAACGCCAGATTGCTTGTGTCCATACCTGCCTCTTGCTAAAAGGCCTGGGCCCGGCGCCGCAATCCTTCGATCTCTCGCTGCCCTCTTTCCTGAAAAGCCCGCAGCCAGGCCAGCGCCCCGCCCAGCAACAGCAAAGGCGCCCAGTTGAGAAACAGCATGCTCCAGTAAGCCGGATCCATTGATCCACCGCCCCAGACCACCGGTTGCGGGTGCTGGGTTCGCCACCAGCGAATGGAGAAAAACACGATCGGCACGTCTACGCAGGCGAAGATCGAGAACACCGCCGCTATCCGGGCCCGCTCGTTGGCTTCTGCGATCGCCCGCCGCAGCATCAGGTAGGCGGCGTATAGCAGCCAGCAGACCAGCATCGAAGTCAAGCGCGGATCCCAGGTCCACCAAATCCCCCAGATAATCCGCCCCCAAATCATGCCTGTAGCCAAAGTGACCGTGGCGTAGGCCAGACCTACCTCGGTAGTGGCAACCGCCCAATTGTCATAGCGCAGATCCCGGCGCCACAAATACAACGCAGCGCAGGCCGCCGCCGCAAAGAAGCTTAGAAACGCCGTCCACGCCGAAGGCACGTGGTAGAAGATGATCCGGAAAATCGGTCCTTGCGAGGCCTCGTCCGGCAGCACCAGCAGTATCACGTAAAGGTTGCGAACCAACAGAGCCACCGCAACCAGGCACGTCAACCAAACCAAGTTCCGCCTAGTGTTGAGCAATGCTCGACCTCAGCCTCCCAGCGCCGTCTCTGCCAGAACCAGCGCCAGCGCCGTGTACACCAGTGCCGAAGCCGCCAGCAAGCGCAGCCAAATAATCATATCCGATCCCAGCGCCTCGCCCATCGCCAGCGGAGCGCTCAGCCTGATGGCGGCCAGCAAGGCCGGGATCAGAACCGGGTACACCAGCACCGGCAGCATCAATTCCCGCAGGCGCAAGTTTACTACCAGGGCGCCGAACAAGGTGCCTACCACCGCCAGCGCCCACGTCCCCAATGCCAGAACAGCCATCAAAGCCCAAAATCGCCTGGTCCACGCAACGTTGTAGAACACGCCGAACACCAATAGCCCGGCTAGTTCGACCAGCATAAGCAGCAACCAGTTGGCAAGCGTCTTGCCCAGATACAGCGCCGCGCCTGACAGTGGTGCGGCCCGCAGGCCGTCCAAACAGTCGTTGGGCAACTCCCGTGCGAAGCTGCGATTCAAAATCAACATCCCCGCAAACGCAAATACCAGCCACAGCAGGCCGCCTGCCATGACCCGCGTTTCTTCGGCTGCGGGATCGAAGGCAAAGCTAAACAGCAACAGGACCACCACGGCGAAGGCAAGCGCTGCATTCAAGGCCTCCTTGGCTCGCAGCTCCATTCTGAGGTCCTTGCCTGCTACCGTCAGGCTGGCGCGCCAGAAACTCGGGCAGCGGGGCACCGCGACGCTCTCTCGAAAGCAAAACATACTCACCATTTCCCGTACTGCCGCGACAGCCAGCCGGCGTCCTCCAGCATTTCCGCCCGCCGCTCGCCGAAATACGCCAGACGTCCTCGCGCCAGAACCGCCACGTGACTGGCCAGCTCAAGCACCTCCCGCCATTGGTGCGTCGAAACTACAACCGTTCGCCCTCGTCGCTGGGCTTCCACCAGCAGCCCGCTCAGGATCCCGACCGCTTGATCATCCAGCGCACTGAACGGCTCATCCAGCAAGAGCACTTCCGGATCATGCAGCAGGGCGCGTGCGATCGCCAGCCGTTGCCGCATGCCGCGCGAGAATTCCCGCACCAGGCTGTCGCGCAAAGCCAGCAGGCCCACGCGTTCCAGCCACGCTTCGGCCTCCCGGCGGGGATGATCCAACTGGTACAAGCGTGCGTACAAGGCCAGGTTCTCCAGGGCCGACAGCTCTTCGTAGAGCGCCAGGCCGTGCCCGAGCACGCCGATGCGCGCCCTTGTCTCTGCCCGTCGTGGGTCACCCCCCAGCACCATCACTTTGCCGCGCTCCGCGCGCGCCAGCCCAGCCAGGATCCTCAGCAAGGTAGTCTTGCCGGCGCCGTTGCGACCGAGCAAGGCCAAACAGACGCCGCCGCCCAGATCGAAGCTGACGTCGCAGAGTGCCGGAAAATCGCCGTAGTATTTCCATACTGTCTCCAGCGCCAGAACGCTCATGGGCGGGACTGACCCCCTGTGCGCGGGCTGGTGCGGAACAAAAGAATGAAGCCGAATAGCAGGGCGCCAATCGCTGGAGCAAGAATCCAGGCCAGATGATCGTAAATAGGCGGCAAAATCTCGTTGAGCTGCGGGCCGCGCTCCGCTTCGGAGGCGCCTAGCGACCCAGCTCCTTGCACCTGGAGCGCGAATTCGCGGCGGCCTTTGATTTCAAAAATGGTCGCGCGACCGGAAGGGTCCGGCCCCAGCGATTCCAGGTCCTCTCCGCTGAGCTTGACGCCGGCCGGCACGATGAGGCGAGTAGGAACCCCCGGATACGGCATCCGCGTCGCAAAGGCCTTAGGCGTGGGCAAGGCGTAAATGATGTCGAAGCGTGTTTCTCCGGGTTTGATGGGGTAACTGACCCTGAAAAACCGGGTGCCCGGCACGGCCTCGGCCGAACGCGGCACAGGTACGCTGCCGGGACCAGTTACCATGAGGCTGGGCTTTGATCCCGCCTCAGCCGGCAGGTAGAAGCGGAAGGTTTCGGTGGGATCCAACCATGTCAGGCGCCCGTCGTTGCGAAACAGCCAGGTTTCGGTCACGCGCAAGCGATCAGCCTCGGGTTCCAAAAACACCATTCGCTGCGTCAAGCGGGCCGACGAAGCGCGCCGGGTGGCGCTGTAAACGATTAGCTCGATGGTTTGCGTGGGCTGTCGCGGATCTACCATGCGCGTGTAAGTAACCCCGTCGAACTGCGCCTCCAGCAAATAATGCACTGCATCCGGCGTAGTCTCGAAGTCAAACCGTCCCTGGCTGTCCGTGGTGAGCGTGGCGATGGGTTCGCGGCCCCCGCTGCTCATGCGGACCAGCGTCACCGGCGCGCCTGCCAAGGGTTGCCCAGAGGTGCCATTGACAAGCCTGCCTTGGATGGCCGCCGGCGCTGCCGAAGCCAACGCCACCACCAGCGCGACGCACCTCATGTGGCCTCCCCGCGCATGGCTTTGCCGCACTCGCCGCAGAACTTCATAGTCTGCGAAAAGCGCGCACCGCAGTGAGGGCACACGCAATCCGCCGGCGGGCCGCCGACTGTCTCGGGCCCCCTCCTCGGATCCAGGCCCGTCTCGGCAACCCTTTGCCGGCCCACTCCAAGCGTGTAAAGGATCGCGCCCACGCTTAACAACCCAGCCAAGACCTCAAACACAAAGGACCTCCTTCAGTGGGCGCCCACGCACCGCGCCGCTCGAATGCCGGCTTCGCTGCTGCGCTTGCCTTCCGTAACCTGACCAGGCTTCAGGCAGATGAGTCCGCCTACCCCCATTACCGCCATTCCCAGCCAGATCCAAGAAACCAAGGGGAAAACGTACGCCTGGATCATCACCTCTTGGTTAGCCTCGCTGGTTGCCGCCAGGTTCAGGTACAAATCTTCGATCAAACTCTGACGAATGTCTACCTCGGAAGTGACTTGACCGCTGGCTTTGAAAAACCGCCGCTCCGGCTGGAGAGTACCGCGGTGGCGACCGTTCCGGTAAACCTCCACCACGGCCCGCTGCCAGGCGTAGTTGTCATTTTCGCCCTGCTTTAACTGGTGCAAGCGAAGTTCGTAGCTGCCCAGCGTCACCCGGTCCCCTAACGCCATCTGGTATGCACCTTGCTTGTTAAGAGCTGAGCCGGCGAAGCCCACGAACATAAGGGCGATCCCGAGGTGTACGAGGTAGCCGCCGTAGCGGTGCGGATGACGCCGCACGCAGGCCGCCACAGCCCCCAAGAAACTGGCGCCCGTTTGCGCGCGAACCAACCGGGCGGCTTTAAGGAACTCCGCCACGATACTGGAAATGGCCAACCAGCACAGCCCGAAGGCAATCAGCGCATACCCGTGGCGGATGCCGGCTGCGGCCAGCACCGCCACCAGCCCCACGGCGGCTACAGCGGCTGGCAACAAACTGCGCTTGAAAACGGCAAGCGAACTGCTCCCCCAGCCCACCAGCGGTCCTATGGCCGTCAACAACAGCAAAAGCAAGCCCAGCGGCACTGCCATGCGGTTGTAAAACTGCGGTCCCAGGCTGATCTTGTGCCCGCTCACCAGTTCAGATAAAAGCGGAAACAGCGTGCCCAGCAGTATGGCCAGGCACATCGCCGTCAATAGCAGGTTGTTAAGCAAGAACAGCCCCTCGCGCGAGAAAACGCTCGCCGGACGTGCCGAGCTGCCGAGATAATCAAGTCGGCTGAGAATGAGGTAGGCTGTGGCCGCCAGCCCCAATCCCAAGAACCCCGCAAACCATCCTCCCACCGGCGACTGCCCGAAAGCATGCACCGAGCTGACCACGCCCGAGCGCGTCAAGAATGTGCCCAGCACGCTCAGCCAGAAGCTCGCCCCCACTAGCACCACGTTCCAAACCTTCAGCATGCCGCGGGCCTGTTGAACGGTCACCGAGTGCAGGAACGCAGTGGCTGTCAGCCAGGGCAAAAGCGAGGCGTTCTCGACCGGGTCCCAGCCCCAGTAGCCTCCCCAGCCCAAGACCGCATAAGCCCAAACTGCCCCCAGAGCAATGCCTGCGCCTTGAAAAAGCCACACGATGCGCATCCAGCGTTGCGCAACGCGTGTCCATTCACCCGCCGGGTCCCGGGTTATCAGCGCCGCTGCCGCCACGGCGAACGGAACGGCGAAGCCCGCGTAGCCCAGGTACAGCACGGGTGGGTGGATGGCCATCGCCCAGTACTGAAGCAACGGGTTCAAGCCTCTGCCGTCAGCCACTGCTGTAACGGAGCGCCCGACGGCCAGAAGCTTGAAGGGGCTGGCAACAAACGCGTTCAGTATCAAGAAAAAGCACTCCCCGGCCATCAAGAGGGCAAGCACGTAAGGCAAAGCTGGCGCTGCTCGGCGGCCGGGCTTGGTTGCCAATACTGCGTATCCGGCCAGCACCCAGCTCCAAAGCAGCAGCGAGCCTTCTTGCCCTCCCCACCAGGCGGTGAACTTGTAAAGCAGTGGCATCGCCCGGTTGCTGTTTTCGGCTACGTAAGCCCAGCGGAAGTCATCGCCCAGCAGCGCTCCCAGCAAAGACGCCACCGCCAGACTGAGCAAGAACCAATTGGCGTAGACTGCCCTGCGCGCGCTTAGGATGAGCAAAACTCTCTGGCTGGCCGCGCCCACAAGCGAGGCTGCCACCGCGTAGATCGCCAGGCAAAAGGCCAAAAGGACAGCCAGGGATCCCAGGTTCTCCATCTCTTGCTCTCTTGTGCGCTACATCGCAGGGCTGCGGAGCCCGTTCGGCCCAGCTCCGGCGGGCCTCCCGGGCGCAGCCTCGTACTTCGAGGCGCACTTGGCTTGCACTCGCGACGCTTGGAAGACGCCGTCCGCACCCATCTTGCCGTCGGCTACAGCCTGCGCACCGTCGCGGACGGTATCAGGCAGCGGGTCCAAGCCCCGGTAAACCACCGGTAGCCGCAACCCATCATGTACGAGCGTGAAGCGGATCTCAGCTCCCTGGCGCCGCAGCGAGCCCGGCTCCACGTCGCCCGCTACCCGAAGCCGCTTGCCCAGTGCGGCCTGCCCCATCTGCCTCAACTCGCCAATCGTCTTGTAATAGCTCATCGCCTCGCCGACGCCGCTCGCTGCCAGCCAGATCAGCACGCCCAGCAATAGCGCCACCACCAACGCCAGCTTGCCGTAACTTTGCATGCCAGCCCCTCACTCCAGTATAGCCGGGTCCTTTCAGATATCCCACTCCGGTTGCCAGAGGGCACGCCGCTTCTCCCGATAAGCGATGTTGACTAAATGGCAGGCCAGGGAGGAATAATGCCCTTCCACTTCATCGCAGTTAGGCCGCTTGCGTGTGCGGATGCACTCTAGCCAGTTGGCCATGTGACTGGTCTCGGGTGTTCCCGGCGCCTTGATCTCGCCCAGATTGGCGTTGGCCTCGGCGGGAAGGAACTCATAGCCCCTGCGGAAAATGGAAAGGCGCCCGCCGGATCCGAAAAAGACGATGTCAGCGGCCCCCTTGGGAATCAGATCGGTGAGCGTGGCCTCAAAGGTGACGTTGAGCTTCTCAGGGTACTCCAGCACGGCATTAATGTTGTCGGGGGTGTCGCGGCCGTCATCGTAGCGGTAGATGCCGCCCAGCGCCACGGCTGCCAGCGGCCGCCGCACGTTCAAAAACCAGTGCACTACGTCTACCAAGTGCACGAACAGGCCGCCGGTTTGCCCGCCGGTGGAAAAGTCCCAGTAAGCAAAACGATTGAAGTAGCGTTTGGGATCCCAGGGGATCTTGGGCAGCCATCCCAGGCAAGCCTCCCAGTCCAATCCTTCCGGCTTGCGCTCCATGCCCGGCGGCACCGGCGTCAAATAGCCGCGATTGCCGTTCCAGACCGTGCGCACCATGTTGACGCGCCCGATCAAGCCGCTGTCGAAGAAGCGCTCCTTGGCCTCGATGAAATGCGCCATGGAACGCTGCTGCGTGCCCACCTGCACTATACGCTTGTTTTCGCGCGCCGCCCGCACGACTTCGTGACCCTGCATGGGGAGCGAGGTCATCGGCTTCTCGACGAAGACGTCCTTGCCCGCCCGGCAGGCGGCGGCGGCGATGGGGGCGTGGAGGTGGTCGAAAGTAGCTACGATCACGGCGTCTATATCCTTGCGGTCGAGCAAGCGCCGGTAATCTCCGTAGGAAGCTATGTCGGGGCCGGCGATCTGCGCCGCTTCCCGGCAACGCACGTCCCAGGCGTCGCAGACGGCCACCCATTGGATCCCGCCTACTTGGTTGGCCACCTTCATCAGGTACTTGCCGCGGCTTCCCGTGCCGATGATGCCCAGCCGGATACGGTCCGCCGCCCCCGCCACGCGCGCTGCTGAAAGGGCGGTGGCGGCGCTGCCCATGAATATCCTGCGTGTGGTCATAAGCCTGCTTCCTTTCCTGGAAAACATAGCACAAAGCCGGCCGCCGGTGGACCTTCAGCGCAACAGTTGGGCGGCCGCTTCGTCCAAAAACCAGCACACGCCCCGCCCGTGGTGGGAAACCATCTGGGCCGGCAGCCGCTTGGGATCATATGGGTCGTAAAAGACTGCGCGCACGATTTCGGCCTTTTCCGCCCCGGTAACTAGGAAAACCGTATGGCCGGCAGCCAGCAACACGCCGGGCAGAAGCGTGATGCGCCATTGAGCCAGGCTTTCTATGTAAACGGCAGCCGCAATCCCTTCTCGATCTTCGAGCAGCGGATCGCCGGGAAACAGGCTGGCTGTGCGCCCGTCGGCGCCGACACCGCGATGGATCACGTCGAAGCGCGGCAGCTCGCCGGCAGGCAAGCCGAAAAACTCGCGGATGTCTTCCACGTAGCGGCGCGCCGCCACGTCCGGCATCAACTCACCCTGGATGCGGTGCACGTTGCGGGCAGGGATGCGGGCGGGCTGGATAAGACATTCGGCTGCCATCTTGTAGTGGCTGGCCGGATGCGTCGGCGGCACGGCCCGTTCGTCCACCCAAAACAAGTGCACTTGGTGCCAGGGAAAGCGGGCCTTGGCCAGGCTCTCCAGCAGGGGGCGCGGCGTCTCGCCTCCCGATAGGGCCAGGGTCGCAAACGAGCGACCGGAAAGCGCATCTTCCAGCCTGGCCAGAATGTGATGGGCGCAAGCTTCCGCCGCGGAGCGGGCATCCGGATAAGCGAACCAGCGGGCGCTCATAACCCCCCTCCGCCCTTATCATAGCCCGGATGGCTCCTCCCGGCGGGCCCTCAACCTCACCCGCCTACCGGCGTGCGCCAGTCCAACTCAGCCAGAAAACGCGCGTCCTGTCGCCACCGCGGTCGTACCTTTACGAACAGCTCCAAGAAGATCTTGCGGCCGAAAAGCGCCTCCATTTCTTCCCGCGCCAGCGTCCCAATCTTTTTGAGCATCTGTCCGCCGGCGCCTATAACAATCGCTTTCTGGCCGTCCTTTTCGACGTAGATTGTGGCGGCGATGCGTAGCAGCTCGGGCTGTTCTTCCCAACGCTCTACGGTGACCGCCACGGCGTGCGGCACTTCCTGGCGCGTCAAGTTCATGATCTTTTCCCGGATTAATTCGGCGGCCAGAAAACGCTCCGGCTGGTCGGTGATGTAATCGGGCGGAAAATAAGGCGGGCCCTCCGGCAGCCGCTCGATGATCAGCTCTTGCAAGCGATCAAGGTTCTCACCTTGAAGCGCCGAGACAGGCACGTATTCGGCGAAATCCCCCAGGCTGCGGTACTGTTCGATCAAGGGCAGCAGGCGGCTCTTGTTGTGGATGCGGTCAATTTTGTTGAGCACCAGGAAAGCGGGCGTGCGCGCTTCCAGCACCAGTTGGATGGCCTCGCGTTCGGCGGGCGTAACGGGCTCGGTGGCGTCCACCAAGTAAAGCAACAAGTCCCGCTCCTTCAAAGCCGTGCGCACGGTCTGCATCATGCGCTGGTTGAATACCGAATCCGGCTTGTGAATCCCGGGGGTGTCCAGAAACACTATCTGCGCAGTGGGCAGCGTAAGCACCCCCTGAACAAGCGTGCGCGTGGTTTGCGGTTTGTCACTGACGATGGCCAGGCGCGCGCGGGTCAATGCGTTCAATAAAGTTGATTTGCCCACGTTGGGGCGCCCCAGGATGGATACGAAGCCGGAGCGAAAGCCCTCCGGCGGGCTCAGGCTGGCGCTCGCGCTGTCAGCTTCAGTCATAGGTTCAAGCCGATTGTACGTGCCGATCGGCCCGTCCGTTACTTTCCATCTGGCTGGAGCGCCGGGCCACGCGCACCTGCTCGACGCGCATCTCGTTGCTGGCCAGCACCTCGATCACGATGCCATCGCGCTCGACGTGCTCGCCCGCCGCAGGCACTCGGCCCAGCCATTCGGTGACCAGCCCGCCCACCGTGGTGGATTCGGGCTCCGCTTGCGGCTTGAAATCCAGCAAATCCCGCAAGCGATCCAGGTCCAAGTTGCCCGAGACAATGAACGCCCCTTCTCCGTCGGGGGTCACATCCAGGCCCGGCTCGTGTTCGTCGCGAATCTCCCCGAAAACCTCTTCGACCAGATCCTCCAAGGTCACCAGGCCCGCCGTGTTCCCGTACTCGTCTATAACGATGGCCATGTGTGCTCGGTCCTGTTGCATTTCGCGCAGCACCGCGTTCACCGGCTTGGTTTCGGGCACAAAGCGCACCGGGCGCACCAATTCGCGCACCTTGCGCCGCCGACGTTCCGGCTCGTCCAGCTCGAACATGTCGCGCACGTGCACGAAGCCGATGATCTCGTCAATCGAATTTTCATATACCGGGATGCGCGAATACTGCTCGGTGATGACCAACTCGCGCAGCTCCTCCAGAGTGCAATCCGCCTGGATGGCCACCATGTGCGGCCGCGCCGTCATTACCTCGCGCACTGTCTTGTCCCCGAAAGCCACCACCGACTGGATCAGCTCGTGGTCGCTTTCCTCTATGAGGCCTTCTTCGGTGCCGGCTTCCAGCAGCATTTCTATGTTGCCGGCGGCGTTGCCGCCCGCCGGCGTTTCCGCCTCCGGATGACCCAGCTCCGCCAGCGACTGCAAGAACTCCAGCACACCGACCACGGGCCGCACCAGCAGCGCAAGGGACCGCAACACGGGTGCCAGCGGCTCCAGCCAGGCCGCCTGCGTCCGTCGGTAAAGCAACTGAGGGGCGACATAAGCGGCCGCCAGCATCGCGCCCCACCCGCCCAGAAACGCGCCCAGCACCGAGCCCGCCTCGCCGCTTTCGCCGTTGAGCGCGATGGCCAGGGACAGCGAACCCAGCAGGACCAGGCTGGAATGTTTGAGCAGGGAAAAGCTCAAAGCGCCACGCTCGTAATCCATGCCCAGCCGCCCGGCCAGCACTTGCTTGAAGTGCTCCAGCGCAGGCCGCTCGCGCGCTCGCAAGCGTAAAGCTTCCAGGTACAAAAGCTGCACGAAGCTGGCCAGCCCCAAGAGCAGGGAAACCACCAGCGCCGCTGCTGCCAGCCACCAAGTCATTTTCCTGCTCGCTCCGTCAAAGCCGCCGGCAGGCCGAGCTTGCTCCGGTAGCGGGCCTCGGCTTGCTTCATCTGGCCCTCATCGCGACTGTGGTCCATGCCCAGCAGGTGCAACAAGCCGTGCAGCATTAGGATGCCGATCTCCTGTTCAAGTGAATGGCCGCAGCGCAGGGCTTGGCGGCGAGCCCGCTGTATTGAAATGGCGATCTCACCCAACCAGCGCGCCTTGCGGCCGGGCGGCAACGGAGCCTCGCCGCCGGGGAAAGCAAGCACGTCCGTGGGATAATCTTTGCCCAAGAAACGCCGGTTGAGCCGCCGTAGCTCCGCATCGTCGGTGATCAGACACTGGAAGCTAGCGCGCGGGGCGACCTGGCGGCGCAGGCGCCGCGCCCACCGCTCGAGCCTGGCTCTGCTCACACCGGGCAGGCTGCGGCGGAACAGCACAATACTGTCGGGGTCGCTCATACGGGCCCCTCAGGCCCGGGAGGCATCCGCCGGCGAGTCGTTCCAGCGGAACGAGAACTGGCGCTCAGCTTGCGACTGCTCGTAACGCTCGTAAGCCTTGACGATGCGTTGCACCAAAGCGTGCCGCACCACATCGCGCTCGTCAAAGTAAACAAAACTGATTCCCTCGACCCCGCGCAGGACTTCTTCCGCATTCAGCAGACCGCTCTTCTTGCCAGCCGGCAAGTCAATCTGGGTCACGTCCCCGGTAACCACCATTTTGGCGTTGAAACCCTGCCGCGTCAGGATCATCTTCATCTGCTCGGGCGTCGAATTCTGGGCTTCATCCACGATGATAAAGCTGTCGTTAAGCGTGCGGCCTCGCATGAACGCTATAGGCGCGATCTCGATCACTGAACGCTCCAACAGCTTTTCCACCTTTTCTATCTCGAGCATGTCGTAGAGCGCGTCGTAGAGGGGCCGCAAATAAGGGTCAACCTTTTCCTGCAAGGTGCCCGGCAAGAAGCCCAGTTTCTCGCCCGCCTCCACCGCCGGCCGCGTCAAAATGATCCGGCTCATCTTCTTGCTGAGCAGGGCCGACAGCGCCATGGCTACCGCCAGGTAAGTCTTGCCGGTGCCCGCCGGCCCGATGCCGAAGACCAGATCGTTGCGTTCGATGGCCTCCACGTAGCGGCGCTGGTTGATGGTCTTGGGCACCACCACCTTCTTGCCGAAGTTCCGCTGCCTTCCGCTGAGCACCAGATTGCGCAGCGTGACGTCGGGATCTTCGGTTACCACCCGCAGATAGCCGTTCAGATCGCCGTTGCTGAAGACGTGGCCCTCTTTGACGAGCGAAATGTAGTCGTGCAGGATGGTTTCTGCGCGACTGACGGCGTCGGCCTCACCCTCAATCTCCAGACTGTCATCGCGCAGGTAGGTGCTCACCTTCAAGTTGGTTTCCAACAACCTGATGTTCTCGTCACGGGTACCGAATAACGGCTCGATCCCGCGCGTGATTGGCACCGAGACTTTCATCCTGGCTCTTGCTTGAATACCTCCCGGTTAACGGTATGAGTGCTTTTGGACGAGGGCAGTCGAGCTCCCCGGGGCGTGTGCGCAGAGAAGGGAGAGGCTGCTCTAAACACAAAGTCACCCGCGCCGGCCGCAACTTCTCACTCCCCGCGCCGGCGGAAGGTAAACTCGCATCCGTCCTGATTATACCAGAAACCCCGCCCGCTGCTGAGGGCTGCACTTTAGGTTCCCGCGCCTCCCCTGCCTCCGCCTTGAGCACGCATTAGCCCCCCGCCATCTCCCGCAAGCGCCGGATGCCCTCTTGAAAGACCGGGGGCGGGGTCAGCAAGCTAACCACCAGATAAGGGCCGTGGGCGAAATCGTAAAAATAACCGGGTTCGACGAGCACGCCTTGCCTGACCAGCAGCTCTACGCACCATTCCTCCTCGCTGCGCACGGGCGGCACGCGCAACACGGCGTACCAGCCGGCTTCGGCGGCTAACAGAGCCACCACAGGATCGGCGGCCAGGGAACCCTTCAACCATTCGTAGTTGTGCCGGACTCGCAGCCGGATCTGCTCTCGGACTTGCCTGCCGGCTTCAAGCAGCGCCGGCAACGCGCACTGCACCGGCGTACCGACCGAAAGATAGGTGTCTGCGATCAGCTCCAGCCGCCTTAAGGCTGCCTCGCGCCACCAGGCCGGGCCGCCTGCCACTATCCAGGAAAGCTTCATCTGCGGCAGGCCCGCCGCCTTCGAGAGCCCGCCCAAAACAAAGCAGGCCGCGCCTTCCTGTTCGAGCACGCAGGGAACCAAGTCGGCTTCCAAAGGATAATCCGCAAAAACCTCATCGGAAATTATCGCCAGGCCGCGCTCGGCGCAAAAACCGGCCAGACGCTCGATTTCGCCCGCATTGAGCAGCGATCCGGTGGGATTGTTGGGCTGTACAACAACGACGGCTTTGCTGCGCGCTCCGGCGGCCGCCTCCAGCGACTGCCAGTCCAACCACCAGCGGCGGTCATAGGCGAGCCAATAAGGAACCGGGCGGACGGCCTCCAAGCCGGCCAGAAAGTCGAACAGCGGATAAGAAGGCTTGGGGATCAGGATCTCATCGCCGGGATCGCACAGCAACTTGAACAGCCACGAGTAAGCCTCGCTAGTCCCGGAAGCCAGCATTACTTGCCCGGGCTCCACCGTGATTCCTCGGGCGCGATAATAAGCTGCCACCGCCTCGCGCGCTGCGGGGGCGCCCGCCGGTTGCGGCTCGTACAACATCACCGCAGGCTCAGCCAGCGCTGCTCGGATTGCATCGGGGTACTCAAGTGCCGCGAGCGTCGGATTAGAGTTCCTCAGATCCCACAGCGGCGCCCCGCGACGCCGATAACGGGCAACTATTCGTGCCAGCCGGCTGGGCCTGGCATCCCAGCTCAGACGCGAGGAAAAACGAGGCTGTGGGGGCGGCCCCAAGGGGCCACCCCCGAAATCGCTGGTGCTCAAGCTGTCGCTGCGGCCTCCAGCTTGGGCCGCATTACCTCTACCAGCTCGCGCACAGCGGCCGCACTCTTGTGCAGGGCGGCCAGCTCATCTTCGGTGAGCTTGAGCTCGTAGATCTTCTCGATGCCCTGGGCGCCGAGCTTCACGGGCACGCCCACGAACAGCCCTTGAATCCCATACTCGCCTTCCAGGTAAGCCGAGCAAGGCAACACCCGCTTGCGGTCGTTCAAAATGGCGTCCACCATCTCCACTACCGCCGCCGCAGGGGCGTAATAGGCGCTGCCCGTCTTCAAGTACCGCACAATCTCAGCGCCGCCGTCGCGTGTGCGCTTGACGATGCGCTCGAGCGTCTCCGCGTCCAGCAGGTCGGTCACCGGAATGCCACCCACGCTGGAATAGCGCACCAGTGGCACCATGGTGTCTCCATGCCCGCCGAGCACCAGGGCCGTCACGTCCTTCATGGAAACGTTCAGTTCCTGGGCCACGAAGGTGCGGAAGCGCGTAGTGTCCAGGATGCCCGCCATGCCCATCACGCGGTTCTTGGCGAAGCCGCTCACCTTGTAAGCTACGTGGCACATGGCGTCCAGCGGATTGGTGACGATTATCAGGATCGAATTGGGCGAATACTTCACCGCCTGCTCGACCGTGCTCTTGACGATGTCGTAGTTGGCCCATAGCAGATCGTCGCGGCTCATGCCCGGCTTGCGCGGAAAACCGGCCGTGACCACCACGATGTCGGAGCCCGCCGTAGCTGCGTAGTCGTTGCCCCCTACGCAGGACACGTCTACTCCTTCGATGGGGCAGGATTGCAAAATGTCGAGAGCCTTGCCGGTGGGCACGCCCTCCAGAATATCCACCACTACGATGTCGGCCAGTCCTTTGCCCGCCAGGCGCACTGCACAACTGGCGCCTACGTTGCCGGAACCGATCACAGTCACTTTCTTGCGCATAAGTCCTCCCTGTAAATGCAAATTGCTCAGGCCGCGGCGGCCGCCCGGCCCATGTTCTCAATTATGGCGTCGGCGAACTCACTGGTTTTGAGCTTGGTGGCTCCCTCCATGAGCCGGTGCAAATCGTAAGTGACCCGCTTCTGCCGGATGGTTTCGGTGATGCCCTTCTCAATCAGCTCGCTTACCTCTTTCCAGCCCATGTAGGAGAACATCATCGAACCGCTCAGGATCAGGCTGGAGGGATTGACCACGTCCTGGCCCGCGTACTTGGGTGCGGTCCCGTGCGTGGCTTCGAAAACCCCGTGCTCGTCGCCGATATTGCCGCCCGGCGCCATGCCCAAACCGCCCACCTGAGCGGCGCAAGCATCTGAGAGATAATCGCCGTTCAGATTCGGCGTGGCGATGACATCGTACTCATCCGGGCGCAGCAACACCTGCTGGAACATGGAGTCGGCGATGCGGTCCTTAAGAATGATCTTGCCCGGCGGAGCGGTGGTGCCCGCCTCGGCCTCCGTCACTACCGTATCGGCGAATTCCTCACGCGCCAGCTCGTAGCCCCAATCGCGGAAGGCGCCCTCGGTGAACTTCATAATGTTACCCTTGTGCACGAGGGTGACGCTGCGCCGGTTGTTCTCTAAGGCGTAGCGGATAGCCCGCCGAATCAGGCGTTTGGAGCCGGTGACGGAAATCGGCTTAACGCCAATGCCGGAATCCGGCCGAATCTTGCAACCCATTTCCCGGTTGAGCCACTCAATAACTTTCAGCGCTTCCGGGGTGCCCTGTCGCCATTCAATCCCGGCGTAGACATCCTCGGTGTTCTCACGGAAGATGACCACGTCCAGCTTTTCCGGGTTCTTCATGGGCGAGGGTACGCCCGGGTAGTAACGCACCGGGCGCCAGCAGACGTAAAGGTTAAGCAACTGGCGCAAGGCCACATTCAGGCTCCGGTGCCCGCCGCCCACCGGCGTGGTCAACGGGCCCTTGATGGCGATCCGGAAGCGCTGGATGGCTTTCAGCGTGTCTTCAGGCAGCCAGGTATTGAAGCGGTTGAAAGCTTTCTCGCCGGCGAAGACCTCGTACCAGGCCACACGCCGCCGGCCGTTATAGGCTCGCTCGACGGCGGCGTCAAAGACCCGGCGCGCGGCGCGCCAGATGTCGGGGCCGGTCCCGTCGCCTTCGATAAACGGGATGATCGGCCGATCCGGGACGACGAACTTTCCGTCGCGGAATTCGATGGGTTGTCCATCCTCAGGGATGGGAATACCGTTGTAAGACTCCATACTCACTCCCATGTGCGTTTAATGGCGGGAACCGGGTCGCGACCCGCCCGGCCCGCAACCGGAGAATAAGCTCCGATTCGGCTTCTAACTATACCAGTTCAGCCATCGCTGAGCAACCGGGGTGGCTATGGAGGGGTGGGAGCAGACAGGCAAGTGCCTGCCCGCGACGGTGAGTCAAGCAAAGCTGGCTGAAGTTTGGGCCTCGGTGGGAAAGACAAAGGCAGGGTTTTCGCGCCGGCTCAAGCGGCGGCGCGAGAGCGAGCCTCCAGATGCGCGCGGACCAGATCCACCGCCTCACTCCCCAAAAACGGCTTGCGCAGCAAGGACAGATTGTGCTGTCGGCAGGCCACTTCGTCCTCGGGGCCCAGCCGCGCACCGCTCATGATGACGATCGGGACCGCAGCGCTCAAGCGCCGCAGCGCCAGCCCCAGGGCCACGCCAGTACCATCGGGGAGCAGGTAATCAATGAGGGCAACGTCGGGGATCTGACGGTCGAAGAGTTGCTCGGCTTCCCGGGCCGAACCCGCCGCCAGGACGCGCCAGCCCGCCGGCGCCATCAGGCGTTGCAGGTATCCCACTAACTCTCGGTTGTCGTCCACCAGCAATATCACAGGCTGGTTGCGCAAGGCGGGCGCTTCGTCGCCAGCGCAGCAAATGCGCAATCCCAGCTTGTCCTCGCCCAACTCGACTTGCACGCGCGAGCCGGGCTCGATGCGGCCCGAGGCCACCAGCGCTGCTAGCGGCTGGGTCAGGTGACGGTGGATGGTGCGTTTGAGTTCCCGCGCGCCGTACTCCAGGCTGGTGCCTTTTTCCAGCAGCCACTGGCGCGCTTGCGGCCCCACTTCGATCTGAAACGCGCGCTCGCCCAAGCGCGCGTGCACGTGCCGCTGCAATTCCGCGATCTGTTGGTCCAGGATGGCAGCCAGCGACTCCCCATTCAGAGGTTGGTAAGTAATCACCACGTCAATGCGGTTCACGAACTCGGGTGAGAAGCGCCGCCGTACTGCCGCCAGCCCGATGGCTTCCAGCTTGCTCCCCAACTCCGGACGCGGCCTCGGCACACCGGACTGGAAACCGAACTCGGGCCGAATTTCCTTCATCATCTCGCGCGCGCCCAGGTTGCTGGTGAAGAAAATAAGGCTGTTTTCGAAATTGACCGTGGTGTTGTCGCCCAGGCGCAGCAAGCCGCGGTCCAGCACGCCCAGCAACAAGCGTGTTAAAGAAGGAGCGGCTTTTTCGATCTCGTCGAACAGCACCAGCGACAGGCCGCATTCCTCGCTGGTTACCGCGTTGAGCTTCTGCTGCGTGAGCATGGGCGTAGTTTCCCGGTGACCGAGGTAACCAGGGGGCGCCCCGATCAGCTTGGCTACTTCATGGTCCATCTGGTACTCGCCGCAATCTATTTTCAGCACCGCCTTGTCGCTGCCGTGCAGGACCTCGGCTAAGGCTTCCACTGTGCGCGTCTTGCCGGTCCCGGTGGGCCCCAGCAGCAGGAACACGCCTACCGGCCGACCCTCCGGCGCCAATCCGGCCTGGTACATCTGGACGTAAGGGACGATTCGTTCCAAAGCAAGTGGCTGGCCCACGATTTTCTGGGCTAACAGCGGCGCCAGATCAACGGATTCCGCGGCGGGTCTCTTCAGGCGCGATGGGATGCCGGCGGGCTTGATAACCACGGGTGTTCCCCCGCCAGGCATTATATTCGCCCGGCCCTCGCCGAACCCCTCACCGGCTGGTGCCAACGAGCCTTAAAGTGCCCGCCCAGAGCGGGGATTTTTCTCGAAAAATGAAAGGATTGCGTCCGCTACCCGCGCGCTAGCGCGCCCATCCCCGTAAGGGTTGTGAACGCGCGCCATCCGCTCGTACTCTGCCTGGTCTTCCAGCAACCTCACGGCCTCGTTAACTATTCGATCCGGATCGGTACCCACCAGCTTCACAGTACCCGCCTGGACCGCCTCAGGGCGCTCGGTCTTTTCCCGCAGCACAAGAATCGGCTTGCCCAGCGAGGGCCCCTCCTCTTGGATTCCTCCGGAGTCGGTGATCAAGATCCAGGCGCGCCGCATCAAATCTACGAAAGGCACATACTCGAGTGGTTCGGCGAGCACAATGTTCCGGCGGCCTCCCAACAGCCGCCGCACCGGGCCCTGCACATTCGGGTTAGGATGCACGGGGTAAACTATCTGAACGTCATCGCGCTCTGAGAGCCGGGCCAGAGCCGCGCAGATGCGCTCAAAGCCCGCTCCGAAGCTCTCCCGCCGGTGGGCCGTAACCACGATCAGTTTTCGCGTGCCCTCCAAGCTGGCGCCGCTCCAACCGCCGAGTGAACCTTCCTCCAGCCGGTCCCGCACCCAAAGCACGGCGTCTATGCCGGTGTTGCCGGTTACCGTGATGCGGGCTGCGTCCACCCCCTCTTTAAGCAAGTTCGCGGCAGCCCACTCAGTAGCAGCGAAGTGTAAAGTGGCCAGGCGGGAGGTCAGCACTCGATTCATTTCCTCGGGAAAGGGCTGAGCGGGATCCCAGGTTCTCAGGCCCGCCTCTACATGCCCCACCGGGATTCGCTCGTAAAATGCGGCCAAGGCGCCGCACAGGGTCGTGGTGGTATCGCCTTGCACCAACACGATATCGGGGCGCGACTCGCGCAGCACCCTTTCCAGCCCTTGCATCACCCGGGCCGTAGTTTGCGCCAGACTCTGGCCCGGTAGCATGAGATCAAGGTCGTAATCCGGTTTGATGCCGAAACAGCCGAGCACCTGGTCAAGCAGTTCGCGGTGCTGGGCGGTGGCGCACAGTTGCACCCGGAATTGCTGTCGCCCGGCCAGTTCGAGCGCCACTGGCGACAGTTTGATAGCCTCAGGACGGGTACCGAATATCAGCAGACACCGAATAGGCTCGTGCAGCAAACACCCCCACTTGCCCCGGCGCCGGGGCCTGCGGGCCGCCCTCGCTTGCAGGAGTTACTTGTGGCGGTAAACGATGCGGCCTTTGGTCAGGTCGTACGGGGAAAGCTCCAAGGTGACACGGTCACCTGCCAGCACCCTGATGCGGTTGCGGCGAAGCTTGCCCGCTAAATGCGCCAATACGGTGCGCTCCTGGTCCTGGTCCAGTTTCACGCTGAAAAGGCCGCTGGGGAATTTCTCAACAACGACGCCCTGAACCTCGATGCAATCCTCTTTGCTCATCGTCCTCCTGTTTTGGTATTAGGGTCGGGCAGGTGCGCTCAAGCCCCACCCGAAATACAGCATAAACGACGCGCCCGCAGAAATCAACGCCACCCCGCGTGGCTCCGGAACACCCTTGGTTGTCTGAAACATCGGCCTGCACTGGGCCGTCCCAGTAAGAAAGTGCTCCCATGAAACGCTGGCTGACGCTGCTTGTTTTTTCCCTCCTGCTGCCCGCATGGCTGTGGCCCTCTCCGCGTGATGTTGACCGCTATGCGCTCATTCTGGATGATCCGCCGGTGGCGGCCCATGTCCGCACCCGCCGCGATTTGGAAAGTCCCGGGGCCAGGGAAGCCGAGCACAGGCTGCTGGCCGCGCAGCAATCGCTGCGCCGGGAACTGGCTCGCCGGGGCATTGCGGTGACGGGGTCCGTGCGCACTTTGCTTAACGCCGTTTTTGTGCGGGCTAACCAGCAGCAGCTCGATGAGTTACGGCGCTTGCCGGGTGTGCGCTGGGTCGCTTACATGCCGCCCATACGCCTGCACTTGGATCGGGCTGTGGATCTGGCCAACGTGCGCGCGGCCTGGAACCGTCTGGGCAACTTTGAAAATGCAGGCGCCGGGGTCAAGATCGGCATCATTGATAGCGGAATTGACCACGAGCATCCGGCATTCCAGGATCCGACTCTCCAACCCCCGCCCGGCTATCCTAAATGCGCGCCCCAAGACTGCCCTTACACCAACAACAAGATCATCGTCGCCCGCAGCTACGTGAAGATGCTAGCCGCCGGCACCCCTCCCGATCCCGCCGCCGACTCGCGCCCCGATGATCTCAGCCCGCGCGATCGGGTCGGTCACGGCACCGCGGCAGCAATGATTGTCGCCGGGCGCAGCGTCAGCGGCCCCTCGGCCACCATCACTGGCGTGGCGCCCAAGGCGTTCTTGGGCAACTACAAGATCTTCGGCTCACCCGGGGTCAACGATTACACCTTCAGCGATGTCCTGATCACCGCTCTGGAGGACGCCCTGCATGACGGCATGGATGTGGTGACGCTGTCACTGGGAAGCCCGGCGCTTTACGGTCCCCTGGACACCGGCATTGCCTGCGGCGAGGCCGCCTCCGAGCCCTGCGATGTGCGAGCGATGGCCGTGGAGAACGCCGTGAAAGCCGGCTTGCTGGTGGTGGTAAGCGCGGGCAATGACGGGGACTTCGGAGTCAAGTATCCTGCCCTCACCACCATCAACACGCCCGGCACTGCACCTTCGGCGCTTACCGTGGGCGCGGTGACCAATGCGCACGTGTGGCTGTATAGCGTAAACTTGCAAGCCCCGGAAGCTCCTGCCGAACTGCGCCGCATTCCGGCCCTTTTCGGCGACGGCCCCAAACCTGCTTCCCCGCTCACTGCGCCTTTGCGCGACGTCGAGCAACTTGGCAACGATGGGCGCGCCTGCACGGGCTTGCCCGCCGGGTCGCTGGCCGGCGCCTTAGCGCTTGTCGCTCGCGGCGGTTGTTCTTTCGCCCTCAAGGTCCACAATGCTCAGAACGCGGGAGCGGTGGGTGTGGTGATCTACCAACTTGAAGGCTTGGAAAGCCTCTTCAGCCCGGCGGGCTTGGGGGCGACCGGCATCCCTGCCGTCATGATCCCCAACAGCCGCGGCAAGCAACTGAAAGCCTTCCTGGCCACTCACCGTGACGCCGAGGCCACGCTGGACCCCTGGCTGGCAGCCTGGGACGCGCCTGCCGATGAGGTCGCCCCCTTCAGCTCCCGCGGCCCCTCCCTCGGCGAAAACGGTATCAAACCTGAGCTGGTTACCGTGGGCACCGATCTGTACTTAGCCACCCAAAGCTATGATCCCAACAGTGAAATGTGGGACCCCAGCGGTTTCACCGCCGCTAGCGGAACCAGTTTCGCCGCACCCCTGGCCGCGGGCGTCGCGGCGCTCATCAAACAGCTAAGGCCGGCCTTGACCCCGGGGCAGCTAAAGTCCACGCTCGTCAACACCGCCAATCCACAGGTCTCCGACGGCGGACAAGACGCCTCCGTAACCGCGGTGGGCGCGGGCAAACTGGACGCAGTGGCGGCTCTCGAAGCCCCTCTCACGGTTGAGCCGGCCACGCTCTCCTTTGGGATTCTGACTCAGCCAAACATCGCCATTTCACGCAGCTTGACTCTGACCAATATCGGCCAGTCCACTCTGCAAGTGCGCCTGTCAGCGACGGCCCGTGTGCAGGATGCCAGCACGCGTTTGACGCTGGCGCCTGCCTCTGTGACGTTGGCTCCGGGAGCCTCGACGCAAGTCGCCGCCCGCTTGGAGGGCAGCCGGCCGGCCCCGGGATCCTACGAAGGCGAAATCCGGCTGGAAAGCGGCGCGCGCACACTGCGCGTCCCTTACCTCTACATAGTTGGCGACAATGTCCCCTTCAACGCATTCCCCATTCTGGGCTACGACTTCAATGGTGTAGTCAACGAAAAGATCCCTGGGGGACTGATCGCGCTCAAGGTGGTTGATCGTTACGGAGCGCCCGCTGTGGGCGTCCCTGTGCGGTTCAGTCCCACGATCGGCCGCGGCTTTATTGACGCCGCTGATGAAAAGACCGACAACTACGGCATCGCTGCGGCCCGCGTGTACCTGGGCCCATTCATCGGCGAGCAACAGTTTGCGGCGGCGGCCGGCAACCTGACGGTGTACTTCGACGGTTGGGCTCGGTTGCGGCCCACCATCAACAGCGGCGGCGTGGTCAACGCCGCCAGCTTCGAGCGAGGAAAGCCCGTGGCGCCCGGCTCCTACATCGCCATATTCGGCGAGGCACTGAGCGACACCCTGCGCATCTTCTCAACCCCGTACTTGCCGTTATCACTGGCCGGCGTAAGCGTGAGCTTCGATGCGCCCGCGCAGGGTTTGAGCCTGCCGGGGCGCTTACATTTCGTCAGCCCCACGCAGGTCAACGTGCAAGTGCCTTGGGAGCTGGGAGGGTTGACCTCCGTGCGCATGAAAGTCAGCATTGGGGAAGTCTCCAGCGCTGTTTACACACTCGATTTAGCCGATTACGCGCCTGGCTTGTTCGAGCGTGCCGAAGCCAGCGGCCAGAAGTTCGTAGCCGCCCTGGATGAAAACTACCGGTTGATCGGGAGCGCCAATCCGGCGCGGCGGGGTCGCATCGTGCAGCTTTACGCCAACGGGCTGGGGCCGGTGGACAACACCCCGCCCAGCGGCGAACCGACGCCGGCGCAACCCCTCGCAGTCACACGCGCGCAACCGGAGGTCTTAATAGCCGGCCGCCGGGCACAGGTGCACTTCAGCGGGCTGGCGCCCTTCGTGGTCGGCCTGTATCAGATCAATGTGACGGTGCCCGCAGACGCGCCCGTTGGGCCGCAACCGGTAACCGTAAGCGTGGGCGGGGTAACCTCCAAGAGCGTTCTGCTGCCGCTTCAGTGAGCAACCGGCGGGCAGGCGAGCGATAAATGGGATAGAATCCGATAAGGCAGTTATGCGAGCAAGGGGAGCTTGGCTAGTCCTGTGGGCGGCGATTTTGCCGGCCCAAGTGGTTCCCGGCAGGTACATCCTCGAGTTGGAGGGCGAGCCGGCCGCCGTGGCGCGGGCTGAAGCCGGCAAGAGCAGACGCCAAGCCCTAGCCGACCGCCGGGCGCAAATCCAAGCTTTCCAGCAGCGCGTGCGCGCGGCTCTGCTTGAGCGGGGAGTAGAGGTGCTGGATTCCCTCGACACGGTGGCGAACGCCCTCATCGTGCGCGCGGGGGAACAACAAGCAGCGGCGCTGCTTGCCTTGCCCGGCATCAGGCGCGTGCACCCGGTTTACCAAGTGCGGTTGCTGCTGGACCGCGCCTTACCCTTGCTGAAGGTCCCGGAGGCTTGGCAGCGCATAGGGGGCCCGGAAAATGCCGGCTCGGGCATCAAGATCGGCATCATCGACACCGGGATTGACTCGGCACATCCGGGCTTTCAAGATCCCGGCTTGAGCGTGCCGGAGGGTTTCCCGAAGGTGAACAAGGAGGAACACCGCCAGCACACCAACAACAAGATCATCGTCGCGCGCTCTTACGCCGCTTTGCTCGGGGATGCCGAAGACAGCCCCCGCGATCATCACGGCCACGGTACTGCGATAGCCATGGCTGCGGCCGGCGTCACCAACCGCGGTCCACTGGCTGAAATCACCGGCGTGGCGCCCAAAGCCTGGCTTGGCAACTACAAGGTTTTCTCGGGCAGCAGAGAAACCACCACCACCGATGTGGTCCTGAAAGCCCTGGACGACGCGGTGGCTGACGGCATGGACGTCGTCAATCTCAGCGTGGGTACTGCGCTCACCCCCCGTCCGGCGGATTCGATTTCCGTACAGGCGGTCGAGCGGGCTTTCGCGGCTGGCGTGCTGGTCGCTGCCGCCGCCGGTAACGAGGGACCGGATCCCTTCACTGTGAGCTCTTACGCTACGGCGCCTTCGGCTATCGCCGTGGGGGCGAGCAGCAACGACCGGTTTTTCGCGACCACCGTAAGATTGGAAGGAGGCAGTTATTATTTCGCCACGCCAAGCAGCGGTCCCAAGCCCGAAGAACCTATCACGGCGCCGCTGGCTGACGTAGCCGCCTTGGATGAAGATGGCCTGGCGTGCAACCCGCTGCCGGAGGAAAGCCTAGGCGGTCGCATCGCCCTTATTCAGCGCGGCACTTGCTACTTTGAGGACAAACTCAACAACGCGCAGAAGGCAGGGGCCGTGGCGGCTATCGTTTACACGGACGATCGTCCGGTGGCCGTTATGAGCACGGGCTCGGCTACCTTACCCGCGGTGATGGTGAGCCGCGAGGACGGTTTGGAAATCAAAAGCCGGCTAAAAGCGAGCGCGAACTTGAAGGCGACTATCAATTTCCGACCGGCGCCGCTCTCCACCAACCCTAACCGCATCAGCTCCTTTTCCAGCCGCGGCCCCAATCCCGATCAAGCCATCAAGCCCGATCTACTGGCAGTGGGATCCTATATTTACACCGCCACCCAGAACTGGAATCCCGAGTCTGACATGTACGATGAGTCCGGATACACCGACGAGAGCGGCACCAGCTTTTCTTCGCCCTTGGTGGCCGGCGCTGCCGCGGTCCTTAAATCCGCTCGGCCAGGTTTGAAGCCTGAGCATTATCGTTCGCTGCTGATCAACACCGCCAGCCAGTTTCCACCCGAAGCCAAGGAGGCTGCGCCCGTGCAGCGCGCCGGGGCGGGCCGGCTTGATCTGGCGGCGGCCCTGCAAAGCACCGTAGTTGTTTACCCCACCTCGCTCAGCTTTGGCAGCGGTAGTGGCACATTCGATTTGACGCGCCAGTTGACGCTCACCAACCTTGCCGCGGAAACAGATTCCATCACGGTGACCGCCTCCGCCATCGGCTCTGGTCCTTTGCCGGTGGTCTCCGCCAGCACGCTCGAGCTGGCGCCGGGAGCTGCGCAAGCTATCAGCGTCGGCTTCAGTGGGACTTCGCTGGAGCCCGGCGAATACCAGGGGTTCCTGCGTATCCGGGGGACCCGTTCCACGACCGAAGTGCGTGTTCCGTACTGGTACGCGGTGCCCAGCGGCGTGCCTGCCTATCTGACCGTCTTGACGCGTTACGCAGAGGGATCCGCGGGGGCCACCCTGCGCCGCGCCATTTACTTTCGGGTGACCGACACCACCGGCATTCCGGTGCGGGAAATCGAACCCGAGGTCAGCGTGATCGCAGGCGGGGGCGCCGTGACTGAAGTAGTCTGGGCTGACAGCGAAATCCCTGGCGCTTATGCAGTGAGCGTGCAACTGGGACCCGCCCCGGGCCGCAATGAGTTCCGCATCCGCGTGGGCAAGCTCGAGAAGACGGCCGCTATCACAGGGTCCGCCAAGCCATGAAAACATGTAGAGCATGCGCTACGCGGACCTGGCGGTCATCCTCGCTTATCTGATCGGCATCACCCTGTTCGGCGCCCACTTTCGCCGCACGCAAAAGGATCTGCGCGATTACTTTTTGGGCGGTCGGCGGGCGCCCTGGTGGGCCATTGCGCTATCCATCGTTTCCGCGGAAACCAGCACTTTGACCATCATCGGCACGCCGGCGCTTTCCTTTGCCGGCAACCTGGGCTTTCTGCAAGTGGTGCTGGGCTACCTGCTGGCGCGTGTGGTGATCTCCCTGCTTTTGCTGCCGCATTACTTTCGCGGGGAAATGTACACCGCTTACGAGCTGATCGAGCGACGCTTTGGCTCCGGCTTACGCAAGCTGACGGCCGGGATTTTCCTGCTTATCCGTTCCCTGGCCGAGGGCGTGCGCGTGTTCGCCATTTCCATCGTGATTTCGGTGGTGCTGGGCACGGGCGAAATCGCCTCCATTCTGCTGATTGTGGCGTTGACCTTGTTCTACACATTCGAGGGCGGCATGACAGCGGTCATCTGGACCGATGTGGTTCAGATGTGCCTTTATGTGGCGGGCGCCGTGCTCAGTTTTTTCGTGATCCTTCAGCAGATCCCCGGTGGCTGGGAGCAGGCCGCAGCCTTAGCGGCCGTCGCCGACAAGTTCCGGGTTTTCGATTTTGATTGGGAGATATCGCTTGGCTTTTTCTCGCGCACTTACACTTTCTGGGCCGGCTTGATCGGCGGCTGCTTCCTGACCACCGCCAGCCACGGCACCGAGCAGTTGATGGTGCAACGGCTGCTGGCTGCGCGCAACCAGCGTGAGAGTCGGGCCGCCCTGCTGGCAAGCTGGGTGGTTATTTTCGTGCAGTTCACGCTTTTCTTGCTGATCGGGGTTTTGCTGTTTGCTTACTACTCAAGCTCGGACGCCCCTCCGCCCCGCCTGCTGGACCGGATTTATCCCGAGTTTATCTGGCATCATCTACCCCCGGGCTTGGCCGGTTTGGTAATGGCAGCAGTTTTGGCAGCCGCGATGGCGAATCTAAGCGCGGCGCTTAACTCCCTGGCCTCCACCACGATCATGGATTTTTATCGCCCGCTGGCCAGTCGGCTGAAGCGGGTTGAGGTGGGTGCGGCCGGCTACCTGCGCCTGGCCCGCTGGGCGACCGTTTTCTGGGGCTTGGTATTGGTGGTTATCGGGATGCTCGCCAGACACTGGGGCTCGGTTCTGGAGGCCGGGCTTTCTATTGCTTCGGTGGTTTACGGCGCCTTGTTGGGAGTGTTTCTGCTTGGGGTGCTTACGCGCCGCGTGGATGCGCGGGCGGCCCGCTTCGGGATAGGGACCGGGCTGGCGCTCATGGTCTACGTGAAGCTGTACACGCCCATCGCTTGGACCTGGTATGTGGTGATCGGTTCGTCCGCAACGTTTCTGACCGCATGGCTGTTATCCTGGTTGCACCCGAGGAAGCATGGCGATGGCTGAGGCGGCTATTACGCTGCGGCGCGAATTGGGCTTGTGGGCGGCGGTCTCAATCGTGGTGGGCACGGTAATTGGCAGCGGCATTTTTCTGGTGCCCGCAGACATGATCCGGCACGTGGGCTCGCCGGTCTTGGTGTTGGCGGTGTGGGTGGCCGGCGGCTTGCTCTCGCTGGCCGGAGCGCTTAGTTACGCCGAACTGGCTGCGGCCATGCCCGAAGCCGGCGGAGAGTACGTATACCTGCGGCAGGCTTACGGGCCGCTTTGGGGTTTCATTTACGGCTGGACCCACCTGCTGGTAGCCAAGAGTGGCGCGATCGCCACCCTGGCCACGGCGTTTTTCCTATACCTGGCTTATTTCTTTCCGGCCTTGGAGCGTATTTTCTATGTAATCCCGCTACCCATCGGTCCTGGAGGTGAGTATCTTGAGTTGCGCTATGGGCAGTTGCTCGCCTGCGGCGTGATTATGGGGCTGGCCGTGGTGAATTATTTGGGGGTGAGGTTCGGCGGGGCGGTCCAAGTCATCGTTACCCTCGTCAAGCTTGGGCTGATCGCAGGCATCATCGTGATTGGCATGAGCTGGGGCGTTGGCGCGACGAGTAACTTCCGTTCCTTCGTTTCCGCTCCGGGCGGCGTGGCCGGGTTCTTCGCTGCGCTGGTGGCGGCCCTCTGGGCTTACGATGGCTGGAATAACGTGAGCATGATTTCGGCGGAGATCCGCAATCCGCACAGGAGCCTGCCCGTGGCGCTCATCGCCGGGACCGTAATTGTAATGCTGGTTTACCTGCTGGCCAATCTGGCCTACTTTTATGTGCTGCCCGCCGCGGCCGTGGCTGCAAGCAATCGCGTGGCGGCGGAAATGATGCGCGCGGCCGCGGGCCACACCGGGGCCGCCGCCGTCTCGGTGGCAGCTATGGTCTCTATATTTGCGGCGTTAAACGGCTCAATTCTTTCCGGTGCGCGCGTACCCTATGCTTTGTCGCGCGGGGGGCTGTTCCTTGAAAGCTTCGGGCGGGTGCATCCTGTTTATCGGACGCCGGGTGTTTCAATATTCGGACTGAGCGCCTGGGGGGCGCTGCTGGTTTTCACCGGGCGGTATGAAGAGCTGTTCAGGTATGTGATCTTCGCGAGCTGGATCCTTTACGGCATGACCGCGGCCTCAGTACTAGTACTGAGGCGCAAGCGCCCCGATTTGCCCCGCCCCTACCGGGTGTCGGGGTACCCCTGGGTCCCGGCGCTATTCGTCGCGGGTTCCGTCTGCGTCGTGTATTACACTTTGCGCAATTTTCCGCGCGAATCTCTGCTGGGATTAGCACTAATATTGCTGGGGCTGCCGTTTTACGCCTGGATACGGGGCAGACGCGGTTAGAGCTAGTACCCCGCGGCGGGAAACGCAGTTCTGTTCCGAAATCGGAACAAAACACTTGAAATTCCCCCAATTTTGGGTTAAATTGCAGAGAGGCGCCGTGGTGCCCAGCAAGCGCTTGTTCCGATGGCAGAACCAGGGGCGCCCTCAACACTGCTTGCTTTAAGGAGTCTGCTATGGATGTGGCCAAGATCCTGGCCGAGCTTCGCCAGGAACGCGAGCATATCGAAGACGCGATTATCAGTTTGGAGCGGCTGGCGCGCACCCGTTACAAGCGCCGCGGCCGCCCACCCGCCTGGCTGAGTCTGGCTAATAAGCGCGCCCGGAGCAGCGACAACAAGGCCAAGACCGGCCCGTCGGCCCGTTCCACCGCCGCCTGAAGGCGTGAAAATGAGCTGAGCCGAATTTAACGATACAGCAGGTAGGGCGCCCGCCGCGCCAGGAAGGCTTCGAGCTCTTGCTGCTGGGCGGCGACGATGGCGCGTGGGTCCTCGCCGGCGGCGAGTGCGGTCAGCGTCGTGCGATTGCCTATCAAGCGGAGGTTAGCTTCCAGATCCAGCTTGCCCGGATAAAGCTTGATCAGTGCCGCAGCCACCTCAAGGCCCAGACGCGCTGAGTTGAAAGCCTCGCGGTCCGTGATCACAAAGCGCACACCCTCAATCAACTGGCCGGCGAAATTGGAGCTGCTCGGGCGAAAACGCGTCGGATAGACGCGTACCCCGGGTATGAATCGGCGATTCAAGTAAGCGGCCAGTTCTGCCCCCCGTATCCAGTCCGCGCCGATCTGCTCGAAGGGAGCATCGGTGCCCCGGCCCACGGAATAGTTGCGGCAGGCCTCGAGCATCGCCAGGCCCGGGTACAGCAGCGCCGCATTCAAGCTACGCATGTTGGGCGACGGATCTACCCAGACCAGGCCTGTAGCGTCGAACCAATCGCCGCGTTGCCAGCCCTCCATAGCGATGACGCGCAGATCGGCCCCAATTTTGTTTTCCGCATTGAACAGCCGGGCCAGCTCCCCAACCGTCATGCCGTGCCGCAAAGGCAAGGGGAAATAACCGACGAAGCTCAACAAATCACGATCCAGCAGTGGGCCTTCCACGTGAGTTCCCGTGATGGGGTTGGGGCGGTCGAAAACCACGAATGGGATCCCCCGGCGAGCAGCTTCCTCCATGGCATAGGCCATAGTGGTGACGTAAGTGTAAAAACGCGCCCCGATGTCTTGGATGTCAAAGACCAACACGTCCACGTTGCGCAGCATTTCTTCGGTTGGACGCCGGTTGCTTCCCTGATACAGGCTCCAAACCGTTATGCCGGTGGCGGGGTCCTTGCTGTGCCCGATCTGGTTGTGGTCTTCGCGCCCGCTTAGGCCGTGCTCGGGCGAAAACAGCGCCACCACCTGGATGCCAGCCTCCAGCATGCGGTCCACGTTGCGCCGGCCCTCGCGGTCCAGGCCTGTGTGGTTAGTGATCAGCCCCACGCGCTTGCCCGCCAACGGAGCAAATTTCTCTCGCACCATTACGTCCAGCCCGGTCAGAACCTGTCCGTTCCGCGCCACCACTCGCCGTCCCCCGGCGCCCACCAGGGTTTCGTTGTAGCCAGTGATGATCACCCCGGGCATCCTTACGTCCAGTGCCGCTGCCACCGCTGTGGCTACGCGCCCCCGCAGCGAGGTGATGGCCGGTCGCTGGTAAGGGTGAACACTGTTGGCGAGCAAGATAACGTAAGTGCGGCTGAGGGGGTCAATCCACAACGAGGTTCCCGTAAAGCCTGTATGGCCGTAGGAGCCCACTGGAAACAACTCGCCCCGGTTGCCCGAATAGGGCGACTCGATGTCCCAACCCAAGCCGCGCAGGATGGGTTGATCAGGCGGCGACTGCGGTGTCGTGAACTTGCGTATCGTCAGGGGACTGAACAGGCGAATGCCCTCGCGCTCACCTTCGCCCAGCATCATCTCGGCGAACCGGGCCAGGTCCGCAGCCGTGGTGAACATGCCGGCGTGTCCCGCCACGCCCCCCATCGCGCGGGCAGTGGGATCGTGCACTACCCCGCGGAGCAGCCTGCCTTCCACTATCTCGGTGGGCGCAATGCGCGGTTTCAGCTCTTCCGGCGGCCGAAACATCGTCTCATGCATGCCCAGCGGCTGCCAGACTTGCTCGCGCACAAATTCATCCAAGTCTCGCCCGCTCAGCCGCTCCACAATCTCTCCCAGCAGAATGAAGTTGATGTCGCTGTAAATGAACCGCTCGCCCGGCGCGGCCACCGGCGGGTCTATCAGGGCTAGGTATATTCCCGTGCGGCGACCGCTCCAGGGCGGGCGCAAATCCAAGTCCGGCCGCAAGCCCGAAAAATGCGTAAGCAGGCTGCGCACGGTGATTTCGCTGGATCCGCCTTGGAATTCCGGCAGGTACTGCGTGACGCGATCGTTCAAGCGCAGCTTGCCCCATTCAAACAGCTTCATCACCGCTGGGGTGGTGGCTACGACTTTGGTCAACGAAGCGGCGTCGAAAATGGTGTCCAGGGTCATCAGCTCGCGCGCCGGCTCCAGCGCGCGCCAGCCGTAAGCTTTGTAGTGGAGAATGCGGCCGGGCTGGCCAACCAGCAGCACCGCGCCGGGGATCTGGTCGCTGGCCACTGCCTCCTCGAGGATAGCGTCCAGTGGATCTGAACCACTCCATCGCGGCTGAGCGGCCAGGCAGGCAAAGAAAACGGGCAGCAAAGCGAACTTGCACATAGGCTGTGAACGCCTCCATCATAGCCAAGGGGCGCGGCTCACTGGCCGGCTCATGCTAGACTGGCTCTAAGCTTTAAGCTACGCAAAGAAAGGTTCGATGCTTCCATGCGTTTGCTTTATCCGCTAGCCGTGGCCGCGATGGCTTGGTGCCAGACGCCGGCCGCCACGCCCGCTGCGGGCGCCGCCCAGGTCCCCGTCAAGCCTGAAACTGTGGTTGCTACCGTGGACGGCAAGCCCGTCACCGCGGCCGAAATGCAGGGACTGTTTCGCACAGTGGGCCCTCAGGTCCAGCAGAATGCTGCCCGGGACCCACAAGCCTTCTTGCGCCAGTACGCCATGCTCAAGCGGCTTGCCGAGCTGGCGGAAAAAAACAAGCTGGATCAACAATCGCCTTACAAGGAGGCGCTAGCCGCCGGGCGCATGCAGATCCTTTATCAAGCCGCCATCCAGCATACCTACGAACACATAGCGGTCAGCCCGGAAGAGCAGAAGAAATTTTATGAGGCGAACCGCGATCGCTGGACCCAAGCCAAGGTCAAGGTAATCTATATTCCGTTCACCGAAAACCCGCCTGCCCAGCCGCCTGCCGGCGGCAAGAAACCCCTCACGGAGGCTGAGGCCAGGGCGAAGGCTGAGAGCCTGGTCAAACAGATTCGCGCGGGCGCCGACTTTGTAAAGCTGGTCAAGGAACATTCCGAAGATCCCACCTCGGCCGCCAAGGACGGCGATTTCCCCATAATCAGCAAGAGCGATCAGATCCCCGACAATATCAAGCAGGCCGTTTTTGCCTTAAAGAAAGGCGAGGTCAGTCCGCCCGTCCGGGCCGCCAACGGATTTTACATTTTCCGCGCCGAAGAAGTCCTGCTGAAACCTTATGATCAGGTCAAGGACGAGATCTTTAACGAGGTCAAGCTGGCCCGGCTGAAAGAATTTTTGGATTCCTTGCAAAACAGCGTCCAGGTGAAGGTTGAGAACGAAGCGTTTTTCCGGCAGGCCGGCAGCGGCAGCGAGGGTCAGAACCGCTGAGGATCTGTTCGATTACGTGCCGCCGCGCGCTCGGGCGCGTCTGCAAGCATTGTGGGACCGGTGGCCGGCGCTCACCGATGAGCCGATTCGGATCCGTTTTCGCCCTTCGCTTTGGGCCCGGCGAGGCAAGCTCAGGTCAAGGGCGCCCGGCGTAGAGGTGCACGCGGCTAGCTTCCTGCGCCGGAGGGTCATTGTGCTGGAAGCCGCGCTGCTGGGGCAGCCGGCTGAGATGGCCCGTATCCTTGCCCATGAGTTGTCTCATTTCATTTGGTTTCGGCTGGCCAACGCTGTGCGAGGTGGCTGGGAACAGTTATTGCGCCAGGAATGGGAGGCCGGCGCGCGCGGCGAGCTCGGCTTTTCCTCACAAGGGCGCAAGCAGGCCTTGCGCTCCCACGACGCCGAACAACGTACGCGCCGCTGGCGCGAATACGTCTGCGAAAGCTTCTGCGATACGGCCGCCTACTGGGCGCTCAGGCAGCGGCACGCTGAGTTCTCTCTGGAGCAACCCTGGCGAAAGAAGCGCGCAGCTTGGTTCAACCGCCTGGTGCGCTCAGACGCCATGCTAGCACGGCAGCAGCGCCGGGGCGGCCGCCGGGCGATGGTGTTCCTCGCGCAGGCGCCTCATCCCCCTATAATCGAAGCATAGGCTGAAAGGAGAACTTCGTGTTGTTTGCGTCACGCCGGGCCGTCGGCTTGCATGCCTTGCTGCTTTCATTGCTCCTCGGAGCCTGCTCATCGGGCCCCAGCAACCCTCGCGCCGCGGTCAAACCGGAATCCCAGCGGCGCCAGGCGCCCGACTTCGCTCTGCGTGATGCCGACGGCAAGCTCGTGCGGCTCTCGGACTACCGCGGGCAAGTTATATTGCTGAACTTCTGGGCTACCTGGTGCGGGCCTTGCCGGTTGGAGATTCCCTGGTTCATTGAATTCCAGCGGCAGCACAAGCACCGCGGTTTTACGGTCCTGGGCATCGCTATGGACGAAGACGGCTGGGAAGTGGTCAAACCCTTCATCGAAAGGCTTGGTGTTAACTACCGCGTGTTGATGGGTGATGATTCGGTGGCCCAGCTTTACGGCGGCGTGGATTCCTTGCCCACCACTTTCCTGATAGACCGGGAGGGCCGCATCGCCAGCGTACATATCGGGTTGGTGAGCAAGCGAAGCTATGAAAGAGCGCTGGAGGAATTGCTGGGGTTGGGAGCTGGCCAAGCCGGGCGGACTTCACCTAACCAATCCCCGGCCGTGGTCGCCACAGCAAGATAGTGCGACGTCTTGTAATTCGTCCCGGGGGCATCGGCGACTGCCTGCTGTCGCTGCCCGCCATTGAGGCCCTTCGCAGTGACTATTTGGAAGTCTGGGTGGCCAGCCAAAACGTCCCTTTGGTGCGCTGCGCTGATCGCGTACGCTCCATCGCGCAAACCGGGCTTGATTGGCTGGGGCTGCCGGATCGCGAGCCCCCCGTGTCGCTTATCCAGCTCCTGCGCAGCTTCGACTCAATCGTTTCCTGGTACGGGGCCAACCGGCCGGAGTTTCGCCAGGCCGTGAGCGAGCTGGGCTTACCCTTCCAGTTCCTGCCCGCCTTGCCCACAGAGCCGGGCCTGCACGCCGCCGATTACTTCCTGGCTCAGGTAGGGCGCGGCGATCTGGCCGGCTTCCCGCAATTGGATTGCCCTCGCTGGCAGGGCGGCTTTGCCGTTATCCACCCGTTCTCGGGTAGTGCACGCAAGAACTGGCCGTTGGAGAACTTTCGCGCACTCGCGCGCTGGCTGGAAAAGCTGATGCCCGTCGCCTGGTGCGCCGGTCCCCAGGAACCGCTGGCGGACGCGGTGCGCATCGAGAACCTCTACGAGCTGGCCTGCTGGTTGGCGGGCGCACGCCTTTACCTCGGCAACGACTCCGGGATCACTCACCTGGCCGCCGCTGCCGGAGCTCCCGTAGTGGCCATTTTTCTGGTTACCGATCCGGCTGTCTGGGCCCCGCGCGGCGAACGCGTGCGCGTGGTCAAGGGCGGCGATCCGGCCGACGTGATGGCTGCCGTGACGTCTTTGCTGGCGTGCGAAAGCCTGCTGCCGAGACGATGACACCCAGCTCGCGGTGATCGCCGGGAACCCAAAAGGTCCGATCCACCCTAAGAACCAGCCTGGCCACCGGGCCCCGAGGCGCCACTGCGGGCGACACCAGGGCATGCACGCCCGCGCCCGCCAGCTCGCGTTCCAGCACCAGCTCGTCGTTCAGCTCGACCCAGAGGCGCCGCGCCGGGGCCTTCTCCGGCAGGTAAACGAGCACCTCCAGCGGCGCTGGCTCCGACGGGCTTTTCAGCAGGATCACGGCGCGGCGTCCCATCCACCGAAAGCGACCTTCTTCCAGTTGATAAACTCCGCTCAGGATTTGATGCTCGGCTTCCGGCGAACTCATGGGCAAGTACTCCAGCCGAGGCGGTCGCTCAACCACTATCTCAGCGCGCACCAAATCCAGCGGTCCGCCGCGCCAATCGAAAGGGCGCAGGCCAAAGCTGGCGCTGGAAAAGGCAGACTTGGCGCCCAGTCCGATCAGCCGCAGGGGGAGCCGGCTTTGGATCGGCGCCTCGACCAACCGCGCCAGCTCCCCGCCTCCGGTAGTGAAAGGAACCGGATAAGCCAGGCTGCTGCTAACCACTACCTCGCCCGGCTGCACCGCCTGCCCACGCAGCAAAGGCAGAGCTCCTTCGGCTTCCAAATAAAAGCGCAGTCCCCATTCCCCGTTGATCCATACGCGGCGCGCCTGGCATTCCGGGGCTAGCAGGCGCGCGAATCGCCGGTACCCTTCCCAATGTTCATAGTTGGTGCGTGCCAGTGTCACAGCCAGCGCCAATTGGCAGACCAAACCAGCCCACAACCACACTGGTCGTCTGCCCAAGGCTAGGCTCGCCATCAAGGCCACCGGCGCTGCCGCTGGCAGCAAATAGCGTGCCGAGCCGGCGAAAAACAAAACCAGGGCCGCGGCGAAAAAGCTCAGACACCATCCGCTCAAGAAGACTTCATTGGGGCAGACCGCACAGATTGCCTTACGAGCCAGGCCGATCAGAATCAAGACGCCAATGGCAATCGAGAGCCAGAACAAAGGGTGGAAATCCACCAAGGCGGCGGCCAGGCCAGCCCCGGCAATCGCGATCCAAGCTTTCCTGGGCAAGCGAAAGGCTAGCACGGCCAAGGCCGGAAAAATCACCCAGGCGAGGTGCGCCGTGAGTGCGGCCGCGTTAGCCAGCTTGCGGTTGAGCGATTGCAGCCCGTAAGTTTGAAAAAACCCGGCCAGCACGGCAGCAGGCAAGGCGCCCGTAGAAAGCCGTTCAAAAAGCTGCCAGGCGCCGAGCACCACGATGGGAGTGGCCGTGGCCAGCCAACCCGGCCGCCAGGAGCGGGCCCGCAGCCAGAGATAAAGCGCCAGAACGGGCGTCAGCACTACCGCCTGATAGGCCGCCAGCGCAGCCAGCACCATCGCTAACATCGAGCCCGCCAGCCGCGCCGCAGAACGCTTTTCAACCGCCGAAATGAACAAGGCCACCGCCGCCAGCCAGAACGCCAGAAAGGGTACGTCAGCCTCGAGTGAGTTGCCGTTCACCACGAAAGCCGGGGTGGCGAGAACTAGTAGCGCCGCCGCCAAAGGCTGGGGAGAAAAACGCCGAGCGAGCGACCAGGCGGCCGCCGCAGCAATCAAGGAAAACACCACATAGGCCGCGTGATAAGCGGTCTCGTGGACGTCCTTGAAAATGGCCAGCAGCAAACCCAAGAACCAGGCGTTGAGCGGCGGGTGCGGATGGCCCTGCATGGGTACTATCTGGCCCAGGAACGCATAACGAGCGTGGTTGGGGTGCAGCGGATCTATCTGGGCGTGCTCGGCTCCCGCCAGATAGTAAATGTCATCACCCTGGATCGCCTGATCCAGGAAAGGAACGCGCAGTAAGACGACGAAAATCAGCGTCAGCAGCAGACCGCGCGGCACTATTGTCCAGCTCGCCAGCGCAAGATTGGCCTGCGTGCGGCGGTGACCTCGTCCACCCGGCTGGTGCGCGTCGTGTGCGGCGCCGTGCGCACCAGTTCAGGATTCTCTTCAGCCTCGCGGGCGATCGAAATCATGGCCTGGATGAACAAGTCCAGCTCGCGCTTGCTTTCGCTTTCGGTTGGCTCGATCATCATGGCGCCCGGGACGATCAGAGGAAAACTCACCGTATAGGGATGAAAGCCGTAATCAATCAAACGTTTGGCAATGTCCATGGTGCGCACCCCATAACGCGCCTGGCGCTGGTCGCTAAATACGCACTCGTGCATGGTAGGCTCGCGGTGCGGCAGCTCATAGTAAGGCTCCAAAGCCTTACGCACATAGTTGGAGTTAAGCACCGCGTCTACAGCGGCCGCGCGCAGGCCCTCGGCGCCGCAAGCCAGAATATAAGCCAAGGCTCGCACCATCACCCCGAAGTTGCCGTAGAAGGCGCGCACCCGCCCGATGGATTGCGGGCGATCGTAATCCCAGATCCAGCCTTGCTCGGTGCGCTTCAAACGCGGCTTGGGCAGGAAAGGCTCCAGCTCGCGTTTGACGGCCACTGGACCGCTGCCGGGGCCGCCGCCGCCGTGGGGGGTGGAAAAGGTCTTGTGCAGATTCAGATGCAGCACGTCCACTCCCGCCTCGCCCGGACGCGTCACCCCCATCAAGGCGTTCATGTTGGCCCCGTCCATGTAAAGCAGCGCGCCCTTGTCGTGCAAGATCTCCGCGATGCGCGCGATGTTGACTTCGAAAACTCCTAGTGTGTTCGGATTGGTGATCATCAAGGCGGCCACATCTTCGCTGACCAGGGTCGGGAATTTTTCCAAGTCAATCATGCCGCGCTCGTTCGAGCGGATGTTTTCCACCGTGTAGCCCGCGATGGCCGCCGTAGCCGGGTTGGTGCCGTGAGCCGAGTCGGGAATCAGTATCTTGCGCCGCGGATTGCCGCGGCTGGCCAGCAAAGCCCTCACCAACAGTATGCCCGTCAGCTCCCCGTGAGCCCCCGCCGCCGGCTGGAGCGTGACGGCATCCATGCCTGTGATTTCAGCCAGAGCCTGCTCGAGCCGCGCCATGATTTCCAGGCAACCTTGCACCAGCGCTTCGCGCTGGTATGGATGCACCCACCTGAAACCTTCCTCGCCCGCCGCAGCTTCATTGGCGCGGGGGTTGTACTTCATGGTGCAGGAGCCCAGCGGATACATGCCCAAATCAACGGCGTAATTCCAGGTCGAAAGCCGCGTAAAGTGGCGCAGGATCTCCACCTCGCTGAGCTCAGGGAAGCCTTCGATTTCGGCCCGCACGCATCCGGCCCCCAACGCCGCGACCGGATCCACAGCGGGTACGTCCAACTCCGGCAACTGGTAGGCACGCTTGCCCGGCGAGCTCAACTCGAACACCAGCGGCTCATCTTGCACGATGTGGCTGCGCACCTTCGCCTTCACTGCGCCCCTCCTCTTATAAAGACCTCCGCCAGTTCGTCCATGTGCTCGCGCCGGCTCGTCTCGGTAGCGCACAGGAGCATGCAATCGGCCAGCTCGGGGTAAAAGCGTCCCAGCGGCAGCCCGCCCACTATGTTGCGCTGCTCGAGGGCCAAATTGATAGCTTCCGGCCGGCGGGCCTCGCAGCGGGCCACAAATTCGTTGAAGAAAGGCCCGGAAAAGCGCCGCGGTAGCTTGGCCGCCAAATAATGCGCCTTGGCCAGATTCTGCTCGGCCAGCTCGCGCAGGCCTTGCTTGCCGTAAAGCGTCATGAAGACAGTCGCCATCAAGGCCACCAGCGCCTGGTTGGTGCATATGTTGGAGGTGGCTTTTTCGCGCCGGATGTGCTGCTCGCGCGTAGCCAAGGTCAGGCAGAAAGCACGGTTGCCCTGCCTGTCGGTGGTCTGGCCCACCAGGCGCCCAGGTAACTGGCGCAGGTATTTTTCGCGCGTGGCTATGACGCCCGCGTAAGGCCCGCCGAAGCTGGGCGGCACAGCGAACGATTGCAGCTCGCCCGCCACGATATCCACCTCCGTCGGCAGCGTCAGCAGGCCCAGCGCCACCGCTTCGGTAAAAACATGAATCAGCAGCGCCCCTTTCGCGTGCGCGGCCTCGGCGGCCACGGCCAGCGGTTCGATGACGCCGAAGAAGTTCGGAGATTGCAAAATGAGGGCGGCGGTGTTCTCGTCCAGCGCTTCGGCCGCCGAGTCCAGCTCAAGCGTCCCCCTGTCGGCGTCCCAACCCACTTCAGTAATTTTGAGAGCTTGGTTGTGCGCGTATGTGCGCAGGACTTCGCGGTATTCCGGGTGCACGCTGCGGGCAATAACTATGTGCTGGCGCCCGGTGATTCGCCGCGCCATCAGAGCAGCCTCTGCCATCGCGGTCGAGCCGTCGTACATGGAAGCGTTGGCTACTTCCATGCCGGTCAACTGGCAGATCATGGTCTGAAACTCGAAAATGGCGGTCAGGATGCCCTGGGATATTTCAGCCTGGTAAGGCGTGTAGGCGGTGAGGAATTCCCCGCGCGCAACGATGGCGTCCAGCAGCGCGGGCCGGTAGTGAAAGTAAGCTCCCGCGCCCAGGAAGCACGGCCATGCGGCGGCATTGCGGCGTGCACATTCGCGCAAGTATGCGAGGACTTCGTACTCGGATCTGCCTGGATCCAGCGCCAGCGGGCGCTTCAGCCGCAACTCCGGCGGGATCTGTGCGAATAGCTCTTCGGCTGAGCTGAGTCCGAGCGATTGCAACATTTGGCGTCGCTCGGAATCCGAATGCGGCAGGAAACGCACCCTAGGACACCTCTGCCAGCAAGGCGCGGTACTGCTCCGCCGTCAGCAAGCTCTCCAGCTCGGCTGGGTTGCTCAGGCGTATCTTGGCCAGCCAGGCGGCGCCGTGAGGATCGCGGTTAAGCAACTCCGGCGACTGCGCCAGGGCCTGGTTAACCTCGACGATCTCACCGGAAACGGGCGCGTAGATCTCGGAGACGGCCTTGACGGATTCCACCGTGCCCAGCGGCTTGCCTTGCTCGGCTTGCGCGCCCACCTGGGGCAGCTCGACGTAGACAATATCGCCCAAAGCGTGCTGGGCGTGGTCTGTAATGCCGACTACCCCCAGCGCGCCCTCCACTTTCACCCATTCGTGTTCCCGCGTGTACCTGAAATCCTCCGGATACATATTTCCTCGCTATTTCCTGGTCCGCTTGTAAAACGGCGTTGCCACGGTAACGGCTTCCACAAGCTGACCGCGGATGGCGATCCAAATGGGACGGCCGATCTGGGTCAGCTCGCTGGGGAGGTAGCATAGCCCGATGTTTTTGTTTAGAAAAGGGGCCGGCCCGCCGCTGGTAACCCAACCTACAGGGCGCCCATCCACGTACACCGGATAGCCGTCGCGGGCGATTCCCCGCCCGCGCATCTCAAAGCCGACGAGCTTGCGCCGCACACCCTCAGCCGCCAGACGTTGCAAGGCCGCCCGCCCTACGAAATCGCCTTTGTCCATCTTGACGATCCAGCCCAACTCAGCTTCCGGCGGCCGGATAGTGGCGTCAATCTCGTGCCCGTAGAGCGCCATCTTAGCTTCCAGGCGGAGCGTATTGCGCGCCCCCAGCCCGCAGGGACGGATACCGAATTCCTCTCCCGCCCGCAACAGCTCCCGGAAAATGCGCGGCGCCTGTTCAGGGGGCAAGTAAAGCTCGAAGCCGTCCTCGCCGGTGTAGCCGGTGCGCGCGATGCGCGCGGCCACGCCCATGACTTCGCCTTCGATGAAATGGTAATAGGCAATGCTTGCCAGATCGGCGTCGGTAAGCCTGGCCAGGGTCTCCAATGCGCGCGGGCCCTGCAAGGCAAGCTGGGCGTAGCGCTGGCTGGCGAATTCCACCTGGGCGTCGAAGCGGTTATAGCGGCAAATATGGCGGTAGTCTTTTTCCTGATTGGCGGCGTTGACGCACAGGAAGTAATGCTCATCGGAGACCTTGTGCACCAGCAAGTCGTCCACAAAGCCGCCGTGATCGTAAAGCAAGGCCGAGTACTGCGCCTGCCCATTGCGCAGGCGCGCGACCTGGTTCGTAGTCACATACTCGGTTAAGGCTAGCGCCTGGGGCCCCCGGATCTCGATTTCACCCATGTGGCTGACGTCGAACAGCCCCACGGCGCGCCGCACGGCCAGGTGCTCTTCGACAATGCCAGAGTACTGCACGGGCATTTCCCAGCCTCCGAAGGCCACCATGCGGGCGCCCAGCTCACGATGCAGCTCATACAAAGGGGTGCGCTTCAGCGGGCCGGGAGCGGACATCAACTGAGCAGCCTAGCAAGCAGCAATGGGCCCTGTCAATTTCGGGGTGCTGTGTATGCGGTGAGGGAATCTGGCTGAGCAGGCCAACTCACAACCGGCTCAGCTAGGGCTTTTCCCCGATCGTGTTCGCCACCCTTTTGGCCGATACGCCAGTTAGCCAGCTCGGCATGATTTCTTTGAAGAAAGCACTGGAAGAGGCCGAGTGTCGCGAACTGTTCCGCGCCTCCCTGGAGGCCTACCTGCATGCTCTGGCCGCCATTGTGCAATACAGTCCGAGCCTCCCGGAAGCTGAACAGGAAAGCAACCCCGCTTTGGCCGAGCTCCACCGGCGGCTAAGCGTGCGGCCAACCCCCGAGCAGTTAAAGGAGGCGCGGGAGATCGTTAAAGGCCATTTGCGCCGCCACAAGGAGCGGCTGGAAGCCGCCTTTGAAAAGCAAAGCCGGGACGTGCAGGAAATCCTGGCCGCACTCGCCGAGGCCACCCAGCTTTTGGAACGCCGGCACCTGGTGCACACCGGGAACCTCACCGAGTTTACACGGCAACTGGAGTTGCTGGCCCGCGTGGACAATCTGGCCGAGATTCGCCGTCGCATCACAACCCAGGTTTCGCAGATGAAAAGCGCCCTGCAACAAGCCAACCGCGAGCAGCAAGAGACGCTCAATCAACTGCGGCGCGAGCTGGAGATCTTTCGCACGCGCCTGCAACACGCCGAGCACCTCGCCGCTACCGATCCTCTGACGGGCTTGGCCAATCGCCGCGAATGCGACCGGCGCCTGGCAGAGCTGAGCCGTTCGGGTACGCGCTTCTCGATCATGCTGCTCGATTTGGACCGCTTCAAGCGGTTCAACGATCACTATGGCCACCAGGTGGGGGACCAGGTCCTGGTGCTGTTTTCCCAGCGGCTTCGCGAGCAGTTCCGGGCTACCGACTTGGTCGGGCGCTGGGGCGGCGACGAGTTCATGGTAATCATGCCCTGCTCGCTCGAAGTTGCGCAGCTAAAGGCGCGAGAAGTCAGCGAGCACGTCAATGGCTGGTACACCGTCAATGCAGGGGGCGGTCCGCTGCGGGTGCTGGTGAGAGCGTCGGTGGGAGTGGCCGAGTGCGCACCCGGAGAAAGCCTGCCACAGGTTTTCAGCAGGGCCGACGAAGCGCTTTACGCGGACAAAGAGGCGCGCACCGCTTGCTGACGCGCCGCTCGTGGTAGGGACGGGCAGATTCGAACTGCCGACCTGCCGCTTAGGAGGCGGCCGCTCTATCCTGCTGAGCTACGTCCCCGTGGCTTCTTCATTTTACACCAGCGCGAGTAGGCTTGCCCCTAACAGGCCGGCTGCGGCAAACTAAACTGCGATGGCCGAGTTTTGTACCTGCGGCACGGAGCTGGTGCCGGGGGCGCGCTTTTGTCACAAATGCGGCCGGCCGGTGCGGGAGGAGCCGGCCGTCGGAGAGCCTGAATCGGTCCCGCCTCCCCCTGGCCCCGCTTTCGGCGGCCCCGCGCCAGTCCAGATCGGATTCAACGATCGCCTGGCGGTGCGCATTTCGCTGTTGGCGGCTGCCGCGGGCCTGCTTCTAAGCTCGTTTCCCATTTCGCCTTGGTTGCCTTTGGCCCTGATGCTGGCCGCCGGCGCTTTGTCTGCTTTCCTGTACAGCCGGCGCACCGGTCAGTCGCTCTCGATCCGCGCCGGCATGCGCATCGGCTGGATGACCGGGGTCTTTGCCTTCGTGCTGAGCATGGTCCTGATGACGATTGCCCTGGCCTTGCTGCCTGCTTCGGGCGAGGCCCTCACCCGTGCCTTGCGCGAGCAATCCGGGTTGCCCGAGCAAATGGCCGAGCGGGCTTTAGAGATCGTGCGCAACCCCGTGGAGCTGTTGCTCTCGCTGGTGCTCGGTTTTATTAGTTTCTCGGTCACGGCGGCGCTGGGAGGCGCCCTGGGAGCACGCGTATTCGGCAGGCACTGACGCCCTCTGGCGCGGGCTGCTGAGCTTGACCATGGCTACCCCCGCAAAAATGATGAGCATGGCTATGCCCTGCCTCCAGTTGAACGGCTCTCGGTAAAAAAGCCAGCCCAAAATCACCGCCACCACCGGATTCACGTAAGAGTAAATAGACACTAAGGCGACCGGCAGCTGCTCGAGGGCATATATGTAGGCGCTATAGCCGACGATGGAACCGAAAACTACCAGGTAGGCGACAGCCGACACCCCGGGCAAGGTAATATTCACCGCTCCCCGGGAAAAGACCGCCGCCAGCGGCAAGGCGCCCAGGCCGGCAGCCAATTGCTGGACCGCACTGGTGACCAGCGGGTGCGCCGCCCCGTTCTGCCGGCGCTGATAAACCGAACCGAACGACCAGGAGGCGCAGCCCAGTTGTAGCAACAGAAAGGCCTTCAGCAGGCTGCCGGCGCCCCTGGGCGCGCTCAAGTCAGGAGCTATCAGCAGAGCCGAGCCGGCCAGCCCTATGAACATACCGAAAGCCACCCGCGGGCTCAAGCGTTCCCCGTCCGGCATCAAGCTTTCGATGCCTACCATCCAGAAGGGCGACACGGTGACGATCAGGGCAGCCAACCCGCTAGGTATCCACAACTCGGCAAAGGTCAGGCAGCAGTTGCCCACCCCCAGAATCAGCCACCCGGTCACCGCCGACAACAGTAACGCCCGGCCTCGAGGCAACTTCAAGCCGCGGGCCAACGCCGCCGCCAGTAACAGCCCGCCCGAGATAGTGAAGCGCGCGCTTACCAGCACCAGGGGCGGCAGGGACTCCAGGGCCACGCGGATACCCAAATACGTCGTACCCCAGAGCAAACAAATCGCGATCAGGGACAGATAAGCCAGCAGCAGATGCCGTCGCAACTACCAGCTTATCATCGCCTGCCCTGCTCACCGCAGTCCTGCGCCCCGCTTGCGTTGCCAGTCAGGAACGTAGTATGCTTAGCGGCGGGCCAGGCGCCTGGGGCCGCATTCGGTCGCCGGCGTTGGCCTGAATTGGAAAAGGGGGAAAGGAGTCTATGCTGCACGGGAGGTTTGTGAGCTTATTAGCTGCCGGTTTGAGCATCGCTGCATTAGCCTGGAGCCAGACCTACACGGCGGCCCTGCGCGGTGTGGTGCGGGACGCCACCGGCGGTTCGGTCCCGCAAGCTACTGTCACCATTACTGAGGCTGATCGCAACGTAGCCCACAAGACGATTACCGATGAGGCGGGGCGTTACGTGCTGACCGCGCTGCCGCCCGGCAACTACACGCTGAGCGTGGAGGCCAAAGGCTTCAAGAAATACGTGCGGGGACCGTTCCCGCTTAGCGTCCAGCAACAAGCCACCATGGACGTACAGTTGGAAGTGGGCGAGGTCACCGCGACGGTCGAGGTTCAAGCCGAAGCGCCCTTGCTCAACACCACCATCGCCAACCTGGGCCAGGTGATCGAGAACAAGTACATCATTTCGCTGCCCAACATCGCACGCACACCCATGGCCCTTACCTATTTGACGCCGGGGGTAGTCGGGTCCGGAGGGCGACGCGGGGACAATAACACCAACTTCGTCGCCAACGGAGCGCGCAACTCCACCTCGGATGTGCTGGTGGATGGCGTCACGGTGGCCACTGTCGAACAGAACTCCGGCATCACCGACTTGAAGTACTCGCCCTCGGTTGACGCCGTGCAGGAGTTCAAGATCCAGACTAACTTCTTCTCGGCCGAATACGGGCAGACCGGCGGCGCTGTCATCAATATGGTGACCCGCTCAGGCACCAATGAGTTTCACGGGGCCGGCTATTATTTCTTGCGCCATTCAGACCTGAACGCCAATAACTGGTTCTCCAACCGCGCCGGGCGCACCCGCCCTTACTACCGCCGCGATCAACTGGGGGGCGTGGTCGGCGGCCCCATCATCAAGAACAAGACCTTTTTCTTTTCTACCTACGAGCACACGCGCGCCAAGAGCCCTTTAAGCGCCACCGCAACCTTCCCCACTTTGTTGCAGCGCGAGGGCAACTTTACCCAGACCCGCAATACGGCCGGCCAGCTCATGGTTATTTATAACCCCTTCGATACCTTCGTCAACGCCCAGGGCAACATCGAGCGTCGCCCCTTTCCGGGCAACATCATCCCCAAGGCTATGATGGACGCGGTCGCGCTGAAAGCCCTGGCTTATTTCCCCAAGCCCAATCAACCCGGGGCTCCCTTCACCGAAACCAATAATTGGTTCGAGGAAGGCATCAACCGTAGCATCGGCCACCAAACCAACCTCAAAGGCGACCATAACTTTACCGAAAACAGCCGGCTTACGGGCCGCTATAGTTATGGCCGCGGGCGGGGCAATCCTCCCAACCTGTTTGGAAAAGAGCTGGCGCCGGCTTTCACCTTCAATTATGGCCCTAGCCTGAGCACCTCGACTTCCACCGTGGTCGAGTTTACCAAGGTTCAATCCCCCACCTCCTTGTGGAGCGTTCGCTGGGGCCTGACTTATGCGACTTACTGGCGCAATCCGATGGAGTGGTTCGATCTGACCACGCTCGGCTTGCCCAAGTACATGAAAGATAACGCCACCTTCTACGTCTTTCCGACCATCGCCCCGGAGGGATACACCGATATCGGAACCGAGGGTTGGCTCATCATGGACCGGCAGGAAGGCGTCTCGCAGTTTTCCGGTTTCTACAGCAAGACTGCCCGCGGGCACAACATGAAAATCGGCGCCGAGATGCGCCGCTATTTCTTGGACTACGCCCAGCCTGGGTATCCTTCCGGCCAGTTCAGCTTCGGCCGCGGCGTGACCTGCCGGGATCGCTTCTCCTGCCCGGCTAATGAGGGCAACGGGTTGGCCGCCATGCTGATTGGCTGGGCCACCGGCGGCCAGTTCCACATTGATCCTAAGGTCTTCACGCGCTCGGCTTATTGGGGCTTCTACTTCCAGGATGACTGGAAAATCACGCCCAAACTTACTTTGAACCTCGGCCTGCGCTACGAGTTCGACGTGCCGCGCTGGGAGAAGTACGACCGGCAGAGCTACTGGGACCTGGATGCCCAGTCGCCGGTCAAGGTTGCCGGTTACGACACGCGCGGGGTGATGCGATTTGTGGACAAGAACCGCCGCTCCCCGTTTGACGGCGACTACAACAATTGGTCCCCGCGCCTGGGCTTCGCCTATGCGGTCACACCGAAGCTGGCCATCCGCGGCGGCTACGGCCTGCTGTACCAGTTGAGCCGGGCCACCGTCTACGGGCACACCGGCGCGGGCTTCAACGTTAACGCCACACCGACCTTTTCGCTGGATTCCAACGCCACGCTGCGGGCGCGCTTGAACAACCCTTACCCCGAGGGCATGCTCTTGCCGCCGGGCCGTTCGCAGGGCGATTGGACCTTCATCGGCTTGGGCGTGGGAACCATTGTGCGTAACTGGAACCGCAACCCCGAATATCATTCCTGGAACCTTTCCATACAGCGAGAGTTGCCGTTCCAGTCGGTGGTAGAAATCAACTACACTGGCAGCCGGGGGAGCCACTTGTTTCTGCCCTATACCTCGCTCAGCCCGTTGCATCCGCAATACTGGGGCTGGGGCCGTAGCGTGCTGACCAGCGCCGTGCCCAATCCCTTCTATGGGGTTATCACGGATCCCAAGGCCACCAACTTGAATGGGCGCACGGTCCAACTGTTCCGGCTGCTGCGCGCCATGCCTCATTTTGACGGCGCCAGTTCGGGCACCGCGGAGCCGCCCCGCGCCGATTCCCACTATCACGGCTTGCAAGTCAAGTGGGAAAAGCGGTACTCCAAAGGCCTGACCACTCTCATGCACTACACCTGGTCGAAGATGATTGACAACTCTTCGCATGGTTCCGGAAACTTATCGTGGTTGGGCGGCTCGACCAGCCTCCAGTACCCACTGAATCTGGCTTTGGAGAAGTCGCTCTCGGCCCACGACGTAGCCCACCGGGTGGTGCTCACCGGGGCTTGGGAAATGCCCTTCGGCAAGGGCCGCAAGTGGGGCGCTAACTGGAACCGCCCGCTCGACTGGGCTCTGGGCGGCTGGGAGCTGAGCGGCATGGCAGTGCTGCAAAGCGGAATGCCCCTGCAAGTGACCCAGAGCGGCGGCAACATTTGGAACGGGACCCAGCGGCCCAACCTGATCGGTGACCCCAGCACGTCCGGCTCGGTCACCAGCCGCTTGAACCGCTGGTTCAACGAAGCCGCCTTCTCGAAGCCTCCCATTGACGTGCCGGGCACGGCGCCGCGCACTCTGAACTACCGCGGCCCGGCCATCAAGACCTTCGACGCGGCTTTGCTGAAGAGCTTCCGCGTCAGGGAAGGGCAGCGTTTCGAGTTCCGCATCGAGGCGCAGAACGTCCTCAATATGCCCTGCTTCGGGGATCCTGCCACAAGCTTTGGCGCCACCAACTTCGGCCAGATCACCGGCACCAAGGTGGGGCCGCGCGAAGTCCAGCTCGGCATGAAGTATTACTTTTAGCCGAGCTCGAGCTGGGGCCAAGCCGCGCGGGGCGCCAGGCCCCGCGCGGGCCCTTATACCATCATGAGGCAAGTTTATCGAAATTGTTTCCTGCCCAGGCACATGCTGACCCACCCCGGCTGAGGTTGTTCACCGAGCAAATGTGGAGGCAATTCCAACGCAAGCTACAAAGCTTGGGTTTGTCCCCGAAGCCG
>Ga0315298_1000205_pt1 | contig 119427 bp, 85 predicted proteins | sample WHS_1_MG_FD_203077 | JGI IMG/M metagenome (GOLD analysis project Ga0315298, IMG submission 203077) | Extremophilic microbial mat communities from Washburn Hot Springs, YNP, Wyoming, USA - WHS_1_MG | ecosystem: Environmental > Aquatic > Thermal springs > Hot (42-90C) | place: USA: Wyoming...
ACACCGTCTGCATCCACTGTACTGATGGAGTGATCGTTTTCGCCGACGCTGAAAGCGGCAGCAAAATCTTGAGCCATCGGGCCTATGTGTCTGATAGTAGGGGGCTGGGTTTTGTAGTTCCATGTAGTAACTGGTAAAGCAGCAACGCGTTCAAGAATCTGGCGACAATCCACTGGCTGGAAGTTTTCCTTCGCGTTGCGGTCACTGAGCGACGACCACGAGCCGCTGCCGGACGCCAGTTGCACACCATTGGCTGTGCCGCTGGCGGTGTAGAATCGGACGCCACCGGTGGCGCGGACGGTGAAGGTGTTGTTTCCCCAGGAGTAGGTATCAAATCCGCCGCTGGACCAGACGAATGCACCGTTGTTGGTGGCCATGGCGTGATGCCCGGCGGCAAAACTGTAATTGCCTCCGGCAGTGTTGAACTCGCCTCCGGCGACTGTGGCGGAGCCGCCGCTGGCGGTGTTTTGGTAGCCACCGGCGACGGTGGCGTAGTCGCCGCTGGCCGTGTTACCGCCGCCTCCGGCGACGGTGGTAGATTTGCCGCTGGCGGTGTTCTGGTAGCCGCCGCCGATGGTAACATAGTTGGTCGTAGCTCGGTTGAGCATTCCGCCGTTGATGACGGATGCACGCCCGCTGGCGATGTTCCAGCCATAGGTAAAGCCGTCGCAGCCTCCACCTCCGATAAATGCACCGGTTCCACTGGCGATGTTACCGTAGCCACCGGCAACAGTTGCGGCGACACCGCTGCCAGTATTGTTTTGGCCACCGGCCACGGTGGCAGAGTTGTTACTGGCAGTGTTGTAGTAGCCGCCTGCGATGGTAGCATAGTTGCCGCTGGCGGTGTTTGCGTAACCGCCTGCGATGGTAGCATAGTTGCTACTGACGGTGTTTTGGTAGCCGCCGCCAATCACTGCATAATCGGCAGTATTTGTATTACGATACCCACCTGCAATGGTATTACCGGTACCGTCGACGAAATGATCGCGCCCGATGTTCAGCCTCCCTGTTGCTTGTACCTGACCCGTGACTGTGATCCCGGAGCCGAACTTCTGCAACGCCGTCCACGTGTTCGGATTGGCCAGATTTAACCCCATAGTGACACTACCGCCCAGCGGCACGGTACCTCCTCCGCTCAAGCCTGAACTGGCCGTCACGGTGATGCTGTTGTTTGCCAATTTGCTGTTCGACACTGTGCCATCGGCAAGGGAGACACTCGTTACTGTGCCAGGGGCAATTTTATTTCCTGTAATGGAGCCATCGGGTACGTTAGCAGCCATTAGTGCATAACCGACTGCAGCGATGCGCTGATCGGGACTGAGTTGTTGTAGTCCGTTGGTGCCATCGTCGAACCATACACGCAGGTGTACATTGTTGTTGGTGAAGATGTCTGCAGACAGGGCAGCCATGTTAGGAATGGTAGTATCACCGAGCAACACGGAGTAGAGACCTTTGGTGACGGTGAGCGTGACGTTGTTTACGCCGTTGCTCCAGTAGGTTTGATAGACGATGTTGGGTGGTGGCGGATCAATGGTGACAGTGGTGCTGCTCGAATAACCGCTGCCGGCGTTAATGACATCGATTCTGGAGATGGCGCCGTTGGCGATGAATGCCTGGGCTATGGCTCCGGTGCCGGTGTTATCGGTGATATGGACTGCAGGTGCAGTTATGTAGCCTGCGCCACCATCGGTGATGGTAAACCCAACGATGAAGCCATTAACAACTGAGGCATTTGCGGTAGCCTGTCTGGCAGAGTTGATACCTGCGTTCACCAGAGCGAAGCGGAACTGGCCGGTACCGGTGAAGTTTGTGCCGTTGACACTTACACGTCCTTGATGTCCTATTAGTAGTGGCACCTGTGCGTTTGCCAGCAACGTCAAGAACATACCGATGACACACAACGGTCTCCACCAGCCGAGACCATGGAAAACAAGATGATTATTCATAATAATTCCTCCTGATTGGATATTTTTGAGTTAATTTTCACAAAGGCTTTTTAAAGGATATTTTATTTTGAAGTCAAAACTATACAAAAATTATTAAAAATGTCGAGAAAAAAAACTTCAAATATGGCTGGTTTTATCGAATTTTTACAACTTCTGAATATTTTGCAAGTTATAGCGAATTATTTGTCTTGCAATTAATCATGAGAATATACCAATGATGATTGCGAATTACATTTATTGGATTGAAGATTGACACGTCCTATGGCGTTGAGATTGGGGGTGCGGCTTTCATGCCGTCCGGAAATGATTCAGGGTAGGACCCGGCGCTCCAGTAAATGAGTTGAAATTCGGTTGGTGTGGAACCCGTCCCTCCAGAAGAGTGTCAGTTTTTGTGTGTTTTTTCAGAAAATTTAATGTACTGAGTTCTTTTTTCTACCTTGCAGTGATTCAGGATGCCGTCGCAGTCGTTGACCTTCCTCAGATGATCTTAATAATTAAAAAATAAAAGCTAATCCTTGCGACAGGTTTTAGAGCTATTTTTTGCTATTTGGTGAAAGATGTTTTATTGCTTTCACGGATTTGGATTTTGGTTTATTAAATATGGAAAGTTGACTTTTGTTTGAAGAAGAATTGGCAGTTTAAAGTCAAACAACTTAAAAATATAAGAGTATGAAAAGATTGATTCAAATATCGGGTTTGATCACTGTTCTTGGAATATTAAACATTGTTTGTTCAGCGGATGAAGGCTGGATAGACTTGTTTGATGGGAAAACCCTTAATGGTTGGATCCAGCGTGGCGGAAAGGCAAAGTACACAGTAATTGATGGGACCATTGTTGGCGAAACTGTTTTAAACACGCCCAATAGTTTCCTTTGCACTGAGCAGGAATACGGCGATTTTATTCTTGAACTTGAGTTTAAAGTTGACCCGAGACTAAATTCCGGTGTCCAGATTCGGAGTCAGTGTTTTGACAAACCTGCAGTTATTCAGTGGAATGGAAAAGAGATTAAAATTTCGGCAAACCGTGTGCACGGGTATCAGGTTGAAATCGATCCGAGTTCACGCGGCTGGACCGGTGGTATTTATGATGAAGGCAGGCGTGGTTGGCTTTTTGATTTAAAAGATAAACCTGAGGCAAGCAAGGCTTTTAAACAGGACGAGTGGAATAAACTCCGCGTTGAAGCAAAAGGTGATTCAATTAAAACCTGGGTTAACGGTGTTCCAGCAGCAGACCTCAAAGATTCAATGACACCGAAGGGCTTTATCGCTTTACAGGTTCACCAGGCAAAAGAAGCTGGTCTTAAGGTTCAGTTCCGCAATATTCGTCTGAAAAGACTCAATTAGCTGGCTGTTTGAACCGGGCTATTGAAACACCGACCCTCAAAACCAACCCTTGCAGACGTTGCGATTTTTGCATGTATTTTCTTCCGAAAATTACTTTTTCAACCCCCGTCAGGCAAACACCATGTGAAATCGGGTTCTGAATTCTTACGATCGTAGTAAAACTTGCATATTCAGTTTTTTTGGAAAATTTTAGAAACATAAATGGGATTCAATATGGGTGTGCCTCGATGCAGTCGTGTAATGGATTTCTCACTACACTTTTCTTCTCAACCGCGGGGTGGTTGAATAATTTTAAAACAAAAATCTGTTATCAAATTGCACTCTGTGTGCCTCCAGGAATTTGCTTACTGTTAAGTCTTTTTATTCTATAGTGCGCTGCTGATTTCTAAGGTATTCAATTAACATCTAAATTTCTCTAGTCTGACAATCTATCAATAATCTACCGATTTCACCTGTGAATTGAATTTTATGTTCTTAGCATTTTGAATTTTTGGGTTTGTTTTTTTAAAACATTGCATTCAGGCCTGGGATTTTAATTCACTGAGATTTATTTGTAATGATTAAGTATTAAAAAGCATCGTATTTGCATAAATTTGTTGACCGCAGACAATAGGCTCACTTAATTTTAAGTCCTATGTTGTACGAGCCGAGTGCGTGGATGATAGTGCCGTTTGTGGGGTTGCTAGGGACTATAGCGCTGGCGCCGCTGGTTTGCCCAGATTGGTGGGCGAGACATTATCCGAAAGTGGCGATAGCATTTGCAGCCATCACGCTTTCGTATTATCTGTTTTTTTTACCGGCACCTGCGAGACATACAATCCTGCATACTGGACATGAATACATAAGTTTCATTGCACTCATTGGCTCGTTATTTGTGGTATCGGGTGGGATTCATATAGGAGTGAAAGGTGAATCCAGGCCTGGCGAAAACGTCATTTTTTTGTTGATTGGAGCAGTAATTGCCAACTTATTTGGGACTACTGGTGCGTCAATGCTGTTGATCCGGCCCTGGATAAGGATGAACAAATACAGGATCACTGCTTACCACATAGTGTTTTTTATTTTTATCGTGTCAAATATGGGTGGCTGTCTTACACCGATTGGCGATCCTCCTTTATTTCTTGGATATCTGAAAGGTATACCGTTTTGGTGGGTTCTTGAACATTGCTGGCCGATGTGGGTGGTTGGCAATGGAATCTTGCTTGCTATTTTTTATGTGATTGACAGACGCAACTACCAAAGAGCCCCCAGACCAGTACGCGAAACTTTGGCTGAACCACCTGATGTTTTCAGATTCAATGGTCTTCATAATATAATTTTTCTGGGAATGATTCTGGGGGCCGTCTTTATAAACGAGCCTGTATTTATTAGAGAAATAATCATGGTGTTGGCTGCAGTTGGTTCGTATTTTACCACAAACCGTCAAATCCACGAGTCAAACCATTTCAATTTTCATCCGATTATTGAAGTTGCTGTCCTGTTCTTTGGAATTTTTTCAACTATGATGCCTGCTCTTGACTGGTTAAAGATCCACGCTGGCGAACTTGGTACACCAACCCCTGCTTTTTACTTTTGGGCGACTGGCAGTCTTTCAAGTTTTCTCGATAACGCGCCTACTTACCTGACCTTTCTGAGTTCTGTCTTTGGCGCAGTAATCAGCCCGGATGTTATCAAACAGGTAGAACACCTGATTCAAACAAACGGTGCAGACCTTTCCATGATGGCTGAGCCGGTGAGGCAAACGTTTCTTGCATTGCAAAAATACCATGCCTCCGCAATTGCAAACGGCACCGTGACAGTTGACGAAATCGAAATTGCATATTTAATCGGTAACGTTTCATTAAACAGTTTTATTGTCGCGGTTAGTATTGGAGCGGTGTTTTTTGGTGCATGCACTTACATCGGGAACGGTCCGAATTTTATGGTTAAGGCTATCGCAGACCAGCAAAAGATTCACGTTCCTACATTTTTGGGTTACATATTTAAGTATACCTTACCATACATGCTGCCGACGCTAGCAATCGTCTGGCTGATATTTTTTAGAAAATGAACTGACTCGAATCAAAATTTGAGTAACTATTCATTCCGTGGGGGAGTCATGGTAAAACTTTCATACTTGATGGGACAGCAGAGCATACATAGCTTTTTTTTGTCGTGCGAACCAACCTGCCAGTAAACAAGCCATGTGCCCAATGTATAAACTATACTTTCATTCAATCCATAATAACCAAAACGTTCTCTTTACTTTCTAGTGCTTACCACAATAATGAAAAGACAAATGGCCAATATTTGTTATAGGTCTGAATCGTTACGATTGAATTTTTATTGAAAAATATTTCAAGGTTATTTTCTGGAGGTTTGGGTTTTCACTCCGACATACGGGCTGCGTGGAGGCCATTCATGCAATTCATGGACGCGATGGTCCGCGTCCATTCAAAAAAACGTAAGTCGTGTGCTTAATTTTTCTATTTTCATGGAATATAAGAGAACAAATAATTCACCGAAATTTGCAAAATATTCGAACAATGTAACGATTTGGCTAAAGACAAGCGTGGTACTAAAATATTGAATACCAGAACGGCAAGAGTTAGAATTGATAAAAGCTAATTAGTGATAAGCGAACTTCACACGAAAAATGTGAGAAGTTGAAAAATGCAGGAGTATTAAATTGGCGAATAATAAAATTAACCCAGGATTTTAGCTTTATGCTAAGAATATTCCAAACGAAACGAATGATTGGAGTAATAATTTTATCTTTGTTCTTTTGGACAGGTATTACTCTGCGAAGTGCGACGATATTTATTGAAGCTGAAAGTTTCCAGGACTATGGAGGGTGGAAGTTGGACACACAGTTTATAGAAATTATGGGGTCTCCGTACCTGATTGCGCATGGCTTAGGCAAACCAGTTTCGGACGCAACCACCACAGTTAACTTTCCAAAAGCGGGGACTTATCGGGTGTATGTGAGAACAAAAGACTGGGTTGCGCGTTGGAACGCCCCGGGGACACCGGGTAAATTCCAACTATTGATAAACGGACAAACCCTGGACGAAGTTTTCGGCACAAAAGGTGCGGATTGGTTCTGGCAGGATGGTGGTAGCGTAAGAATTCAAGGTAAAACTGCAAAAATTGCCTTGCGCGATTTAACAGGTTTCGACGGGCGCTGCGATGCAATCGTGTTCACTGATGACCCGAGTTTTGTTCCGCCAAACGATTCCACACCAAATGCAGATTGGCGCTTAAAGATGGCAGGTAAAGGAATCACGCCATTGGACGCCGGGCACTTTGATTTTGTCGTAGTGGGCGGCGGCTATGCGGGGATGTGCGCGGCTATCTCGGCTGCGAGGATGGGTTGCAAGGTTGCCTTGATCCAGGACAGGCCGGTTCTGGGCGGAAACGGAAGTTCAGAAATCCGTGTTTGGCCACAAGGCGGGACATGTCGCGGACTGTTTCCACGTTTAGGCGAGATCGTTGAAGAGCTGGTTGACAGACCAAAGCAATCTCCGGGTCCGGAAGAAGAATTTAACGATGCCCGACGCGAGGCGATCGTTCGCGCTGAAAAAAACATTTCGTTATTCCTTAACCATTATACCTATAAAGTTGAGACAAACCGAACTGGTAGAATCACAGCTGTGGTTGCGTTTAATACAAAAACCGGTGAACGAAAAAGGTTCAGGGCGGATTATTTTGCTGATTGCACCGGTCACGGGCGAGTCGGGTACCTTGCTGGTGCTGACCACACTACTCAGGAACGCGGGCATATGGGCATGAGCAACATGTGGCGCTGGCGAAACGCAGACGGTCCCTGCGAATTCCCTCAAACGCCCTGGGCGCTGCCGCTAACAATGAAAGACTTTCCTTATCCTGCGAAGTTTGCTGGCGAGTGGTTCTGGGAGAGCGGCTTTGACAAAGACCCAATCCACGATCTGGAGTACGTACGCGATTGGAACCTGCGCGCTGTTTTCGGAGCGTTTAACGCCATGAAAAACGGCGACGGCAAGGAGAAACATCAAAACGCCGAACTTGAATGGGTTGCGTATATCGGCGGCACACGTGAGTCGCGCCAGCTGCTCGGCGATATTATCTTAACCCGCGATGACATTGTGGAGAGGAAAATCTTTCCTGACTCGTGTGTTCCAACTACGTGGGATATAGATCTGCATTATCCGGACGAAAAATATATTCGTGACCACATCAGCGAGCCGTTTATATCGCGGGCAGTTTTTGACAGAGCGGTTGATAAAGCCAACGGTTATCCCATTCCATACCGTTGCTTTTACTCACGAAATATCAATAACCTGTTTATGGCTGGACGCTGCATAAGTGTGAACCATCAGGTCCTGGGGACAATCCGTGTTATGAAGACCGGAGGAATGATGGGCGAAGTAGTGGGCAAGGCTGTATCACTTTGCGTCAAATATAAAAGCACACCAAGAGGAATTTACGAGTCACACCTTGAAGAGCTAAAAGAATTGATGAAACTTCCCGGCGTTGCCCGCAGGAAAACTGTGTTTTCAAAAATCGTAATCCCTGAAAACATTCCTGCTATACCATAGCTAAGCGCATTTCCAGTATCAATTACATCGTTGCTGGAAATTTTATTTGTTTCATGTTGATCTGGTTGGAGCGGGGTGGACCAAATTTCTGATGGATTGAATATTGAGTCATGCGAACTTTATTTATCAGCTCATGGTTCAGCTCTCTAACAGACCTTTATTTTCGGCTTAGAGGTCTCTGTTTGCAAAAACCCAATTGTTATGGAGCAGTCAAAAGCAGTTTTTATTTTTAAATTTTTATTTCAACGAATTCGTCTTAAGTATTTAGCTGTTTAAATTCAATTTCCAACCGTTACTGATTAAAAACACGATTTAGGCTATGAAAATGAATCAACAGTTTGATAGTGCCGGCACAGAACATCGGCTCGTATTTGTTATGATTTTGGTATTGGCTGCGGTCTTTGAATTCGATTTGTTCCCTCAAAATCTGATTAGTAATCCCGGTTTCGAAGCTGGCAAGATGACTCCAGAGGGCTGGGAAATACGTGGTTGTACTGGCGAGTGGTCTCGGGGAGGGTATAAAGGCAAGATGATTTCTGTGGTCGGGAACGAGAAAAGTTCCGGCGGCTGGTATACGCGCTGCAATGGTCTTATAAGTGGTGGTATTTACCGCATGATTTTCATGGGGAGACAGGAGGCTGGAACAAGAGGTGGCTGTGCCGTGAGCGGGACGCTTTCAATAAACCGTGATTTTCACTTAAGCAATGACTGGCAGGAATATAGTTATTACTTCCGGCTTCCGGATACAGCAGCAGACGAGATAGTGCGCGTTGGCCAATGGCAGATTACCGGAAAATATTATTTTGATAATGTACGGTTGTATCCTGCCTTGCCTGTTCATAGGCAATTAGATAACAATATCGAACTTGGTGACGGCGAATATATTAAAAATAACAGATACTTTTTTGCACCTACCTACGGGTGGAAAGGATTGAATTACCATCGTCCGTTGTATTATTTTTCATGCGGATTTAATTCGGACAGATGGACGTTTTCCGCGGACAAGGAGTTAATTTATAAATTTAGCGTGGGTAATGTTGCACAAACTGACGGTGTGTGCCGGGTTGCAATGAATTATTATGTAAAAGGCGTGCTTGAAGTTTCAGTTTCAAAAGATATGGAGACATGGATGCAAATCGGCATTTTGAACGAGACAAACAGGGCTGGCAACTGGCAATTACCTTCAACGCTTTATCCTTCAGCCAATATTTTCGTGAAACTTAAATGTGCCGGTAAAGATGCAAACTTTCAGATTAATTCGTTTGAATACAACGCTGCTCTTGCATCGCCGATTCCTGATTGTTTCGGGAAAACTTATTTCATGGATATAATCGCGCGGAGTGCTGATATGGAATTTTTCTTAAAGAATGTGGATTTAGAACAGAAAGTGAACAAATGGAGGGTGGATTTTGCCATTGCATACAAAGGCACTAATAAACAGGAAGGCCTGACTGGCCAGTGCTACAGCAAAGTAGCAGGAAAACTTGAATATTTTTCAATCAGTCTTAAAGAAGATAAAGATGGAAGAAAGGTATCCGAAATAAAATCGGTTTATTTTAACGTGAGTGGATCTAGTCTGGATGAATTCACTATTCTTTTGAAGGACAAGACTGCAAAGCTGCTATTCACAGGATTAATTGAGGTAAATACCGGCATTCTCGATGACCCGCGTCCTGGTTACTGGCTTTCCGAAAACAAAGACGTGGTAATCTGGTGGTGCGAAAGCGGTTGGAAAATAGGCAGAAACAGAGGCGCGCCGCATAAGACATCGGGGAGTCCGGGGCCTATCCGGATTTCTTGTGCGCGGGGTGAGTATGAATCGGCGCAGGTTGTTCTGACTACACTAACGGAGGGCAAACTACTCTCTGCCGCGGCGGAGTTTTTGCCTTCTGATGGTTCGCCGGCTGCTGTATCTGTAAGTTTTTACGAAGTGGCTTATGTTCCGGTTATAACACCAACGGATTCCTCGACAACGCGGGGACTTTATCCTGATCCTCTCCCCCCACTTAAAACTCCGCTTAAACTCGCAGCCCGCAACAACCAGCCGCTCTGGATAACTGTAAAGGTCCACGGACAGGCGACTGCTGGCAATTACAACGGACACATAATATTAAAAACAAGTTTCGGCGAATTTAAATTGCCGGTTGTTCTAACGATTTACGATTTTACTCTTCCCAAAGAATCCCATCTTCGCAGTGCATTCGGTTTAAGCACATATTTAATCAACCGTTATCACGGACTCCAGAGGCAAGAAGACAAAGAACTCGTTTATGAAAAATACCTTAAAAATTATGCTGAACACAGGATAAGCCCGTATTCATTCTTTGATTATTATCCGATAAAAATAACGTTTAGCGGCGAAGGGACGAATAAACAGGCAGTTGTGGATTTCTCTCTTTTCGACATTGCTGCAGAGAAATGGCTGGATAAATTTGGATTTAATTCATTTCGCCTTCCATTAAAAGGGATGGGCGGAGGAACTTTCCATAGCCGTTACCCTGGTGAGCTTGAGGGATTTAAAGAAGGCACACCTGAGCATGCGCGGTTGTTCAAAGACTATCTGAGTAAAATTGAAAATCACCTGAGACAACGTGGCTGGCTGGAAAAGGCATACACATACTGGTTTGATGAGCCTGATAAAAAAGACTATGAGTTTGTGGTCGAAGGAATGAAAAGAATAAAAGCCGCAGCGCCTGGCATAAAACGGATGCTGACGGAACAACCCGAGCCTGAGTTGATCGGTCACGTTGATATCTGGTGTGGTTTAACTCCGGAATGGAATAAAGACCTTGTTGGGCGATGCCGCAAACGTGGCGAGGAAGTATGGTGGTATATTTGCTGCAGTCCGAAAGCCCCTTATATAACCGAGTTTATAGATCATCCCGGTACTGAACTCAGACTCTGGCCATGGCAGTCGTGGCAATACGGTATTCAGGGTATCCTTGTTTGGGAAACAACTTACTGGACAAGCACTTGTGTTTATTCAAATAAACTTCAAAATCCCTGGGAAGACCCTATGAGCTATGTATCCGGCTATGACTTCCCGGTCGGGTATGTGGGTTACTGGGGGAACGGAGACGGCAGGTTTTTATATCCACCAAGACGCGACCCAAACACTTTAACCGAACCGTGCCTTGATGATCCGATAAATTCTATCCGATGGGAACAATTGCGCGACGGCGTTGAAGATTACGAATACTTCTGGTTGCTTTCAAAACAATGCGAACGAATCGCTAAAAATCGGCCAGCGCATCCGCTCCTTAAAAAAGCGCAGGCACTGCTCGTGGTTCCTGAAAATTTATCCGCAGGTTTAACAAAATTTACAACTGACCCGCGCGAGATACTAATTCACAGGGAAAAAATTGCGCGCATGATCGAACAGATGCAAAAGTTATGATTCACTGGTTCTCGACTTGTCACTTCAGATTTTTGTAAAGCTTCAAAAGATGTTAACTAACTGGGAGCCGGATTTTTTGTGGTAATAAACTATAGCTTGCCGTCTTTACCGGTCGTAGATTTTGCATTGCAAGAGCTGGATTTTGAAACCTTCCCGAAACCAATCACTTTTTATTATGAAATCCAGCCATTGCAAAGTAAGAGACAGTGAAAAATGCAGAGTAATGATCAGGCAATATGGCTGATTTTCCGGAGTTTACTGAGAAAGCACACACACCTCTTGATAAATTGATTACCTGACCGAGTTCTTGCGACCTTTGAGTATTTTCCAAATTTCGGCGAATTATTTGTAATCCGATTTTACCCGGGAAAAAATAAAGTTTGCGACTTACGTTTATTAAATGGACGCGTCCCAGGGCTTATGGTGATTGTAAAAACTGTTTCCACGCCGTCCAGGAATGAGTCGTGGTGAGAGCTGACTTTACAAAATCAGGGATAACCAGGGAATTGGTTTTTTAAAGCTAGATTATTAGGGCTTTGAAAAATTTTTAAGTAAAAATTCGATCTTAATAATTTGGTTTCCCTTGTTACGCAGGCTGGCTTAACATGGGTTATAAATCGGCTTAAGATTATAATGCAGATAGTATGTTTTCTTTTTGCTATTTGCCGGAACAGATTTTCGGGCAGATTACAGTGATCCGCCATGGCACATATTGCAATTGGCCTCCGTGCCATCAGATGATTCATCAGGGTGTTTGAATGTGACTGGTTTAGGCTCCTGGGGTTCCCAATGTCCAGCTTTACTTTGGGCTACAATGATATGGCAGTCATTGCAATTACTTGATTCTATTTTCTTTTTACCGTCAGCGGTTTTATGTTGACCATCGTGGCATCTGAAGCAGCCGGGCCATTCTTTATGTCCGATATTGTTTGGATAAGCTTTCCAGGATGCTTTCATTTCAGGGAAGAAATTTCTGGAGTAGATCTTTTTTAATTCTTCAACTGTTGCTTGTTGTTTGTTTGCATCTAGATCTTTGAAAGTAGTCTTAATTGTATTTTCTATTGCAGAGAATGCTTCTGAATCGGATTTATAATCTTTTGAAAAGATTTCGAGGGCTGTCTTTTTGAGCCCTTTAATTTTTGCGTCAAGCCGACTCTGAGCAAAAGAATTGTCGAGGGCGTCTGAAGGTGACATGAATTGGTGTGCTGGTCTGTTATGGCAGTCGAGGCAATCCATTGTTTTTATTTTATGTTTTGTTGGATCGAATTTGAAATCACCGGCTACAAATTCGATACTTTTTCCTGAGGAATCAGTCATTCTTACCCATGGGATTGTCTGACGCTTGTCATCTGTTGATACAAATTCAATCTTATTAGCAATGTTCATATGCCAGTGGATGCCACCAACGGGTCCATGAGTTGGGTCACCACCGCCAACCTTGAGCAACATTTGTATGGTCACAGGTGTGTTATCATCGTCACTTAGATAGCGAGTGAATGTTCGGTTAAGTTCACCGATGTATTTCTTTGGCCAGTGACAATTTTCACAGGAGTCCTGTGTCATAGGCAAGTTTTCAACCGGGGTAGGGATTGGTCTGTGGTAAGAGTCTGATACAGTGGCAACGAGTTGATGAATGCCATTTAATTTTGCTTTTATATAGTTTGCTGTACCAGAGCCAACATGACATTCGGTACAGGATACTTTGGCATGTGGAGAATCAATGTAAGCCGTGTATTCAGGCTTCATAGGAGTGTGGCATAGCTGGCCGCAGAAGTAGACCGATTCGGCAAAATGGTATCCATGATAAGCTGCCACCAGAGTAAGAAAAATAATCGCTACTCCGCCAACCACAAAGAATATTACACCACGTCGATGCGCTGGCTTTGAAAAATCTATTACTGCGAATGGTTGAGGTGACTGATCGGTTTTTGATATTTTTTTTCTAAAAATAATCCAACCAATGCCATAGATAATCATTCCTGTAACAAATACAAGGGGCGAGAGAACCAGTGAAAAAAGACTCAGATAAGGGCTTTTACCGCCGGAGATGTGATCTAAAACACTAAGAAAAATTGTCCCGAGCAAACCTATAACCGCTATGACGGCACCTATCAGTGCCAACTTACTGTTAAATATAGAAAAATATTGCTTGTTCTCAGCCATAAGCCTGTTTTTTTCTTAGTTTGCCTGATTTAGCATTATATTGCTACAAAAATATTTGTTATTAGTCATAAGTTCTTCACCAAATTTGTTTTTGTGTAAGCATTATTTGTTTTATCACTAATTGGTCAGTCCTGGACCCTAATACATACAGAATGGTCAGGGGATATTTTTTTAGTGACAAGATAGAGTTTTATATCAATTCTATACTATCAGGCTCGTAGAAAAATACGAGAGTTTTTGTGTGTTTTGACGGTTATTAAAACAAGTATTTAAGTCAAATTAAGATGTTAGTGCGTTATGAGAAAGTACGGATTAGATATACCCGATGCCGGTGCTATTGATTTATTATCGTTGGGTGCTTTGGTGCACAGACTCGACCCGGGAGTTATACCTTTCAGGAAGGCAACTCAATGTTTAATTCATGTGAGTGGAGGTGAATATAACGTTGCAGCGAATTTGGCTGATTGTTTTGGTTTAAAGACAGGCATTGCAACGGCGATGGTAAAGTATCCTATAGGCGACTTGATTGCTGAGAGAGTGCGTGCTATGGGAGTTCAAGGGTTTTATAAATATTTTGAGCACGATGGTGTTCGTGGTCCGAACATGGCCACAGTATACAGTGATCGTGGGTTTGGGGCGCGGGCGCCTGTAGTTTTTTATAACAGGTCTAATGAAGCGGCGGCATTGCTTAAGCCTGGGGATTTCAATTGGGAGCAGATCTTTGCTCAGAAGATACGCTGGTTCCATAGTGGAGGGATTTTTGCAGCGTTATCAGAAAGCACGGCAAAGCTGATTATTGAGGCTATGAAGTTTGCCAAGGCCGCCGGCGCGGTAGTGTCTTTCGATTTAAATTATAGAGCAAAACTATGGAAGGCCTCGGGTGATCCTTCGCGGGCGGTGTCTGTTTTAAGGGAGATTGTCAAGAATGTAGATGTACTGGTTGGTAATGAAGAAGATCTGCAAAAGGGCCTGGGAATTCAGGGGCCTGAGGTTGAAGTCAAGTCTAAGCTGGATCCGGCAATGTTTATTTCCATGATTGAAAACACGGTCAAGCTATTTCCGAACCTGAAGGTAATAGCAACAACCTTGCGTGAAGTCTATTCGACAAACCGACATGGTTGGAGCGCTATTGCCTGGATTAATGGATCAGTTTATCAGGCACCTACGTGTGAACTGGACGTATATGACAGGGTTGGTGGCGGGGATGGTTTTGCTTCAGGGTTTTTCTATGGTCTTTTGACTGGGTTACCAGAGATTGAGGCAGTCAAGGTTGGCTGGGCTCATGGAGCATTACTAACCACATTCCCTGGCGACACAACCATGGCCACGGTTGAACAAGTACTTGCATTTGCCAAAGGCGGTTCTGCAAGGATACAAAGATAAAAGCGAGTTACAAATAAATGATATTAAGAGCCGGCTTATTTGGATTAAGCCGGCTTTTTAACTATGTGCAGGAATCTGATTTTATATGAACTTTTGCAGATAATTTACTTGAACAAAAGCTGTGCAAAGTCGCGAAGATAATTCCGCCAAACAAGCCATGTATGGGCGCCAGGGGTTTCGTTATAAGTGACGTTGAAATTATATTTTTTGAAGAGGTCGACTGTGGCGCGTGTGGTAGCAAGCAGGAAATCGTCTTTACCGGTGGCAAACCAGAACAGTTTGAGTGAATTTTTTGCTTTTTTATTTTCCAGGTACTGTTTGTTTTGTTCTTCCCATGTGTTCTGTCCCTGGTTTTGATTGATACCGAATATACCTGAACTGAAAACCCCAATATAGGCGAACTGGTTTAATCGTGGGATAGCGATGTTAAGTGTTTGGGCTCCACCCATAGACAGACCAGTAATAGCTCTGTGATTAGCGTCTTTGAAGACTCTATAATTATTCTCGATATACGGCATGATATCGTTAACAAATTCATTTACAAAGTCGTCGAAGCTCATTCTTGGCGATCCGCCGGGTGGTCTGTTTACTAAAAAAGGTCCAGTATGGCCTGCAGGCATAACGACGATCATAGGTTTGGCACGGCCTTCTGCGATAAGGTTATCCATTATGAACCCGGCTCTGCCGACAGTAGTCCAGGAGTCGTCACTATCGAATGCACCATGCAAAAGATAAAGGACTGGATATTTAATTTTACTGGTTTCATATCCTGGTGGGGTATAAACATGCATTCTTCTGAAGCCTTTTAATGTTGTGGAATAATATGTTATTTCAGAGACTGCGCCGTGTGGTACTAATTTTGTTTCCATGAAATCCAGGCCCGGGACATACACCAGACTCCAACTGTGCATATTGGATTCACTTGTTGCTGGATTAAGCGGGTCAATGGCACGCACGCCGTCGATTAAAAAAAGATATCTATAAGCTCCGGGTTCAACTGGGCCTACAGTTATTTCCCATACGCCGTTGGTTGATTTAACCATATCCGATTGTTGTGGTATGCCCTGGATGTCGCTATTGAATAATTTTGCTGATTTGATGTCGGGTGCATACAGACGAAACGTAATTCGTTTGTCTGGTTTTACTTCTGGAGAAACAATTTGAGGTATATCCATGCGGGCAGGCTGGGCCAAAAGTGGCTGCTGGCTGCAAATCACAGTCAAACTCATTATAGCCGCAAGTGCTACAATATGATTTTTGATTATTTTTTTATTCATACGCTAATGTTTTTTAGTTTTTTTAACTTTTTTGCCTTTTGTCTGGTTATTACTAATGAATTAATGCCAGAGGCAATCCTGGCTAGGTAGTCTAACAATTTTCCGGCTTCTTCTTCAGAGAATAATGAGCCGATGAATTTTTGAAGCGGACCAAGTTGTTGCATACAAATCTTTTGGAGATTAGAACCTTTAGTGGTTATTCTGACGATATTTGCCCTGCGATCTTTTGGATGAGCCCTTACTGAGACCAACCCTTTTTTCTGCAATAGACGGATGATAGCCCGGATCGTATTTGGGTCGGATGCCGATTTTTCTGTCAACAATTGCTGGGTTATTCCGTTATTGTCTTTAAGAATAGTCAGGATGACGAATTGGTCTGCCGTTATATCATTGGTCAACAAGCAAAAATTTGTTTCCCTATGCATTCTCAGGTAGGCAGCTCGCAATGCCATAGCGATATAGTGTCCATCATTCATCGGAAAATTGTATGTATACGTAGTATATTTGATATTGTTTTTACTACAAGCAAATTTGCAAGGATGAGATGAGATTCCAGAATCGTTACGAGTGAATTTTTTATTTAAAAATATTTCAAAGTTAATTTTTGAAGGGCTCGGGTTTCACCCCGACCGAATTTCAGATCATTCGTAGATGGTCGGGTTCAATTTTGACCCAGCGGAGGGCGTGGAAGGTGTTGTTCCAATTTTTGGACGTGGTGAAACGCGTCCATCCAATAAACGCAAACCGTGTACTTTGTTTTTCTATTTTCATGCAAGATTGGAATACAAATAATTCACCAAAATTTAAAAAAAATTCAAACATCGTGGTGATTGGGGTTTGATTATTTCAGCTACAAGAGGTCATTAACCGGATGAATTTTTGGATGGCGACTGGCTCGGGCAAGACGCCGGGGGGCTATTGAAAAAGACTTTTTCAACAGCATGTTAGAGAGCGTTTTTCTTGAGCAGGATACTCACGTAAATATAAAAAAATTTTTAATGCTTAATCTGAGGTTTCTAATGTGTCCGTAGGAATACTTTCACAGGATGCTTTCATATAGGGTTTGGGTAAAGGAGTTAAGTTTTTCGATAAATCGTATTTGGAAGGAGGTTGGTTGTAATTTTGAGCTTTTAATCTGTTGTGATTTTTTCTATTTATTTTTCTAGATGAATGGACCTAATAAAACACTGAATACAAAGAGGGCTATCAGGGTTACCTTTGTTTTTTTAATATTTGTGGCTGGCTTATGTGTGTTTCCTGAGGTTTGGTATAAGAGCAATGTTACTGGTGGGGCTATTAAGATGCTTACTTTACGGACTAACACTTCTGATTGGACTTTTGAGGCGTTACCGGTTGAGAAATCAGCTGAACGTGTTTTAGTGGCGGATGAGATCATCAGTGGAGTGTGCTCGAACGGCATGGGCCATGAAGTATATATTTTTCTGGCATCCCGGCATAATCCCAGGCGGAATGAGATAGGTTTATTCACCCATACTCCAGACAGGTGTTGGACCGAGGCTGGTTGGGTTCCGGAGCCTGTAATGCCGGATCACCTTCAGATTAATCTTTATGGTTTAGATTTGACGTTTGAACGGCGAGTATTTAGGGCCGGGCAATTACGTGTACTGGTATATTTTGGTGGTTTAGCGGATGGACAGTCGATCCCGTTTAGATTAGATCACAACATTTCGGTTGGCGTGCGATTAGTTACCAGGGGCACGATTGATCGGACTGGTACTTTATTACGAGCAACAGATTTACATTATTGGAAGCGGATTTGGGAGTCATTCGTATCGCGTAAATCTATAACAGGAACTGCTCAATTTATCAGGGTATCTACAGAGATACACTCTGAGGACCTGACTAAGTCGGATGAATTATTAAAATCGTTCATGGAACAATGTTTAGTTTTGAAGGGAACCAGGGCTGATGTCAGCGACTGAGGGTTTTTGGTATAACAACTGGTAAAATTGGTGGCTATTGACCAATGATATTTAAGAATATAAAAGCATCAACGAAGAGAATTTTAGATAGAATAAGGAGTTAGCAGATATGAGTATGAGTGATAGATCAGATTTAGAAAAGGTTAACTGGATATTGGGACGCCGAAGTATTCGCGTCTACAAGCCGGGTTCAATTGATGATCAGACTGTGACGACGCTGCTCAAGGCGGCCATGGCGGCGCCATCGGCGGTAGCAAAAGACCCGTGGCGTTTTATTGTAATAAGGAATAAAGAAACTTTAGGAAAGATTGCCGGGTGTTTGCCGAATGGCAAAATGATTGCATCTGCTGCCTTAGGTATCATTGTTTGTGGTGACATAGAATCTGCTCATGACAGGCAGCTAAGTTATATGTTACAGGACTGTTCGGCTGCGATTGAGAACTTATTATTGTGTGCCCATTTATTAGGTTTAGGAGCGTGCTGGCTTGGTATTCACCCAAGAGAAGAGAGGATAAAGAAAATTCGGGAGATTTTTAGCTTACCTCAGACGATTATTCCGGTTTCTGGAATTTCCATAGGTATTCCGGGTGAAGTGAAGGAACCTCGCACAAGGTATAATCCGGCGTATGTGCATTATGAAAAATGGTAACGTCTGGATCGCGGGTTTTGATTACATGAGGCAAATTGGGTCGATGTCTATGACGAATTTAATGTCTTTTGGGAATTTATGATCTTTGGAGAACTTGAAAAGTTGTTTTGATAAGATTGGCATTTTTGAAGTGCGGATAAGGATTTGGTATCGGTACTGACCTTCGGCTTTTGCCAGGGGGGCCTCGGTGGGTCCGGTTAATGATGTATCTGGTATGGATGAAGTGATAGTCTCTAATTCTTTTGTTATAGCTTTGCTATAGAAGTTAGCTTTTTCGTTATTTTCTGAGCTTAATGTGAGTAAGGCCAATCTAGACACTGGAGGATACTTTAGTTGGTTTCTGAATTCTATTTCATGCTGAAAAAAACCTTCGTAATCATGGAACTTTGCAAATTGTATTGCGGGGTGGTGTGGAGTAAAAGTTTGGACTATAACTTCGCCTTCTATGTCACCTCTGCCAGCTCTTCCGGCGACCTGGGTTAGCAATTGAAATGTTCTTTCGCCGGCCCTAAAATCCGGTATATGCAGGCTTAAGTCGGCATTGACGATCCCGACGAGTGTGACATTTGGAAAATGCAGGCCTTTGGCTATCATCTGGGTGCCTACCATTATATCGATTTTCCCTTTCCGGAAATCTGCAAGACATTTACGATATTGTTCTTTTTTCTTGAACGAGTCGGAATCCATTCGTTGAATTACGGCGTGTGGGAAGAGTTTTTTTAAGATTTCTTCGATTCTTTGGGTGCCCAAGCCGGAAAACCGTATTGCCGGGTCGTTACATTGAGGACAATTTGAAGGTGCAGGAGTTTCATAACCACATATATGGCAGCGTAATTGTTTAACATCTCTGTGGTATGTAAGGGAGATGCTACAATTTTGGCATCTAGCGACGTAGCCGCATTTGAGACATTGCATGATTGTGGCATAGCCACGTCGATTTAGAAACAGCATTATTTGTTCTTTATTTTCAAGGCGTGTTTTTATTTCTTCTATAAGTTTGGTCGAAAGCACTGGAGGCCCCTGGTTTTTTCTGACCTGGTGGCGCATGTCAATTATTTTAACGGTGGGGAGTTTTTTGGAGTCTACTCGTTCAGGAAGTCTTAGCAAGGTGTATTTTCCATTGACAGCGTTGTAATAACTTTCCAATGACGGGGTTGCGGATCCTAACACAACCACAGCGTTTTCGAAGTACCCGCGCATTACGGCTACATCCCGAGCGTTGTAACGTGGAGCTTCTTCCTGCTTGTATGAAAGTTCATGTTCTTCGTCGACGATAATTAATCCGAGTTGTTGAACGGGGGCAAACAGGGCAGAGCGTGCCCCGATTATAATTTTTGATCTGCCATCGTGGATTTTGTGCCATTCATCGTGGCGTTCGCCGGCGGAAAGATGGCTGTGTAAAACAGCCACGTTTGTTCTAACTGAACCTGCTGAAAATCTGGACTTAAATCTCTCGACGGTTTGTGGGGTGAGTGATATTTCCGGAACAAGTACGATAGCACATTTTCCGTTAAGTAATACATGTTCGATCGCTTGCAGGTAGATCTCGGTCTTACCACTGCCAGTTACACCAAAAAGTAAGAATGGTTTTGGAACTTGTCCTGGGGCAGATGATTCGGTTTTTGATTTAATTGTATAGTCTATTGCTCTGATAATTTTTTCCAATACCTGCGATTGTGATGGACTCAGCTGTAACGGATTTGACGGGATAATGGTTTCATCCGAATATGGATCGCGTTCGATTATACCGTATGAGATTTTGATAAAACCTTTTTCCTCGAGTCGTCTAAGAGTGGATACTGTGGTATTTATATTTTTTAATAAGGTTGCCAGAGGTATTTGGTTTTGGGACTTGATAATATTGAAGATTTCTTTTTGTCGCTGGGACAGAATAGAATGGTCCGGGGGATTAGGGTTCAAGGTGATTACGAGCTGTTGTTTCCAGGTTTCTTTTTCTTTGCGTACCACTTGTGGGATTACACTTTTAAGGACTAGTTCCAATGGGCAGCAATAATATTCTGCGATCCATCTGGATAACTTGATCATAGGTGGAGTTAAGAGCCCCGGTTTACTGGCGAGTCTCAGGATTGGCCGTAAAGGATATTGCGGTTTTATATCAAGTAATTCTGTTACTATTCCGTATGATTCGGATTTTCCAAAGGGCACACGAACGCGACTTCCGATCTGGATTATTCCCAGGAGTTGATCCGGTACAAGGTAATCGAACTCTTTATGTAGAGCTATTTCCAGTGCAATTTTTGCAATCATTCTTTTGGAAATTTTGCATTCAAGCTTGAAGAATGTCGAAGAAAAATTATTGACATTTTTATGATTTAGCCTTGAGGGAGGAGTTTATTCATGATGATAGAAAGGTATATTTTTGGCTTAAATGACTAACCATGAAAATTACAGAATTTGGGTTTGGGTAATATGGGGCTATCTTGGTTGAATTTAGCTTTGACTTCGAAGGCGAAGTTTTCCAGGACAGCTTCATCAAGTGGTTCACCATTAAATAGAAGGGTTACATTTGGGATACCGGTTTTGTTAACCGCGTGCCATGCTTGAGCCTGGGCTATTTTAGTGGGCATACATTCTAGAGGTCCCACGATGACAATCCCGTCGACCTGTTTAGTGGCACTTTCTTCCAGTGATAGCCCTAATGTAAGGATGGCTTCGCCTTTGAGTGAATCGTTCAAGTAAGGTGTAGCGGCTTTAATAGAATCAATTGCCCGGGGGAATTGCCTGAAACCATATGGTTGGGTAGTGTTTTTAATGGTGTGTCGGATCTTTGACATTATCCAACCTCGGAGGATATCCATAAATGATTTTTCATCAGGTATTGAATAAAGGTAATCCAACCATTCATTGAATGGTGCTAATCGAACTTTAAACCCCAGTGATTCAAGGTGTTGGATTATGAAGTTGTTTGCGAATGGGACAAGTCTTATATATATCTCACCAACCAATAAAACAGTGGGCTTATGTATTGCATTGTGTTTAGCAAGGTTAAATTCCTGGCTTGCCTGGCGCAATAGGTCTGTTAATCCGAATAGTTTGCCATTTAATACCTGGCGTAATGCGTTCAGGAGTGAGATATTTTTTTTGGCTTCGTATTCGATGATTTCGAGCAGCTGGCTAAAGTATTTAGCAAATATTTTTTCGGCTGCGCCTTTAGAGGTTTCAACGGGTCTAGTATCCAGCATGAGCTGGCGCAGGTAGTCGGATACAATGATTCCGCAGAACAATAATGTTGTGAGGCCCGGGGACAGTTCTGAGAAGTACTCAGATTCCAGGGGTGCAATGATTTTTACTTTATCATTTAGGTTCAAGTTATTAAGCACAATCTGGTCCAGCAAAGAATAGGCTCCCAGTCTGCACGGGCCTTGGGGGCGGGGCATCAGGAATGCAAGTTTTTCACTGGGTTCGGATACTTGTAATCGTTGGAGGAGAGACCCCAGTGTAAGGCAAGCCGGGAGACATTCTTTGCCAGAGGTGAATTTTCGGCCAAGCTTGAGGGATTCTATGTCGGGTTCTGGTAAGCATTCTACGTTAAAGCCAGATCCCTGCAAGAGTGCAACAACGCATTCAGTTCCGGTTCCTAACCATGGGACTAAGAGTTTTCGGTTATCCAGCTTGAGTTTATTCAGGCTTATGTTCGGAATTGTAATTTCTTTTGGTGTATTAGTAGATTTTGATTCTGAAAGTTCCGATCTATATTGATCCACACAATACAAGAAAGCTTCCAATCGGGTCTTTGTTCCTGCATCGCCTGAGTGCCCGTCTGTTTCAATGAGCACAAATGGTTTTCCCTGCATTGTATACAATAAAAAGTGATGAATGAAACTATCTGGTCCGCATGAGTAGTTGCTACAGAAGGCAGCAAAGACGTCTGTTTCGTTTTTGATTTTATAGGCTGTTCGTAATAATTGGCGTCCATATCCCCAGAATATATCTTTGAATAGTGGTTTATTATCTTGCAATGGGTAGCAATCAGCCGGTATAGCAATGGCACCAAGTTCTCGAAGAAGGGTTGGGACATTAGAGTTCAGGATTTGGTTATAGATTGTATAAGAACGGCCAAGGACCACGATTGCCGGGAGATTATGATTTTTGCAATATTGAAGTGATGTGGAGCCTATTTGCATTTTAAATTTTTCGAATTCTGTTTGAGCTTTAACTGCTTCATCGAATGCGTACATTATTTTTGAGCGTGGTACTGATAGTGATTTGCCAAGCGCCATGCAACTAGCTTTAAACTGTTGGGATTGGTAATTCTGGGGTCCGAAGTCGATTACAGGTGAAATAATACGTTCCCGGGCTTGTTCTGGAAGTATCCATCTGACAATATCAGGTGATGCCTGGCAGAGCGGACAAGTGGCCGAGTGTTTGAGTGCTGCAGGTCTGATAGTTGAACTTATATTTGGCATGAATACAAACTCTGTGCCGTTCTTCAACATTTGGTAAACAAGGCCGTGGTATAATTGAAGGGGAGCGCAAAACGGGACAGTGGCTTTTCTGATGCCGTCTTTCAATATATCTCTGGAAGTCTCGCTGACGTGGATGATATTAAATCCGCACTCGTACAGAAACATGGCGAAGAATGGAAATAAGTCCTTAAGTATGTACTCGTCACTAATTTTTATAGATCTTGCATCAGGTCTTGGTTTCAAGCGGTCTTTGCAAAATTTGAATATCCAGTTTTCACGTTCAATAAACGGATTTGGAGCTGAGTCTGGCAATTTCTTTGAGTTTACTCCTTTATCGTAAAGGGAACAGGCGCCGCCCCAGAAGAACTTTTTTTTGAATGAACTATCAGCAACTTCTATGACATCTATTCTGCACCGGTTTCCCGTGCCGCCGCAGCCGGTCGTAGAGTGGCAGATGAAGGAACTTTTACTTGTTATTTTTGATGTCAGGAAGAGGTTTGGGTCTATAGGTTTACTGGTAGTGATTTGTAATTTTTTTCTGGTTAACAAGGCAATTCCGAGTGCGCCCATCATTCCCGGGCTGGGCGGTATTATTACTTCACTATTTGTTTGTCTTACAACAGCAGCTGCAAGTGCATCAGATGTAAAAGGCATTCCCTGACAGAATATGACGTCACCTATACTTCTATTGCCTTTAACGCGGTTCAGGTAGTTTTGGATTACAGAATCATAAAGTCCTGCAAGGATGACCGGTGTTTCTATGCCCGCGGCAGCGCATTCGTCTATAACTTCTGCCATGAACACAGAACAGTGTTGGCCCAGTGAGATCCCATAAGGAGCTGACATAGCAAGTTGGTTGATTCTGATGGGGTCAGGGTTTCCCGGGAATCTTTGTCCTTGTTCTTCGATGAAAGAGCCAGTACCTGCGCTGCAAGCTTCGTTCATTGCAGACTCGATTACTTTGCTGTTCTGGAGTCTGATAAATTTTGCGTCTTGTCCTCCTATCTCAAAAATTGTATCGACTCTGCGATCGTAATATAGTGCGCCTTCTGCATGTGCGGCTATTTCGTTAAGGACAAAAACTTTTTCATTTCCGTAACAAGCTTTAAGCAGATAACTGACAATTTCTCTTCCGCTTCCTGTTACCCCTATGGCTACAATATTGTTGAGACACATGCTTTTATTAATGGCTTCCTGCCATAAGAAATGGGCTGCGCCTACAGGGTTACCGCTGGTGCGTGTATAGCCTTCCCAATATGTTTGGAGGTCCTGGTAACCGATTACAACGCATTTGGAGCCGGTCGAACCAATGTCAAAGCCTAGAATATAGGGTTGATTGATATGTTTGGTGATTTTTTGTGACTGCAGACGTTTGATCTTTGGAAGATATTGCGAGAGTGGAGGGAATTTTTCTGTTTTTAGATTTGATGGGTTAGGGATAATTTCCAGAGTTTTTGGTGCGGCAAAATGGGATTCAGACGCAAGGATTGCTGCTCCCAAAGCATCAAAATAAAGACATGCATCATCAGGGAGATCAACTAATTTTAGTCCATGTTTTGCTAATGAATTTTTGAAAAAGAATTTGACTCTTTCAGCTCTTGCTAACCCGCCGGCCAGTATTACTTGCGTGTTTGGGATGGGGTCCTTTATTAAGGTGAGTACATTTTCACACATTGCATCAAAAAGGCCTGCTATGATTTCTGCACGGCTTTCCCCCTTGTTAGCTAGATGAGTAACATCAGTTTTCAAAATCACGGGACATCTGCCTGAGAGTATTGCTGGTTTTTGAATGTGAGCACATAATTTTGATGCATCTTCAACTGATAGGCCGAATCGTTCTACTAATTGTTTTAGGAAATTTCCTGTACCTTGAGAGCATTTGCTGTTTTCTCTGAAAATAATGTTCTCTTTTGACCAGGCCTCGAGTACGGAAAAGCCTCTACTCCCTATGCAGACAACCATGAAAGGAAAAGAATTTTTCAGGAGAAACTTAGCAGCTTGTAGTTGGGCTTGTTGGGTTGGGATGTGAGGAAGCTTTAATAACCTGCTTAATCTTCCGCAAATATTTATGCCATCGATCTTATGAAGCTCGAGATTGGATGCAAGCTCGCGGAATGCATTGACAGGCTGTTTGTGATGTTCCTGAATTAACCATCTTGAAAGAGATAAATCTCCATTAGATTTATTAATCTCTACTATTTTAATAGTTTCAGCTCCGATATCAACTCCCAGGAACCGGCTACTTCCTGACTTTACATTATTCAACTGAGCCGGTTGGGTAATATTTATCCCGGTTGCATCTATATTACTTTGTTGGTGTTGAGCAAACATGTTTGCTTACTGCATTATATATGTTTATAAGAGTATTTTGAACTTAATTCTGGCCAAAGCCAAATTATAAATGAACCAGGCCTGTTTTTGTATAGGTAATAGTCAAAGGTTTGGCGTGTAAAGCTCTTTTATGCAACCATTCTCGAATTTTAGTATTTTATTTGCCCATTTGAACATATCAGGGTTATGCGTAACGATTAAAGTGGTTCTGCCTTCAACTGCTAGTTTTAAATTATTGGCTAATTTTTTTTGATTTTCTTCGTCGAGTCCAGTTAATGGTTCGTCGAGAATTAGAATGGGTGATTTTTTTAACAGTGCACGGGCGATATTAATTCGTTGTTTTTCGCCGGTGCTTAATTGAGAAAATCCTTCTCCTACTGAGGTATGATAACCTTTTGAGAGTTTTTTAATAAAATCATCTGCGCAGGCCAGTTCGGCTGCTGAGTAAACATCTTTCATATCTGCATTTGGAACGGAATAAGCAATATTTTCTAAAATAGTTCCTGGTAATAAGAAGGCCTCTTGAAAACTTATGGCGATTGAATTTCTGAGATCTTTGGGATCCATCTGTCGTATATCGATGTCATCAATAGTGATTATGCCATGGCCAGGTTCATAAAACCTTAAGATTAACATCAATAATGTAGTTTTTCCTGAGCCACTTGGTCCTATTAAAAGCACAGATTCACCCTGTTGAATTGTGAAATTTAAATTATTCAGGATTGTTTTATTGTTTTCGTATGAAAAGTGGACCTCAGAGAATCTGATTTGGCCGTTAATTTTTTTCTTAACAGGAGCTGCAGGCGGGACAGGATTATTCTGGTGAGCGATCAAACTATCATGAATACTTTCTGCATCAAGGATTTCCAGGACTCTGTTAACCCCGGCAAAAGCCGTAGAAATGGTACTTCCTGCGTAAGATATTTGGGTTAGCGGACCGTAGAATTGCGATAGGTAGGATAAAAATACCCAGAGTTCACCAATTGTGATGGTTTTTTCCATAGCCTGTAATCCGCCTGAAACGACAATAAATGCAGTAGCCAGGGCGAATATAGACATTATCAGACCCTGGTATATTAATTCGATGCGATGTTGTTTATAACGTTTAGAGAATGCGGTAAAGGCTTTTTCCTGGAACCGTGAATATTCTCTAGATTCTGTAACACTTGCTTGTATCAGAGGCAATGCGACAATGGATTGTTCAACCGATACAGACACTGAACTATCTGCATCACGGGCGCTAAGTCCTGCCTTTTCCATGGGGTTGACAAAGCCCCTTATCACTGCAACTAATAGTGGCACTGTTCCTAATGCAATAAGAGCCAGAGTCAGGTTTATCTGGAACATTATTATCAACATAAGGCCTATTGTTAGAACTGCTGAAGAGACTGTGAAAAGTCCTTGTTGGAATAATGTTTGAATAGAAAAAGTATCCCATGATGCTCGGTAAACGACGTCCCCATGTTGCATTTTTGAAAAGAAGCGCGGACTTAGTTGCAAGAGCTTATTAAACAACGCTAGTCTAACTCGCATAAGTCCGGCCAGACCAGTGCGAATCAGCAAGTTGTTATACGTGGTAGAAACAAAGATGTGTAATAAGTATGTCAGCAGTACCAGACTCCCCAGGATTATAAGTCCTTCAACTTTTGAGATATTACCAAAAGCCATGGACAAAACATAAGGAAACGGTTTTTTACCGATAGAGCAATCGATAGCTAAGGCTATAGGCCACGGAAGTATCAGCTGCGTCAGGATCGTTATGGACATTAAAACAAACAGTAAATATACATGGGTGGCATTATCCTTAAAAAAACTTAAAGCTCGGAACAAAGTTTTCATCTTTATATCGGTATTTTGATATTACCGAAAATGCTAAAGCAATCAATCAATTCAAGATTGTAAATATGGCCAAAAAAAATGCACGGCAATTAAAGCCGTGCATTCTATTATTTCAAAGGTTGGTTAAAAATTACGCTGCTTTTAATGATCTTATGAGATCGGCAACCATGGCACGTTCTTCTTTAAGTTCATTAACGGATATTTCGATCATTTTCTTACTGAAATCATTTAGTTGGACATCTTTGACAATTTCCCAACCTTTATCGGTTGTTCTTATTGGTAGTGAGCAAATGAGACCGGGTTCAATGCCATAACTTCCATCTGAACATACCGCAACACTGTGCCAATCGCCATTTGGGGTTAGATTGGTTAATGAAGCAACCGAATCTATAATAGCAGTTGCTGCAGAGGCTGCACTGGATGCACCTCTGGCTTTAATGATAGCGGCGCCGCGTTGCTGGACTGTTTTAATGAACTCTGTTTTTAGCCAGTTTTCATCCTTTATAATTTCTGTGGCAGGTTTACCGTTAATTCGTGCATTGAAGTAATCAGGATACTGCGTGGAGGAATGATTACCCCAAACTACCAAATTTGTAACTGAACAGACATCAACATTGGCTTTTTGTGCAAGTAAAGCTTTTGCTCGGTTTTCGTCTAACCGGGTCATGGCAAACCATCGGTCTTTAGGTACATCCGGTGCATTTGACATAGCTATGAGGCAATTGGTGTTGCATGGGTTTCCCACAACCAGGACTTTAATATTTGAAGAAGCATTTTGTTGTATGGCTTTGCCCTGATCAACAAATATCTTTCCATTAATACTTAATAGATCCTTGCGTTCCATTCCTTGTTTTCTTGGAATACTACCTATTAGTAACGCCCAATTAACGCCAGAAAAACCTTTGGCCAGATCCGCTGTACACTCTACACCCTTTAATAAAGGAAAAGCGCAGTCTTGTAATTCCATGGCCACACCTTCTAATGCCTTTAATGCCGGTTCAATTTCTATCAGATGTAAAATTACTGGTTGGTCTAAACCGAACATTTCGCCAGAAGCAATCCTGAAGACTAAATTATAACCAATTTGACCAGCTGCACCAGTTATTGCTACTTTGACTGGTGTTTTAGTTATTTTTTTGTTGCATATCATCATTTTCATAATCGAACTCCGTTTAAAATAAAACTGCCAAAATATATACTTTAATTCTGGTATTTCAAGAAACAAATACGTTGCTTTTTATCTGATCCAGAATCATTACTATCGAAATCTTCTTGACAAAATTTCAATAGTTCAAATGGGGTTCGAAAGATCAAATCTTTGAAAATCGGTATCTTAGGGTAAATTTTTGCAGTTTTTTTTGAATCATCGGACACCCTAAAAGCAATTTCCCTCACTTTTTGAATGATTTTCTGCACTGAATCAATAATGCTCCGCCCATCCGGAGTTCCCCAGTAACTCAACTTAACCTATTTTTACTTCCCAGTCACTGCCTGCAGACGATGTCACAATAAAAATGCGCTGACCTGCCTCTCCAGAGATAACGATTGCGCTCCAGCATCGGCAAAAGCTGGCTGCTCGGATTCCCGGGACTTTCCAGATGACTGTCGACTAACAGCGGCCCAACCCAGAGCGTCTGCCAGGATAATGCATAGCCGTCATTGTAATTAATACGAACCCCCTCAAAGTTTTTACCGTACACCTCAAGTTGGGTGTCATTAAAAAAGACTTCTAGTTTGCCTGCATGAAGTAATCGATTGGCAACAAATTCTAACTTAAGCTGTGTATCTCGTTTATTAATTGCAGCCATCGTACTGTACTTGCAGACATAAACTGCAAATAAAAAATAGAATACAAAAAACCCTGGGATCGTAATGATTTGGGATTTGGGATCAAACAAGCGCATCCAGTTTTTTATTGCTCAAGAACATTTATTTTTCGTAAGATGTAGCCAGTTTTATGCATGTAAAGTTATTTATTCCTTGTTTCGTTGATTTGTTTTATCCGGAGACCGGGAAGGCAATGTATAAAATTTTGAAACGGTTGGGGTTAGATGTTGAAGTAATTGAATCGCCGGCATGTTGTGGTCAGCCAGCTTTTAATACTGGCTATTGGGACGACGCCAAGGTAGCTGCAGGAAAACTATTAATGCAGATGCGGGGTGCAGATGCGGTGGTTATAGGTTCAGGTTCTTGTGGGGCTATGGTAAAAGTGTTTTATCCAGAATTGTTTATGGGGACCGAGTTTGAACCGATAGCGAAAGAAGTTTCTCCGGTATGTTTTGAATTTTGTTCTTTTTTGGTAGACAAGCTTGGGGTAACAGATCTTGGAGCTCGATTTCCACATAAGGTAACGTATCATGATGGATGTCATAGTCTGAGAGAGATGCATATCAAAGAGGCGCCCAGGTTGTTATTAGCCAAGGTTCGGGATTTAGAATTTATTGAGATGAAAGAGACTGTATGTTGTGGTTTTGGTGGCACTTTTTCGGCTAAATTTCCGATGATTTCTACAGCCATGGACGAGGTCAAATGCGAGCTAGCCATACAAACAGGCGCTGAGTTTGTGGTGTCGAGTGATTCAAGTTGTTTGATGCAGATTCAGGGGATAGCTGACCGCAAGAAGCTACCATTAAAGACTATACATTTAGCTGAGATTTTAAACATGCAATGAAATCGAATGTTAAAAACTTCAAGGCAGCGGCTTTAAAGAGTTCGAGCGATCTTACGCGCCGAAGACTTATTTTGAATGCGTTACGGAATTTTGAAGTAACTCGAAATCAGAAGCAGGCGCTTTTTCAAGATTGGGGAGCGGCTCGTGAGTTAGCTGCTGCAAAGAAATGGGACGCAATTTTAAATCTGGATAAGAACATAGAACTTTTTACTAAAAAACTTGAATCCAACGGCGCCAAAGTTCATTGGGCAAAAGACGCAGAGTCTGCCAGATCAATTATCTTGCAAATCATCCGGGAAAAAAAAGCGAAGTTGATTGTCAAATCCAAGTCCATGACTTCAGAAGAGATCCACCTTAATGACACTCTAACCAGGGCTGGTTTTGATACTTTGGAGACAGATCTTGGTGAATTCATAGTCCAGTTACGCGGTGAAGGGCCGTTTCATATAGTTTTTCCGGCGATGCATCTTACTCGTGGTGAGATACGCGAGTTATTCCAATCAAAGCTTGGAGACGCGCCATCTGACGATCCTGAGGCTTTAACAATGGTTGCTCGTCGGTTCCTCAGAGAAAAGTACATTAAAGCCGATATTGGAATAACTGGGGCAAACTTTGCTGTAGCTGAAACAGGGATGATATCTATCACTGAAAATGAAGGTAACGCTCGATTGGTTTCTGCATTACCTCGGACGATGATTACGCTTGTGGGAATCGAAAAGATAATACCACGCCTTGATGATCTTGCATTGTTTTTGCCCATGCTTGCCACTGCCGGGGCTGGGCAATTAATAAGTTGCTACAATACACTATACAGTGGGCCGCGTAGGCCTGACGAGCCTGATGGGCCTTCTGAGCATCATGTGATTTTGTTGGATAATGGTCGCACGAAGGTTTTGGCTGATCCTGTTGCGCGTGATTTGTTGAGGTGTATTAGGTGCGGTAATTGTTTGAACGTATGTCCTGTATTTAGAAATATTGGAGGTCATTCATACGGTGCGGCGTATTGTGGACCTATTGGATCTGTTCTCATGCCTATTATAGCGGGTATAGAACAATGGTATCATTTGTCTTATGCATCTTCATTATGCGGTGCATGCACTGAAGCCTGTCCTGTAAAGATAGATTTACATCATCATTTGTTGAAAAATCGTCGCACTGCAGCTAAGACGATTCCTGTCTGGTGGCAAAAACTTGCTTTTAAAATCTTTAATCTTTTTGCTTGCAGTCCTGTTCTGTGGCGTTTGATGTCAAAATCCGGTTGGTTTCTACAATTTTTTTATGTTTGGAGTGTTAAAGGGACATGTTTAGACCCTGCTTATCCATGGACTAAAACTCGTGAATTACCACCGATCGCAAAAGAAACTTTTCGTGAATGGTATAAAAAACATGAATGATAAAGACCATATTTTAAACTCAATTATTGATGCTTTAAAACGGAAGGACAAACTTCAGGCGTCCGATTCAGCTTTGTTAAAGCCCATAGACCAAGTCCTGCCTTCGGTGCCATCTGAGCCAGAGGCACTAATCGAGATGTTCCGAAAGAATTCGGATAGTTTAAAGGCTGAATTTTACATAGCTAAAAGCAAAGCTGATGCAAAAGACTATTTAATTCATCTTAAGAATCAGGAAAGCTGGAAAAAGATAGCATCTCATAAAGGGTCAATTGTAAGGCAAATAATAGAGCCTCTGGATCTGCCTTTATATTGGACTGATGATGGATATGACGTACACGAGCTTGCAAAATGTGATGCCGGCATAACCGAATGTGATGCATTGGTTGCTCAAACCGGCAGTATAATGCTTACGAGTCGAACTGCTGGGGGCCGGGCATTATCTGTTTTACCGCCGCATCATATAGTGATAGCAACGCGATCTCAGCTTGTGCCAGACCTGCCTACAGCATTACAGATAGTTCGGCAGAGATTTTCTAACAATTATCCATCGATGATTTCTTTTATCACTGGTCCTAGTAGAACAGGAGATATTGAACGGATTCTTGTTTATGGCGCTCATGGTCCGGTAAAATTAACAATTATAATGATCTGGAATGATCAGGGTTAATACTGGCGCTATTGGTAAGATCTAGTCATTCAATGAAGAAAAAATATATACTGTTTCTTGTTCTTTATTTTACCGTTCAAACTTTGCTCAGGACAATAACCTCGCCGGTAGCCGATCTGGACGATAGTGAACAGCTATTATTTACACAGGCGTGGCATTTTGGGTATGGCCCGGATCCGCCTTTATACAATTGGTTACAACATATCTTTTTGGATATTTTTGGGGTCTCGATTGGAGGCATTGCTGTTTTTAGAAATATTCTTTTGTTTTGTCTTTTTGTTGTTACTTTCTGGAGCGCATTGCAGGTGTTTGAGGAAGAGGATCTGGCGTTGGTAACTTCCGTGGTTTTGTTTTTTATCCCGCAATTTGGATGGGAATCCCAGCGCATGTTAACTCATACAGTTCTGGCAAGTACACTTGCAATAACAACACTTGGTCTGTGGTTTTATGTTTTGAAGACAAAAAGCATTGTATCGTTTGTATTATTAGGCGTTGTTTGCGGCTTGGGTATTATTTCTAAGTTTAGTTATTTGTTCTTTCTTACTGGGTTATTGGGCGCTGGTTTATTGATAGAAAAAACCAGATGTATAATATTTTCTAAAGGATTCCTAATAGCCACTGCAGTTTGTATTTTAGTAATAGGCCCGGTTTTGATCTGGATGTCTCAAAACCCAATGTTAAGTTTTGCTTCAGTAAATAAGTTTCAAATGAGCCAGGGAATTAGTTGGGGAAAAGCAATTATCAGAAGTATAACAAAAACCAGTTCTGTTATTGTAATCCAGAGTTTTGGTTTAATTGTTCCAGGATTAATAGTTGCCTGGAAATCGAGCACCGGTTTAGATAAAAGAGGTATATTGAATGAGATCAGTTCAGGGCTACTCATATATGGAGCTATTATCACATTTGTGCTTGTGACGGTTGTATCTATTTTGTTTAAAGTTACAAGTTTTCGAGAACGCTGGTTTCAGCCAATGTTGGTTTGGTTGCCATTTCTTTTTGTGGTAGTGGTGAGAAGGCACCTCGATATTAACAATGTCAGGTGGATCTTGGTTTTAGGTAGTATAGTGGCAGCTGGTTATGCATTAGTGATGGTGGGGCGAGTATGGCTGGCAGATTTTTTACAAAAACCGGTTCGACTAAATACACCTTTTGGGGAACTTGCAAAGAGGATAAAGAATACGAATTCTGTTCCCGATGTATTGATTTGTGGCGATGTTTGGCTTGGTGGGAACATGCGCTTGTATTATCCCAATGTCCCGATTATAACGCCACAGTATCCGGATTATTCTATAATTCCTGAAAAAGGATCGGCAAAAATTGTTTGTTTAATCGACCAGAATCAAAGTCTGGCCCCGGCTCTCGATTACATTTTAACAAACCTGGCCGAGTTAAGATTTGATATAGAAACAAATAGCATCGCAATCATAACTCTTAAGTATCAAAATTCTCAGAAATTAGTTAGCGCTGTTGCAAATGCGAATTTTGAAATGCAAAAGCCTGAGCGTGGCTTATCCAGTAATAAAAACGGTAAAAATTAAATTAAGTTAGCGACTAAATCAAATGCTAAGGCAGTCAGCACAGTTACCACTACACGATGGCAAGGCCCCTGCGTGGCTTTTCAACAAAATGGTTCGTTTAGCTGGGGCTATTGTCATGGCGATAGTTGATTCCTTCGGTGCTGAAGAAATGCTTCGCAGGCTGTCCGATCCATGGTGGTTTCAAGCGTTTGGATGTGTTCTTGGATTTGATTGGCATTCTTCGGGTGTTACCACCGTCACATGTGGTGCGTTGAAGGAAGCATCTCAGGTTTATGGTTGTGATCTGGGTATTTTTGTAACCGGGGGAAAAGGTGCAACTGGCAGAAAGACTCCAGAGGAAATCTCTAAGATTGCTGAGCGCGTGGATTTGAAGATGGCGGATAGGTTAATTTATGCATCACGTATGGCTGCGAAAGTAGATTCAAGCTGTGTGCAGGATGGATTTGATCTTTATCATCATTGTTTCATTTTTACTAAAAGCGGATCCTGGTCTGTAGTTCAGCAAGGCATGAACCCAGCTGTTCAGATGGCTCGGCGTTATCACTGGTGGAGTGGCTCAATATCAAGCTTTGTGTGTGAACCACATGCTGCTGTTGCAGACTCTGGACTAAAAAATTTAAGCGATTTCGGTTCTTCTGCCAATCCAGATGTTATAAATATGACTGCCTTGGAGGGTGAAAAGAGTAGGCAAGCTTGCGTGTTCCTGGTTAATAACGAATTTGAGTCCATCGATAAGGTAGTTAGATCAATGGGCCCTGACCTGTTTGCGCCTTCGCAGCATATGATTTTGCCGTCTTATGTTAATGTCGAACGGCTTAAAAAGATTGTTAAGACCGCCCATTTGAATAACCCTAAGGATTTTGAAGCCCTTGTAGGTACAAAAAATGTGGGCCTTTCAACTATTCGGAGTCTGGCTTTAATTGCCGAGCTGATCTATAACGTAAAAGCACCGCGTCGTGATCCTGCTCTGCCACCACCGGCCCATGGTTCGAATATTACAACTGATCAGTTGCACTTACGTTCATGGGCGGACTATGCATTCGCACATGGGGGAAAAGATGGCATACCTTTCCCGGTAAATAAAAAATTATACGAACAGAATATCAGGATCTTACTCGAGTCCGTTCAAAAAGCTAGAATAGGGATTCTTGATAAAGAAAGAGCTCTCCGTAGACTTGCAGCGATTACTGACAAAATAAGTTAGTCCAGAATAAATCGTATTGTTTTCTGTTGTTATTTAAGTTTACGTTCTAAAAGCTGGCTGAGATTTTCCGATTATTTTAATGGTATTACCTTTTTCTTACGGAGTGGATTTAACTTGGCTTCAGGCCAATAATAGTTATTATAGTCAGACAAATTACCGGTTTAATGTTATGAAAGTGGAGTTGGCGTACGGTAGCGGTTTTCTGGCTGTTGATTTGCCATTTAAGAATATAGAGATCATATCGCCAGCCTATACGCCGGCTATTAAGAATGAAAAGGATTCTTTTTTTAAGGCGCTATCGCATCCTATAGGTGCTTTACCATTACTTGAGTGGATAAGGCCTGGGGATAAGATTTGCATAGTTTTTTCTGATATAACTCGGCCGACCCCGAACCATAAGCTTATACCGTGGCTTCTTGAATATCTTTCGGATGTTTCCAGAACGCGAATTACACTGGTAAATGCCACTGGCACTCACAGGCCAGCGACACGTTCCGAACTTGAGACCCTTTTAACGCCGGCTGTCCTGAGGGATTACACTGTAATCAATCACGATTGCAGGGATAAAAACAGCCTTCGGGTTATTGGAAAAACCGGTAAAAACCTCACTGTAAGTGTAAATGAATCTTTCATAAGTGCTGAAGTAAAAATAATCTCAGGTTTTATAGAGCCACACTTTTTTGCTGGATTCAGTGGGGGGCCCAAGGGGATTATGCCTGGGGTTTCTGGACTTGAAACGATATTACATAATCATAGGGCCGAGAATATAGCCTCTCCTTATGCTACCTTTGGGATCACAGAAGGAAACCCACTCTGGGAAGAGATCCGGGATGCAGCTGTAATGGCAGGTCCGGCATTTTTGATAAATGTCACTTTAAATAATAAAAAGGAATTAACAGGATTCTATTGTGGCCATTTGATTGATGCTCATAAAGCAGGCTGTGCGCATGTCAAACAGGCTTCGATGGTCCAGGTGCATGAACCATTCGACGTCGTGATTACATCAAACAATGGTTTTCCTCTGGATTTAAATTTATATCAAGGGGTTAAAGGCATGGCGGCAGCCGCACGAATTGTAAAGCCCGGTGGTCTCATCATTTTAGCATGTGAATGCAGAGACGGCGTTCCCTCTGGCAGCCCGTATGAGTATCTTTTACAAAGTGTTGCTTCGCCGGATGAATTGCTTAGAAAAGTATTATCCGAAAGTTCTGTTTATCCTGAACAATGGCAGGCCCAGATTCAGGCGCAGATCCAAAAGAAGGCCAAGGTAATGGTATATAGCTCATTGCCAGATGCTGTGCTTGAAAAAATGAAATTAATACCATGCCATGACATAGCCGTTGCTGTGGAAGAGCATTTAAGACATATTGGCAGTGATGCCAGAATAGCTGTACTCCCGTTCGGGCCGGTTACTGTGCCATATCTTGGTGAATAAAATTATTTGGACTATCGACATTAAGTTTACAGTGTTGTGTCATAATTTTCTGGAAAAATTTCACTCAAAAGTTAACTTACTTATTGTGGAATTTTCAAAGATTATCATAGATGGCTATAGTTTATCCCATGAGTGGCGGGATTTAGCGCCGGAATATCCCCGATATTCTGAGGCGTGTAGGGAAGCAATTATTAACATGATGGTAAGATATGCAGATTATACTGGGATTCCTATTATAATCGTGTTTGACGGCAGCGGAAAGAACCTTAGTAAAAGTAAGGTTTTTAATTCCAGTATGGTTGAGGTTGTTTTTTCAGGTGGTGGTAAGACCGCAGACGAGATTATTGAACGAATGGTTTATAAGACCGGAGGTTCTTCAAAAATACTAGTCGTTACCGACGACCACACAGAGAGAGAAACCGTCAATGCTATAGGCTGTCAGAATATGAGTTGTAAACAATTTATTGATGACGTTAATTCCGCACTTAACCAGATAAACCAAAAACTAAAACAACTTAACATAAAAGAAAAAGCTATGTTTAATAGGTATCGAAATTTATGATCAGAACATTATTTGTTTTTATTGCTACTTTAATTTTTTTAAGCTCATTTGAATGTCGTGCATTCAAAACAGAGCAAGAGAAAGAGTTCTTACTGCTGGTCGATGTCTCGCTTTCAATGAAGAAATTGAAAGATAAAACACGACAAGATATTTTCGATGCAATAAGTTCCGGCTTTGATAATTCTATTAAACAAGGTTCACAGTTAGGTATCTGGGTTTTCAATGAAAATGTACTTTCAGAAAAATATGGACCAAAAGTTTGGGATCCATTGTTAAACATGGCTCTGGCGAGGAATGCCGATAATTTTATCAAAGCTTTATCATTTAGCAAAACTACACGATTTGCGTCATTGCTTCGTTCTCTATATTCTTATGCGCCTTCGGTAAAACAATTGGTGGCTATTATCTATACTGATGGCGATTCCCGCATTGAGGGAACGCCTTTTGATATGCAGATTAATGATGCACTTGGAAAGAATAAAAAGCTTTATAAGCAATCCAGGAAACCAGTTGTTTTAGGGCTTATTTTTCAAGAAGGTAAGATGATCGACTGGTTTGTAAAGAAGCCCGAGGATTCATTTGCCCAATTCTTGAAAGAAAAAGTAACTTCGGAACAAATAGTTCTCCCTGTTCTTCCGAAGACCGATTCTGAGTTTAAAAATAAGACAAATGACATTGCCTTGGGTGAAACCAGGGCTCAAGAAAAGGATTCAACTCTAATCAAACAACAAACTAAAGAGGATAAGACCTCTGTAGAAATTCAACAGGTGACTAAGCAAGATCAATTAGAAAGCAAAACTATAACGCCTCCGAAAAAGGAATCTTCAGCGACCACTAACCTGGTAGAAAAGCCCGGGGAAGTCAAAAAAGAAGCAAAACCAGCATCAGTTGCGGTTATACCTGTAAATAAACCACAATCCGAATCAAAACTTGATACCAATGTTGAGATCAGGACTTCGGAAGTTAAAATTTCAAGTCCGGCAGAGCCGGTTAAGAATATTCATGAGATTATAGACATTTCACCGGAAACCAAAGATACCCAAACTCCTAAAATTCCTGCGGTATTAGAGACGCCGGGTGGATTTGCTACTTTTGAACCTGCTAGGACTGAAAAAAAACAGTCACCACCGCCTGGTAAAACAGAAATTCCTATTGAGAATGTTCAGAAATTATTGTCCAAAAATGCTACAACAGAGGTCGCAACTGCCTCAATAGATAAATTGACACAGGAAAAGCAGGGAGATCTTAAAACATCGGCCACAAACCGCACTGGCTCGAGTTATAGCGAAAAGGGAATTGTCCCACCGGTTCAATCAAAGAAGGAAACAATCACGAATTTATCAAAAGAAGCTTCTTTGAAAGCAAAGCTTGTAACATCAGCACAAGCTGGGATAAAAAGAAATTATTCAGGGGTGTTAGCGGTTGCGGGAATGTCCCTGGCTGTGGTTATAGGAATAATCATTTGGTTTTATAACAGGCGCATTAGCAACAGAAGGCAAAGTCTGATTTCACAATCTATGGATAGTGGATTAAAAAAATGATATTGGGAGAATTTTGGCCAGAATCTTGCTTATAATGGTTTGTTTGACATTAATAGTTAGAGATATATTATTTAAAGTTCCCAGTAATTGAGTTTTGGGAAAAAAAGAAAAAACCGTGGCAACAAAAGACGATTATTTACTCGATACGTTGATTGATATGGGCGTTGTTACGAGCGACCAAGTAGATGCCGCTCGTATAGATGCAGACGCCAAAGGCGAAGGTGTTGTTGACACCTTGCTTTCGAATAAAGTTATTCAACCGATTGATGTAGCACGTGCTAAAGCGGCTCAGTTCGGTACTGAGGTTATTGATTTGGATGAGTTACGCTTATCGGATGACGTCATATCGGCGATACCAAGGCATATAGCCAAAAAGTATCAGGTGGTCCCGATTTTCAATAGTGATACGACCATAACTATTGCTGTGAGTGATCCATCTGATCTTGATACTTTGGATAGTTTGCGCCTTTTGCTCAATAAGGAATTGGAAGTTAAGGTTGCTCCAGAGGACCAGATTCAGGCTGCGATAAATAAATACTATGGAGGTAAGGACGATTCCTTGAGCAAGATGATACAGGATATAACCGAAGGCGAAGTAGATATAGGGACTGTTGGTGCAGGTGCTACGGACGATGGCACGGTTGTTGATGCTGATGCACCGATCATCAAGTTAGTTAACACATTGATTGTAGAGGCTTACAAATCCAGGGCTTCAGATATACATCTGGAACCTCTGGAGAATCGGTTTAGAGTCCGGTACCGTATTGACGGAATGTTGCATGAAGTAAAAAGCCCACCTAAGCGGCTGCAGGCATCAGTCATTACCAGACTTAAATTAATGTCAGGGATGGACATTGCTGAGCATAGGATTCCCCAGGACGGTCGTATTCAGATCAAAGTAGCCGGTAAGATGTTGGACCTTCGTGTTTCTTGTATTCCAACAACCCATGGTGAAAGCATTGTAATGCGTATTCTGGATAAAGAGGGACTAAAATTGGGTTTGGCTGAACTGGGCTTTTTTACTGATGACCAGCAGACGTTCGAAAGACTTATTACGTTACCAGATGGAATTTTATTGATAACCGGGCCTACTGGTTCTGGCAAAACGACCACGCTTTACGCAGTCTTGAACTTCATTAATAGGCCAGATAGGAAAATCATAACCGTTGAAGACCCGGTAGAATATCAGCTTTCCGGTATTAATCAGGTCCAGGTCAATGAAACCATCAATCTGACTTTTGCTACTGCACTAAGGGCAATGTTGCGTCAGGCGCCTAATGTTATTCTAGTAGGTGAAATTCGTGACTTTGAGACCGCCTCAATTGCTATTAATGCATCTCTAACCGGGCATCTTGTTTTTTCAACCCTTCACACAAACGACGCTCCCAGTGCAGTTACGCGTCTAATTGATATTGGTGTTAAGCCATTCCTGGTTGCATCTTCCACACGAGCATTAATGGCCCAACGACTCGTTCGCCGTATTTGCCGAAAATGTGCTCAACCATACCAACCTTCTCAAGCAGAGTTGAAAGCATTAAAGATAGACCCGACTAAGCTTGAAGGTGCCAAGTTCTTGAAAGGTAAAGGTTGCAGTGATTGCAAAAACACTGGTTACCGGGGAAGGTTTGGAATTTTTGAAATATTTGTAATTGATGATGAAGCCCGGAGACTAATTTATGAAAAGGTCCCGGCAAACGTGTTGCGTGCCAGGGCAAGAGAAATGGGCATGCGAACCTTGCGAGAAGACGGAGTCCGTAAGGTTCTTGCCGGGTTAACTACCCCGGAAGAAGTGATCCGGGCCACGGTTATGGATGTTGATTAATATTAACAAATGATATTTTTTAAAAATTATTGTTGATTAGCTATGTATTCGATGTCCGATTTGTTGCAGTTAGTAGTTTCAGAAAATGCCTCTGACTTACATATTAGGGTTGGGGCCCCGCCAGTGATTCGTGTTCATGGTGTTTTACACAGGGTTGAAGGCCCGGTATTAAGGCCAGAGGATACAGAAGAACTTGTCCAAAGTATAACCTCAGAAGAACGTATTCAGGAAGTCAGAGAGCATGGTGGATCAGACTTCGGTTTTGCTTTCGGAGAATTAGCTCGTTTCCGTGTCAGCGTTTTCAAAGAGAAAGGACATTTTGGGGCTGTTCTGCGCCAGATCCCGAGTAAACTTCTGACTTTGGAGCAGATAGGCCTGCCACCATCCATTAAAGAACTTTTGTATAAACCACGTGGTCTTATCCTTGTTACAGGGCCTACTGGTTCTGGGAAAACAACTACATTGGCTACAATGATTGATATCATCAATCAGGAACGTGAGGATGCTCATATAATTACGATCGAAGACCCAATCGAATATTATCACAAACATAAAAAAGCCCTTATTACGCAAAGAGAGATCCACGTAGATGTTCCGAGTTTCGCAGAGGCTTTGCGTAGGGCTCTTCGTCAGGACCCCGATGTAATCCTGGTTGGTGAGTTGCGTGACCTTGAGACAATGGAAGCAGCAATTACGGCGGCAGAAACCGGACACCTCGTTTTCGGAACTTTGCATACCACAGGCGCAGCAAAGACGATCGACCGTATAGTTAATGCTTTTCCGGTAACACAGCAGGAGCAGATTCGTATTCAGTTATCAACTGTCTTGGTTGCAGTTATTTCACAGCTTCTAATCCCTAGATGCGATAAACCCGGCCGTGTCGCCGTGTTTGAGATTATGATTAATACTCCATCAATAAGTGCACTAATTCGTGACAATAAAACCTTCAGAATAAATTCAGATATCCAGACAGGCGCTAAATATGGAATGTTAACTCTGGACAGTTCATTAATGGAAAAATACCAGGCTGGTATGATCTCGCAGGCTGAAGTTATAACGAAAGCCCAGGACCCAACCACAGTCATGCAGAAGATCCAGGAACTTGAAGCAGAAAAAGCTATGGCAAATGCGTAATTTTATGGTTGATCTAACTAAATATCCAATTTTATCCATACTTAAAGATCGGGACATGATCGATGATCTCCAAATTGAAGAGGTCGTCCAGGAAGTCACACGCACGGGTAAATCTGTTAGTCAGGTATTAGGTGATATGGGGATTATGGACATTGACTCTCAACTTCAAGTCTTGGCTGAAAATCTGGGAACTATGGTGGTTAGCCTTAAAGATTTAGAAATCTCCCAGGAAGCAATAAAGGCAATCCCGGCAGACCTGGCAAGGGCAAACAAATGTATACCCGTATCGCTAAATGGTAATGTCCTTCAACTTGCTCTGGCTGATCCCACAAACCCGGCAATGATTGACGAAATAGGCTTCATGATAAATAAAGAAATCCAGCCTTTGGTAGCACGCCCGGATGAAATCGATGAAGCCTTAGAAAAGTATTATCCCGAGGGAGGCGAGAGCATATCTGATATTTTAAAAGAATTAGGGGCAGATGTAGATCTTGCTAAAGAAGCCGAAGCTGCCGGCAGACAGCAGATAGGACTGGAAACAGTTGCCAATGAGACGCCGATAATTAAATTTGTTAACCTTGTGCTGACACAGGCTATTCAGGACCGGGCCAGTGATATCCATTTTGAACCGTTCGAGGACGAATTTAAGATAAGGTATCGTGTGGACGGCGCGCTTTATGAAATGACACCGCCACCAAAGCACCTTGCATTGCCAGTCACTTCGCGTATAAAGGTAATGGCAAACCTTGACATATCAGAAAGGCGACTTCCTCAGGACGGACGTATTAGTTTAACAATTGCCGGAAGACATATTGATTTGCGTGTTTCTACGTTGCCAACCCAATTCGGTGAGTCTGTGGTGCTCCGCGTACTGGACAGAGAAGCCGTTAGTCTGGATTTAGATAAGCTCGGAATGCCTAAGTTCATTTATGAGTACATGCTAGAGGCAATCCAAAACCCAAACGGTATCATTATTGTCACCGGTCCAACTGGTTCTGGCAAAACTACAACCATGTACTCATGCCTTAGAAAGATTAACACAATAGACTCTAAGTTGTTAACTGTAGAGGATCCTGTCGAGTACGATATCGAAGGCATTATGCAAGTGCCTGTGAATGAAGCAGTTGGAATGACATTTAGTAAGGCGCTCAGGGCATTTTTGCGTCAGGACCCAGATGTTATAATGGTCGGTGAAATGCGTGACGTAGAAACAGCCCAGATCGCAATCCAAGCTTCATTAACCGGACACCTCGTCTTCACGACTTTGCATACCAACGATTCCTGCGGCGCAGTAACGCGTTTGGTCGATATGGGCGTTGAACCATTCTTAGTATCATCTACCTTGCTATGCGTGTTGGCACAGAGATTGCTCAGAACTATATGTAAGAAATGTAAAACACCTTTTGAACCGACTGAACATCAGTTGAATTTATTAAATCTTTCGCCACATGACGTGGGCGATAAGGTGTTTTATTATGGAAGAGGTTGCTCCAATTGTAATGACACAGGATATCGCGGTAGGAAAGGTATCTTTGAATTGTTGATTATTAATGACGACATTCGCGAGCTGATTAACCAAAAAGCTCCAACGGTTGTGTTAAGACAAAAGGCAATAGAGCTTGGTATGGTAACTCTACGTGAAGACGGTTTACGTAGTATATTTGACGGTGATGTCACTATTGAAGAAGTTTTGAAATATACATAAAAACGGAGGCACATATGCCAGTTTTCCAATATACAGCAATGGATTCTCAGGGCAAAGAAACAAAAGGCACGCTGGAAGTCGGCAGCCAAAATGAGGCTATTACCCGACTCCGCGAGATGGGGTTTTTCCCAACAAAAATCGTGGAAGCTGGTAAAGCAAAAAGCGATGGAAAAAAAGGTTCAGAGAAAGCAGCAGCGGCAGGTACAGCATCAAAGGGTGGAAAGTTAAATGTAAGCATCAATCTTAACATTAAAATTCCTTTTTTATCCGGTAGGGTTAAGAGTAAAAACCTGGTAACATTTACCAGACAGCTCGCGACCCTGGTTGATGCAGGTTTGCCCTTGTTGCGTGGACTCAGAGTGCTGGAACGTCAGGAACGAAATCCTACACTTAAAGCTGCTATAAGACAGATAGCCCAGGCTGTAGAAGGTGGTAGTACCTTTTCTGAGGCTTTGGCTCAACACCCTAAGATCTTTAATAAACTTTTTGTAAGTATGGTCAAAGCCGGTGAGATGGGCGGCGTTTTGGAAGTTGTCCTTAACAGATTGGCTGAGTTCATGGAGAAAGCGCAAAAAATTAAAGGCAAAGTAATCGCTGCCATGTTTTATCCGTCGGCAGTTATTACTGTGGCCATAATAATTTTGGGTGTATTGCTCACGGTGGTGGTGCCTAAATTCCAACAAATCTTTGCAGATATGTTAGGTGCCGATAAACTGCCTGGTTTTACTTTGCTTGTCTTGTCCATTAGTAATACTGTTAGAGAGCATTTCGTTTATACTGCAATTGGTGTAGTTGCTGTCTTTATTATTTTTAAGTTCCTTCTTAAGGTTAAGATTGTTCGTAAAGGGTTTGATAAATTTAAATTGATTATGCCAGTTCTTGGACCGGTCATCCAAAAGGTTGCTATTGCACGGTTTACTCGAACACTTGGGACCTTGATCCAAAGTGGTGTGCCAATCTTACAGGCATTGACTATTGTAAAAGAAACGGCTGGAAATGTTGTAATTTCACAAGCTGTAGGTGATGTTCATGATAGCGTCAAAGAGGGTGAAACCATAACAGCACCGTTGGAAGCTTCCAATATATTTCCACCTATGGTTATTAGCATGGTTGACGTTGGTGAGCAGACTGGTGCATTACCTGAAATGTTGATGAAGATAGCTGACACTTACGATGATGAGGTAGACAACGCAGTAGCATCCATGACATCATTACTTGAGCCAATCATGATCATCTTTCTGGCTGTCATAGTTGGTAGTATAGTAATCGCTATGTTTTTACCTCTGATTTCGTTAATGAACCAACTAGGTCAGGATCAAGGAGAGAAGTAATTGTTAATCAGAAGCCCAGTAAAAACCTAATGCTAGCCAGTTGACAGTTTACGGTTTATAATGTATATACTTTGTAATAACAATGAATGGCTATTTAATGTAAGTAGAGAATGAACGCAAATGGAATTTGATTGGCATAATATGCCTTTTGAGTTGGTTAGTTCTTTGACAATTAAGGAAATTGAAGAGTCATTTGAAGATCCTTTTGCTGTGAGATTACTCCCAGATTCTGCCAGGTTCTCCGCTCAAGCTAGATTCTTCAATTTAGGTCGGAGTTCTTCAGGTAAAGGTGTTTTCAGTGTTTTTAAAACCAATGGAAAAATTATCAGGGTCATTTGTGCCAGAGAATTTACTGAAAATGAACAGTTTTTTTATCAGTCAAGAATGAATCAGATGCTTTCACTCTGACGATTTATGATGAACGTTATCACAAACTGGGAAGATATACCTATTTTTGATAATGAACAGGCCGAGGCCGAGTTCTGGAAATACAGCACAATTGATTTTAAGTTAATGAACTCTGCAGTAGCTGAACCAACTGAATTGACGGACTCAGTGACTATTACTTTAAGGATGGATCCAAGAATGCTTGCAAAGATTAAGAGATTGGCCAGGTCCAGGTATTTAAATTATCAAAGCATGATTAAACAATGGCTGAGTGAACGATTAGAAAAGGAATTACGCGATTCACAGTCGTAATTTAAAATAAAAATTATTGAAATTATAAAATGAGACTATTTAGAAATAGATTGTTTTGGAACAGCCAGAGTGCTAGAAAAAGCTATAAGCCGATCCGCGGTTTCACGCTTATAGAACTGTTAGTTGTCATTGCTATTATTGGTGCCCTGGCGGGCTTGACTGTGGGACTGGCTGGACTGGCGTCAACCAAAATGAAGTTATCACGTGTTCGTGGAGAACTTGAAAAACTTACCAGTGCAATAGAATCGTTCAAGGCTTCTTATGGTGTTTACCCTCCTGATAATCATTCAAGTAATTTAAAAGATAGGTCCATACCCAATCCGTTGTTTTATGAATTAGTTGGGACTATATATAATCCGACAACCAGGACCTTTCAGTCTCCTATGAATTCCCGTGTTCTTAATGTTAGCGATATTCAGAGTATTTTTGGGATCGACGGTTTTGTTAATTCTGGGGATTCTGTAAAAAACTTAAAAAATTTTCTAACGGACATTAAACCTACTGAGGTTGGAGTTTACAGTTTGCCTAATGGTAAAAAGGTTGATGTTCTTATAGTGCCAGTGTTAGCACCAAACTCTAAAAAGGGTGATATAAATCAATGGCATTATATATCTACAAATCCGACGAATAACCCAAATTCTTTTGATCTTTGGGCTGAAATTCAGATTGGCAAGAAGAGTTATATAATTGGCAATTGGAAAGATTAAAGAATTAAAACTATGAAATATTGTCATAACGCAAAGTCAAAGGCCCTTAATGGGTTTACACTGATAGAATTGTTAACGGTTATTAGTATCATAGCCATTTTGGCTTCAATGATGTTGCCTGCTTTAGCATCGGCAAAAAAGAAGATGCAGATAAAGAAAGCCGAGACCGAGATTAAGAATTTGGTTGGTGCTATAAACCAGTATTATGCCACGTATAGTCGTTGGCCGGCATCGACCGAAGCTGCGGCATCGACTACCAAGGATTGTCCGGACTTTACCTATGGCACTGTAGGGATTGGTGGCGGAGTGATAGCTGGTACATGCAATCCGATGCCCGTGATAAGGAATGCCAATAATATAGGAAATTCTGTTAAAAATTCAGCATCTTATCAGGCTCCAAACGCTGAAGTAATAGCTATCTTGAGAGACGTTGAGTATGCTCGTGGGAATCCATTTAACGATAGGTTAAATCAGAATCACTCAAAGAATCCGCAGAAGTTAGTTTTTCTGGATGCACCAATGGTAGATTATATGCAGACTGGGCCTCTTCAAAAACCGAGACCAGGGATTGGTCCAGACGGTGTATATCGGGATCCGTGGGGTAACCCATACATTATAACTCTAGACATGAATTATGATGATCAATGTATAGATGCTTTTTATGGACTACCTGAGGTTTCTGCAAATCCTCAGACACCGGGTAAAGGATTCAATGGTTTATATGAAGCAGAGAACAAGCGTTATGCTGTACGAAGCGGTGTCATGGTTTGGTCTTTTGGACCAGACGGTAAGATTTCGACAACTGCAAAAGCATTAGAAGGCGTAAATAAAGATAATGTGCTGAGCTGGAAGTAACAGTTTTGATAATGAGATCTTTACTTAAAACATCAAGATTGGCTCATCCTGAGAGATCAGGTTTTACTTTGCTGGAGTTATTGGTTGTCATAGGGATAATCGGATTTCTGGCTTCTATTTCACTTCCGGCATTAAAAGGCCTAGGGCACGGTAATACGATTAAGATAGCGACTCAGCAGTTATCGTTTGACGTTTCAATGGCCAGGAATTTTGCAATCAACAACAGGACTGTAGTTTATATTGTTTTTGTCCCCACAAACATAGTTGAGATCACGTCGGCTAAGTTGAACTCATATTACAGTAAAGTGCTCGGCACTGATATTCATAATCTGTTAAAGCAATATACGAATCTTTGCAAGGGGCAGTTAACCTCATATGCTATCTTTGCTGAGCGAAGTGTTGGAGATCAACCTGGTCGGCCACGTTCTCGTTATTTGACCCAATGGCGTTCACTTCCAGAGGGTATGTTTATTGCACAGGACAAGTTTTTAAAACTCAGTCAGGCTGAATGGAATACACTGCAAAATGCATCGAACAAGGTACACTTTCCTTATTATGTTAAAAGCTTGAATAGGTGGGTTTCTTATAGGCCTTTCTCATGGAAATCAGTGCCTCTTTTTACAGTTAGAGGTACTAATTACTTTGAGTATGAAATGCCCTGTGTGGGTTTTGGCCCTAACGGCCAACTGATCTATCCACCAGGGTGGAGCCCTTTGGGGGACAAAGATGAATGCATTCCATTGGCTCGTGGCAGTGTTTTTTATCCTCAGTCACTTAAAGGTGAAATATTACCCGCTGACGCTATAGAAAATCCCCCTGGTAATTCGACAAATATGTTCAACCGGATTCATATTAACTGGCTAACTGGTAGGGCCAAAGTAGAGCAACCTGTGATAACGGACTAATTACTGTGTGATATGAATTTAAATTTTATTAAACATCCAGGAATGGCAGTTAACCTTTACTCACGGTCGAAAATCATGGCCTTCACCATGGTGGAGGTGGCTATAGCTCTGGCGGTGGTTGCTTTTGCTATGATAGCATTGATTGGTATTTTGCCTGCTGGGCTCAGGGTTCAAAAAGAAAACAGGGAAGACAGTATAATAGCTTACGATGCCGGGTTAATAATGGAAGCCATTCGCACAGGCGCGATGGGAATGGATGACCTTGTTAATTATGTGGACTGGTTGGAGATTTCGAACAGTTATAAGTATGTAAAAGTTGAGGCCAAAGATATTGTTACTGGTCGAGAGCTGGTGGGCTTACTTAGCATGCCCAGATTAATTCCATCACCGGCCAATAATCGTGAGATAATAACAAATTACATACGGGCTAAGTTTAGAGCTATAAACGGAGTAGCTTCTGAAAAATCACAAGATTTAAAAGACTTCAGCTTTAGTTATATCGTAGAGTCGTCAATATCTCCGCTTAATTTATTACCGCCTGTCTACACGAATTTTTCTGTGGTTAATACTAATTCTTATGAATATCTACCGCGATCCAATAACTGGGCCAGAGCAGTAAATATGATACCATACAATTATAGTTTACGATTAGATTTTCGTTGGCCGGTGCGCCCGGATGGCTCTACTGGCCCGTTTCATAGATCATTCTCGACGGTAATTAGCGGGAGGTATGAGTTATTGAGTATTAACCCTTCTCTACATGGTAATTATGACCTTTGGTTTTTTAGACCTTTGAATTATTCAAAATAAGATGAAAAATCATCATATAACGATACCGATCTCGATGTTACAAGACACTAAAAAAAGACGTCGGGCTGTTTTAGCAGTTGAGATGGGGTTTTCAATAATGGAGATGTTGGTTGTGGCGGTGATAATAGGAGTAATCATCTATGCTTTATATTCCATGTTTTATCAATCTCAAAGGGCTTTGGTAAATAGTAATACTCAGGTGGATGTAATGGAGGGTGGGCGTTTGGTTTCTGAGATTATAGAGAGAGAATTAGCCGCGTGTTCTCCATCTATGGTTTATGGAGCTACCAATCTTTCAGTTGAGCTTGTTTTTCCAAATGCAAAAGACAGAGACCCTGTTATTCAAACTTTAGGCACATTTGGCAGGCGCACTAACTATTTACAGGACCTGTTTTTTATAACCCGTATTAGTAACTACTGGAGTGCTAGTGGATTTTTCTTAGCCACAGCTACGAATCCCGGAGTCAAGCCGTTAATGCCCGGAGTTTCTACGTTATATAAGTTTACTCCTACAAATCCTCCTGTAATCACACTAACCACAAACTATTTAAGAGCACTCAGGTATGAATGGCTCCAACCCAGGACAAACGAATTTCCTGTTCCGAATGCAAGTCCTTTAATTGATGGTGTTTTGCATATGAGCTGGAGGGTTTACGATTTTGAAGGTTTTGAAATCCCCTTAAGGAACGATTATTTTATGATAAGTAATTCACCGTATGTCCCAATATATTGGCGTGACCAATATACTCTTCCCAATTTACAAAATCCCGGTGCAACTAATGTTGTCGTAAAAAGAAATTTGGTAGAAACTTATGATCTTGTTTTTTTAAGTAATGCAATCCCTGCTTATCTTGAGTTTGAATTAGCGGTTCTTGAACCACGGGCTTATCAGAGGATTCTATCGATGCCATCTGAGGATGCCAGGTTGCGGTATTTAGAGCAAAATGCAGGGATGGTACATATTTTTCGTAAACGATTTCCATTGCGAAATGCAAGAAAATGAATACTTACTCAGAATATAAATCAAAACTGAAGATCGGGATTAATCGCCGCACAAAACAGAGAGCTGTAGCGTTGGTTATTACATTAATTATGCTATCTGTAGCGACGATGATGACCGTCGCGTTTCTAATAATTAGCAGAAGGGAGAGAGGGGCTGTTACGGTATCTATTGATAAGACGCAAGCACAGTTAATGGCTGACGCAGCTCTTAACAGGGCTATTGGTGAGACTATAGCAATGATCAGAGCAAAAAGTAATTTGCTCAATTATGGTTTTATAGTTTCAACAAACTTTATAAATCCAAACGGATTTTTGAGGGGGTGGGGAACTAACTTGAATAATGTAAATTATACTTATGCTGATGGAAGACCGCTTTCGAAAGATGATCTACTAGTTAATTTATGTAATCTTTTTTACGATCCGCGACCACCTGTTTTTCCTACTTCTAATGAGTTCCGCTTTTATCTGGACTTTAACAGAAACGCTCAGTTTGAATCAAACGGTTTGCTTCCGGTGATAGGACCGGGTGGGCAATTATATACTTTTGATGCAAGTTCAAACATGGTTCCCACAACAGGGAATTCCAGGATTGTTACTAATTTTTTTGTTGGAGATCCTGAGTGGATAGGACAATTAGAGTATCCTGACAGGCCACATTCACCGACAAATCGTTTTAAAGGGCGCTACGCATTTGTGGTGCTGCCTATGGGTAAGAGTTTGGATTTGAACTATGTGCATAATCATACAAAGATTTCGCGTGCAGACATGGATGGCTTTTCAAGAAACTTTGGTTTGGGACCCTGGGAAATTAACCTGGCCGCATTTTTCAGGGATCTCAATACCAATGTGTGGAGAAACTATTATTATAACAGGCTAGGCTTGAATCAACCAAATACAGGTGAAGCTTTTGAGACGGCTTTTAATCTTTTGAATTATCGATATAACGGCAATTACAACAACCTGCGGTCTATCGAAGCATTGTTTGGTCAAACTATTGCGAACTGGGTCATGACTAACTTGTTTGATGAATATTCTGATGGTCCGTTTGATAATCCTTTTGGTATGCCTAAAAGCGACAACGATAGGCCAAAAAATCCATGGCCAGGCTCAGATTCTATAAATCAATTTTATGATATACAGCAGATATTTTCGTACAAGCTGATTAATACCAATTATCTTACAGATCTACTTAGTACTAACATTAGAAATACTTTGACGTTTAATGACAAAAGCTCTTACCACAAATATACTTTTTACAGGCTTATCTCGCAGTTAGGAACAGATTCGCCTTCGGACTTTAAATCCAGGATTAATATCAATTTCAGAAATGATCCGCCATTTTCTGAAACTAATTTTGTTGACTGGCCGCCCCTGGTATTTTTTACAAATGCAGCTGATAGATTGTTAAGACAGCAGTTTGGAGATCTGGGAATAAGTATTACGAATATCCCTATTTATCCAACCAATTATTATTCTTCTGCTGTACACAGACTGTTACAATTAGCTGCAAATATTTATGATTCTACTACAAATAGAACTGTGACTTCTTATCCGTTTGTACCATCGGTATTTAAGCCTATTTTTAAGAATAATATCACTAATATCGTAATAGCGGGTTACGAAGAAGTCACAAATTTGATCATTTTAAACAGACCCTGGCGTGATTTAAGTTTAAACACTGAAGTAGTAAACCCACACGATAATATTTATGGAATTCCACTTATAATAGGGGCTAAAAAAGGAATACCTAATTTCAATGAATTGGCGCTGCAAACGGATGTGCAAGTTACAAGGAAGATAGAACTCAGAAAACGCACTGTGACACAACGACCGTATCAGACAAACCTGATGTATATTGTCGGTATTTCGAATTTGATCGGTGTTGAATCATGGAATCCTTACACCAACGCATTTCCGAGAGCACTGGAGCTTAGGGTAACAAACAGGGTTGTAATGTTATTAACCAACTCACTGGGCCATGTATTGAGGTCTAATTATTGGATTGTCAGCACCAATATGAATATTTCTGCAAATCAATGGCAGGGAAAAGAATTCAGAGTCCCGTTGATGACAAATCTGGTTTTTATAACAAACTCAATTTATATATCACAGGCGCCATATTTTTTGGAATCAACTAACCTTCCTGTGTTTGCCAATGCAGTTGATTTTATTAGTCCGACTAACTTCGTGTATTTAGTAATGAAGACAAGATTGGTTTATATACTTATAGATCGCACGTGCAACAGGATCCTTGATTTTGTAAACATCGATAACATACCAACAGTAATGAATGTTAGTCAGGAACTAATCGGGAATGCTCAGATTCAATCTGATACCATGGAACGTTTATTATGGGATCCTGTTCAGGGTATAACTAACCAGATTGAAATATCTTTAGGAAACATATCCTTAAGTGATTGGCGGAGTTATAGTCAGAACGTAGAAACAGGCAAGGATAAAGAGAGGTCAATAGATGTATTTAGAGTTTTCTGTGGACTGAGTCCTTTGAGTTATTCTGAAAGCGATGTATGGCAAGATGTCAGAAGTTCTTTGGTCCGTCAGACGCCATTCAACCCTACACGACGTGTTGTTCAAATGGTTTCTATTCAGGTGAATGATCCTTTGGTTCACTATACAATGCAAGATCTTATTGATCCGCGGCAGAGCAACGTTGTTTTAGCGATAAAGCCACCTTTGTCTCCACCGCCTACGAACAATCTTGGAAAGCTAAATCCCAGGTATAGACCCTGGGGCGGGAATCCCAACCAGGATACTGCAGCGGATGTTGTTGCCTTTAACCTTGCGTTTAAAGATCCTTTAGTTTTCAGTCCTGACGATTGGAATTTCCCAACGAATAAGTTTCCAACGCTAGGCTGGATTGGCAGGGTGCATCGGGGTACACCCTGGCAGACGGTGTATCTAAAATCAGCTGTAGCTCCTATTCGAGACTGGACGTTATGGGCAGGCAACGCATATACTCATCCAACTAACGACTGGAAGTTTCTGGAATTATTTACAGTTAGAATTCGACCGGAACACTATAAGGGACAACTTGGTGTAAATCAGACAAATATCGCTGCCTGGTCTGCAGTTCTTGGTGGAATTTCTGTTCTTTCAAATACTGCAACCATCTTGCATTCGCAAGAACATACTAACTATTTGTATAACGAAATTATAGTTGAACCAGGTTCTCCTCAAGTCCATTCAATTGTCTCAGGAATTATTAGAACTAAAGAGAAAATGCCAGGTGGCGTTTTCAAATATATGGGGGAATTATTTGCTACACCAGAACTTAGTGAACTATCGCCATATTTAGATGTTGGGCCCAAGACTGTGGGATCAATTCTTTCTGAGCAACGAAAATACGGCATAGCTGATTATGCCTATGAGAGGATTCCAGAACAAATATTGTCTCTAATTCGTGAAGATGTTCCTTATATAGTTGTATATGCCTTTGGTCAATCATTAGCACCTTCTCAGGATTCTATTATTCTTTCGGGGCCATATCGCGGGTTATGTACTAACTATGTTATTACAGGTGAAGCTGCAGCTAAGGCTATAGTAAAAATAAGTGGATCGGTAAATGAACCTAAGGTAGAAATCGAAAACTTTAATTATATACCATTGGAATAATGTTACTAAGTTTTGAGTGCCTAACTATCTGCTACGGGTTTTAGTTTTAAGAGTTGTTTTGCAGTTAGTTGAATGAAAATTTCAAAGATTAGTTAAGCTATGAAGACATCGAAAATCATTTGGTTGAGCGTTTTGGCTGGCATTTTAATCTTACTCTCAGTCTTTAAGGTATCGAACAATGACTATAAAAAGCCGGTTGGTCAAAGTGCGGTTCTATCACAAGAGCTTTTATCAAACTCTAAAAAAGCTAAAGAATCCTTAATATTTAATAATTACACTCAAGCCAAACAACAAACCAATATATTAAATAATGCAACAACAAACTTTAATAGCTTACGTTTATCTAACACAAGTGAAACTTTAGATAAGTTGCTAACAAAGGATAGCAGTATACTTTTAAAAAATGCCTTTATTGATACGGATCTACCATTGGAGTTGAAAATACCAGAGCATTTAAAAAGCGACTCAGATCCCGGTGCTTATATTATTCAATTCAAACCAGGTAAGAATAATGAAATTAACAGTCAGTTAGCAAAAGCTGGCTTAAAAGTAATATCATATATTCCAAATAACTCGTATTTGGTTACCGGTTCTCTTCAGGCATTAGACAGGCTGAATGAGATAGCCGGTTTGAAAATTATATTACCTTATGAACCGTATTACAAAATTGATAACCGGCTGCTGAAGTCAGCTATTGAAAATAAGATTATTAGTGATTCTATCTTAAGAGTCAGTTTATTTCCTAATTCAGAGGCCACTGAACGATTGAAAGAACTTGGAGTCGAGTTAATTGCTACTGGTCATGGGGTTTTTGGCCCTGAATTTATAGTTAAACCTGGTAATGTTACTTTAGCTCAGATTGCCAAACTAAAAGAGGTTCAACTCATAGAACCATATTACAAGAAGAGTTTGGCGAATGATCTATCGAGAGTCAGACTGGGGGTGGTAGATACAGTGGAGCAATCGACAAATTATCTGGGTTTAACCGGGAGTAATATGTGGGTGAACATAAATGATAATGATATTGACTTAACTCATCCGGCATTATCTGGACGCATTTTTATTGGAAATACCAACATTGTTCAGGATACAAACGGGCACGGAACTCATATAGCCGGGGTTATCGCAGGGGACGGCTCCAAGTCCGACACAGTCGTTTTTGCTCCTGGCTCTGGTGCTGGGTCGAGCAATCTTTTTAGGGGATTAGCGCCTGAATCCAGGATATTATTCCAATATGTTAATTTTGATAGTTTTTCAACTGATGACTTATTGCTTATAGAGACCGCAGCCAGCACGAATTATATTACCTTAAACAGGACTAACGTACTAATTTCAAACAATAGTTGGAATTATACTGGCAATCATGAATATGATTCTTCTGCGGCCTTGTTTGATGCAGCAACGCGAGATGCGATTGTTGGAATTCCGGGGTCCCAGCCTGTATTGTTTGTTTTTAGTGCCGGGAATTCTGGGGGTGGTGATGATAATGGCTTAGGAGGTGAATCTGGAACAATTGAGTCTCCGGCTACGGCAAAAAATATTATAACTGTTGGCGCAATAGAATCACCCAGAAATATCACAAATGAAGTGGCTGTTATAGATGATTGGGGTAATGTTTCGACCAACACTGCATTTTTATGGCAATCTGACAGCGACAATGAAGTTGCAGCTTACTCATCCCGCGGGAATGTAGGAATTGGACAGGAAGGTGAGTACGGTAGATTCAAACCTGATGTTGTCGCACCCGGCTCTTTTATTATTTCTACCCGGGCTCACCAATACCATATCGACCCAAATAAGACTTACAAGCGTAGAAATTATTTAAGAGATCTTGTCTTAAAGACCAAGTCTAAGAATCAATACTCGGTTTTTGTTCCCACTAACGCGGTTTCTTTGAAGATATATATCATGCCGAATAGGGAGTCGCCTAAGCCCTTCCCTGGGATACCAATATATGTGCGTTATGGAGAGTTGCCCGGCTCAGAAGATTTTGTAAACACGAACAACATAGTCTCTATTCCACCAGATAAATCAATAAAGTCAGGGAATTGGTATTACTTGTTAGAGTGGAACGGCGATCTTGATATCAAGTTTGATATAGTTACGGAGTTAGAACTAAGACCACCAAACAATGGTTATTATGAAGCATTGAAGAATATAGATGACGAACTTGGCGATTATTACTGTTATCTGAGCGGCACCAGTGTAGCTGCAGGTAAGATCAGTGGTTTGCTCGCACTTATCCAGGAATTCTTAATAACTAAGGCAGATATTAATCCGAGTCCCGCTCTATTAAAGGCAATTTTAATTAATGGCGCACGGTCCGTGAACTCGATTTATTCATTAAGTCCTTTCAGCACTGTCAATTATCAAGGTTGGGGAATACCTCTGCTTTATTATTGTTTACCCCCGGCTGTGACAAATTCAGATAATAAACTTTGGCCAGTTATATTCTTCGATCAGAGCCCTTCAAATGCACTGGCGACCGGTCAGAGCTTCACTAAGAAAATTAAATTATCAAAAAGTGTAAGAAATTATCCCTTAAGGCTTACCCTTGTATGGACGGATCCGCCAGCTAACCCGGCTGCAGCTATTAAACTGGTTAACGACCTGGATTTGATTGTATACACTTCAAAGACAAACAATACCGAAGGCACCAATTCTGTTAGCCAAACAAATAATGTTTATTATGGTAACAATATTCCGGCTGAATCTGATTTCACAGTTCCTGCAGACGATACAACTCAGCCAGATTCAATAAATAACGTTGAGAATGTAATAATTCAGCCTCCTCTGGAGGAGGAGTACACTATAAGGGTGTACGCAAGGCGTGTAAATGTTAACGCAGTTACAGCACATACCAATGATATTGTTCAAGACTTCGCGTTGGTAATTTCTTGTGGCGATCCGTCTATCGTTTATACTAATACCGCTGAACCGATTATTAAGGTTGAGTCTGTTACTAATGTAGTGGAGCGACCTCCGTTAACAATTATTACCAATGGTATCCCCTTATTACATGAGCATATCGGTGCTAATTCGCCTTTAATAGGGTCATATCTTGGGCAAACAAATCAGTGGCGTTTCTATGTGTTTACAAACACATTTATGACGAACTCACTACTTTCTTTAACTAACGGATCAAATGTGGCATTTATAACATTTATTCCTCCGAATCTTTCTAGACCAAGGAATCGTGAAGCAGATATTGATCTTTATGTGTCTACGAATTCTGCAATTACAAATTTAGATCCATTAGTTATTGCTGCAGCAGATAAATCGACCAACAGGGGAGGAACCGAAGTTGTGGTTTATACTAATGCTCCATTGGACCAGGTATATTATGTGGGTGTAAAGTGCGAGGACCAGCAAGGTGCTGAATACGGATTTGTAGGTTTATCAAGTAATCGACCATTTGACGAAGAAGTAAACGGAAACAGAGTACTTCATGGTTTGCCTGTGCCTGTTGACATACCTGATGGTACGCCAGATAAGGCCGGTGCTGTTAACGTGTTTGCTATTTCAGTTGTTCCTGTAAATGTTTTGCGCGTAGTTGTTACTAACGTCATCGCTCATCAATTAATCGGTGATTTAGTTGGAATTATAAGTCATGAAGGGGTTTCTGCTGTTCTTAATAATCATACCCTGAATGGTCAAAATTATTCAGGGACTAATGTTTTTATATACGATGATACTCAAAGGGGAGATATTCTCGGATCGAGGCTGAGCGATGGACCGGGCTCTTTAATGGATTTTATAGGAATGCGTAGTGCCGGCTTGTGGTTGCTGACTATGATAGATAATTCCTTAAACCAGACGGGTTCGGTTCATGGCTTTGAAGTTATGGTAGAGCCAGCTTATGATTCATTGTCCGGCTCCATATCACCTAATAGCTATGAATATTATTATGTGGATGTTCCAGGTGATGCTATAAAATTAAAGATCATTTTGCAGGACATCAATCCGTTACTTCCACTCGAATTGTATGCAATGCGCGGGAAAATACCGTCTACTGAAAGGTACGATAAGTATGCAATTATTGATCCGCCATCTGGTATGCTTACAATAGGTACTAATGACGTTCCGCCGTTAGCTATGGGCAGATACTATATAGCTGTTTACAATCCGAATCAGGCAGTAGTTAACTATAGAATCAGCGCTGATATTACAAGGTCTTTCAACACTTTCTCCGCTGGCAGTTTCTTTTCCTTTGATACGCCAATCCAGATATTAGATGATGCCGTAACTAAGTCTACCATTTTTGTTCCTGATGACAGGATTATAACAGAAGTTAGAGTAGGTGTGAGAATAGACCATCCGCGTGTCTCAGACTTAGCTCTCCGTTTGACAGCGCCTTCTGGTAAAAGTGTACTGTTGTTTGAAAACAGGGGCTTCTGGGATACGAATGGCTTAGGCTCTGGGTCACTGAGTAATATGAACTTAGTTTATGCTGGGTTTGCTGAAAATGATGATATTGCGCCAGGCTTAATAAAATTTGCTCAACCGCCATTTTCAACAAACATAGGTGCTGGCGTGGCAAATATAATCAGTGACTTTGAAGGACTTGCTGCCGGGCAATACACTAATATTGTAGACGGTTGGGCGGTTGATGGTGTTGTTGAGATTACAAGTGCTACGAACAATGTTCAAACTGGAACGAATGTGCTTTCGATGTTATCTGGTAAAATATCACAGGTAGTCCCGACTACATTTGGTAGGCAATATATTTTGGCGTTTGATTATTTCACCGGCAGTACCTCAGTTATAACTAACCTGCAGCCGCCTTATATATATCATCCTAAAGTCACGACTAATGGCCTGGAGTTAACATGGAATAGCACTAAGGATGTAGAATATCAAATTGAGGTATCCACAAACTTAGTAAGTTGGAGCGTATTGGGTACCGTTATTGGCAATGGTTCTGAGATGACTTATATCGACACTACTTCAAACATTAGTAGCGGAGGCCTTTATTACAGAATTATAATTTTGAATGTTCCACAGCCACCTGAAAATCCTGAACAAATAACCGTATCATTGTCAGATGTAACTATTGGGACTAATGGCGTTACTATAACATGGAATTCTATTGCCGATGGTGTTTATGAGATTCAATCTAGTGCAGATCTTAGTAAATGGGATAAATTAGCAGAAGTAACAGCTATTACTAATTCCACAAGTTATATAGATACTAACGCATTTTCGGACGGTGTGTTAAAGTTTTATAGAGTCCTGTTTGTTTCGGGTCCAACCACAGGTAAACCAGTGGAGCTTAAGATTAGTGTAGATGGTCGCGAGGCAGGAATAATAACTAATCTTTATCAGCAATGGCGAACGTATTATCTGCCATTTACACCCGAGGCAAGCGGTACATTGGTTGAATTGGATGCCTCCAACAATAGAGGCATCGTTTATGTGGATAATCTCCGGCTCATTGAATCAGGTGCCACAATATATTATAAACCAGAGGAATCATTAAGTTATTTTGTGGGTGACAATTCGTATGGCGAGTGGACTTTGGAAATACTGGATTCCAGAGTGGGTGCAACAAATCCAACCCCGCAACTTCTTAGCTGGCATTTAGAGATTGGTTATGTAATGACTAATTATCCCGCTGTAACACTAACACCTGGAGTACCATATCAGGGTACGGTAGAAGGAGATCAAATTCGGTATTTTATTGTAAACACACCCAGGGCTGCTCGGCATGCGACAAATATAGTGTTTAGCGACGGTGACGTCATTTTATTAGCTAATCGTGACGGTCTGCCATCGGGCGATCCATTAAAAGACGACTTCTATGTCAATAATAACGGGCCGGGTGGTGGTGAGTATCTATTGATGACAGTTGATGATCCTGTTAAGCCTTTAATTCCTGGTCAGAGGTATTATCTTGGCGTTAAAAATGCAAACACTAACGAGACAAATACATTTATCATTTTTGTTGACTTTGATAAGCTTGATACAAATGAGCCGCCAATAATAGAATTAACCAACGGCGTCGTTGTAACAAATATCTTAAAGCCTGGTAATATTTACCATTATTACAAATTCCAGGTAAGTACCCAGGCTACGTGGGCTTCGTTTTATATTTTGAATCCTTCAGGTGATGTGAATCTTTACATGAAAAAAGACATGCCGCTACCGGACAAGAAGAATTCTATTTATGCCAGTGAAAACAGCGGTAATTCTTACGAAGAAATATTATTGTTTACGAATTCTGTCCCTGTTCCACTGACACCTGGAACCTGGTATCTAACCGTGGTTAATAATGATACCAATTCTGTGGAATATAATATTGTTGCGCAGGAATATTCAGGCGAGATACCAACCCCAATAACTCTTACTAACAACGTCCCATACACAAATACTATAGCAGCCGGATTTCAATATTATGAGTTCAGTATAACCGAAGAAGCTACCTGGGCTTCTTTTGAAGTTGTAAAAATGAGTTCTGATGTCGACCTTTATATGGCATTGATGCCTAAGTTGCCTACTTTGTTCTTATACGATTTTGCAAGCACTAATTCTGGGACCAATGATGAGCTTATACTGCTGTTTACTAATTCAACCCCTGTTAAGTTGACTGCGGGGGATTGGTATCTAGGCGTTTATTTAAAGACAAATGCTATGGCCAATTACACAATAATTGCCAGACAATATACATCTGCACCTCCCGCTTTAATTACTTTGACAAACAATGTGGCTTATAATTCCACAAATATTAATCCCGGAGAAATTCAATATTATCTCTTTAATGTAAGTAACTCTTCGACTCAAGCAATATTCGAGGTTTATGATAACGATATTGATGTGGACTTGTTTATCAAAAAGGGACTGCCTCTGCCAGATTCGACGAATTATTATTACGCGAGCACTAACTCAGGAACAAATAGTGAATTATTAATTATAAACAAGAACTCATCGCCTGTTCCTCTAAGTCAGGGAATTTGGTTCGCCTCTGTTATTAACATGGGTAATACGTCGGGGACATATAAGATCAAAGCTAGAGAAATATCAAGCGCTGGTCCCGTAAACTGGACTAACATAGCTGCAGAAGTAATTTATACGAACGGGATGATTTGCATAGTCTGGGAGTCAACTCCGGGGTATTATTATAGGATTGAGGGTAAAGTTAATTTGGAGGATTCAGGTTGGAATTTAATTGAGGATAATATCGTGGCTTCAGATACAATTACCAGATATTGTATTCCTATTACAAATCCAAATAGATTCTTCCGCGTGTTAGTCAGAAGCGGCGGCATAATAATTCCACCTGAAGTAACAAACATAGTAATTTACCCGACTACTTATTCCGTTAGTAATCTTCTTTGTTTGACATGGCAAACATATCCTGGAGCAACTTACGGATTAGATGGAAAAGCAAGTCTTGATGATAATGAGTGGACTCGTATTACAAACATTGTGGCTACAGCTACCAATACTACTATTTGTTTGCCGTTAAATAATACAAACAGGTTTTTCCGAGTAGTATTACTGAATTATGAAACTGGGGGAGGAACACCATCAGTAGTGACAAACTTAAATGTTAAAATTGAATTTAACTACTTCCAGAATAAGATAGTTCTTTCATGGTCTAACTCACCGGGTCTGCACTACGACATAGAAATGAAAGATTTTTTGGAATCTTCTAATTGGGTTGTTGTTAGAAGCAATTTAGTGTCAACAGCCGATCAGAACATCATTGATCTGCCGTTCACAAACAACGCCGGGTTCTTCAGGATATGCATTAAACCATAGATTTATTGAACAGTGAAAATTGTTGTATTGGCACTAAATCCTGCAATAGATAATGAATGGAAGGTAAATTCCATGTTAGTAGAGGAGAAGAATACGATTCTGGCTTCTCGGTATTGGGCCGGTGGCAAAGGAATAAATGTTTGCAGGTGGTTAAAAAAATTTGAGATCGACCCTGTGCTTGTGCTTCCTTTAGGCGGTAATACTGGTAGAGAACTAAAAAAGTGTATTAAATCAGAAGGGATTCGTTTCAAGGGGATCAAAATAGCAGGCTGCACAAGGACAAATTATTTAATTTCTGCCGATAATGGCAGGCAAATGAGATTTAATGAGGTTGGACCTGAGCTATCAAAATCGGATTTTCGGAATATTATAGACACTTTAAATGGTTTGATCGGTAAGGGCGATTATTTGGTACTTTCCGGCAGTTTGCCAAAAGGAATTAATTACAATGCCTATGCTGAAATAATCAAGGCATTCAAGAAGACGGAGATTCGAGTGTTTTTAGATTGCGATGGCAAGGCTTTTAAAGAAGCAACCAAAGAGAAGCCATTTTTAGTAAAGCCTAATTTGTTTGAACTTGGACAATGGGCTGGGCATCAGATGGAGAGTCGGGGAGAAGTAGTAAAGACTGCCCTGGCTTTATCTTACTGGACTTGGGGGTGGGTAGCTGTATCAATGGGACCAGAAGGAGCAATTCTTGTAAATGCACACAAGAAGATGGCTTTTGAGGGAACTACTCCAAAAGTAAGGGTGTGTAATCGATTAGGGGCCGGGGATGCAATGTTGGCTGGGATTGTTTCAAGCGTTGTACGTGATGAAGATCCTGAACAGTGGCTTAAACTGGGTATAACCACAGGTACAGCTTCTACTTTGGTGCCCGGAGGTGAGTTGCCCAAATCGGCTTTGTTTAAAAAGATTTCTCGATTTGTAAAAATTACTAGAATACAAATTACTGGAAATGAAGAGGGCTAACCATGGTGTTTGCTTTGGTTTGGTCAGCTATGGTGTATTAGGACCCACAAAGTCAGAAATAAACCATCCGATCAAAGGAATTAAAATAGGCGAGTCAATAGATTTTGGATTAAGGAACAAGGTTATCTGATATAGTCAAGGAGTGATGTGTTAAGAATTAGTGCACCGCTTTGGAGTGCTGCCTGGTATGCAGTCTGGGTTTCTGACAATTTTACCAGTGTTTGGGCCAGATCTGCATCTGCTTCATTAGAGATCAATTTTTCCAGGGATGATATTTTAGCGGATGCTGATGAATAAGCCGCTTCCAGGCGAGCCTGGAGTGCGCCGTTTGCGCTGACATGAAAGATTATATTATCTTCATCTTTAAGTAGATTTTGTCTATCGTTATTGGCGATGGCCGTTGTATCGCCGTTCCAGAGATGGTTTTGGAGGTCAAGGAGGTGATTAAGAAAGTCGGCTCCGTTCGCAGCATTGGTAAAAAGGCCTTGGGGGCCAGATCCAGTTTGGTTAACTGCAATGACGTGTGCGGTTATAGAGAAGCCATCGGCAATATCAAACTCAGGGATTGTGCTTGTTGGTGGGTTATAAGAGACCTGGGTTGTGATTGATGTGACGAGGCCGTTCGAGTCAGTACCATTTATTACGAAAGGTGCTGTATTTGATTGAGTACCAGAAAAGATGTAATTTCCATTATGTTTTGAATTTCCGATTTGTACGGCTTGTTGAATAAGTTGTGAAATCTCTATCGCATAAGCCCGGAGTTCATCTTTAGATTTGGTAGAGTCAGCTGCTGTAGCTATTTCGTTGGCGCGATCTGATATTTTTTTAAGGGCTTTGATAGAGTCATATGAAACTGTGGCTAATTCTTTTAGAGCCGAGATATTCTTTTGATACTGGCTAATGGATCGGGATTCATCTTGCATATCTTTGATACGGCGGACAGCGCCAGGATCATCTTCTAGATACTTAACTTTTTGGCCTGTTGCTGCCTGAGTTTGCAACTTATTCTGTCTGGTTGTTAGCAATTGCAGTTGATCGATAAGTGTATTTGGAAATGTATTAGTTGTTACTCTCATAGTGGTATTATTTTTATCGTTTTAGTGACATGACTGTATCTAACATCTCGTCTAAGGTATTGATAAATTTAGCCGAAGCCTGGAATGCCCGTTGGTATTTCATGATATTAGTAATTTCTTCATCCAGTGATACTCCGCTTATGGAGTCACGTTGCTTCTTGAGCAGGCTTTGAACGACCTGTTGATCATCATATTGGTTATTTGTGGTATAGAGTGCCTGGCCTAAAGAAGCTGCGATTTGATTATAGCGTTGGTTAAAGGTCTGGTTATTCAATGATGCGATTGGTTGGCTAACTAATCTTGCAATTTCCAATGCTTTGGAATTATCGCCCGGTGCATCTGGAGTTCCTGCCGCCTGGATGAGCGATGGGTTCTCAACGAGTTTTTGATTAACTTGCATTGAACTGGCATCTGTGCCTTCGAAAAAGAGCTCTCCGGTAGAGCCGGTGAGGCTGTAGCCGGTTGTGTGGATTTGGTTGACCTGTGATATTATCTCTGCTGCCAGCGTATTTAAATTGTTTTTTAAGCTGATTATGTCATTGTCTCTGGTGTCGATTACTCCAAATATTTTGCCACCAGTGAGTGTGAGAGGTGTGGCATTGCCGTTGGATGAATCGACTGCTTCGACCTGTTTATTCCCGTTGCTGTCTAGATAAGTTCTTAAGCTGGAAGAAATCTGATTACCTGACACGAGTAATTGTCCTGAAACAGAGATATCGACCATGCCATTGCTCTGTTCGGCTGTAGTGATATTTATCAATTGGGAAAGTTCTTCGATTTTAGCCTGGCGCTGGTCTCTGAGGTCATTAGCTATACCGGAGCCTACCACTTCAGAGTTGAATATCTGGTAATTTAGTCTTGCAATCTCTTTTAATATCGTATTGGCGTTGCTGAGGTATTCTTCCACAGAATCATTTAACCCGGTAATAAGCTGGGAAAGTCTGTTATCAACAAGATTGAATCTTGAAGCTAGGTCTTGGGCTTTTATGGTAAGGATTTGGCGTTCAGACATGGATGTGGGTGAGGTTGCTACCGACTGGAAGGCATTGAACAGGTCGGTTATCCCTTCGGCGATGCTATGGAGTGAGCCTGAGCCCTGGGCAGCGGCTGTGCCTTCGGCTCCTGAGGCGAGCCGATCAATCTCATCTCCAAGGTCTGACTGAGCACGTTGCAAAGCGTTTTGTCGGGATTCAAGGTACCCGCTGATACTTAATTCATTCTGGATCTGGCGATCTATCAATGCATCGCGGACTTGCATAATAGCCACGGCGTCGACCCCTGTGCCCTGGCTGCCGATCTTAGTTTGGAGGGTGACAGATGATTGTATCGCCAGACGTTGGCGGCTGAATGCTGGATTTGATATATTTGCTATATTGTGTCCTGAGATCTCGATGCCCTGACTTTGTGTCTGCATCGATCGTTGTCCCATATCTAATGCTCCAAATAATCCAAGCATGATACCTCCAATTGTTCAAACTTAACCAATTGCTTCGTAAAGGGGTTTGTTTTTTATTTCTTCTGATTTAAGAGTGCCTGCTCCGTTATAGACGGTGGTAGTTTCAGGCTTGATTAATGAATTGATAAATTGTTGCATCAGCTCCAGTGACCTTTTAAGGAGGAGGTGATTTTGTCTAGCCCGTTGTTGGACTTGAATAATGAGTTTGTTATTTTCTTCTACGAGGGCCTTGACTAGTGGTCGGTATTCTTCTGGCATTAAAGGGATCAGCTCTTCGAATGTGGTTTTATCCGGTTTACCTATTTTTCTGGCAAAGTTGATTCTGCAATTTTCTCTGTGTTTTCTTGCCTGAGCAACAATAGCGCTTTGATCGTTTACTGCAGAGACAGTGGCTATGATATCATCTGATGCCATAGCCAGAATGACCTCTTGTTGATGATCCAATCTGGCCAGTAATTCGCCATATTGTTTTAATTCTTCACGCAACGATTCGATAAGTTTATTTAGATCATCTATCATTTTTTCTTTCTGGTTTAGGTTGGTTTTCTAGTTTAATGTTACTTGTTAACTGTCTTTCAAAGGTTTGAGCTATACCGAAAGAACCTGATTTACTGATATTGTCCGCCAGTTGATTTATGATCAAATCTTTATAAATTTCATTTGCAACTGACTCATCACCTGTTAATGATGGTATCGGCGTTTTCCATGTTTCCTTAAGTATTTCTTTTATGAGAATAGATTCAAACTGTCTGCTTACTTCTGCAGCTTTCTGTTCTGGTGTAAGTGCTGTGGATTCGGCCAGTCTGTCTAGCGGGACGTCCCATGGTTTGACTACTCTTTCTATGGGTGTGATATCCATAATTATTTTAGTATTAATTCTGCCTGTAATGCGCCGGCTTGTTTCATTGCCTGAAAAATAGCCATCATATCTCTTGGGGTTACGCCGAGAGAATTGAGTGCAGCAGCTACTTTTTCTACTGTTGGTAGCTCCGGTAGGGCAATCATGGTTCCTTTAGGTTCAGTGGCTTTAACTTCGGTTTTTGGTGTTACTACAGTGGTCCCTGTTTGGCTTAGTGGTTGTGGCTGTGAAACGTCAAATGTTGTAGCTATATTAATTACCAGGTTCCCGTGTGAGATGGCACAATTCGAGATATGGATTTTTGAATTAGCCACAATAGTCCCCGTTTTTTCATTGATAATAATACGTGCCGGAGTGTCCGGAATTACCTCGATTGATTCAAGTGCAGCTACAAAGTCGACAACGGATTTTTTGTATTCAGGTGGTACTTTGACTTTTATTGTGGACGAATCGAGGGCTTCAGCTAAGCCTTCGAATTGTTTATTAATTGCCGAGGCGAGTCTGGCAGATGAAGTAAAATCGGGTTCCCTTAAGATCAGCTGTACAAAACCTTCATTTAAGATATCAGCTGGTATTTCGCGCTCTACGATTGCGCCGTTTACAATCTGGCCTGAAGTGGGATGATTTTTTGTAACCGATGTTCCGCCCTGGCCTGCTGAGAAACCGCCGACAGATACCGGGCCCTGGGCTACAGCGTAGACTTTGCCATCAGCACCAAATAGCGGTGTTTGCAACAGGACCCCGCCTTGAAGCGATTTCGCATCGCCCAGGGATGCAACCTGGACATCGAGTCGCATCCCGGATTTCATAAATGCAGGGATGTCAGCAGTTACAAGAACCGCTGCAACATTTTTTGCCTGTAATGTTGTCGATGGAACGGTAATGCCGAATCGCTGAAGCATATTGGCTATGCTTTGGAGGGTATAGACTGGGTTTTTATCGCCATCACCGGCAAGACCTACGACCAAGCCGTAACCCACCAGTTGGTTGTCTCTAGCGCCTGCAACTGTTGCAATATCTTTAATTCTTACACCTGTGCTTTGAGCGTAAGCTAAAGTAACTGTCAACGTTACAATCAATATTGCAAGTTTGTGTTTCATTGGTTTCCAAAAGATTAGAACGGATTTATCTTATCCAAGACTTTAGTAAACCAACCTTTCTTCTGGGAATCAGTAACTGTGCCCTTTGAGATAAATTGAATTTTCACATCGGCTACGTTGTAACTATAGACGGTATTGTTTGGACTTATGTCTTCTGGTCTGATTACGCCGCGCAATATTACATGCTGGGTTTCTCCAGAAAAAGTGGTCTGACGTGAACCTTCAATAACCAGGTTTTTGTTAGGTAGTACATCAATGACCCGAACCGTAATTCGCGCTACTATCTTTTCACTGCTACCAACTTGTCCGGATGCGTCGAAATTATTTTGCGCATTAAAATTTAGTGCTGGATACTTTCCGCCTTTTGTTAGGAGGCCACTTGCCTGTGGACCATACAGGAAACTTGTTATCCCGATGTCAGCACCGGTCTTTTTGGAGGACTTTGTACTCGAATCTTTGCTTGTGGTGCTGTTTTCCTGAACAAGGATAGTAACAATATCACCCACTGCACAAGCTCGTTTGTCTGAATACATGGGCTTTGAGACCTCATCTTTCCAAAGCGAATCGCCACATGCATAGTGAGCGTAATAGCAAATGCCGACCAAAAGACTAACCTCATAAAACAACAACAACAGTCTGTTCATCTTTTAACCTCCCGGTGAATTCTCGCTTAGATTGTGTGTTTCTTACACGAATTGAATCGCCTTTACCGCCTGGCTCAAGCACTTCGACTTTTAGTCGAATACTCATAGCACCATCGGTGTAAATTGCATCGATAATGTCGCCTCTTTTTACGAGGGATCTCGAGCGGATCTGCCCTGCAAGCAATACCGAGCCCGGAGCTAGGTAAGTGGTCGACTCGACCTCTCCGAAGTCAATTTGGCCCTGGATTGGTGTGTCGCGGAGCTGCAATATATCACGTTTTTCTAATTGGACATCAGCTTCAGTTATGACCTGGCCACGTTTTAAGTTATTCCGGGTCACGTAAACATTAGCTTTGACCTTAATGTTGATTAAGAGTTGTTTGGTTATGCTCCAGTCATGAGTATTTTTTAATTCGAACCGTAAAACAGTGCTCGGTCCAAGTGTCAAAGGTTCAATTATTCTGATTTCTATGGGGTCGTCTGGGATGTTTATTGGTTTCCATTGTGAGAGCAAGTTTAATTCGAGCTCGCCCTTATCTTTAATAAAATCAGATTGTAGTTTATCTTTTATGATTTGGACAATTTCAGGTTCGCTAAGAGAGCGGGTATTTCTGAAAACTGATATTGATTCTGGGGCATCCCATTCCAGATCAGGTAGCTCAGGAATATATTGAGCACAGAAGTTTTTAACAAAACTTGTTTTAAGAGAGACTGTTGTGCCGAAGGCTGGTGGATTGGTTACTTTAACATGTGGGATTACGATTTTGGTATTTTCTGCAGATATAAGTTGGTCCAGATACAATCCGTCTATGTTACAGCCGACAACTTTTTTTATCGATAAGGTAAGTTTATTATTAGAGTTGGTTTTAATAACCTCATGTAGTTGATTGGTTTGTTGGTTATTTAGCAAGCAGACTATGAGAGACTCCACCGTATTGGTATTGGCAAATGTAAAAGTGTTATTAAAAACACCGGTGGTCCCAACCAGAGCCAGTATTAGTTGTAGAAATCGTTTCATCGCTTCATGTTATTACTCATTTGCATCATTTCATCAGCAGTCTGAACGGCCTTGGAATTAATTTCATAGGCGCGCTGGGCCATAATCAGGTTTACCATCTCTTCAACAACTTTGACGTTAGATAGCTCGAGGTAGCCCTGGGCCAGTTCGCCAAAGCCGTTTTCTCCTGGATTACCCATTTCGGGTGGGCCAGATGCTGGTGTTTCACGGTAGAGATTTCTGCCTATGCTTTCGAGTCCTGACGGGTTAGCAAATCGAACTAATTGTACGCGAAATGTTTGGCTGCCAGAGCTACTGGTCAAAGTAACTTCGCCAGTAGGTGAAATTGTTATTCCGGTCGTGCCCTGGGGTATTGGTTGGAAACCGCTCAGTAGTGGCAAGCCATCGCTTGTAGTAATTCTGCCGTCGGATGAAGTTTTCAGGGCACCGTCTCTGGTATATGCGCGGGTTCCGTCTGGTAGTTGGACTTCAAAGAAACCGTCGCCCTGGATGGCAACATCAAGGCGTTCACCTGTATGGCTCAATTCACCGTTTGTGAAAATTTTCGAAGTGGTGACAGGCCGCACACCATGACCAATCTGAAGTCCTGTGGGCAATTGGTTTCCACTGCCTTGGTCGGCACCAGGGGTTCGTATAGTTTGGTAAAGCAGATCCTGGAATTCTATTTTGCTTTTTTTAAACCCTGTTGTATTAACGTTTGCCAGGTTATTGGCTATTACGTCCAGGTTGGTTTGTTGTGATTCCATCCCGGCTGCGGCTGAGTAAAGCGCTCTTAACATAAGCCTGTAATTAGGTTTTAAGTTTATGTATTAGATGTGAGTTCCTGAATTGTTTTTCCCATCCGTTCATCGTTGATTGTAATTACTTTTTGGTTGGCTTCAAAAGCCCTGAAAGCGGTTATAAGATTAGTCATCTCTATAACAGGAGAAGTATTAGACGTTTCTAGAAAACCTTGTTTAACTAATGATTGATTTGGCTGTATTTGCTGAAGTGCAGGATTTAAAGCAAGATAATAACCGTCCGTTGCGTGAACTAATAAAGACGGATTGTTGAATGATACGATATTTAATTTTCCTATGATGTTTGCACCTTGGCTAATTTCGCCAGTTTCAGATACAGAAATTGGTGTTGGATCAGTTAAATTAATCTGGATTGGCCCACCTTCACCCATTACCAGGTAACCTTCTTTAGTGACCAGCATTCCTTTACTATCTATTTTAAAGTCTCCTGATCGGGTATATGCTAAAGAGCCGTTAGGCAGTTGGATCTCGAAGAATCCCGGTCCATCTATTGCAAGGTCTGTCTTTACTCCGGTGGGCTTTAATTCTCCCTGAGCAAAGTTAGTAACAGTTTCAGCTTTGGGTAACGGGACTATGGTCGGTGTTGTAATAGTGGTTGGGGCGTTTGGACGGAAAACGCCACCAAAAACGGAAGAAAAAGCCACCTCTTGTTTTTTATGGCCGGACAGTGGGCTTGCGGCCATATTTTCTGCAATGACCTCTTGCCATTTACTCGTGGTATTTAGTGCGGCTGCAGCTTGGTATAAGCTCACATTCATTCTGCATGCCGCTTAGCATTAGTTATGCCATGGAAGACAACCCTTGGTTTTTTGAGGATTTTTTGTTAGTTTGGCAGAACCCAAGGAAAAACCTGCCATGTCAAATTTGTACAAAATTGCATTTTTTGCCCTGTAGGTTTAGACAGCAGCTGGCTGTCTCGAACCGATCCAGGCAATAATACTTTCAAAAATATACCTGCCGTCAGTACTGCCAAGAATTTCTTCACTTGCGCGCTCAGGATGAGGCATGAGTCCGACCACATTTTTGCTTTTATTGCAAATACCTGCAATATTTTCAAGAGAACCATTTGGATTAGCAGCTTCCGTTAATTGTCCTGAGCAATCTACGTATTGCCATAAGATTTGTCCGTTCATCTTTAGATTCTCGATTGTTTGTTGATCTGCATAATAGCAACCTTCTCCATGGGCAATTGGGATTCTCAAAGGTTTGTGTTTGGGGATCTTACAGGTAAATGGGGTGTTATAATTCAATGTTTTCAGGAAAACGTGTTCACAACGGAACTGGACTGAGCGGTTTCGCACGAGCGCTCCTGGCAATAGCCCGGCTTCACATAATATTTGAAATCCGTTACATATTCCAATAACAAGTCCGCCGTTATCTGCGAAGCGTATTACCTCCTGCATGACTGGACTAAATCTTGCAATGGCTCCGGTACGTAAATAATCACCGTAGGAAAAACCGCCTGGCAATATAATTACATCCAGGTTCCCTACATCTTTTTCAGCATGCCAGATATAACGACAATTTTGTCCAAGTACAGTTTTGATTACATGCATGCAGTCCTGGTCACAATTCGAACCCGGAAATTGTATTACTCCAAAATTCATAACTCAGGTCAAAGGATTTATTTTAGTTCGAACCAGTAGTCTTCTATAACAGGATTGCTCAGTAATTTTTTGCACGCATCGTCTATTTGGGTTCTAACATTTTGTTCATCACCATCAATATCTATTTCAAGATATTTACCAACGTGTACAGCTTTAATCCCTTTAAAACCCATATGCTCCAGCGCGCGTTGGACTGTTTTACCTTGAGGATCTACAACGGCTTTTTTGGGTATAATAACAATTTTTGCTTTCATTTTTTAAATATTTTTGCCTGATCAGACAAATTCAAATTTTTTAAAAAAAACTAAGTAACCCTAGCTTCATACCTATAAGTAATAAAGAAAAAATTCGCTATATTTTTCCTTTTAGATCTCAGGACGAACGAAGAAAAAGACTCTGCTCTGTTCCGACACAAGAACAACTACCTCATCCTCATTTGTCATGCAATGACAACGGGATTTAATATGTAAAAAATAAAATTTTTAATGTTTATGAACTGGCACCGGTTTTCTTGTCAGCAATCCTTGATAGCGTATAAATAATAGCTGCTGGGACGCCAGCAATTAGAGCAAGGGCAATAAAAATCCCAGAACCTTCACCACGTTTACGGATGTCTAAAAAGATCCAAATAGCAAGCAGGATATTTATTATCATTCCCATGAAGAAGCAGAGTTTTATTATTCCTTTGGCTTCATGAAGTGCTCTTGTAAATAATGGCACAAGTGCCTGGACTGGAGATTGCGGTTGTGGACGGTTCAAATTTTCTGGTAATGGCGGTTGAGGCATAGGTCCGAGCCTTTCAGAAAGCATATCGAACCTGCGCATGATTTGTTCTTGTCTTTCTGCTATCTCCTGGATCTTTCTATCCAGCTGTTTTATAGAAGAAACCTTTGGATTATCAACCAAACGCTCACTTACTTCTTCATTATCCTCTATTTTTTCTGCGAAAATCTGAATAGCTGAAGGGAAACTCAAAAAGAGTGCCAACATTCCAAGCAACACTGCCTGGCCTAAACGGTTTATTTGTCTATTCATATTTACCTCCGTTCTTGATTTTTAGAAAAAGATTAAACCCTAAATTTGCCAGATTTAGGATCTCAGAATATTTAGTATATTAATTAGATTCAGTCAATTCGAATTTTTGATTCTTTGATAAGAATGAGATGGTTTGTAATAAAAAGTCTATTGGTACAGGCTTATTGAAGACTAAAAAGGCCGTGGTCATAACCACGGCCTTTTAATCGTTATATTATATTAGAGTTTTAGCGCATTCTATATGAAGTTCTTTCTGCCAGCCATTGCCAATCGCGTGGATCTTTTGACACGTTTAGCTGAGAGACGTTTCCGTTATACACTTTTGTGGTTGAAACTTTCCATTTATGGATCTCAGAGTGTCCGTCCAGGAATGACAGACCGCAAGCCATATTATGGAAGGTGGCAGGCCAGTCAATCCAGACTGGTGTAGAGGCTGCAACTGCAAACCCGGCGTCATTAATACTATCTGGATCTTCATCGATTAGCGCCCAGATTTGTGCTGGATATCTGCAGTCGGAAGTTCTGCCGAATGTTGCCCATGGTTGGTTTCTGACATGGGTATGGCTGCCATTGAGCCATGGGCCGTTGACTGAAAGTGTAGGTTTTCCAGAGTGACCTCCGCCTGAATCAAACGCCGGGCAAATAGTTCCAACAGCCTGGCTCATGGAGTAACTACGGACTGTTGGTCTTTTAGGTGTTCCTATGTTTTTGATATCGGCCGGGCATTTATAAATTTTGTAATTTGAAGCTGTGTATTTGGCCAGAAGATTGTACTGTGAATCTGTAAGATATACCAGGTTTGTGGCTTGTGTTGCGTTAGCCATCGATGCAGAACACCAGTTGTGCCCCTGAGTAGTATTACCATCGTCGGGATTTGGAGGATAAAGATCATTATTGTCACCGCAATATTGCGCTATTGCCAACATCAGCTGCTTTGTATTATTCATACAATAAACGTTTTGAGCCTTTTGTTTTGCTCTAGCTAATGCTGGCAAGATCATTGAGGCCAGAATTGCTATAATAGCGATGACGACGAGTAACTCGATAAGTGTAAAACCATGACTTTTTTTGTTAATTTTAATATTCATAGCTATTCGAATTTAAGTTTGTGAAAAAATTAACTTTAACTTTTTTCATAGTCAACTGTGCATTTGTATGCGCAGTCTTGATATTGCAATTTTAGTTTTACTTGATATAGCCATATCTGGCATATTTACTGCTAAATTATTTAGACATTATGCTAATAAAAAAGGTTTCAACTCATGTTAATAAAATTTTAGTCTATTTTGCAAAAATAGCGTTCTGTTTAGGATTTATTTTTACGGGAATTAATGTTTGGAGCGAATCAAAAAGCATCCATTTGAAGGTTGAAACAATACGGACTACTCCTGTTAGTTCTGGGGATGTCCATGCATTGGGGGTTCAGCCATTATTAAATGGTCTTTTTATAGTGCAGTTTAAAAGCTCTCCGGAAGCAGGGGACATGGAATTGTTGAAAGATTTAGGGATTCGGTTTTTAAAATACCTGCCTGATGATTCATTTTTGTGTGTTGGGACTAACGTGTATACATCCAAATTATTGAAACTTTCGACTATCCAATGGGTAGGGCCTTACCTTCCTAAGTATAAGATCCACCCAGGACTTTCCAAACTTTTTGCAGGTAAACAATCGTCTGAAAAGATGCAAATCCGTGTTCTTTTACGAGATGATGCTGGTTCTTTTTTAATTAGCCATAAACTTGATGTACTTTCTGTAACAAAATATAGATTTGGGATAGTTGCAAATATCAGGTCTTCAGTTGACGAGATCCAAAAAATTTCGGCGTCGGATTCTGTTTTATGGATTGAACCTGAATTCAAGCCAAAATTATTTGACGAAGTTTCTACAAAGATAGTTGCTGGCCAGAGCTCTAAAGGTGAGCATTTTGCTCGTATGCATGAGCTGGGCTTTGATGGCAAGGGTGTGGTAGTGGCTGTGGCAGACACAGGTTTATGCGGCGGCACGCCTGAGACAGTGCATCCAGATTTAGCAGGACGGGTCAGGCAGTTTTTTCATTATGGAAATTTAACTGATGCTGCTGATGAACATAGCCATGGGACACATGTTGCCGGGATCATTGCCGGCGATGGTGCTACTGGTGAAACAGACGAAGATGGATATCTGTATGGACTTGGAGTAGCGCCTAAGGCTGAATTAGTTATTCAGCGAATATTCGATGGGAGTGGGAATTATGAACCGCCACCGACTTTTGAAGTGTTAACAAGAGATGCAACCCGGGCGGGAGCAGTAATTGGTTCAAATAGCTGGGGTGATGATACCCAGGGCCAATACGACCTGAGTGCAGCTGAATTTGATGCGCTGGTGCGTGATGCAGATCAATTTAAAACAGGTGATCAGCCATACATTCTTGAATTTTCTGCTGGTAACGCCGGGCCCGGCGTGCAAACCATTGGTAGTCCGGCAGTGGCTAAAAATGTTATTGCGTCTGGAGCCTCACAAAACAACAGGACCTCGCTTTTTATTTACACAGATGGTCCTGAGTATATGGCAGATTTTTCCAGCCGTGGACCATGTGAAGATGGCAGAATAAAGCCGGATGTAGTTGCGCCGGGTACATGGATCGCCTCTTTACAGTCTGCTTTTGGTTCTCCTGATAACTCATGGCTACCGATATCAGAAAATTATCAGTACGAAGGTGGGACGAGTCAGTCTGGTCCACATGTTTCTGGTGCTGCAGCTATTTTTGTACAGTATTACAAACAGACTTATAGTAATACTATTCCGTCTCCGGCTTTGGTTAAAGCAGCTTTGATCAACTCTGCAGTGGGTTTGGAATCAGAAACATCTGTGCCAAATATGAATCAGGGTTGGGGCAGGGTAGACCTGACAAGATTAATAGCTTCAAATATTGTTTATCAGTTTATTGATCAATCAAGGCCGTTAGCAAATGGTCAAAAATATGATTGGCGTTTTTATGTCGCTAATAACAGCACCCCTTTAAAAGTCACATTAGCATATACGGACGCTCCGGGGATGCCTGCTGTAATTCCTGCATTAGTTAACGATCTCGACTTAGAGCTTATTGCACCTGATGGTACTGTTTATAAAGGAAATCAATTCGGTGAAGATGGCGAGTCTTTGCCGAATATTTCCAGTAAAGATTATCTGAACAATGTTGAGGCAATTTATCTGAGCAAGCCATTAGTAGGTGAATATAAAGTTAGAGTAATAGCAGCCAGAGTGGTTGAAGATGTACGGCTAGATACTCCAGCTATAGATCAGGACTTTGCATTAGTAATATCTGGAGGTCTGGCAAAGACTAATCAGGCTGTCTTATTTTTTAATCGCGAATTTTTTAGTATACCGTCGGTGGCAGAAATAAAACTTTATGATCCGAACCCATTGATCACAAATTCGATTAATTTATTAGTTACAAGCACAACCGAGACAAACGGCGAGCTTATAACATTGACCCCATCTGGAGTCTACGGTTTGTTGACAGGGGTAGTCCAGATTGTATCAGGGCAACCTTTAAGTGACGGATTATTGCAGGCAACAAACGGTGATATCATAAGCGCAAGTTATCATGATATATATCACGACCAGGTGGTGACAGCTACAGCGCAAATAGATACGTTACCACCGCAGACAGAGAATCTATTAATTACAAATAAATTCGGAAAGGTAATAATCTCATGGGACACTGATGAGCCTGCATCATCGGTGTTTTATTATGGAGCTTTTACCAATTCATGGGTTGTGATAACAAATACCCAATTTTCTACTCACCATATTATAGAATTGGGAAATTTATCTCCTGATACAACTTATTACTTTCAATTTGAGCTAACAGATCGAGCTGGGAACAAATTGCTTTACAATGATGGTGGGCAGCCTTTTAGTTTTCAGGTGAATGGAGTGGCTACGGTATTACTTGTTGATGCGTATGAACCAGATGAATACTCCGATCCAATTCCTGTAACTGAATATACTGACATATTAGATGAAATATCTATTTCGTACGATGTATGGAATGTTATTGAAGCAGGCAAGACCCCGGGCCTAACAGATCTGAAACCATATCAACTTGTAATTTGGAGGATTTCAGATAGTTTTTGGAGTTTATTTGGGGATTATTATTGTCTTTCTGATGCAGATATGAATGCACTTAGTAATTATGTTAATCAGGGGGGGGCTTTGTTTATCTCGTCTATGGAAATTTTGAGTCGATTAAACGAGACAGAAGGCGGTCAACGTTTTTACAAACAAGTTTTGCATGTAGATAATTTTAATGAAGATGTTGGAGTATCGGGTATTGTGGGGATAGATAGCGATCCTATTTCTGCCGGTATAAATCTTTGGTTAGATTATTCAATGTTCCCATACGATGAATTCTTTGAGATTGGGCCGGATCTTTCAGATACAATAATACCAAGCACTAATGCTGCACCTGTTTTTTTTGATGTTACAAGTAATTTGCCGGTTGGTTTAAAATATCCAAGGACCGGGGAGGACGCCACTGGCCGCGTTGTATTTTTGTCGATACCATTTGAATCGATACCAAAAGATTCACCGGCTCCAAATAACAGGGCAAATATTTTAAGGAATATAATCTCCTTTTTAGTTCCGGGTATTAATGGAATTGCAACTATTACTTTTGATAAAAGCAAATACACAGTTCCAAGCATGGCGACGGTAGAATTAGCGGATTCTGATTTACGCGGAGCGACAAACATTACAGTAAATGCCTTTAGCGATTTGGATACTGACGGAAGACAATTTGTATTGTATGAAACTGTCAGACCAGGCCTTTTTAGGGGATTTATACCACTGGTGTCGGTGACTAATGAAGTTAATAAAGATTACCTGAGGGTGACAGATGGCTCTATAGTGCGTGTTACTTATTATGATGAATCCAGTGATTCCGTAATCCAGGCCGTTGCTCAAGTTGATACGGCAGAACCTGAAATTCAGGATGTGGCTGCAGATGCAGACTACATTAGTGCATATATTTCCTGGCAAACAAGCAAGCCTGCAGACTCTTTGGTTCAGTTTGGGGAGTCGGTGTTTCTAGGAAGAACATCGTATGATCCAGCATTTAAGCAGGATCATGGCATTTACCTCGAAGGCTTGCAGCCAGATAGACTTTATTATTTCAAAGTTGTAAGTAGAGATGAGGCCGGAAATTTTAAGATCGATGATAACGACAAAAAACTTTATGTTTTTAGGACTTTAAAGCCCTTTGATGCGCCATGGTATGATAATCTTGAGTCGGGTATTACTAATTGGACTACATTTAATAGCGACTGGGGGGCGCAGTGGAAGTTAGGCCCGCCTGACAACGGCCTTGTATCATCGGCACATTCACCACCAAACGCCTGGGGCAGTAACCTTGATGGCGGGCCCATTGATGAAGCTGATTGTGCACTAATTACTCCGGCTATTAATTTAACTGGTGGAAACAGTGCTACATTGAAGTTTTGGCATGTGTATGATTTTACACCAAAATCAGATTTCGATATTTACGAATTTGGTGAAATTTATATTACAACAAATGCAGGGGTAAATTGGGATATGCTTAAAGATTATAGTTACAAAAACTCTTCCTGGGAACAAGAAGAAATCGATATCTCTCAGTATGCAGGAAAAGTTGTGTGGATAGGTTGGTATTATGGCATGTTTAGTATGGATGATGTCCCGAGGCCGGGGTGGTTGATTGATGATGTTTCGATAGAATTAACAAATATACCTTATAGCACTATGATAATCTCAAACAATCTTTCACAGGCTGAATTTACTGTATCAGGGCCATTAACAACAAACGGAACAGGAACATATTTTGTTTTAACGAATCTTTTACCTGGGGTATACATCGTTTCGTTTAATCCTGTTAAATGGTATGATTCTCCACCACCAAGTACTAACAATGTTGAACCAAATGCAGTGCAGATAGTCATTGGTAATTATAGTTTTCCTGATGCCAATAAAAATGGTATTTCAGATTATTGGGAAAATTATTATTTCGGCAGATTATTGCAAGAGTCCGATAATGCAGATCCTGATGGTGATGGCGCGCCTAATCTTGTAGAGTTTCTAGCTGGTACAGATCCCACAAATAAGTTATCTAGACCATTGCTGTTAACTCCCCATCTTCTATCTGAAACTAAATTGCGGTTGAATTTTTTATCATCGCCTGGCTATTCATACCGGTTTTGGCATTCTGAAAACCTGGTTGACTGGCATCCGGTCAGCGATTATTTGCGGGCTGTGTCAACTCAATTAACTTATGATCTAATATTTTCTCCAGGTAACAGCTTGAATTTTTGGAGGTTAGAGATCAAACCGTGAAATAATAGACTGGGTTGTTGCTGATCATTTGTGTGGAATTGGTTGATGGGTTGATGGTTGCAGAAAGGTTTATTAGAAAGGGCAAGGTATAGTAGGAATTTAATTATTTGGGATTGTTGGTATAGTTTATAATTTCTCTGGACAAACAAGGAGCAGCGGGCAGAATAGGCTCCATGTCATTTTTTGAAACAATAAACATTACGGATAGTGTAGTTGTAATTTTATATTTTTGCATAACTGCATTTTTGGGATGGCTAGGCTGGCGGCACACCAAAGATTCAACTGATTATCTAGTTGCGGGACGCAGGACGCATCCGTTTATTATGGCAATGAGCTATGGAGCCACATTTATTTCCACAAGTGCAATTGTAGGTTTTGGCGGGGTAGCTGCCATGTATGGGATGAGTATTCTTTGGTTAGTTTTTTTGAATATATTCGTGGGTATATTGATTGCTTTTGTTTTTTTAGGTGGCAGGACAAGGAGGATGAGTCATTTATTAAATGCTCAGACTTTTCCGGAACTCATCGGCAAGAGATTTCAGAGCAGGTTTATCCAGGTCTTTGCTGGTGCGGTTATATTTCTTTTTATGCCACTGTATGCGGCTGCAGTCCTGATTGGGGGTGCAGAATTTATGTCGGTCGCTTTTGGTATTGATTATAATACCGCATTATTTTTTTTAGGGACAATAGTTGCTTTGTATGTAGTTTATGGAGGTTTAAAGGGAGTAATGTATACTGATGCATTTCAGGGGACTATAATGGTGGTAGGGATGTTACTTTTATTAGGTTCTATTTATTGGAATTTTGGAGGTTTAATAGAAGCTAATCGCCAGTTGAGCAGTTTATCTGACTTGCTTCCACAGTCTTTAAGGGAGATTGGGCATCAAGGATGGACGTCTATGCCGAAGTTTGGGTTTGGTGACAAATCGTATGATCTATGGTGGATTATGGTTACAACGATAATTTTAGGAGTTGGCATAGGTGTTTTAGCACAGCCACAACTTTTGGTCAGGTTCATGACAGTGAAAAGTAAGAAAGAACTAAATCGCGGTATTGTCTATGGATCGATTTTTATTCTTATCATTCCTGGATCAGCTTATTTGGTAGGTGCGCTGTCGAATGTTTATTTTTCGAAGCACGGCGGTTTGTTAAGTGGTGCTGTAGTCAAGTATACAAATGAAGAACGGACGCATGCTTTTATTTGGCTGACTCAAAAAGGCACAAATGGCGTATGGTCAACGGTTAATAATGCAGATGGCAAGCCTAAACAGGTGCCTGTGGTAATAGTCGGTTTACAGGCTGTAGGAATGGTACAGATAAATGGATCGGAAGTCCCGGTTGTTCAAGGTCGGAGTATTTCGATAACTTATGCAGGGGATGTTGACAGAATTATTCCTGAGTATGTGACAAAAGCGATGCCGAAGTGGTTTTGGTTATTTTTCTTACTTACTCTTCTTTCAGCGGCGATGAGTACTTTATCGGGTTTATTCCATGCAATAGGAACCAGTGCTGGTCACGATATATACATAGGGTTTAGATCCGACTCTGAGGCGGGTGGCCGAACAAATACTTTGGCTGTTGTGCGAATTGGTATAATAATTGGAATTCTAATGGCTATAATGATAGCATGGTTTGCAAGGGGCGATGCCATAATTGCCAGGGCAACAGCGATTTTCTATGGGTTATGTTCAGCTGCATTTTTACCGACTTTGATTGGCGGTCTTTTCTTTCGGAGGATGACCAAAGCTGCTGCGGTTAGTTCTATGATTGTGGGCTCTCTGGTTTCAATTTTTTGGTTATTATTTGTTAAGGCAAAGGAAGCTGGAGCGATCGGCCTTGTTCAAATAATTACTGGTGGTGCTCCAAGTATTTTATGGAATCATCCGAATTGGCCGGTTGTTGATCCGATAGTTGTTGCGCTCCCGTTATCGGCTTTGACTGCTGTAATAGTCAGTTGTTTTACCAAACCGTTGGATGAAGAGCATCTGAGACTCTGTTTTCCTGAAGATTAAAACTGTAGATAAAGCGTAAATTTCCTGGACACCGGGACAAAGTTTTTAGCGAATCATGGTTTTGATTTTCTGTCTTGTTAATGCGATTTCATCGGAGTAACTAATATCTATGGCTAATGTAAGACGAATTTTTTTGTTGGAAAGATGCAGAGTTGCTTTATTGATAATTCTTTTTTCGATTAGTACAAGTCTGAGCATTGGGGAGCAGACTTATAAATTTGATGGGTCCATTCCCAGGGATGTCCTGGAGCGCTATTTAGCACGGGCAATCACAATGCAGGACCTTTGCACGGGTATTGGAAATGTTGATGATAATATTCGTTTTCTTACAAATGTAGGGGCAAAGTTTGTGGGTAGAGCAATGTATATGTGGGGAGGTGAACAAAGAATTTTGAATCCAGAATTTTTAAGGCAGGCTAAGGAAATAGCAGAGCGTTGTCATAAAGCTGACCCGGATATGGTATTACAGGGGGCGGTTTTTGAAAATGTGACTGAATTAGTTAATAAAATTCCTGTGCCTGATTGGGTTTTTAAAGAATTTGGATTGGAGCCTGTTCAAAGGAATTTTAGTTTTGATGACATGGTTTTTGTTGATGGCAACAAAAATCGGCGTGGTGCTGTTCCTGATATAAGCCGGTTAGAGACTCGATTATGGTTTTATTATCTGGCTGTTTCTTATATTAAGATTGGGATGGAAGCAATACACTTTGGGCAATTGGAACTGGTAGGACGTAATGACCCTGAGCGCAAGCATTGGTGGGATCTGATTCAACGGGTAAGGAATTATGCAAGCAAACATGCCAGACGGCATTGGGTTATTTGTGATGCGCATGTTCCAGGTGGTGGTGCAGTGCTAAATGGTAAGCTGTTATTGGATTTTCACTCGTTTCCGCTCCGTCCAAAGGAAGTAGCCGGAGACCCACAAAAAGCTGTGCTAGAGGTTGGTTTTTTAGATAGTATCTATGGCCGCAGTAAAGGCGGAATAAGTCCAAGCGGCTGGGCTTGTGAGCATTTACCGTATTTGGTCGAGTTGGACAACTGGGGTGCTTCAAAGTTTGGCGGTAAGCAGAGCCAGACCCCAAAGCCCACGATCTGGATTTGGGGATATGACGAGATATCGTGGTTCGCGCATCAGCCTGAGTCGTATCGAAATGAATGGTTATGGTATGCCTGGAATTGGCTGCGAGAACATGATACAAATGGATTTTTGCAGATGCCAGGAAGCCGTGTGTTACATGACGGACCAGTAACGGAAGATGGTAAGAAGATCTGGTGGTACTTTGCAAACATGAAAAGCAAAGCTTGTCCGGAGGGTTTTAATCAGGAATTAACAATAAAAGATATCTGGCAGAAACAGCCCAGATAGTTTTCAGAATTAGCGGCAAATAAAATTTTAAAAAATAATCGTAATTGCCTTAGATTATTCTCAGCATGTATGAAGACACAAGTTGTTGACAGGGGTGCTAATTATTATGTTTTTTTCGGTTTTATTATCGCCTTATTTATATTTGTTGGCTGTACAACTACTAGAGATTTTCGATTTATTTACAAAGATTGCGTCGAAGCGACTGTTGAGATTCTCGTGGATGGGCGGTTAGAGGGGTCTGGATTTTTTGTGGGTCCCGATGGATCAATTGTCACAGCTGCACATGTGATTAAAAGTGGCAAAAGGCTGGAAGCTCGCACGATGTTGGGCAAACAGATTGGGGTCAGAGTAACTGGATTAGATTTAGGCTCAGACCTTGCGCTATTAAGTCCAGTACAACCTTTGCAGGTTACTAAATTTTTACATATAGCTGACAGACAGCCTGGAGTAGGAGAACGAGTGGTTATGATTGGAACTGCACTTTTTAGACATAACTTGATTTTACCTGGCTGGGTTGCTAGAGATGGCCTGACTTTTGAGTTTTCGCCTCCGTTTGAGGAGTATATTCGTGTTTACCATGTTGCTGCTAATACCCCGCCGGGGACTTCCGGAGCTTGTTGGTTGGATAGTCATGGCAGAGTCGTGGGAGTGCAATCTGGCATGATGACGTTAGGCACATCGGCTCAGGGCCTGGCTTTTGTGGCGCCTTTGGATTCATTAAAACAATTAGTCCAGAATAAAAAGAATAGATCAACGAGTACAATACGTTGTGTTGTTGAGGAGCTTTGGGAACAGCAACCGGATACGATAAAAAAATTTCCTGAATCCGCCAGAGGTGTAATTGTTGCAAAATTAGCTAACGGTGGGCCAGCGGAAAAAGCTGGGCTCAAAAAAGGAGACTTGATAATCAGCGTAAACGGGATTTCTGTTCAGAGGCGAGATGATTTTAATGAACTGATTCGCAGGCAAGCTGTTGGTACTTATGTAAATCTAGAAGTTAGTTCTCCGGGATTTGCAGAAAAAAAGATTTTGAATGTGCAGGTACAATCGTTAGAGGAGATATTGAAGTCTGAATTTTCCTGGAGTTCTTAACGCTATAAGGATAAGAGATTAACGCTTTAATTGGCAATATGCATTTTTTAAAGGGCTTTGAAGTTTTCAATTAAGGCTTAAAAAAAGTTTTGAAAGGTCTTGCCTTAAATAATGGATAGTGGCAAAGTATTGGCAGTAGTTGATTAACTGCAACTACTCAGGTGGCTGGATAGCTCAGTTGGTAGAGCAGAGGACTGAAAATCCTTGTGTCCCCAGTTCGATTCTGGGTCCAGCCACCATATTTGTTTATCATAAAATTAAACTTTTCTGGAATTTAATCGGGGTTTGCTTTATTCTTTTTGAGCGAATGAAGTTCTTAGATGAATATCGGAATCCTGAAGAAGTCAGAAAGGTTAGCAGGGCTATAGGTCTTCTAGTTTCCAGGGAATGGACTATCATGGAGGTTTGCGGTGGGCAGACGCATTCAATATTGAAGTATGGCATAACCGATATATTACCTGAAAAAGTAAAATTGCTCCATGGGCCAGGGTGTCCTGTTTGTGTCACGGCTATTGAGTTGATTGATAAAGCTATTGAGTTAGCACTAAGGCCTGATGTGATTTTATGTTCATTTGGTGACATGTTGAGGGTTCCTGGTTCGGTGACAGATCTTCTTAGTGTAAAGGCCAAAGGAGCAGATGTCAGGATAGTTTATTCACCTTTGGATGCGGTAAAGATTGCTGAATTACAACAAGACAAGGAAGTTGTTTTTTTTGCTGTTGGCTTTGAAACCACGGCTCCAGCAAATGCCTTGGCAGTCTTGCAGGCTGAAAGAGCTGGACTTAAAAATTTTTCGTTATTAGTTTCGCATGTGTTAGTTCCACCAGCTATTGAGCTCATTTTATCTTCACAACAAAATCGTGTGAATGGATTTCTTGCGGCAGGGCATGTGTGTACTGTTACAGGGTATCATGAGTACGAACGGATTAGTTCTATATACAAAGTGCCAATAGTAGTGACCGGGTTCGAACCTCTTGATATACTGCAAGGACTTTATAGATGTCTGAAGCAATTAGAAGAAGGAAAGGCTATGGCAGAAAATGCCTACGGCCGCTCTGTGAAACGTGAGGGTAATATTCAAGCAATGGCAATAATACGTGAAGTCTTTCATATAGTAGATCGTAAATGGCGAGGCATTGGTATTATTCCATCAAGTGGTTTGGGCTTATCCCCCAGGTACAGTAGATTTGATGCTGAATTAAGATTTGGGTTAAAAGGAGAACGGACCTTTGAATCTCCTGATTGTATTGCAGGTTTGGTTCTCATGGGCGCTAAGCGTCCGGATGAGTGTCCGGTTTTTGGGACGAAATGTACACCTGAACATCCGTTAGGTGCGCCAATGGTTTCTTCTGAAGGCGCGTGTTCAGCCTATTACAGATACAAATCTGTTAAGCCTGGGCATGGTTAGGCGTTAAAAGAACGAATTTAAAATTTATTAAAACTAAGAATACCTATGCAAGTTGATTATACACGGAGAAAAGCTGTCATGGGTAGGTCTCTAAAGCTTGGACATTGTGTTTGTAACCCAAAACAGCCTTGTCCTTGCGATAATTTTCGTAATTTTAACATATGCACTTGCGCGGGAGAAAAGCTTCCACAAACATCCGATCGGATTTCATTACTCAAATATGTAAAAAAAGCAGGATGCACTTCTAAGATAGGTTTGGGTGACTTAAAACAGATTTTAAACCGACTTCCTCAGTTTGATAATCCCCGGATTTTGATAGGCGCTTCTGCTGGGGATGATGCCGGAGTTTTTGAATTAATTGATGGTAAATGCATTGTTCAAACAGTAGATATTTTTACTCCATCGGTCGATGATCCATTTATTTATGGTCAGATTGCTGCAGCTAATTCATTGAGTGATATTTATGCAATGGGTGGAGAGCCTTTGACTGCTCTTTCTATTGTGGGATTTCCGATAGATGATTTACCTGGAACTGTTTTGGAGGATGTTTTAAAGGGCTGCATTCAAAAGCTTAAAGAGGCTGGCTGTGTACTCCTTGGTGGTCATAGCATGCAATCAGACGAAATATTCTGTGGGTTATCTGTAACAGGGCTAATGGATATCAAAGATGTTAAGGCTAGAAGTAATTCTAAACCAGGAGACGTTATCATTCTTACAAAGCCATTGGGGAATGGAATGATATCCTTTGCTGCGCAGCTTGACAGATTAGAAAAACGGTATCTTGAGCAAGCAACATCGTTTATGACCATGCTTAACAGAGAGCCATCATTATTGATGAAAAAGTATGGAGTAAACGCATGTACTGATGTTACTGGTTTCGGCCTGTTAGGGCATCTGGTTGAAATGGCCAGGGATAGCCGGGTAGTTGCTGAGATAGATCTTGCAGCTGTTCCGGTCCTCGAAGGCGTGCGTTTCTGTTTAGATAACGATCTTTTGCCTGGTGGTATTGAGAGAAATCTGGAATATACTTCTGCTTGGGTAAGGGTGCATGGAAACCAGGATTCCAAAGAACTGAGTGTCCTTTATGACCCGCAAACCTCAGGTGGTTTATTAATTTCCATACCAGAAACGTTTGCCCGGGATTTTATTAATGAACTTTTAAATCAAAATGTAATTGGCGCATCGATAATCGGAAAAGTAATTAAACCTACAGATGAGTTGCCTGATGGAGGTGTTGTGATTATGAACAATCAATTGAATAATATTGTTACTCAAAACGCAGAAGATAAAAATTATTGTAAGCCAGTGGCGAATCTTTCAGTTGATAAAAAGGAAGGTGCTAATGATCAGCCTTGTTGTTGTAGTAATTCAGGATCTCAAACTAATGGGGGCGATCAGCCTTGTTGTGCTAGCGCACCGCCAAGATTGGATGAGGGTGTTAAGCATGGAGAAGATAATTTAGCACAAGAAAATTTTCTTAAGTTTATGACAGTTGCAAACCAAGCCGGAGCGCTTGATGCAAGGACGAAAAAACTAATTGCGATATCGCTTTCTGTTGCTCAACGTTGCGAGCCATGTTTAAAAGCACATTTAAGTTCAGCTATGGCTATGGGAATATCCAAAGCCGAAATCGATGAAGCGGCCTGGTTAGGAATAGCGTTTTCAGGTGCACCTTCAATGATGTTTTATAAACAACTGAGCAAAGAAGTTTATCTCAAATAGTAACGTCGGATCTGGATACGTTTTATAAACTTAGACGCCTTTTTATGAATATACAAGTTCATCAGAAAGTAACTGATCTGTTAAACGGTTATAGACAGGCGCAGTTAATAATAACTGCCGTTAGGTTAGGTCTGTTTGATCTATTGGGCAAAGAAGCCAAAACTACAGAGCAACTTGCGTCGGAACTCAGGGTATCGCATCGAGGGATTTGTATATTATGTGATGCACTAGCTGCGGTTGGGCTTTTGATTAAATCTGGCTCAAAGTATCGGCTTCTTGATGCTGCAAGAGACATATTGTTGTCCGATGGTTCTGCAACAATGGTGCCGTTGATTCGTCATGCGGCATTACTATATGCGAAATGGGGGAGGCTTTTTGAAGCTGTTACTACAGGAAAGCATGTTGACTCAAGTGTTATTGATTCGCAACTTGTCAAAGAAGATAATTTTGCGATGGCGATGGCATCGGCAGCGTACCCAGTGGCCAAAGAAACAGTAGATATGTTAGATTTATCAAATGCCAGATCTTTGCTAGATGTTGGTGGGGGGCCAGGAATTTACGCCATAGAATTTGCACTTAAGAATCCTGAGCTAAAGGTTTATCTTCTGGACTCGAAAGAAGCTATTAAGGTTGCTGAAACGAATATAAAAAATTCAGGAGTTTCTAACAGGATTATATTAGTCGAAGGTGATGTTTTTAATTATAAACCTCCACACGAATTTTGTGCCGTTTTTATGTCCAACGTTATTCATCAATATGGGTATGATCAGAACCTAGCTCTGGTCAAACGATGTGGCTCGTTCTTGCGAGGCGGGGGATTGCTATATATAAAGGATTTCGTGCTTGACGATGACAGAACATCACCTTTACAAGCCAGCCTTTTTGCGGTTAACATGTTGGTAAACACAGAGAATGGTAATTGCTATACAGAAAAAGAGATTTGTGAATGGATATTGGCCTCTGGGTTATTTCCGGAGAAAACAATACATTTGTCGTTACCATCTAAAATTATAGTAGCGTCGAAGAAGTAGGAACGCAGATTTTTTTATGGACAGGGAAATATGAATTTGTAAATATTCAATTGGTATGAGAAACAGGAAGTGTAAAGGAAAAATTCTTATCTTCTTAGGTTTACTGGTAATCCTTTTTAGTGATGTTCATTCAAATATTTATGCTAACTTGCAATGGGACAAGCAGTATCAAGAAGTCATTGTAAGCAACACTAATTACGAGGCAAGGTTTACATTTGTTTACACAAACCAGGGCAATAGTTCAATCACAGTCAGAAATATATCAACCTCATGTGGTTGTACTACTATAGTTGGGCCGGCAACGCCGTTTACCATTTTACCGGGGCAGACTGGCTACGTTGAAGTGGTGACTGACATTTATGGTAAGGAGGGTGAATTACACAAGTTATTAGTTTTAGATACAACTGAAGGTTTTAATGTTTTAAGGGCATCGGTAATAATAAAAAAGGAGTTGAGTAGTGTTGCAAATACGAATTATCATAGTGCACCTGCGAGTGATAAAAAGCCTGATGGCTATGCTATTTTTAAGGGTGAGTGTGTTAAGTGTCATGTAACTCCGGCTGTTGGTAAAACTGGTAGTGAGTTATACAACCTGGCTTGTGGAATTTGTCATAACACAAACAGACGTGCTACTATGGTTCCGGATCTTAAGGAAACTTCCAGGAAACACGATTTAGAATGGTGGCGAGCATGGATAATCTATGGTAAGACTAATTCCTTGATGCCGGGATTTTCAAAGGTCTCTGGAGGTCCACTTGATGAAGGCCAAATAGAATCTTTACTGGAGTTTGTTAAGAAGGAGTTTATGCCGGAGGAAAAGTAGGTCTGATTTTAGAAATTTGTAGATTGTTGATGGTATAAATCATGGCGTAAGGTTTCTGTTAATCTTTGTTTGATATTTATTATTTCAGAAGATGATGTGATTTTTTCTCCTTTATTATTTGTGACATAGAAACTGTCTATTGCTGCGCCTTTTTCTGTGGTTATCTTTGCAATAAAAATATTTAAGCCGAGTTCACTGAGGGTTTTTGTGATTAGATAAAGTAGGCCCAGTCTGTCTTCTGTTTCAACATCAATAATAGTGTAGCTAAGCGATGACTCGTTATCGATTTCAACTGTCGTTGGAATGTGGATTTCATCGATGTATCCCAGAAACATATGGTTTTGGGGTTTTAAGTCAATATTAAGGATTTTATCTGATTGAGTAGTTAGTATTTGTTCGAGTGTGTTTTCAAATTTTTGGGATTGCATGTTTCCTGGTATAGAAAAATCCCCGGCTGATACGACGAAGAATTTGTCTATGATTATATTATCAGTTCTACTAAAGACATGGGCACCAAGGATATTAAGGTTTGCCAAAGTAAATGCGCCGGCGATCTTATAAAAAAGGGCAGGTCTATCCCAGGTGCAGATACTTACTGTAGAAAATCCACAATGTTCCATTTTTTGCCAACGGACAGCAGGTGCAAGTGGGTTTTTGGAAGCATTGAATTGCTGTTTCAAAAATTCATGCACTAACTCAATGTCTTTTGCGATTTCTTCGATCCCGGTGATCTTGAAATATTGTTCTGGTAGATTATCCAGATGAGCCTGGAGCTCATCTGTTGTTATTTTAAGTTTTAAAATGGGCTGCAGTCTCTCTTTTATGTTATCTTTGGACTTTAATTTAAGCTTACCGGAGTCGTCTTCGCCTTTAAACACGTCATTCGTGGTTTTGTAAAGATTCCATAATAATGATTCTTTGAATCCGTTCCATAATGATGGGCTTGTACCCATGGTATCTGCAAAGGTCAGCAACATGAGCATTTTTAAGTTTTCTCTGGATTTTATAGCTTTTGCTAGTACTCGTGGAGTTTGGGGGTCATTTAAATCCCGGGTTTGGACTAATCTGATCATTGCAAGGTGGTTTTGTACAAGTGTGATAATTGATTGTGCTGCGTTTTCCGGGAGTTGTAGGCGTCGTACGGCCCTTTCTGCAAGTTTAACACTTAGAGGTGTATGCTTCTTAAGGCTATGATCGCTTTTACCAGAGTCGTGTAAAAGCAATGATAGGTAAAGTATATAGGGCTGTTCTACCTTTTGAAAGATGCCGATAAATTGTCGGTATGGTAACTCATTTGAACCTACAATTTTATCAAGCTGCTCTATGCTCATCAGGGTATGCTCGTCTGCTGCGTATCTGTGGAAAAATTCGTGCTGGACCAGACATGTTAGTTTGCCAAATTCCGGTAGGAATTTTCCTAGAATTCCAGTTTCGTGCATTATTCTAAGGATATTGGCTACAGATCCATGTTTATTCAGGATTTCGATAAATATTTCAGAGGATTGTTTATCTTTTTGGAGTTTTTTGGTTACTAAGTTTGCATGTTCCTGAATTAGACGAATAAGCAATGGATGTAGTTTTAACTTTCGTTGTTGGGCCAGTAAGAAGGCTTTAATTATGCGTCTGGGCTGTTCCACAAAAATTTTATCATTAGCCGAAGCCAGTTTACCATCGATTATTTTAAAGCCATCACCAATTGATTGTTCAGTATCTGTATTTTTGGAAAGATTTGCAGGTGTAGCATGGATTCCCAGGGCCAGTCGTTCTTCGACGTTTTTCGTAATTATATAAACATTTCGCATGTGTGTATACAGAAGACGCATGAACGCTTCTAAGCGGTCAACTATTGATTTATTCGTAAAGCCAAAGGCTAATGCGATGTGCGGTTGCAGGTTTTTTGTAAGGACATCGATAGGACGATCAACTTTAAGATGAAGCTCTGTCCGTACGCGTAGCAAGAAATCATACGCCTTTTGAAGTGCTCTTTTTTCAGTTTTAAGGATGAGATTCTTCTTTAATAGTTCGTCGAGTGAGTTAGTTCTATATTTTACCTTGATCATCCAGATTAGATTTTGAAAATCGCGTAAGCCACCGCACCCATTTTTTATATTTGGTTCTAACATACAGGCGCTGTTGCCAAATTTTTCCCGCCTGAAGGCCTGGTCTCGGAGTCTTTCAGCAATATAGGAATCCTCCTGCCCAGCTATACAATGGTCCCAAAATCCTTTTTCGAATTCTGAATAGAGACTGGTTTCCCCGGAAATAAATCTTGATTCAAGAAATGATGTTTTTGTTTGGAGATCTTTGTTTGCAAATTCAAAAGCTTCCTGCAAGGAGCGCACCGAATGCCCTACTTTTAAACCGAGATCAAACAATAAATAAACAATATTTTCATTGAGTAGTTCCCAAAATCCTTTGGATCTTTCTAGCAATGAACCATCGTGTAAGAATAAAAGGTCAATGTCACTATGTGGATTTAGTTCGGCTCGACCATAACCACCAAGGGCGATAATAGCAACAATTGGTACGGTTTTTTTTTGCTTATTAGTATACCAAAAGCAGATGGAATTAAATGCAGATTTGATTATGGTATCGACCATGTGAGCGCGGTTTTTACAGAGTTCAAGACCACTAACATCAGAATAATGGGCTGCCTTAAATTTGAGATTTTGAGCTTTGACGAATTTTTTGATATTCTTCAGTGACTCTTTTGGCAGCAGGCCCAATGGCAGGTCAAAAACATCTGTGTCAAACAAAGAGCTTTTTTTTATGTTACTTATCATGCAATTCTTATGTGTGTCCAGTTTCAGAACAAGATACAAACAAGATTAACAATATACAAGACTCGAACTGGAACTGTGGTAGTGTGTTGACTAATTTAGAAGCCTGGGTTTTTATTTGATTCAAGGAATTGCGGTTCCATTCAATTACGGCTGATTAAATGCCACTAGTCCCTCATGCAATCAAAGTTTTCAGGGTTATTCAATAATATCCAGGTCCTAATTTCATCACACTTCTATTAACCATCTTCGGTTCAATTAAATTGCAATTTCCGGGGTTTTAGTTGTTATGAGTATGGACAATTTGATTCGCTCAGAATTTAAGTTTATTTTGAATCTTTCGTTCGTATTAACAATGTCACTTCGCCGGGTATATATTTTTTAGGATTCAGTTACAGGGTTTAAGTTAAATGCTTCCGGCAAATCGCATTTGGGCTAGTGTTTGTTTTGAGAGAACGTTTGGAGAAATGCGATTATTTTTAGAAACAAAAAGTATCCAGATATTGTCTTAATGAGTAGGTGTGCAGCTGACTTTGAGCAAACAATTTCAAGACTAGCCCTTGATGGGCAATGGTTTGGGTTTAAGATCTGGCGGGCAAAGATCTACTTTGCCTGCCAGATCTTTTGAGGTAACAAGGTTAGTCAGATTTTCTAAGTTTTATTGATTCAAGAATTTCCTGGATAGCTTGGGCTTTTGGTTTTATACCTTGATCGCCTTTACCATGTACTCTAATAGATACTGATTCTGATTCTTGTTCTTTTTGACCAACAATGAACATGGTATGGACTTTTTCTGTTTCAGCGCGCCTTATTTTACCCGAGATTTTGTCGGAAGAGTCGTCAATGTCTGCTCTGACGAAATTAGCTCTGAGTTCTTTCATAAAACTCAAAGCGTAATCATGTTGTGCTGGTGAAATAGGAATAAGGCGTACTTGTTGTGGCGCAAGCCATAAAGGAAAATTCCCAGCATAATGTTCAATAAGAAAAGCTATAAAACGCTCATGAGTTCCTAGTGGAGCTCTGTGTATAACTAGTGGTGTTGCTTCTAAATTATCTTTGGTTTTGTATGTTAATCCAAATCGTTTGGGCACAGCGAAATCTACCTGGTTTGTAGCTATAGTAAACTCACGGCCAATAGCACTCCAGACCTGGACATCGATTTTTGGACCATAGAATGCAGCTTCGTTGGGGGTTTCAATATAATCAATGCCTGAGTCTTTAAGGACCTGTCGGACCATGGCTTCAGTATGTTTCCACATTTCGGGGTCGTTTACATATTTTTCGCCAAGTCTTGACGGATCGTGAGTGCTGAAGCGCATTAAATATTTAGTAAGACCAAATATTTTGAAATATTTAAGGTACATTTCATTGACTGCTCTGAACTCATCGGCAAATTGTTCCGGAGTACAATAAATATGGGCATCGTTCATCTGCATGGACCTTACGCGCATAAGTCCGAATAATTCACCAGATTTTTCATATCTGTAGCAAGTGCCATATTCGGCTAATCTTAGTGGTAGGTCTCTATAGCTGCGTGGTACAGCAGCATAAATTTTATGATGGTGCGGACAATTCATGGCCTTAAGGTAATAGCGTTGGGTTATGGATTGCTCGCTATCGTCTTCCTTAAGTTCCATCGGTGGAAACATACTGTCTTTGTAATAAGGTAAGTGCCCTGAGGTTTTATACATGGATTCTTTGGCTAAATGCGGAGTACGGACCCTGACGTAGCCAGCAGCGAATTCAGTTTCTTTGGCTAGTTTTTCAAGTTCTTCTATTATAATTGCGCCCGCGGGCAGCCAGAGTGGGAGTCCCGGGCCAACGTCATCGTCAAATATAAAAATCTGTAAATCTCGACCAAGTTTTCTGTGGTCACGTTTTTTGGCTTCTGCCTGTGCCTTAAGCCAGTTGTCCAATTCGGTTTTATTTGGGAATGCTGTACCGTATATTCGTTGTAACTGTGGATTTTTTTCATTTCCTTTATAGTATGCTGCAGCGACTCGAAGCAATTTAAAGGCCTTGACATTGCCTGTTCTCAAGACGTGTGGGCCTGCGCAAAGGTCAATAAATTCACCTGACTTGTAAAAAGTTATTTTTTCATTTTCTGGAATATCTGCCAGTCTTTCGAGTTTAAACTTTTGGTCTTTTTGTTTTAAGATGGTTTCGGCTTCTTCTCTGGAGGTCTCGATGCGTTCAAAAGGGTGATTTTCTTTAATGATTTTTTGCATTTCAGATTCGATCCTGGGGAAGTCGTCTGGAGTGAATCGGTGGGTTGGATGGTCAAAATCATAGTAGAAACCTTCGTCTGTGGCTGGGCCAATATCTAGTTTAGCTTCAGGCCAGATACGTAATACAGCAGCGGCCATTATATGGGCACATGAATGCCTTAGCCGTTGGATGTCGGTCATTTGTTGGCGTTGCTCCAGAGTTTTCCGATTTTCATTTATTTTAGAATTCTCAGACATAATTCAAATGATGATCATTACAGAAAGACCATTATAACGTCAATATGCATATTTGCGGATAAACACAAAGTTGATATAAAAAAACCATCCTTGGAAAACAAGGATGGTTTGCTTAAGAACTGGTGAATTACTTATCTTCCTCTATAACCACCTCGATTGCCTCTGAACTCACGTCTGGGTGGACGATCTTCCTTAGGTCTAGCGACGTTAACTGTCAGAGGTCTGCCTTGGAATTCTTTCTGGTGAAAGATTGATATAGCTTGTTGAGCTTCTTCATCGGTTGCCATCTCAACGAAACCAAATCCCCGCGATTGACCGGTCATCCGGTCTTGAATAATGTTCACCGATTGAACAACTCCTGCCTGGGAAAAATAATCATGAAGATCATTTTCCGTGGTAGTGCGGTTCAGGTTTCCTACGAATAACTTAGTCGACATACTGTATCTGATTTTCTGTTTTTCCGCCTGTGGGAGCACTGGTGATCGTTCCTGGACTTCAGGTTTCAAATTGCCACCGCATAAAAAGCGCCTTTGGCAATTTCCGGTTCACGCTTCTTCCGCTGACGGATAATTCTAAAATAATAGATTTATGAACAATTACAAGTGAAATTTTAAAAAAATTCATTTGAGTCCGAATCTATTAAGGTTGACACAGAATGGTTTATTGTTTTCCCGGTGGCTAATATGTGGCCGATTGCCATAAAACAGTTCTTTTTGCACTTTTTAGTAATGAAAACTGTTTTGGCATGTGTTAATTTTTTAACCATGAATGATAAAGTTAACGCAATAGAAGAAGTACTGGACGACATTCGATCAGGGAAAATGGTCATAGTGGTGGACGATGCTACAAGAGAAAATGAAGGGGATCTGGTAATGGCAGCTGAGATGGTTAGCCCAGAAGCAATAAATTTTATGGCTAAATTTGGTCGTGGATTGATCTGTGTTCCGACAACTGAGGAGAGACTGAAGCAGCTCGGGATTGAACCTATGGTGGTCAACAACAGGGAAAGCATGCAGACAGATTTCCAGGTTAGTGTGGATGCGGCTTCTGGTATTACAACAGGTATCAGTGCAGCAGATAGGGCAAGGACGATTAAAATTATGGCAGACCCGAGAACAGTCCCAACGGATTTAGTGCAGCCCGGACATGTGTTTCCTTTAAGGGCAAAGCCCGGAGGCGTTCTTCAGAGAGCTGGACATACTGAGGCCGCTGTCGATCTGGCCAAGCTTGCCGGCTGCAGGCCTATCGGCGTTATTTGTGAAATAATGAACGACGACGGGACAATGGCTAGAATGCCTCAACTTGTCAAGTTCGCTAAAAAACACAAATTAAAGCTTTGCACTATTGCTGACTTGATTGAGTACAGACGGCGTAAAGAAATATTAATTGAACGTATCGAGATGGTCCAGCTGCCAACTGACTACGGACAATTCGATTTATACCTTTATAGATCAAAGCTGGATGATAAGCATCACATTGCCCTGGTTAAAGGCGAAATAAGGCCGGATGTCCCAGTTCTGGTTAGAGTACATAGTGAATGCCTGACCGGTGATGTGTTTGGATCTAAACGTTGCGATTGCGGACCTCAGCTGCACCAGGCTATGAGACAAATAGAAAAGGAAGGTACAGGCGTGCTTCTTTATATGCGCCAGGAAGGCAGAGGGATTGGTCTTGTTCCAAAAATTAAGGCTTATAAACTTCAAGAAAAAGGATTTGATACGGTAGAAGCAAATATAAAATTAGGTTATCCACCCGATCTTAGGGAGTACGGTATAGGTGCTCAGATCCTTCTGGATTTAGGAATCAAAAAAATGAGGCTTTTAACTAATAATCCTAAGAAGATTATCGGCTTGCAGGGCTACGGGCTGGATATTGTAGAACAGGTGCCAATAAAAATACCACCAAACCCGTTCAATGCTTCATATCTAAAAGTTAAAAAAGAAAAAATGGGCCACTTAATTTAAAAAAATAAAATCCCTGTGAACTATGCTTAAAAGAGTAAAAATAAAAACTGTTGATGTAAAAGATGTTCGATTTGCGATAGTAGCCTCAAATTTTAACAAAAAATATGTGGATTCGATGGTGGAATCCGCTCTTGAAGTTTTTAAAAAGAACGGCATCAACGATGTTACCGTGGTTCGTGTTCCGGGAAGTTTTGAAATTCCTGTTGTAGCTGCAAAATTGGCGGAATCTAAGAATCCCAGGTTTTCTGCTATAATTTGTTTTGGCGTAATATTCCGTGGTGAAACTACCCATGCCCAACATATAGGTGAAGCAATTAGTCATGCTCTGGCGAATCTGCAGATAACGTCAAAGACGGTGGTTCTTCATGGTGTTTATTTATTTGAGAACCAGGACCAGGCCAAAGTCAGGTGTTTAAACAAGGAGTTCAATCGTGGCATCGAACTAGCACAAACCGCGATGGAAATGGCTAATGTAATTAAAAGAGTTGAAAGAATAATAACACGTCAGTAGCTGCTTGGGCGTGATATTGGTAACTCCAGGATAAAAAAGTATTTATGAAGGCGATGGTTTTAAGCAAGCAACGGTCGGTTTTGGAACTTAAAGACATGCCGACGCCTGAACCTTTAGAAGGCCAGGTTTTAGTTCAGGTGCATGCTTGTGGTGTTTGCCGGACTGATCTTCATGTAGTGGATGGCGAGCTCCAGAATCCTAAATTGCCATTGATCCTGGGTCATGAGATTGTCGGGAAAGTAGTTAAACCAGGCAAGAATGTGACGGGACTGGCGGTCGGCGACCGGGTGGGGATACCCTGGTTGGGAAGTAGTTGTGGAACTTGTGAGTTTTGTTGTGCTGGTAAAGAAAATCTGTGCAATTCTGCAAGGTTTACTGGCTATAATATTGACGGCGGCTATGCCGAATATGTGACTGCAGATCATAGGTTCTGTTTTAAGCTAGACCTGGACTTGCCAGACGTTAATGTTGCGCCGCTTTTGTGCGCAGGTTTGATCGGTTTTAGATCTTTTAGAAAAGCTGGAAATTCTCAAAAAATAGGTATTTTTGGATTTGGCGCAGCGGCTCATATAATTACGCAGATAGCAAGATTTGAAGGTCGTGAGATATTTGCTTTTACACGTCCTGGTGATGCAGCAGCTCAGAGGTTTGCACGCGAATTAGGTGCATGTTGGGCAGGCGATTCTACCGATCGGGCTCCTGTAGAATTAGATGCTGCTATCATTTTTGCTCCAGTAGGCGGGCTGATTCCTCAGGCTTTAAAATGCTTAAAAAAAGGCGGAACTTTGGTCTGCGGTGGAATTTACATGAGTGAAATACCGTCGTTTTCATATGAGCTTCTCTGGGGAGAGCGGGTTATTTGTTCTGTTGCAAACCTTACCAGGCAAGATGGTTTAGATTTTTTCGAAAAGGCCAGAAAAGTTAAGCTCCAGACATCAGTTCAGGTTTTCCCCCTGAGTTCAGCGAACGAGGCCTTAGAAAAACTCAGACACGGCCAGATACATGGCGCTGCTGTTTTAGTGCCATGACTGATTTTATGTCCTTTTGATTTAGTCTTTCTAGCTGATTGATCGTGGGTATAATTATGTGGTTGACTGCTTTTTCTGATCGGATTCTTTTCTTTGTGTTTTAAGCTCAATATGTAACTCTCTAAGTTGTTTGGGGTCCACAGGCCCCGGGGCTTGAGTCATCAAGTCTGTACCTTTAGCGGTTTTAGGAAATGCAATTACATCCCGAATGCTTTGGGTTTTGCACAGGATTGCAACTAACCGATCGAATCCCAGAGCAATTCCGCCGTGTGGTGGGGCCCCATATCTGAAAGCATCAAGCATGTATCCGAATCTGGATTTGACCACATCTGGTGGAAGCTTAAGGACATCTTCGAAGACGAGTTTTTGGACCTCTGGTTGATGAATTCTGATTGAGCCTCCACCGAGTTCAACACCGTTTACAACGATATCATAATGTTGACCTCTGACCTTTTTGGGCTCTGAAGTAAGTAAAGGTATATCTTCCTGGACTGGGGCAGTAAATGGGTGATGGCTTGAATACCAGCGATTTAATTCTTTATCGTAACTGAGAAGAGGGAAATCGACTACCCATAAGAAATTGAATTTATCAGATGGTATCTTTAATCGTTGGGCTGCAATCAATAGTTCAGCACAGTAAAGGCGAATTCGGCCCAGGATCTCACACGCATTTAACCACTGATCTGCTGCAAAGAGGATTAAATCGCCTTCTTCAATATTAAGTTTTTTTGATAATGCAGTTTTTTCTGAATCTGAAAAGAATTTGACGATTGGGGATTTCCACTCGCCGGATTCTACTTTAATAAACGCAAGCCCTTTAGCGCCAAAGCTTTTTGCCAGATTAGTCATTTCCTCTATTTGTCCTTGAGTGACTGAGGCTAACCCTTTAGCGTTTATTGCTTTAATGACTCCTCCGGTCTCGATGGTATTTTTAAAAATCTTGAACTCGGTGTGTTTAAAATCTTCCGTTAAGTCTACCAATTCCAGGTCGAAGCGAGTATCTGGTTTATCAATACCGTAACGGTTCATAGCTTCTTCATAAGAGATGCGTTTAAACGGCACAGGGATCTCAATTCCATAAGCCACTTTCCATAGGTATTGCAATAAACCTTCAATTAGCCTGTAAATATCCTCACGTTCGACGAAAGACATTTCTATATCAATTTGTGTGAACTCTGGTTGTCGGTCTGCGCGGAGGTCTTCGTCGCGGTAACAGCGAGCAAGTTGATAGTATTTTTCAATGCCTGCGACCATTAAGATTTGTTTGAACTGCTGAGGTGATTGTGGAAGTGCATAAAAAAGGCCGGGGTTTGTTCGGCATGGGACAATAAATTCTCTAGCGCCTTCGGGCGTAGATTTGAAGAGTGTTGGAGTTTCAATTTCTAAAAAACCTTGCTTGTCTAAATATTCTCGGGTAGCAAAGGCAAGTTTACTTCGCAGTTTAAGATTTCTAATCATTTCAGGTCTCCTGAGGTCCAGGTACCTGTATTGTAATCGGAGTTCTTCACTGACCTTGGCGGCTGCTTCTGGGTCATCTATCTGGAACGGCAAGACATCTGCTAGATTATGGATCACTAGATCAGAGGCAACAACTTCGATTTCTCCGGTAGGAATTTTAGGATTTGTGGTGCCCTCAGGACGAAGTCTGACTTTACCTGCAACCGAGACCACGCTTTCACTTCTCAGACTTGCTGCTTTATCAAAGGTCTCTGCTGAAACAAGAGATGGATCGAAAACAGTCTGGGTACGACCTTCTCTGTCTCTGATATCTATGAAAATTAAGCCGCCGAGGTCTCTTCTTGAGTGTACCCAGCCGCTAAGGACCACATCTTTACCGGCATCACCCGGCCTTAACTCATTACAATTATGTGTACGTTTCATCAGTTTTTAGTTTTTTAAAGTTTATCCAATGTCGATAGTTAAAAAAACTGTATTGATGTTGAACAGATTTCTCGCAGATTTCAAAAATTTTTTTTAGTTCTGTGAAAAAATAGCAGAAAAGTGCAGGCCGAGTTTGACGGTGACGGGGACTGACCAAATTGGTTTACAGCGCTTGATTTGAGAAGCGGCTTTATCATTAACTGGAGTTTGGGATTGATTTGGGCAATAGTTACAATTGCCAACCCTGGCGGTAGATTGGCTTTATAAACTGGTTAGCTTGGTCGCAATTTGTAAATCTCATTCCCTCAGGGTCCCAGTGTAATTCCTGTCCTTTGAATCTTAAGGCAATAATCCCTAGAAGTGCTATCTCAGTTAATGGCCCACCGTAGCTAAAATTTGAACCTGTAGTTAGTTTTCTATCTTTGCAGGCTTGCACCCATTCTCTGTGATGTCCCGGTGATGAAGGGATACGCTTTGGATTTTGTGAAAGGGTTTTCATGCGCGATCTCGGAAGCACAGTAAGGCCACCAGCACCATGTGAGCCGTAAAGAATTTTACCGTCAGATCCAATTACCAATGCGCCTATATTTGGAAGTTGTTGAGAAGGGTCAAGTTCAGGGGGGCGTTCAGGCCTTGCTGAGCCATCATACCAGTAAAGTGATATTTTGGGTCTATTTCCTTTTGCAGGAAATTCGAAATAGATTTTTGAGACCTTAGGGAAGGTCTCAGCGTGTTTAATTGGGTCGTAATCATTTGATTCTGCTAATATTTTTACTGGCGCATCAAGTTCTAAAGCCCAAAATACGGGGTCAATCACGTGGCAGGTCCAGTCGCCTATAACTCCTGTTCCAAAAGCAGACCAGCCACGCCATTTTCCGGGGACATAAACTTTGTTATACGGTTTGAATTGTACCGGGCCTAGCCAGAGATCCCAATCTAGTCCTTGTGGAACAGGCATGGGCTTATGGGCTTCATCAATGAGTTCAGCATGTCCATAAACACTTGAACACATTGCATGGACCTCCTTTACCTCACCTATGACACCATCCTCGATCCATTCCTTAAATGCACGGATGGAGTTGTAAGAATGTCCCTGATTTCCCAATTGTGTGACCACATTGTATTTTTTAGAGGCTTTAACAAGTTCTCGGACTTCAAAAATTGAGTGTGCCAAAGGTTTTTCACAATAGACGTGTTTGCCAGCTTTTATAGCGGCCATTGCTGCTACGGCATGCGTATGATCTGGTGTCGAAACGACTATAGCATCTAGCTGTTTATCAAGTTCATCTAACATTTGCCGGAAGTCTTTAAAGCGCTTTGCATTGGGAAATCTGGCGTAAGTAGCGGCTGCATGTTGATCGTCTACGTCACATAATGCCATGATGTTTTCAGAGGCTAATTCAGATATATTGTCGGCACCTCTTCCTGCTATTCCTATACAACCTATGTTGAGTTTGTTATTTGGAGTCTGGTTGGCTCTTATTCCTGTCACGAATGATGGTACTACCGAGACCAAAGTTATTAATGAAGTTTTTCTTAAGAAGGCGCGTCGTGATAAAATTTGTGTGTTCATAGGATTTAGTATTTTTGTAAAAGTTTTAATAACTTACTATCCAGTTTGTGACCATGGAAGTCATCGTATTCAACGTCAGCGCGTCTGCTATCCAGGATTCCGAATGTTCCTCTAAAGTTCCAGAGTGCAAACCCCCATCTGTTTTCTTTCCATAAACTTAACAAATCTTCTAGCCAGGCTAATACCACATTATGAGGTGTTCGATTAAAAGCGCCACACTCCCCTACGTGAACGCCAACGCCGAGAGACTGGAGCTCTGTCCAGGGGTCTATGCATCGTTTCTTTAATGTGTTTTTGTCCCATTTATTTCCTGATGGATCAACTAATGGCCAGGTGGGCTCAGACCATCTATCTGATCCCTGTACCCAGCTGGCTTTATAGTGACTGATTTGCATAGGTTGATAACCTCGTGTGCTTTGAGCTATGCCTAGAGATGCCAATGATTTGGCTGGCATTGTTCCCCATTTTAAACCGTCGGCAATGATTAAACGCTCCGGGTCTTCTGCCCTGATTGCTTGCACTAAGTATCGTATAACCCGGAAATAAGTGGATTCAGGGATATCTGGTGGTTCATTAAGAAGATCAAAGCTGAGTTCTTTGGATGAAATACCTTTGTATCTCTTAGCAAAGAATTGCCAATGCTTGGCACACGCATCAAGTATTTCAGAGTCAGTCCAGAGATCTTTTTCTTCCCTGGGAGGGTTTACGCAGTAGCCGGGCGCACGATGAAAGTTTAAGTTCACATGTATTTTGTATTTCTTGCCAAATTCGATTGCCTGGTCGATTTCTTTTATTGTTTTTTCATCGAATTTTTTAAGATCATGTGGTGATGACCAGCAATGGTATGACATTGGCAGACGCACAAAATCGAAGCCCCATTCTGAAATCCATTGGAAATCGGACTCCTTGAAGCTTGAATTTTGAGCTGCATTAAATTTTTCAGTAAGGTTAAATCCGCGCCATCTTGGTAATTTATTTGTTCTTTTTACAGCACTGCTATCTTCCTCAGCCGATAGAAAATTACCAAGCGTTGATGCTACCATTACGAGTCCACTTTTTTTAATAAAATCACGCCTATTCATATTTTTTACCAACCGAGTTTTATTTACGTTTTCAAGATGTGGACGTATCCGGATGGTGTCTTCTTCAAAAAAAACTAGCCGCTCCGCATCTCACGGAGCGGCATGTCTAAGACTTGGGCAAATGCGCGCTATTTTGCCCAGGTCTCTTAAATCAGTCTACATCTGGCAGCCTGTGCAATTATGGCTGGTCGGTGGCTTATTCGGATTAGATATAATGAAACCTTCTCCAGCTGGCCCTGACTCATAATCCAAAACAGCGCCTTTTAAATACACAGCGCTTTCTGGGTCGACTATTACCGAAAGCCCAAAAAACTCCTGGCAAAAATCATCGTCTGCTTTATTGTCGAAGCCCATTCCGTATAAAAAGCCCTGACAGGTAGCACCTTCTACGAATATTCTCAATGACTTACCTGTATGCTCAGGGGATTCTGCTTGAATTGACTTAGTCTTATTGGCCGCAGCTTCAGTTAGCGTTATTATCGGCTCTTGCTCTGGTTTTGTGTTCATTTTTAATCTGAACCTAAACCATATATAACGTGGTGTCAATTGCATTTTTAAAGGATTTTCTCTGGGTCCAGAACCCAAATCCGTGAATTTCAAATATTGAGATACTAGCTGCCGATTATAAATTCATGGAACATCTCAAACCCCCTCAGAATCGTGAAGATGTGGGTTTAAAACAAATTTTTGTAAAATGACTTGCACTCCTTTAACACATAGTTTAATTTCAGCCTTGTGGATTTACTTGGAAATCCTTCGGGTTTTCAAGTAGTCTAAGTTTGGAGTGTCCTCTCGGGTAGGTTTAAAAAGCCTCGGGTTGGTAGCTCAGCCGGTAGAGCAGCGGCCTTTTAAGCCGTTGGTCCGGGGTTCGAGTCCCCGCCAACCCACCAATCACTTAACAAAAGAAAGGCTTAATTACTTGATAAAATGCCAGGGAAAAACGGTAATAAAGCCCACAAGCTGAAAATTATTTTTGATGTTTTTTAAGATTAGATTCTTTTTGTCTGAACTGTTTTTCCAAGGTTTTAACTTTTTGTCTGAGTACTTTTTCTGGAGACAGACCGCTTACAATCATGGATTCAATTAATTCAAATAATCTATCGGCGAACTCCACTTCAGAGGTGTTTTGTTTGTTGTTGAGCTTTTCCGAAATAATGCCAATTTTGTGGGCTTTTTTAATTAATTTTTCTGCTTTCATTAACGATGGAAGATGTTTGGGAATGCCGTCAAAAACAGAGTCGCGTTGGTGTTTAGTGCCTAGTTTCTCAGCTTTTTTGATTTTCTCCCATTGTCCTAATACAGCTTCTGAGGTTTTAATGTTTGATGAACCAAATACATGAGGATGGCGTCTAATTAATTTTTCAGTTAATTTATTAACCACGGTTTGGAAATTGAAAGCATTGCGTTCCAGTGCCAGCTGTGAATGAAAAATGACCTGCAATAATAAGTCGCCTAATTCTTCAATTATTAAATCATCGTCACCTGTTTCAACAGCGTCAATTAATTCATAAGCTTCTTCTACCGCGTGTTGGGCGATAGATGAATGGTTTTGCTCTTTATCCCACGGACAGCCATCAGGAGCCCGTAATTTGGCCATGATTTGAAGTAATTTAGTAATGGATTCACAGAGTTCTTGTTCTTGAGGAGTTTTGTTTTTCATTTGGTTAATATTATGTTAAGTTTTAGAGGACAACCAGGTCATTTCTATGGATAACTTCAGAATTTATCGGGAGTTTAGATCTAATTTTATTTGCATCAAATCTTGTTAAGCCACGTGCGAATTCTGTGCCGTCTTCATCACAGATGCGAACCACTTCACCGGCTTGGAATTCTCCGTCACAACGTTTGATGCCTGGCAAGAGGAGACTTTTTCCTTGCTCTCTGATAGCTTTTTTTGCACCTTCATCAACAATAAGTGTACCTTTTGGATAGTGGAAAAAGGCAATCCATCTTTTTCTGCTTTTAAGTTTTTTTTCCTGGGGGATGAATAATGTTCCTTCTGGTTTGCCTTCAAAGATAAGATTCAAGGTATCCGGTTTTTGACCTGAGGCAATAATCATTGGGATGCCTGCTCTAGTGACTATTTTAGCGGCCTGGATTTTGGTTTTCATTCCACCGACTGATGTTTCGCTTTTAGTTCCATGAGCTAGTTTTACTATTGATGGGTCTGAAATGCTAGCTTCATGGATAAGTCTGGCATTTTGTGTGCCGAAGTTCTCCATTAATCCATCTACGGTCGTCATAATGATTAGAAGATCTGCAGGTAAAAGACAGGCAACAAGTGCGGATAACTTATCATTATCCCCAAACTTAAGTTCGTATGAAGAGACAGCATCGTTCTCATTGATAATGGGTATAACCTTGTATTTAAGAAGGGTAATCAGGGTATTTCTTGCATTCAGGTGACGGTCATGATGCTCCAGGTCGTCATGAGTCAATAGGACTTGAGCGATTGGTATTTTATAATTACTAAAAATTGCTTCATATTTGGCCATAAGAAGTGATTGGCCAACGGCTGCGCAAGCCTGAAGTTCAGAAAGTTCAGTGGGTCTTTTTTCAAAGCCTAAGGCACCCATACCTGCACCAACGGCGCCTGAGGTAACCAGAATAATCTCTTTTCCTTTGTTGTATAAAAAGGCTATCTGGGAGGCGAGCATTTGCATTTTTGCTGGGTCAGGATGCTTTAACGAATTGGTTAATACTCCAGTGCCAAGCTTGACCACTATTCTGTCTGCATTTGTTATATAATTTTCGCGCATGAAGTTTTCATATTATAAGTACGTAGAAAATTTGTCGAGAGTCTGAATCATTTTTGTGGCCCTGGTGAGTTATAATTATTCAGTTAAATGCTTCTTGTTTTGCTTGAACCTGGCACTTTTTAAGGTAATTTATTTGTTGCAATGGTCGAAAAAATTTCGGCCATTTAACAAGAAGTGAGTGGTTATGAAATTGTATCAAATAGGTAAGAGAGTATTACTTTTTCTATTGGTCAACATTTTAGTTGTGTTGACTATTGGCTTAGTTGCTGAGTTGCTTGGTGTAAGCAAACTTCTGCCACACGGCAGGCTGACTCCTTTAATTATTTTTTCATTTCTATGGGGTTTTAGCGGGGCATTAATATCGCTAGCTTTATCGCGTTTGATGGCAAAGTGGATGATGGGGGTACAGGTTATTCCGTCAGACACGCGGGATCCTGAACTTCGTGAATTATTATTTATGGTTCGGGAATTAGCTCAGCAAGCTAAGTTGCCAGCAATGCCAGAGGTAGGTATTTACGAATCACCAGAAGCTAATGCATTTGCCACTGGCCCGACTAAGTCGAGATCACTTGTAGCTGTTTCTACTGGTTTATTGAGAAGAATGAATTCCGATGAAGTTAAAGGTGTTTTGGCTCATGAGATTTCGCATATTGCTAATGGCGATATGGTGACCTTAACACTGATACAGGGTGTTATTAATGCATTTGTGATTTTCTTATCCAGGGTATTAGCTTTTGCATTAGGCCAGGCCTTGCGCTCAAGAGATGATCGTGATGCAACGCCATGGTTTTTGCAATATTTGTTCATAGTGATTTTTGAGACGATCTTTTCCTTACTTGGTGCTATTGTTGTCTGTTGGTTTTCAAGGTGGCGTGAATTTAGGGCGGATTTCGGAGGCGCTAAATTGGCCGGTAGGGAGAGGATGATTTCGGCTTTGCAGGCGTTGAAGCAATTATACGACCCTGAGGTTGCAATGAATGAGTCAAGGCAGGGTCAGGCGTTTCAAGCTTTTAAAATATCAGGCAAGCCGTCCGGGTTTTTAAAACTTTTTGCCACACATCCGCCTCTGGATGAAAGAATTGCCAGACTTGAGGAAATGAACTTATAGAATTAAGCCTCAGAATTTTACTGATTCGCAGGGAAACTAACGACTCTGTTTGCAAGGGCAAGGAGTGGTTTGTGCTTAGGAAGGTTGTTTATAAAGGCTGCTATGTCCTCTTTTATTCTTCAAACAAAGTTCCCAAATCTCTTGAATTGAGATTTATAAGATATTATTCTCATAATAGAGCTTGGATCGCTTATCTTTTGAGCAGCAGAGTATTAGACTGATATGCTTGTTAGAAATTTTATATGATTAAAATACTAGTAGCAGATGACGATTCGGTTTTGCGTAAAGTTCTGAGCAGCTTGCTTACTAAAATTGGCTATGATGTTGAAGTTGTGGAAAATGGTGAACTAGCATTGCAGGCTTTACAAAGGCCAAACCCTCCAGCTATCGCGATTTTGGATTGGATGATGCCAGGCATGAGCGGTCCGGAAGTTTGTAAAGCTATCAGACAGGGGGTTCCTAAGAAGATTCGCACATATATAATAATTTTAAGTGTTCGTAGGGAAAAAGATGACATTATTGCAGGACTTGATTCTGGTGCAGATGATTATCTTACAAAACCGTTTTATCCGGCAGAGCTTCAAGCCAGGCTTAAAGTGGCAGAGCGAATTATTAAATACCAAAACGAGTTGAATCAGTATATTGATGATCTCGAACTTTTATTAAGGCGTCATAATTTGCTCGGAGAAATTTTATCCAAAAAAACCAAGTTTTATAAACCTGTAACATCTAAAGCAACTAATGTAAGTGATTTTGCGTCGGACCTGCAGAGAAAGATCGCCGTACTTTTACCTGCCGAAGAGGTCGACAAAATTATTATATCTATCTTTAATGATTTGGGGGTAAACGAGGCTAAGGTTGTGGAAGATAATAAGGAATTTAAAGCAGACTTTACTGCGTGCTCTCCATTAGTGTTTATAAAGGAATCTATCTGGTCAGATATGAGAGTAGACGTAGATCGGCAGGGTGCTAAAAATTTATTTGAAAATCTAGTAAAACGAACACCCGTGACCGATCAAGAATTAATAGATGGGCTTTCAGAATTTTTAAATATTTTCCAATCCCGAATCAGATCTGGTTTTGAGATGCTTGATATACCAGTTTCTACTCAATTAGTTCCAAGGGGCTCAAAGGCGACTGAATTACAGGACTTAACCCAAAATTATATGGCCGAATTGTGCAGGTTTTATCAGTTTGGCGATTCTCTTTTAAAGCTTTCGTTTCTTTTTTTGGTATCGCAGCCAATTAAGAAAGAAATTAGCCAACTCAAGGTCCTTGATACATTAACTGAGTCTCTTGTATCACCTGATGCTTCCGATGTAGTACTTTTAAACGAGGGAGTGACACTTAATATTCGATATATTCAAAAACTCTCGCAGCTTAGTCAGGAGGAAGCTAGAAAAGTTTCAATATGGGTAATGGAGCCGTCGGTGTTAGCTAAATTCTTCTATGGTGCTTAAATTTTTGAATAAATCATTGCGGATTTAAAGAGATCCCTAGTTTAGGCCAAGCATTTATTAATTCACACAGATCATCTGGTTTCATGTTGCCTTTGATCAATGCTTTGTATGCTTCGATGGTTTTAACCGATTGAGCTTTTGACTCATTGAGCAACTCGATCCTGAGTGCGCCAACGCGCGAGTTAATTAAGTCTTTAATAATATATGCACCAGTCTGTGCTCTGGAATGGTAGATCGTATTCCGGCAGAAAAGATCTGATTTAACAAAATGTTTTTCTCCAACCCGATCAACTAATCTCAGAGAATTTTTTTCACAAGGCTTACCACAATTAGCTCGAGATTGACCTTTTGAAAGGAAATTACAAAACAAACAGTATTCCATATGGAACATGGGCATGTGATGATGAATAACAACCTCAAATTTGTTAGCATCTCCAGTTTTAATAAGATCAAATATTTGATTTGAGTCTAAATCAAATCCTAGAGTAACTCTTTGAACATCATACATCTCCAATAAATGGTTAGCTGCTATTGGATTTGTTATATTGAAAGAAAAGTCCGTTATTTGTCTCAAGCCAGAAAAAATATTAAGATGATCATAATTTCTGGACACAAAACCACTGACAGCAAAGTTTTTAAGTCCTGCAATGTAATTAATTTCCGTCGGTTTACATATTCTGGGGGGAACTATTCTGAGAAAGAATTGATTCCCGGCTAATTGCAATGCGTGTTCAATCATCTGTTTGTTTTTAAATTCCAGATAGATCTCGTCAACCCTGCATTCTTTAGCGGCTTCAAATTGTTCGAGGTTTCGAACCAGGACTGATAGGAGAGTGCAGTTTTTCTGAGATGATATTATTTGTTTGTTCGCCAAAAACCTTTCCTTAATTGGTTTGAATGTTGAGTTTTCAATCTGCCATTTGGGTGGGGTAGACCTTGCTTTCAATATCTCAGAAACGGCATATCTTCGGATTTGATTTAATTCGCTTATAGGCAAAATAACATCCTGAGGTAGATTATTTTTAAAATTACCCAGATGAAATGGTGTTCCACCAAGTCTCCCAAGTTGATTTTTAAGAGCAATGTCTGTTAAAGGATGTTGTCTTGCCTTTTGTAACTTTGATCTGGATTCGACTAAAACGGAGTTTCCAAGATCGTCCTCGACAAGAACAGAAAGTTTTGAGCCAGAACTTCCATTCACGAAAAAATTGAGTGGCCGGGTATAATGTGGCCAGGACCCTTTAAATGATTGTCTTAATTGCTTTTCAAGGGCGGGGTCGCTTGTTTTCCAAATCGTCCAGTTTGGTCTTATTAAATTGAAATCGATATGATTTTTACCAAACTCAAGAATTGTTTTTGAATTTAACTGTTTCACGCTATAGACGCGGCCGCCTGTGCCTTCGCCTGAGCCATTTTCATCACAAAATAAAACTCCATCGCCAGGCTTTATATTGTTTAAAGCCTCTGTTATTATCTGTTTCTGATTTACAGCGAGCACTTTGCCCAGAAGCGGACCGCGTTTGTTTGAAAAATTTGCGTGTACTAAGGCTTTATTATTAATACCTTTAAGCCAACCTGTCCCTAAACCTCTTGAGAAGGCCATTTCAAGTTCGTAGCGAGATTCTGAAATAAGCTTATTAATAAAGGCTTGTTCGGTGGAATCGTTAAATAACCGACCATAAGTGGTTCCATAATTTGTTCGTTTTAGTGTTTGGTTTTTTAAAAATTCAACCGTTAGATCTATAGCTTTGCGGTAGATCCTTGTTACGCTAGCTACATATTCAGGCCGTTTTAAGCGGCCTTCGATTTTTACAACTGAGATGCCTGCACGGATCAATTCTGGTAATACCTCAATTGCAGCGAGATCTTTTGGACTGAGTAAAAATCTTTTGCCTTTGGTTTCGACTTTACGTTCATTGCAGATTAACTCGTATGGCAATCTACAAGCCTGTGCACAAACACCTCTATTTGCGGATCTTCCACCGATTGTTTCGCTTGTCAGACATTGACCCGAATAAGCAATGCATAATGCGCCATGCACGAAGACTTCTAACCCTATTCCGGAATCAGTTCCCAGATTCTGGATAAGCTCTCTATAAATCTGTTTAATATCCTGCACAGAACACTCACGAGCTATCCCCACAATAGAACATCCTAAATTTCTTGCGAAAATTACCCCACCAAAACTGGTGACAGTCATCTGCGTTGAGGCGTGGATTGGAATGTCAGGTGAAATCCAGCGAATCAATCTGCAAATACCGGGGTCCTGAACTATAATAGCGTCTACGCCTTTTTTGATAACATCCACCAGAAGGTCAAACACTTCTTCCAATTCAGAAGTAAATACAAGTGTGTTGAACGTTAAAAATCCTTTCACTCCGCGAGAATGAATAAATTCAAGTACTTCTGGAAGTTCGCTAAAAGTAAAATTTTGCGCCCGCATCCTGGCGTTGTATTTATCCAGGCCAAAATAAACAGCATCAGCACCATTGTTAACTGCTGCACGTAAACAGTCCCAATCCCTTGCCGGCGACATCAATATGGGTGGCTTTATATTCAAATTTGCTAAATAATCGTTACTCACAAGCTATTATTGGCTTTCTAGTTGAGTTCTTTTTAATTATTTTTTACAAGCATCTTTGTCGATTTATAATAGAATTGCGGTATCAACAAGATCAATTTAATCGAAATCCGTGCACTTTCAAAATCGATTACAAATTAATTACAGGGCTGTCTATGTAATTGACAATAATGTATTGAACATTGAAAATAATTGAGTAGACCAGCATGAGTGTGGACAATGTTTTATAACGAAAAAAAGCATCAATTAGCCAACTAATTCATTAACATAGAAAATACAATTCATTTGACATGAAAAATGGAATAGACTATGCTATTTGCAAACATGTTGAATTGTTAAGGGGTATTGATAATTAGTCAGTATGAATATTCGAAGGAAAAAGTTTAATGTCTACAGGTATTACGGATTTACTTTGGTTGAGGTAATTACCGCAATGGTCATCACTGCAGTTGTATGCGCTGGTATTTTTTATGGGTATATAATGGTCATGAACCAGGCTGAATGGTCCGCATATTCCCTGGCTGCTCAATCTTTGGCTATGCAACGGTTAGAGCAAGCGAGATCGTCACAATGGAGCATGCTAGCGTCACCACCGGTTGATGAATTAGTGCAAAGTAATTTTCCGCCACAGATAGAAATTCTTGATATCCCGGTCAAAGGTACAAATTATGTTTATGCAACTAATGTGACCACTATCGTCGATATTTCTACAAACCCACCTTTGAAGCTGATAACCGTTGTTTGTACATGGAATTTTAAGGGTAAAGGGGTCTACTCAAATACTATAGCTACTTACCGGACACCCTGATAATTATCAAAAGATTATGAAAACGAGTAAAACATCATTTAATAGTTCAGTCGCGATGACGATTACTGAGCTGATGGTTACGGTTGCCATTTTTTCCATTGTAATACTGGCTGTTGTGTTGTCACACCTTTATGGATTGAGGTTATTTAGCTGGAGTGAAGCAAAATTAAACGCAGCAGATGGCTCCCGGAAAACATTAAGTTTATTAGTCAACGAGTTACGTTCTTGTAGAATTATTGATATTGGCACAGGGAATCAGAGTTCATTTTATAAACTTACCAATGGTATTCCTCAACAGGGTACAGCTCTCCAGATTTATCCGACTACAGATACTAATTTTTATGTTCGATATTATTTGGATCAGAGTGACAAATCATTGAAACGAATTGTTAGTACCTCAGCAAATGTGATGGTTATTGCCAAAGGAATTACGAATAATATTGTTTTTACTGCTGAGGATTTTAGTGGAAATATTCTTACAAATCCCCAGAATAACCGCGTTATTGGTATAACGATGGAGTTTTATAAGTTACAAAACCCGGATGTTCCTTTGGGGCCCGATTCAGTTTTTGACTTTTATCGTTTTAGAACAAAGATCACCCGAAGGACGTAGCTATGGGAGGCCTTTTATGAAGATATTCAGAAGACAAAACAAGGTTGGTTTAAAATCTTATGTATTATTAATAGCGATGGTGTTTGGCGGGGTATCAGCTTTGATTCTGGCCGGGACAATGACATGGTGTTCTACAACTGTAAGGCTTAATGAACGGAATAATCAATATTTTCGAACTTTGGCAGCTGCAGAAGCGGCAACAGAGAAGGTCTTATCCAGGATGTCCGGTGACTTTGCCAATGGTGGGGAAGCTGTGGTATTTGATAGGTTAGATAACTATAGAACAATGGTGCCGGATTCATCCGAGAGCAGTATTTGGAATTCATTTGTCTTTAGCGATGGCATGGGTAATGATGGTCAAACATACGTTGTGCGATTAAGTACTGCAACGGTTACAAACCTGGATTCTGAATATTCAGGACTTTATGGATTGGCTTCGAACTATAGGATTATTTCAAATGCACGACAGATCTCTTTACCATATGAGATGCAGGCAGCACTCAAGCAGGATGTGCAATTAGCTACCATTCCAATCTTTCAATTTGCAATATTTTATAATTTGGACCTGGAAATAAATAACGGTCAGCCAATGGTGGTTGGCGGCCGTGTGCATGGGAATCGTGAACTTTATATCTGTCCACCAAGCACACTTAATTTTAAGCAATGGGTCACGGCTGCAGGGAATGTTTATTTCCAAAGGAAGCCCGGAGATCAAAATCCGTCTAATTTAGGTAAAGTGGATTTTGAAAAGGGTTGGGATCAGAAAACACCGCCGCTTACTATGCCTGTTGGTACCAATAATTCACCAGAATCTGTATATGAAATTTTAAAAGTACCGCCTTCTGGTGAGCCCGCCGACTCACTGATGGGAAAACAAAGGTATTATAATAAAGCAGATCTGGTGATTCTTGTGTCAAATAACACTGTATTTGCTAAAAGTAAGGGTCGGAGCATTAACTCAACGAACCTCACTTTTTTAAGCACGAATCAGACTTTTTATAATGCGCGGGAACAAAAATGGGTTAGGTCGATCGATATCGATGTTTCAAAGTTGAATGTCTGGATTCAGACTAATTCTGATATAATTGATGCATTGGGAGGCAGCAACAAATTATCTTCCATTTATGTTGCTGATATGAGAACCTTGCCGTCAACTAATCAAACAGGTGTAAGAGTTAAAAATGGCCAAACACTGCCTCCTAAGGGTTTAACAGTTGCTACACCATCACCAATTTATGTATGGGGTCATTATAATGCACCAAATCCTGGCTCTACTAACACTATCAATACAAAACCGGCATCACTGGTTGGAGATGCTATTACCATACTTTCTCAAAACTGGACAGATGCGAACAGTGATAAGAACTTAGATACCTACCGTAAAGCTACGCCTACCACCGTTAATGCTGCGTTCCTGGCTGGCATTGTAGAGACACGCCCCGGTCCGGGCTATAGTGGCGGAGTTGAAAACTTTCCACGATTTCTTGAGAATTGGAGTGGCGTAACATTTACATACAATGGATCAATGGTTGTATTATTCCCTAGCAGGATTGCTACCAATCCTTGGGGCACGACTCCTGCATATTATCGAGTACCTACGCGAAGCTGGTGGTTTGATCTTAATTTTTTAGACCCGACAAAACTCCCTCCCGGTACGCCACAGGTTAATACGGTGATAAGGACTAAATGGGCAGTTTTGGCTCCCAACACAATCGAGTAGTTTAGATCTTCTGCTAGAGTTATCAATTCGTTATACCTTTTTAATAGCTGTCTGCCAGAAAGTGTGTTAAATTTTTTTCTAAAACACCGGTTAAATTGAATTTATTTTATTCTTTTTTTGTCAAATAGTTAGATAATAGCCGGGTGATTATGTATGGGTAGCCTAAAGTTTCAGATTAATTCAGGGAACACCGCGAAGGTCTTGGTGATTAGATTTAAACCCGTTTTGATTTTTATTATTTTTTTGGGCATACTAGCGGGGTCCAATCAGGGCTGCTCAAGCAAGGGACCACCAATTTATCAAAAGCAGGTAACACTTCAGCCTACTAATGAGTTCGATCAAGCCCAACAGGTAACAAAAGATATTGCGGTTGTTCGAGTAATTAAGCCCAGACCTGAAACCATTTCTCAAAAGCTTGCCGAGGTTATAAGACTGTCTCAGGAAGGTGTAACAGAAGATGTCCTACTTGTTTATGTTGAAAACATGGATTTAGATGTACCTGTATCGCCAGATGAGATACTTTATATGAAAGATCTGGGAATTCCGGATCGTGTGATTGCTGAGTTGATCCGCAAATCTCGTAATGTAGCTGCCTCAAAGGAGACCAGTGAATCATTAACAAATGCAGTGGTAGTCTCAACTTTAACAAATCCTGAGTTAGGAACTGCTTCAAATACTGTGACAGTTTTAGAACAACCGGTGCAAGCGCCTCAGCCCCAGAAAACCGAAACTGTAATAATGCCTGCGCAGGTTAATATTTTTTACGATACCTTGTTGCCATATGGCGCATGGTATGAACTAGATGGTTATGGATGGTGTTGGCAACCAACCATAACAATTTTAAACCCTGATTGGCGTCCTTATTGCCATGGTGGTAGATGGATTCTTACAGACTTAGGTTGGTACTGGCAGTCTGATTATTCGTGGGGTTGGATTTCGTTCCATTATGGCAGGTGGCTCAGGCACTCAAGGTTGGGTTGGGTATGGTTTCCTGATACAGTCTGGGCGCCTGCATGGGTCTGTTGGAAGACCTCACCGATGTATTTCGGTTGGGCGCCTTTGCCTCCTGGAGCCAGATTAGGACCATATGGCTGGAGTTATTACGGAGTAGCCGTTGGTTTGGACTTTGATTTTGGTCTTCGTCCTTACCATTATGTATTTGTTCCGAGCGTCCATTTTTGTGATAGGTATCCTCATCATCATGTATTGCCTGGGGCCCAAACAACGGTTGTTTATAATAAAACTGTTGTGATTAATAATTTTACTGTTGCGGCAAACGGTGTGGTTGTGCCTAAAGGCCCCAGCCCTAATAGACCAGAGATGTTGGACTCTAAACCTGGAAAAATAGTAAGAGTGGCAGAAATACCTTCGGCTCGAGCAGCTGGCTCAGGGTTACAACCAGATAAACTAGTACATGAAAACGGGAGAGCCGTTATTTACAGATATCCTCAAGTCGAACACCTGGCTAAAACTTCAACGATTGATCAGAATATACGGCCTCTAAGTATCGTATCACATAACCAGAAACCACTACAACCGCAAAATACTAAGACGTTAGTGGATTTATCACCTGTAGAAAAATCTGCAGGTAGCCGCCTTAATGAATTGCCATCCCGACAAGTTAAAAGTCCCATGCAACAATCAACTCTTTCACAAATTAGTGCTTTAACTTCTGAAAGGCAGTCACCAAATCAAGATTCAATGGTTAATATGGTAAAGCCGAGTCAATCGTCATACATTCCTTCGAATACGAGGCAATCTTCATCAAAAGTAGACTCATCCGGTTATGTGATTTCCAGGACACCGTTTGAGCCTCATGCACAAACAATGCCTCGGCAATTTGATAAAGTAGAGTCCAGGCCTTCATCGCGTGTTATGCCAGTCCAATCGGATAGAATAGAACCAAATAGAGCATATATTCCGGTTCAGGTGCCGCGTCATGAGAACGTTTCTCAAGCAAGCGCTTCTCAGGTTCGGGGGATTACTCCACAGGCTTTGGTTAAGCCTGCTAATAATCCTGCTCTGGGTCAGCCAGGGTACGACGGCACTTTAATGAGACAACAATCGACACTCCCTCAATTTAATAGTCAGAGGATTCCGCCAGTTCAGTCGATTCCATCGGTTATTATTAATCCATCTTCTATATCGACTCCTGTCCAACCTATGCAACAGAGGGTTGTTAACCCATCATCTGTCCAGCCTGTTCAACGGCCTGTAATGCCTCAACAGATAATATCGCCTGTATCTATTCAAAAATCACTGAATGTACCGCAGTCTATGCCTGCTGTTCGTTCTACATTAAATTTGGACACTGCCCCGAGGTCTGCAGAACCACCAGCGGCCAGACAGGAAAATATCAGAAGGAATCCGACTGATATAAGGCGTTGAATTGTGGCTTTGATGTGAACCAGTTAGATTTTATGGATAAGTTGATAAAACCTGTTTTCCTGGCTGTATTTGGATTTTCATTTTTGCTAGCTATAGATATTTGCACACAAGCGGGAACCAATATAATTTTTTCTACCTACTTTGAAAAAGCAGAAAATTATGATCCAGATTATACTCTGATTGGTCAGAATGGATGGACTGGCATTGGCCGTGGAGGGAATGGGTTGGTAAGTGATTATTTTTCAGGCAAGGGTCAACAGGCATATATCGGATATTATCCACCTGAACCAGGCGAGACGTTTTCATCTGTTTATAAGCCTATTAATTTTGTTCCTGTGGCCGGATCTAACGTCACTATAAGGTTTGAGGTTCAGATGTGTATTATAGACTCATCAAATAATTATTACGATGATTTTAGATGGAGCTTTTATAACACTGAAGATCACAGGCTTTTTTCTATAAATTTTAATAATTATAACATGCACATCGAATATTTGCTGGATGGCACAAATGACTTTATATGGACAGGATTAACTTACATAACGAACGGCATTTACAGATTACAAGTAGACTTAAAACCTGATCTGAACGTTTGGTCTGCATTTTTGAATGATTCTCTTCTGGTGACAAATGCACCTATAACAACGACCGGGGCTAAAGTTACTTTGGGTGATATAGATGCAGTCTGGGTATTAGCTGATCAGAATCATCCAGGTAACAATTATATGGTTTTTGATGATTATACAGTAAGTGTGATATATCCAAATGTTGATATACCACCTACTATTAAACCATTGGGTTTTATAAACAGAAGCGATTTTGTTCTCAGGTTGATAGGCGCTCCATACTATTCATATACAGTGGAGTATTCTTTAGATTTAAAAGATTGGAAAAAATTAAAGACCGTTGTTACTCCAGCTGATGGAGTAGTTGATATAACAGATCAGGCAATAACTGGTTCTAATCTTCGCTTTTACAGGGCGCGCCTGGACCCTTAGGCTTGGAAATATCTGATCAAGCAAAAAATCTGTCAGGCCACAGGATTGATATTATGCTTCGAATATTTTTTTGAAAATGATGCTTGACATTTTTTAGATAATAATAAGAATTTTTCGTGGTAATATATGAGTAGCCGGACAACAGGCGTTTTTACTGATAAAAATATTTCAAACGGATACTTTTGGTTTTTCCGTGGATGGCGCCTGCGTGTTCGGCAAAGGTGAAGTTTAAACCGATGACGTACCGCAGGTGGTAATAAAAATCACCTGCGTTTTTTTTTGTACTATAACATTCTAGAAAGGAAAAAATGATAGTCGTGTTGAAACCAAATATTACAAAAAGCCAGGAGAATGCGGTTCTTAAAGAGATTCGCAAGCTTGGCTATGAGCCACATATAATGCGCGGTGTTGCAAGAACAGTAATTGGTGCCATAGGCGATGAACGGACGCACCACACATTGGAGACACTTTTAAGTTGGCCACAGGTAGAAGCCGTAATGCCAGTCCAAAAGAAATACAAGCTTGTCAGCCGCGAGGCTCATCCTTCGAACTCGATTGTCAAAGTACGGGGCCTGGAAATAGGCGGCAAAAAAATTCATATAATGGCCGGGCCTTGCTCAGTCGAAAGTGAGAAGCAATTAATAAACACCGCTTTTGCTGTAAAGAAAGCCGGAGCAACAATTCTGAGGGGTGGTGCATTCAAACCCAGAACTTCGCCTTATGATTTTCAGGGTTTAGGTGAGAAGGGACTAAAACTTTTGGCCAGGGCAAGGGAAGAAACAGGCATGCCTATAATTACAGAGCTCTTGTCTGAAGCACATGTTGATATAGTAGCTGAGTATGCAGATATTCTTCAAATTGGAACACGTAACGCTCAAAATTTCCAATTATTGATAGCAAGTGCAAAAACTGGGAAACCAATTCTTTTAAAACGGGGGTTTGCTATGCGGATAGAAGAATGGTTGCTTGCAGGCGAATATATATTGTCAAACAATAATCCTAACCTGATGTTTTGTGAACGTGGCATCCGGACGTTTGAAACATATACAAGAAACACTTTGGATCTATCTGCTGTTCCAATTGTAAAACAAGAATCGCACTGTCCCATAGTAGTCGATCCCAGCCAGGGATCCGGGAGGGCTGACTTAGTAATAGCTCTATGTCGTGGTGCAATAGCTGTAGGAGCTGATGCATTATTAATTGAGGTTCATCCAAATCCGACAGAGGCCTGGAGCGACGGCGGACAACAGCTGACCCCTGAAGGGTTCACTAGATTAATGCACGAGATTAGCCCTATAATTAAAGCGGTTGGCCGTGAATGAATGGTTTTAAAATTTTAAATTGTTATTCTTACTCTGGTTTTTTATTATTTAGTATATGACCAAGCATTGCTACAATTGTGGAACACCATGGTCACTATCTGGTCAGCCCGGTCGAGAAGAACGATGTATTAAGTGCGGCGCTGACCTGCATGTGTGTTTAAATTGTGTACATTATGATCCTAAGGCTGCCTGGCAATGCAAAGAACGACGTGCAGAACAGGTGTATGATAAAGATAGATCTAATTTTTGCGAATACTTCGATTTTGTGAAACGATCATGGCAGCCACCAGAAAAAGTTAATCCCAGAGAACAAAAAGCTAGAGATGAATTAAGAAAACTTTTTGGTTAGTTTTTAACTTGTCAAATTTTACATTTGGGTCTTAGGATGTAACTGTGTTTAATACTAGACCAAATGCCAATAGAGATTTCTTGAATCGAATGCGGGAATATTTGCCAATGGACGCTTCCATTTGGCAAACATCAATGAATAATGATTGCTTACAGAAAATCGATCTTGATGCTGTTAATGATAATTCATTCTACATAATGGATTCAGAGGCAATGCTTGCAGCTAGCCATGCGATTGAGGATCTTGCATTTGATGAAGCGAATGGACAGTTTATAGCTAGTTTTCAAGATTCAAAAAACTTTGAACCTTTCCGGGAACAATTCAAACACCTTGCGTTAACTATAGATGATGTCTGGGTCCTTACAGCCGGTAAAAAGCCTAGATTCCAGCGTGGACTAAAATTTATTGATATAACAAAAACCGATCTTGCAAGTTTTTGGATACTTATTTACAAAGGCCGCCGTGCTCGAGCTTTAGTGATTGGTAAACAAATAAACGAAACAAATGTGATTCCGGAAAAGAAGTTTCTTACGTTTCTCTCTTTTGAACCTAAAATAATTGATGCTTTTATAACTGACATAGTGGAAATTGCCAGGGATAAAGTTAGAAAGTTGAATGAGTTTTATAGACTTCATAAAATTTACCAGGCCTCAAAGTTAATTGATGAAGCAATTGAATCCGAACGCGTTGCGTTACAAAAGATATTAAAGACCTGGATCATTAACGGTAACAAATGGCAGTGTAAGCGCCTTGAAAATGACCTGAATAATTCTTTCAAGAATTTGGGGCAACTAAAAAATAAATTGTGTGAGATTTTTGGGCATAAAAAATAGTGTTATTATATGATCGAATTGATCCAGTTCCCATGGTCATCATTTTGCCTGGTTCAAAAAAAGATTTTGGAATATTCAGGAGTAAAGTTTAGAATTATTAATATTCCACCTACTGATAGAAAATTGGTTTGGAAAATCACCAAACAAAGATATTATAAGGTTCCGGTCATCAAGGATGGGAATGTTGTTGTTTTTGAGACAAGCGATGAAAGCCAGGTAATTGCTAAATATGTCGACTCAAAACTAAAGCTTAATCTTTTCCCCAGGCCATTGGATGGTGTTCAATCTATAATCTGGCGGTTCATTGAGACAGAGGTGGAAAATATAACATTTAAGTTGAATGATATTTATTATGAAGAATTTGTTCCTGAGAAATATAGACTGGATTTTATTAGATTTAAGGAACGTAAATATGGAACCGGCTGTATTCAGAATTGGCGAATTAACCAAATACAATTAGTCCGTGATCTCATCAAGGCCCTGTTGCCATTTGAAAGGATGGTTACTTATAGGGACTATCTTCTTTGCGAGCAACCAGTGTTTGTTGATTTTGATCTGTTGGGAATGATTGAAAATTTCTTGTTTTCCGGGCATTACCATTTTCCAAATGAACTTCCTAACCTGGCAGATTGGTATAACAGATTGAAGTCTCTTCGTTACGGGACTTTGACCAATGAAAAATAATAAATACTCAAACTCCCCACGACATAATGTGAAAAATTACATTATCGATACAAATGTATTGCTGCACGACCCGAATTCACTTTTTAGTTTTCAAGAGAATAATGTTATTTTGCCTATTGAGGTAATAGAAGAGATCGACCGATTCAAACGTGAGCCAAATGATTTAGGTCAAAACGCAAGAATGGTTTCCAGGATTCTGGATCAATTACGTGCTAATGGAAGGTTAAGTGAGGGAGTGACTTTGCCTAATGGTGGTTTGCTAAGGATTGTTTTACCTCCTAAGAATATCAAAAATCTTGCTTTGCTGCATAATCATCAAAGCACTGATAGTCGAATTTTAATTCTCGCTCTGGCTACCCAGAAATCTGATCCTAAGACCCAGACGATATTAGTTACTAAAGACATCAATTTGCGGATCAAAGCTGACGCTATTGGTATCGTTGCCGAGGACTACGAAACTGATCGTGTTTTACTTCAGGATCTTTATACCGGAATGTTTGAACTGAAAACCTCACCACAGTTAATAGATCAGTTTAAGACACAAGAGAGACTGCCGTTGCCACCGGGAAGAATTTATTATCCAAATGAGTATTGTATTCTTATAGACGAATCCCAGTCCAGACGCCCCGCCCTGGCTAAAGTTGATGCTACCGCCAAAATGCTTATTCCTATAGTGGATTCCCGAGATGGAGTTTGGGGCGTAAAACCTAAAAACCGTGAACAGTACTTTGCCTTTGATGCATTATTGGACGAAAACATTAAGTTAGCCACAATAATGGGCAAAGCTGGTACTGGTAAGACATTGCTTACATTGGCAGCAGCTTTGAAATGTACAATTGAAGATCGTCAATACAGACGTGTCGTTGTTGCTAGACCCACAATAGCAATGGGAAAAGAACTTGGTTTTTTGCCCGGGACTTTAGAGGAAAAACTAAATCCCTGGATGCAGCCTATATATGATGCCCTGGAGTTACTCGGAGATCTAAATATGACATATGAACGAAGAACAAGTGAGTTGATTAGATCCGGCAGTATTGTCGTGGAAGCACTAAGTTATATCAGAGGTAGGAGTATTGCTAACCAGTATATCGTGATTGATGAAGCCCAAAATTTGACCCCCTTAGAAGTTAAAACGATAATTACTAGAGTCGGGCAGGGCTCTAAAATTGTTTTCACAGGAGACCCATACCAAATCGATAACCCATACGTGGATTCATCATCAAACGGGTTTAATTACATTGTAAGCAAGTTCCGACAAGAACCCATCGCTGCACATATAGAATTACTAAAAGGTGAAAGATCGGAGCTTGCAGAGCTAGCAGCTAATCTCCTTTAAAAAGCCATTTATCTTTAAAAATTCGATTAATCCTTTGTCCAGAACAAATGGTAAGTATCCGAAACTCTTCAATATTTAGGCACAGCATCAAAAGGTTGGAGTAATTCCTTTTGTTTTTTGGTCAGTTCAGAATAAATTATCTGCCCATCTTCCAGTACTATGGCTTTTAGTTTCTCCAATTGA